>Ga0066256_1000909_pt1 | contig 50667 bp, 51 predicted proteins | sample ThiBio_1000_biof_FD_87107 | JGI IMG/M metagenome (GOLD analysis project Ga0066256, IMG submission 87107) | Wastewater bioreactor microbial communities from Cape Town, South Africa - Thiocy_expt_1000_biof (version 2) | ecosystem: Engineered > Bioreactor > Thiocyanate-remediating >... | reverse complement strand
ACACGGGGGGGAGGACTTCTCCAGCGTGATCAAGATGCTGCAGAAGAACGGCTGACCCGCAAGCCGGCCTTCACATGAGGCGATGGGCGCTGCAACATGCCGTTGCGGCGCCCATCGTGTTTTCGAACTGGATTTTCCCGACCGGCCTTTCCAGGGGCTCTTTCGTCCGGTTTCACTGAATGCATCGTAAATTACATTTACCCAGGACGATATTCACCAAAATATCATCCATTTCCCAAAATATTATCTTGAACCGATTTTCCCCATTCGTCGGACACCGCCCGCAGACGCCGCGCATGGCCTGGGCCCATGGACGCTCTTTGCCTCTGGAGCCCGCTCCTGCCGCTGGGCAGGCCCGGTGGTGTATCATGGTCGACCAAATTCCTGCGAGGTAAGCGTGGCCAAACCAAACTATTCATTCGAAAAACGTCAACGTGAACTGGAGAAGAAGAAAAAGAAGGAAGAGAAAAACCAGCGCAAGCTTGCCAAGGGTTCGGCGCCAGATACTTCGGCGTCTGAAACGCCACCGGAGCCTGCGGCGCCCACCGATACCGATGCATCGACGCCCAATACCCTTGCCTGAAATATTCGAGCGCCATTATCCAATTCAATAAGAACCGGTAAATGGCCCGGGTTGACCGGATTCCCGCTCTTGCCTGGCGGTGTCAGATCAAGACGCGCCCATGGCCTCCCACTGCGGCAGGCAGTGCCGCGCCAGCGCAGTCACCCAGCAGGGCTCTCCAGGCACGAAGGCGATGCCGTAGCCGTTGAGGGCCGCATCAACGGATAACCGGATCGAGGTGAAGGCCAGTTGGCCGTCGACCCGGACGCGCAGCGGCTGCCCGTGGCGCTGGAACTCCCATGCGTAAAGCGTGCCGCTGCCGATCAGCCGCAGGTTGATGCAGCGGTGTGCGACCAGCTCCTGCGGGGTGGCCGGAGCCGGGTGCCGGCTGAGATAGGTGGGGGAAGCCACCGGTACCAGGCGCTGGTCCGGCCCGATGCGCACCGCGACCATGTCTTTCTCGACGCTTTCGCCCAGCCGCACGCCGGCGTCGAAGCCGGCCGCGACGATATCGACGAAGCCGTTGTCGCTGACCAGCTCGACATGGATATCGGGATAGTCCGGTAGCCCCGCGGCGAGCCTGGGCCAGACGCAGGTTTCGGCGGCGTAATCGCTGGCGGTGATCCGGATGGTGCCGGCCGGCCGCTCCCGCAGCTCGCCAAGCGCCTCGAGCGCCGCGCCGATCTCCTCGAAGCGCGGCCCCACTTCGGCCAGCAGGCGGTCGCCCGCCTCGGTGGTCGAAACGCTGCGCGTCGTGCGGGTCAGCAGCCGCAGCCCGAGCCGGTCTTCCAGGCGACGGATGGCGTGGCTCAGCGCCGATTGCGAAACGCCCATCTCGCCGGCCGCCCGGGTAAAGCTCCTGGCCCGCGCCACGGCGAGGAAGGCCACGATATCGCTGAGCTGTCCATTCTGCATTAATGAACAAATTTCATAGCCGCATGGAATATTCAACGACTAATCGAGGCTATGGCGGCGCCTTATCTGTTCGACACATCGTCGCTGCAGGAGCCGCCATGCCCATCCCGACACTCAGGCTGAACAATGGAGTCGCCATGCCGACCCTGGGGTTCGGCGTGTTCCAGACCCCGCCGGAGGAGACCACCGCCGCGGTGGCCGAGGCTTTGCGCGTCGGCTATCGCCATATCGATACCGCCGCCGCCTATGGCAACGAGCGTGGCGTTGGCGAAGCGCTCAGGCAGTCGGGGCTGAGGCGCGACGAGCTGTTCGTCGAGACCAAGATCTGGATCAGCGACTATGGCTATGACGAGACGCTTCACAGCTTCGACAAGAGCGCCGGCAAGCTCGGCATCGACCAGATCGACCTGCTGATCCTGCACCAGCCGCTGCCCAGCGCTTTCGAGCGCACGCTCGGCGCCTATCGGGCGCTGGAGCGACTGCTGGCCGATGGCCGGGTGCGGGCGATCGGAGTGAGCAATTTCATGCCGCCGCATCTCGAGCGGCTGCTCGAGGTGGCCCAGGTGGTGCCGGCGGTGAACCAGATCGAGGTGCACCCCTATTTCCAGCAGCGCCAGCTGCAGGCGCTCCATGCGCGCCACGGCATCGTCACCCAGGCCTGGGCGCCGATCGGCGGCATCACCTTCTATCGCCCGGGGTTCTCGAAGAGTACGCTCGAGGATCCGGTGATCCTCGGTATTGCCGGCAGCCACGGGAAATCCGCCGCGCAGGTGATGCTGCGATGGGCCATCCAGCAGGGTCGGTCGGTGATCCCCAAATCGGTTCGGCCGGCGCGTATCGCCGAGAATTTCGCGGTGTTCGATTTCCAACTGAGCGCCGACGAGCTGGGCGCCATCGACGCGCTCGACACCACCCAGCGCGGTGGACCGAACCCCGAGGACGTGACGCTCGAAAAGTTCGACCGCGTCATCCCCGAGGCGTGACCCCTGATATCCACGACAGCGAGGAGAGACGAAATGCAGAAGAGGAAGCTCGGCCGTGACGGCCTCGAGGTCTCGGCCATCGGGTTGGGATGCATGGGGATGAGCGCGGCATTCGGGCCGGCCATGGAGCGGGGCGAAGCGATCCAGCTGATCCGGTCGGCGTTCGACAAGGGCGTGACATTCTTCGACACGGCCGAGGTCTACGGGCCCTATACCAACGAAGCGCTGGTCGGGGAGGCGCTGAAACCGGTGCGCGAACAGGTGGTGATCGCCACCAAATTCGGTTTCGACATCGAAGGCAGCGCCGGCTTTGCGAGGAAGCCGTCCAGCCGGCCCGAGCATATCCGCAAGGTGGTGGAAGGCTCGCTGCAAAGGCTGCAATCGGACTATATCGATCTTTACTACCAGCACCGGGTCGACCCGGACACGCCGATCGAGGATGTCGCGGGGACCGTCAAGCAGCTGATCGCCGAGGGCAAGGTCCGGCATTTCGGCATGTCGGAAGCCGGCGTGCAGTCGATTCGCCGGGCGCACGCGGTGCAGCCGGTGACGGCGCTGCAGAGCGAATACTCGCTGTGGTATCGCGCGCCGGAGCAGGACATCCTGCCGCTGCTCGACGAGCTCGGCATCGGCTTCGTGCCCTTCGCGCCGCTCGGCAAGGGGTTCCTCACCGGCACCGTCACGGCAGAGCAGCAGTTCGGCGCCGACGATTTCCGCAGCAGGCAGCCGCGGTTCAGCGCCGAGAACCGGCGCGCCAATCAGGTGTTCGTCGATGCCGTGAACGGGCTGGCGCAGCGGCTCGGGGTCAGCGCGGCGCAGGTGGCGCTGGCGTGGCTGCTGGCGCAGCGGCCCTGGATCGTGCCGATCCCCGGCACCACCAAGCTCAAGCGGGTGGAGGAAAATATCGGCGCGGCCGGCCTCGTGCTGCAGCCCGCCGATCTCGAGGAGATCGCCGCGGCGCTCGCCGGCATCGAGGCGCAGGGCGACCGCTATCCGCCGGAGAACAAGGCGATGGCGGGCCGCTAGGCGCGCCTCAGACCACGAACCTGAAGGCCGCGCCATCGCGGACGATGTGCCCGGCGGTGGGCGTGGCGAAATGGGTGCCGATGACGAGGATCGGCTGGTCGGCCCACTCGTCGAACAGGCGCCAGCGGGTGCGCCGGGCCAGCGCCGGGTCGACATCGGCGAGGGTCCAGTCCGGATGCGCCATCTGGCAGGGATGGTGGGTCATGTCGCCGGTGATCACGGCGCGCTGGCCTTCCGACGCGATCAGCACGCTGACATGGCCGGGCGTATGGCCGCTCGACGGGGTCAGCCGGACTTCGGGCGACAGCACATGGTCCGGCTCGACCAGTTGCACCAGGCCGGCGTCGAAGATCGGCCTGATGCTGTCGGCCATCGCCGCCACCTGTTCGGCTTCGTCGACGCCCTTCCAGAAGTCGTATTCGGCGCGTCCGATCAGGTAGCGTGCTTTCGGGAAGGTCGGTACCCAGCGGCCGGCCTCCAGCATGGTGTTCCAGCCGATATGATCGACGTCGAGATGGGTGCAGACCACGGCGTCGACGCCCTCGCGCGACCAGCCGGCTTCGGCCAACTGGGCGAGGAATGGCGTCGACAGCGCCTCGCCGCCGGTGAACTCGCGCGGCCGGTCGTTGCCCACGCAGGTATCGACCACCAGCCGCAGGCCCGGCGCCTCGACCAGCTGGGCATGCACCGAGAGGTTGAGGGTGCCGTCATCGGCGCTGACGAAATGCGGGTAGAGCCACGGCATCCGGCGCAGCGCCTCGGGTGTCGCCTCGGCGATGACGCCCGCCGGCACCGGCAGGTCCATTTCGACAATGCGGGTGATCTTCACCCGACCGACCTGCCAGCTCAGCATCGCTATTCTCCAGGCCAGGTTCAGGCAGGCACGTAGGTCAGCAGCAGTACGTCGTCGTCCATCCGCTCGCTGCTCTTGAGCCGCAATGGCGAGCGGGGGCCAGCAAAGAACGGGTCGCCCGAGCCCAGCACTACCGGGTGCAGGTAGATGCAGTATTCGTCGATCAGGCCCAGCTCGGTCAGCCGCTGCGCCAGCACCGGGCCGCCGACTTCGATGGTGCCTTCGTGCGCGGCCTTCAGGCCCCGTACCGCTGCTTCGAGATCGCCGTCGATCAGCGTGGCGTTGGGGCCGACCGAGGTCAGGGTTTTCGACACCACGAATTTCGGCGTCTCGCGCCAGGCGGCGCCGAAGGCGCGCTCCTCGTCGCCCCAATCGGCCTGTTCGTCATCCCAGTAGCGCATGATCTCGTAGAGCTTGCTGCCGTAGAGGCTGCCGGCATTGCGGCGCGCCTGCTCGATGAAGTGGCGGAACAGCGCCGGGCTGGGCGCAAATTTCATGTAATCGACATAGCCGTCGAGAGACTGGTTCATTCCAAACACGAGCTTGGCCATGGCGGGCTCCAATCGAGGGGCGGCGACCCGGAGGGGTTGCGTGCATTTGCGCCGGCCCCTGTGCTAACAGTCGATCTCGGTCAGGAACCACCTCTATTTTGCAACCAGTTCGGTGGAGGGTTTTCGATGCATAGCCGCAGCATAGGGTGCCCGATCAACAACACGCTGGAGACCTTCGGCGACCGCTGGAGCCTGATCATCCTGCGCGACACGATGTTCGGCGGTGAGCGGCGGAGCTTTCGTTCGCTATTGACCGGCAGCATCGAGGGCATCGCTTCCAACATCCTCACCGACCGGCTCAAGCGGTTGACGGCCAACGGACTGCTGTCGCGCGGCGCCGACCCCAGGCACAAGCAGCGCGTGCTCTACAGCCTCACCGAGAAGGCGATCGACCTCGTGCCGCTGATGGCGGCGATGGGCAGCTGGGGCCTGCGCCACACCAACCCCGCCGCCGATCTCGCCAGCGGCGCGCAGGTGCTGGAAGAGGGCGGCCCGCTGCTCTGGGAGCAGTTCATGCAGGAGCTGCGCCACATCCACCTGGGCGCCCCGCCGCCGGACGTCTCGGCATTCGCCCGGATGGAAGCGGCCTACGAGGCAGTGGTCGCGACGGAAATGCAGGCGGGGCAGGTGGCCCGGGTCGCCTGAGCCACGGCTATGGCGCGAACAGGTACGATGCCGTGCCTGGGGTTGGCAGCTCTACGGCAACCAGCGCGCCCTCCTGCGAGCGTGCCCCCAACTCCGCCTCGCTCATGCCGAAGCGCGCCGAGGTGACGTAGAGTGTCCGCAGGTCAGGGCCGCCAAAGGCGCAGCTGGTGGGCGAACTGACCGGCAGCTCTATCATCTCGATAGTGCCGGATGGGAGGATCCTGGCGATGCCGGCTCCGCCAGCGACGCGGCAATTGTATACGGCGCTCGCCTGGTCGCGGGTCGAGCCATCGGGAAGGCCGCGCGATATCGGCGGGGTGAAGGGGCGCGGGTTGGTGAGGGTGAGGGCCACAGGGTCATAGTCGAAGGCCAGCAGCGCATTGGTTGTCGTGTCGGCGGTGACGAAGCGGCCATCATCGAGCCAGACCATGGTGTTGGTGATGCCGAAGCGCTCGGGGCAGAGGGCGGTCACCTTGCCCTCCGGCGAGAGCCGATAGAGGCGGCCGGTTCGATCCGGCGCGGGCTTCGGGCCGCCATCGGCGCCGATATTGTCCTGCATGGTGCCGACCCAGAACGAACCGTCCGGCGCCACCACGCCCTCATTCAGCCGGTTGCCCGGCTGGTCGGGTTCGGGGACGGCGAAGGTTTCGAAGCTGCCGCCGGGTGACCACAGGGCGACGCGCTGGCGGAGGCCGACGACAAAGCCACCGCCACGCCTCAACCCGATGGAGGTCGGCAGTTCCGGCGTCACCCACTGGCGGTGGGCGCCGCTTGCCGGGTCCAGCCGGTGGATGGCGCTGCCGACGATATCCACCCAGTAGAGCGCCGCTTCGGCCGTGGACCAGATGATGCTTTCGCCGACGATGTTGCGGGCGTCGAAGATGACGGCGGCTTCAGGCATCTGAGGGCTCGCTACTTGCGGAACTCGGCCGCCAGCGGCGACGACTTGATGATATCGGTCAGGCGCCGGTGCCAGCCAATATCGCGCCACATGCCACGGTATTGCGGTCCACAGAAGTTCGACGTGCAGATCGCCGTCCAGCGGCCGGTCGCCGCCGCCTGCTCGACGCCCTCTGCGCACAGGTCCATCACCCAGCCCCAGTCAGCCATCGGCCAGTCGCGGTAGTTGATCACCGCCCACGATTCGGTGGTCACCAGCGGCTTGCCGGTCCGCTTCGACCAGTCGGCCGCCTTGTCGATCCATTCGGTCAGCGCCGCGTCGAAGCGCGGCTTGTTGGCGAGATAGTGCGGGCGCGAGCGGGTCATGAAGTTCTGGAACTCGCGCGTGCGGAAGGAATAGCCAATCTCGGCGTTGAAGCTGCTGCAAGAGGGATTGTTCATCCAGATATGCGGCTCGAGGAAATCCAGCATCGACACGTCCTGTTCCGGCCACAGGTCGAACTGGCTGGACTGCGAGTAGGTGTAGTCGAGATCGCCGAACTCGGCACGCAGCAGCGCGATGCTGTCGCGCATCCACTTGCGCAGGCGTGGCGTGGTCAGCAGTTCGGCAGGCGCTTCATCCGAGCCGTAGAGATAGGGCGCCCATTTGGCGTTGGGGAACTCGTTGCAGAGATCGACATAGAGGATGGCGTCGAGCAATCCGGCATCGCGGACGATGCGCAGCGTATCGGCCCAGACGCGGGCCTGGTCCGCCTCGTTGCGGATGCGCATGCGGACATTGTCGCGGTCGCGCTTGTACCAGGTCGAGAGCCCAACCATGACGCCGCGATCGCGGCATTTGCCGATGAATTCGACCAGGGCAGGGCCCGGCCGCGCCACCTCGACGTCGCCGGGCGCACCCCAGTCGCCGTCCTGGCCGTCGGATTCGATGATGAAGCTGCCGTTCGGATCGACGCCGATCAGGTGCGGGAAGGCGTCGATGCGCACCGCGTCGTAGCCGCGCTCGACCAGCTCGTCGAGCGCCTGGTCCCAATCCTCGTAGCCGGCGCCGGGCCAGCGCCGCTCGATCCACGAGAACTCCCACATGGTGATGGCATAGGGGCGGGTGACGCGGGTGACGGGCATGCTGGGCTCCAGAGCGATGTTCTGGTGCAAGGCTAGCGTGTGCGTAACGCCGGCAGCAATAGCTCATTGCACAAATATCGGCCAAAAGCCGTTTGACCTATCTAACAGGTTGGCGCTATTCACTCTTGAATCAGCGACGGCCGCGGCTCTATCCCTGAGTCAGGCAACGGGAAGGTGTATGGCGTGAAGATCATCGGGATTGAGACTGTTCGGGCGGCCGAGCACCCCAACTGCCTGTGGGTGGAAGTGCATACCGACGAGGGGTTGAAGGGGTTGGGGGAGACCTTCTTCGGCGCCCGCGCCGTCGAGGCCTACCTGCATGAGACGGTGGCGCCTAAGCTCCTCGGCGAGGACCCGCGGCGCATCGATCACATCTCCAAGAGCCTTGCCGGCTACCTGGGCTTCGCCTCGACCGGGGCGGAGATGCGGGGCAATTCGGCGGTCGACATCGCGCTGTGGGACCTCCTGGGCAAGCTGACCGGCCAGCCGATAGCGCAGCTGCTGGGCGGCTTCACCCGCACCGATATCCACACCTACAATACCTGCGCCGGCAACAGCTACATGCGGCAGGGTGGCCAGCAGGTGACCAATTACGGGCTGGCTGACACCAACCGCGAATATGCCGATCTCGAGGCCTTTCTCACCGATGCGGGCGCGCTGGCCGAGGACCTACTGGCCGAAGGCATCACCGCCATGAAGATCTGGCCGTTCGACGTGGCGGCCGAGAAAACCGGCGGGCTCTATATCTCCAAGGAAGATCTCAAGACGGCGCTCAAGCCGTTCGAGAAGATCCGCGAGCGGGTCGGCGACCGCATGGATGTGATGGTGGAGTTCCACTCGATGTGGCAGCTCGGACCGGCCATCGAGATCGCCCGGGCGCTGGCGCCGTTCGGCACCTTCTGGCACGAGGACCCGATCAAGATGGACTCGCTGGGCGACCTCAAGCGCTATGCCGAGGCCTCGACCGCGCCGCTCTGCGCCTCGGAGACGCTGGCGACGCGCTGGGCTTTCCGCGACCTGCTCGCCACCGAGTCTGCCGGCGTGGTGATGCTGGACCTCTCCTGGTGCGGCGGGCTGTCGGAAGCCAAGAAGATCGCCACGATGGCCGAGGCCTGGCACCTGCCGATCGCGCCGCACGACTGCACCGGGCCGGTGGTGCTGGCGGCCTCGACGCACCTGTCGCTCAACGCGCCCAATGCGCTGGTGCAGGAAAGCGTCAGGGCCTTCTACCGGACCTGGTATCGCGACATCGTCACGGCGGTGCCGCCGGTCAGCAATGGCCGCATCACGGTGCCCGAGGGGGCGGGGCTCGGCCTGGAGCTGGCGCCCGACCTCGACCGCAAGTTCACCATCTCGCGCCAGCTGTCGGGCAAGGCTGCGAACTGAGGGAGGCCGGAGCGATGGCGCGCAATATTCTCATTACCGGTGGGCTGGGAACGCTGGGCGAGGCGCAAGCGCGCCGGTTCAGCGCGGCAGGCGACCAGCTCTACCTGCTCGATCGGCCGCAACTGGCCGGGAGCGAGGCGGCACGCCGGCACCCCGGAGCGCGCTACCTGTTCCAGGACCTGGGCGATCTGCAGGGGTCCGCCCGGCTGGTCACGGCCGAGGCGGAGCGCTGCGGCGGCTTCGATGTGCTGGTCAACAACGCCGCGCTGATCCTCAACAAGCCGTTCGAAGACTTCTCGATCGAGGAGTTCGAGGAGCAGATGCGGATCAATTCCTCGGCCGCCTTCGCGCTCAGCCGGGCGGTTGCGCCGCTGATGAAGCAGCGGCGCCAGGGGGTGATCATCAACTTCTGCTCGGTGACGCTGAACGGCCGCTGGGACGGCTATGTGCCCTATGTGACCTCGAAGGGGGCGATGCTGGGGCTGACCCGCTCGCTGGCCCGCGAGCTCGGGCCGTTCGCCATCCGGGTCAATGCGGTATCGCCCGGCGCGGTGGTCTCGGATGCCGAGCAGCGCGTGTTCGGCGACCGGCTTGAAGAGTACAATTCCTGGGTGCTGGAGAACCAGTGCCTGAAGCGCCGGATCGAGCCTGATGACGTCGCCGCGGTGATCGAGTTCCTGTGCTCGCCCGGCGCGGCGATGATCACCGGCCAGAACATCGCGGTGGATGGCGGGTTTTAGGGGGGCTTCATGCTCCTGCTGGGTGGCGCACGCCGGGACATTGTGGCTCCTCACGCTCCCCTCTCTTGCAAAATCTAAGGCTTAGCCAAATGGCTAAACCCAAGATTTTGCTTTCTCCCCCGCCAAGGGGGAGATGAGCGGTGGCTTCCATCTGCATCGGACTGTCAGTCGGGACTCTCCCCCTTGGCGGGGGAGAAAGCGAAAACTTGGGCTTAGCGCAGCTAAGTCCCTAGTTTTCGCAAGGGAGAGGGGGCCGAGCCGCCCGGGCATTAGCATCCCATTTCTCCCGCCAACCACGCACCAATGTATTGACATGGTATCTGTCAACCTATCTAACAGGTTTGGCGCAATCGGTGGATAGAGACGCGTGTCGCGCCATCGCCGTTGCTCGCTGACGATGAACCCCCGGGGAGGATCCGTATGTCATCACTGTCGAAATTCCGTCTTGCCTTGAGCCTGTCAGCCGCGCTGCTGACGGCTTCGGCGGCCTCCGCCCAGGAGGTGGTCAACTGGGTGCATATCGAGCAGAACCCCGACACCGTGCGGGTGTTCGAGGAGATCGCCGCCGGCTATGAGGCGTTGCATCCCGACGTCGATATCAAGCTGCAATATCTCGAGAACGAGGCCTACAAGGCCCGCCTGCCGACCATGTTGCAGTCGAACGACGCGCCCGACATCTTCTACAGCTGGGGCGGTGGCGTGCTCGCCGAGCAGGTGAAGGGCGGCGTGCTGCGCGACATCAGCGCCTCGGTCGATGACGCCTGGAAGACCTCGATCGCCCCCTCGGCCTTCGGCGCCTTCACTGTCGACGGCAAAATCTATGGCGTGCCGGTGCGCACCTCGCTGGTCGGCTTCTTCTACAACAAGAAGCTGTTCGCCCAGGCCGGCATCGACGAGGCGTCGCTGGGCACCTGGTCGGGCCTCATGGCGGCGGTCGACAAGCTCGAGGCGGCCGGCATCACGCCGATGGCGCTGGGTGGGCAGGAGGGCTGGCCGCAGCACTTCTATTTCTCTTACCTCGCGATCCGCACCGCCGGGCATGAGAAGCTGAACGCGGCGCTCGCCGGCGAGGGCGAAGGGTTCCGCGACCCGGCCTTCGTCCAGGCCTTCCAGCTGTTGGCCGACCTTTCGGCCAAGAACCCGTGGCAGGAGGGCTGGCAGGCCGCCACCACCGGCGATTCCTACGCCAAGTTCGGCAATGGCGAAGCCGCCATGCTGCTGCAGGGCGATTGGGCCAGGGCGTCGACGGCGACCGAAAGCGCCTCCGGCCAGGGGCTCGGCGACGACCTGGGCTGGTTCGCCTTCCCGCAGGTCGAGACCGGCATCGTCGACAGCAAGGAGACCTTCGGCGGCGTCAACGGCTGGATCTTCTTCAAGGATGCCTCGGACGCGGCGGTCGATTTCGTGCGCTACTACTCGAGCCGGGAAAACCTGATCAAGCTGGCCAATGAGGGCTACCAGATCGCGCCGATGCCGGGCATGGCCGACGAGCTCAAGGACACGTGGCAGAAGATGGTGGCCCAGACCATCGAGGCCTCGGCCTTCCACCAGAACTTCTACAACGTGATGTTCTCGGAGGAAGTGAACCGCGAACTGCTCGATATCGTCACCAGCGTGGTCACCGGCGACCGCACGGCCGAGGAGGCCGCCGATGCCCTGCAGACCGCCTGGGAATTCAGCCACTGACGGAAAAGCCGGGCGCCGCGTCGAGCAGATCGATGCGGCGCCTGTCGCTGAACGGGGCGTCGCAAGGAACACCGCATGGCCATGGCAATCGCTGAGAAGATCGGCGCCCTCTACACGCGGGCGAACAAACCGCTGCGGCTCAGCCGCGGCACCACCACCGCGCTGATCTTCATTCTGCCGGCGCTGCTGCTGTTCACCACCTTGGTGATCCTGCCGATGGCGGAAGCGGCGAGCTTCAGCTTTTACGAATGGGGCGGCTATGGCGATGTCGGCCAGTTCGTCGGGCTCAAGAACTACCAGCGGATGTTCTCGCACCCGGTGTTTTCCCGCGCCCTGTTCAACAACTTCCTGATCATCGTCGTTTCGATCCTGGTGGCGCTGCCGCTGGCTTTCCTCCTCGCCGTGCTGGTCGCCGACAAGTTCAAGGGCGTGTCCTTCTTCCGGGCGATCTTCTTCATCCCCTATATCCTCGCCGATGTGGCCGCGGGCCTGATCTGGCGCTTTCTCTACGATGGCCAATACGGAGTGGTGCAGTTCGTTGCCGGACTGTTCGGCTTCACCGCGCCCTACCTCCTCGCCGACCGCGACCTCGCCATGTACGCCGTGCTGGCGGTGGTGGTGTGGAAGTATTTCGGCCTCCACATGATCATCTACATCGCCGGCCTGCAGTCGATCCCGCGGGAGGTGCTGGAAGCCGCCCGCATCGACGGGGCGTCCTGGTGGGACACGCTGATCCGGGTGATCGTGCCGATGATGGGCCCCACGATCCGCCTGACGGTGTTCTTTTCGATCATTGGCTCCTTGCAGTTCTTCGACCTGATCATGCCGCTGACCGGCGGCGGCCCGCAGAACTCGACGCAGACGCTGGTCAGCTACCTCTACAATTTCGGCATCGTGCGGCTGAACATCGGCTTCGGCAGCGCAGTGGGCGTGTTCCTGTTCCTCGTCTGCGTCGTCTTCGCCTTTTCCTACCGCCGGCTCCTCATGGCCAAGGACTGAGCAGATGCGCGTCAACGCCTTTCCCGTCATTCGCTACGCAGTGCTGATCCTCGCGGCCGTGCTGGTGGCGATCCCTTTCGTCACCACGCTGCTCGGCGGCTTCAAGTCGCTGGGCGAGTTGCGGGTCAACCCGCTTGGCCTGCCGCAGGTCTGGGAACTCAAGAACTATGCCTCGATCCTCGGTGGGCCCCGTCTCTGGCAGTACCTGATCAACTCGCTGGTGATCGCCGGGCTCACTGTGGCGCTGACCCTGGTGGTGAGTTCGATGGCGGCCTTCGCCTTCGCCCAGATCAAGTTCTTCGGCAGCGGCTGGCTGCTCAACTACCTGCTGCTGGGTCTGCTGTTTCCGGTCGCCACCGGTATCCTGCCGCTGTTCATCAAGCTGCGCGACCTGGGGCTGCTCGACACCTATTGGGGCGTGGTGCTGCCGCAGGTGGCGTTCGGACTGGGGTTCGCCATCCTGCTGATGCGGCAGGCCTTCCTGGCGCTACCGGGAGAGTTGTGGGAATCGGCGCAGGTCGATGGCTGCTCCTACCTCAGGTTTTTCCTGCAGGTGACGCTGCCGCTGTCGCTGCCGATCCTCTCCACTGTCGGCGTCATTACGCTGATCAACAGTTGGAACAACTACCTGCTGCCGCTGGTGGTGATCAACTCGGACGCCAACTACCCCTGGCCGCTCGGCATCATGCAGTATCGCGGCGAGTACGGCACCGAATGGAGCCTGATCCTCGCCTTCGTCACCCTCACGATCGTCCCGGCAGTGCTGCTCTATGTGTTTGCGCAGAAATATATCATCGCCGGGCTGACCGGCGGCGCGGTAAAGGGCTGAAATCGGGTGCCACGATGGTTGCGCAAGGGCGGCAGATCAGCTCATTGTCGGCCCCAGACCCAGGGGGATCCCAGCCTGTGACGGACGCTCGCAAGGGCTCGCTCTCGGAAACCGTTTCCCGAGAAGTGCTCACCCACATCCAAACCAACCGGCTGCAGACCGGCGCCGTGCTGCCCAGCGAGAACCAGCTGGCCGAACAGCTCGGCATCAGCCGGGGCATCGTGCGCGAGGCGGTGCGCGGGCTCGCCAACCTGGGCGTCATCGAAGTGGGGAACGGGCGCCGACCACGGGTCGGACGGCTCGACGGCGATGTGCTGGCGCTGCTCACCGATTACGCTGTGCAGACCGAGCAGGTGACGGTGCAGCAGACGCTGGACGTACGCCGCGTGCTCGAGGTCCGGGCCGTGCACCTCGCCGCGCTGCATCGATCAGAAGCCGAGGCGCGGGCCATTGCCGCGGCCGCCGCGGCGTTGCGCGAGGCCATGGGCGACTATGACCTGATGACCCGCCACGACATCGAGTTCCACGTGCTGGTCGCTGCCGCGTCGCGCAACCCGTTATTGCGCCTGCAGGTCGAATCCTTTCGCTACGTGATCGAGAGGACTGGACCGATCGGCTGGAAGAGCCGGCCCGACGAGGAGGCCGTGCGGACGCAGGTCGAAATCCATGGCGAGATCGCCGCGGCGATCAGCGCGCGCGACCCGCAACTGGCCTCCCGCCTGATGACCAAGCACTTTACCGACACGGTTTCCGTGCTGTCGCAGGCCGGCTTCAACTGAGTCAGGCGAAACCGTACGCGCGAAAGCTCCGGACCTCAACGCCGGTACGACCATCCGGCGATGCGATGCGGTTGGCGCCTGCCCGGACCTTCGTCAGCGGGTAATTCTCGCCTCTGCGAGCACCCGCCAACGGTCCAGACCAACGGGTCTGTCAGGGGTTGCGCCATATGGCACAACCCGATTGTCGTGCGGGCGAGCGCGATGTGCTACGGGCGCGGCGAGGATTTGGCGAAGAGTTCCGCCATCCGTCCTTGCGCCTTGCCGGGTAGTCTTACGTTGAGCAGAGCCGTCATGTTGTGGCGGTCACCGCCGACCTGGATCAATCCCACCATGCCCATGTTCAGGTGGGGATTGCACTTGAAGCCATAGAGGCCGGGAACTGTCAGCGTGACGGTGAACTGCTCGTCCATCTTGCCCTTCCACGTCGCTGCCTCGGCCGGAATCATGTCTAGAATGGTCTCAGCGTTGTGCCCCTTGTCGACCGGAATAAAGGTGACGGTGTCGCCGGGCTCCACCTGCAGGAAGGACGGCGAGAACCCCATCGATTTTCCGTCCGTTCCCTTGTTCAACATCAATACCTCGAAGTTGGCCGCAGCGGTGGGGCCGGCCAGGCTCATAGCGCAAGCGGCAACCATCGCCGCAATCGATAACTTCATCTGCTCTCTCCTAGGTTTACTTCAAAGGCATTGAGGTTCCTCGACTGCTTCCGGAGGCCGCGCGCTCGACGACCGGTCGCGTCAGTGGTCAAGGCCGGCAAGGGCCCGTTCGTTGCTGCAATGGCGTCTGATTCCGTGGAAGAAACCGCGCAGCATGTAGCCGGTCGCATCAGCATCGAGAGCCGGCTCGCCTCGGCCGAGGAGCAATAGTTCACACTGTACTTCCTCGCCGAAGCACTCATCTACAAAGTGCTCGGTGTGCAGCCGTTCGACGACCGCGGCCCCGTCTGCCAGACGCGCAAGGATGAGCGGAAAGAGGTGGGTCTCTTCGGCGCGGTGAGCTTGCTGCAGCACAGGCGAGACCATGGCGGCGATGTGAAGACATTGCTTGCGATCAACCCGCCAGGGCAGGGAATCAGCGACGCTCTCCAGCAGGTCGCACAGCTTCATCTGCCGATGAAAGCTCTCGCGGAGGTCTGGTGGTTCGGTCTCGACGACTGAGAGCGGCATGATCTCCTCCGGGATTCATGGTCACGATAAGTTGGCTCGCTTTCGTGATGCGCTTCGTGCCGCGTGTTCATGCGACCAGGCGACAGATCCTGACCTTCCAGACCTCCGGGCCGGTCTCTTCGTAGGTCCACTCGAAGATCCCCGGATACGTGACGGACAGCTGATAGAAGAGCGGGTTTGGATCGTGATCATTCAGCAGCAGCATAGAGTCGCCGCCTCCCAGATTCTCGAAGGTCGAAAAGATCAGCGGGTGTCGTGCCCGGGGCGCAATGTGCTGCAGGTCTATGATTGTCTCTGAAGGTTGGCAGTCCTTGCACATCGGTGGCGAGTCCCTGGCTCGAGCGCGATCTGGCGGCAGCGCCGATCGGTATGGCGGTTCGTCAGTGGTTGACCGACGATCGCATCCTAGGGGCGAGATGCGTGCAACTCTTTGCGCCAGGGCAAACAGTCGGTCACAGCGTGATCGGTTGAACGTCGGCAAACATCACGGGGCGAAGACTGGCCCGACCGGGCGCTGCCAGACGAGCAAATGATGGCAAGGCATGCGAACCAATGGCGCCGGGCAACGCTCCGCCCGCTCTGCAACAGCTTGCAGGTTCGCCTCCGTCGGACAATCGGGCCTGCGTGGCAGGCCCGACCTTCGGCTGACCGCATTCTACTGCAGTTGGTCGTATAGCGGTTCGAACCGCTGTTGCGCCGGCTTGGGAAGCTTGACCGCCTTGAGGGCCTCCAGGTTGGTCGGAGCGCCGCCGACGACAACCAGTGCAACCATGCCCATGCCGAAATGCGGGGCGCACTTGATGCCGTAGGCCCCAGGAGTCGTGAAGGTTACCACCACTTCCTTGCCCATCGCTCCCTTGAAGGGCTCCGCCCCGTCCGGCATCATGCCGTTGATGGTCTCGGCGTTGTGCCCCTTGTCCGTCGGCACAAACGTGACGGTGTCGCCGACGGCGACCTTGGTCAGTGCGGGCTCGAATACCATGGCTCCGTCGACGCCCTTGTTTAGCATGTGAACTTCGAAATTGGCGGCGAGAGCGGGAGCGCCAGCAAAGGCAAGAACAATGGCTGTGACGAGAGCGAGCTTGGTGGCGTGCATTTTCTGTCTCCTAGAGTTTACGCTCGGCGCGGGCCGAACGTCGCGGCCGCTATTTCTGCCCTTCTCGATACGCGCTCTTTGATCTGCATCAATCTTCCAACGGACAACTTGGTCGCACCACGAATTCCCTTCGGATATTTGACGAAGAGCAAAGAGGAGGGACCTGCGGCGGCATACCTACAGCCGCGAACCGGGCGATCGGCGCTTGGTGACACGCAGGAGACGAGCATGGACGCCGACGTAGACATCAATGTATCGCGCAGGTCGCTGTTGGCAGGCGCGGCGTTCGCCGGAGTCCTCGGGGCCATCGTCGCCAGCGTGCCCGCAGCAGCCGAAGAAAGCGGCGTTGTTACGGGTCCCGTTCCGAGCCTTGCCCATCTACCGCGCAAAAAGGTCGAACTGGCGCCGCCACCGTTTGTCCATCCTCACGAGCAGATTGCCGCCAGCGGTCCGCAGGTGGTCGAATTTACCCTGACCATCGAAGAAAAGGAGATGGTGCTCGACGAGTATGGAACGACTGTGCAGGCGATGACCTTCAACGGCTCGGTGCCGGCCCCGCTGATGGTCGTGCATCAGGACGATTACGTCGAACTGACGCTCATCAACCCCGACACCAACATGATGCAGCACAACATCGACTTTCATGCGGCAACGGGCGCACTTGGGGGAGGTGGACTGACGCTCATCAACCCGGGCGAGCAGGTCAAACTGCGTTTCAAGGCCACGCGCCCGGGCACGTTCGTCTATCACTGTGCGCCGGGTGGCCCGATGATCCCCTGGCATGTAGTGTCGGGCATGAATGGTGCGATCATGGTCCTGCCGCGTGATGGCCTCAAGGATGGTCTGGGCAAACCGCTCAAGTACGATCGAATCTACTATGTCGGCGAGCAGGACTACTACGTACCGCGCGACGAAGAGGGCAACTTCAAGACCTACGCCTCGGCAGGCGATGGCTACGACGACATGCTCCGGGTGATGAAAACTCTGACGCCCACCCACGAAGTCTTCAACGGCGCGGTCGGCTCGCTGACCGGTGAGAACGCCATGAAGGCCTCGGTTGGGGAAACCGTCCTCATCGTTCACTCGCAGGCCAACCGGGACACCCGGCCGCACTTGATTGGCGGCCATGGCGACTACGTCTGGGCAACGGGCAAGTTCCGCAATGCCCCGGAGGTCGACCTGGAGACTTGGCACATCCCGGGTGGCTGCGCCGGCGCCGCGCTCTATACCTTCCGGCAGCCGGGCATCTACGCCTACGTCAACCACAACCTCATCGAGGCAGTCGAACTAGGGGCCACAGCGCATTTCGTCGTCGATGGCGACTGGGACGACGACCTCATGACGCAGGTTCAGCCGCCTACGCCGATCGGCTGAGGCGGCTGTGGCAAGGAGGTGGTCCGACATGCACGGGCCACCTCCCGTTCCAAGGTACCGGAGAGGGATGTGACGCAAACGACCAAAGGGGTGGATGCGCTGACGAGCCTGTTGCTTCCGGCGCTTCTGCTGAGTGCGCTGATCGGGGTGATCATGCTGCAAACGGGCTTGCTGGAGATCCCGCATCGCTACGCCGCGGCTGCGGCGCCGCAAACGGTGCGCATCCAGCCTCGCGCCTATTCCTACCGTTCGGGCGGAGAGTATCTCCAGGACGGCATTCCGGTGGACGGACCGCTCGTTGATGTCGCGAGCCCGCCGCCGCTGGATGTCATGAAGTTCGAGGTCAGCACTGTCGAGTATGCGCGTTGCTTTGCTGCCGGCGCCTGTCGCGCAGCGGAACCTCGCGGCCCTAGTCGTGATGGCCTACCGGTGACCGGCGTGAGCTTCGATGACGCGCAGGCCTATGCGGCCTGGCTGTCGGAGGCGACCGGTGAGCCCTGGCGGCTCCCCACCCTTGAGGAGTGGGTATTTGCGGCAGGGTCGCAGGCTGCTGATCCCGCCCTCCTCAGGCGGACCGACGCCACCAACCCGGCGAACCGCTGGCTCGCCTCTTATCGGCAGTCGGCTTCGGCAACTGCGGGTGGTGCCTCAGCGCTCCCGCAACCCGCCGGTGCGTTTGGTGAGAATGCGTTCGGCATTGCCGACATGACCGGTACCGTGTGGGAGTGGACGGCCACCTGCAATACGCGAACGCTGCTCGATGCGAGCGGAAGGGTGGAGTCGATGTTGGAGTCCTGCGGCATACGGCTGCTCGAAGGCGGCCATCGGACGCCGATGAGCGCTTTCATGAGGGACGGTCGCGGTGGGGGCTGCGGCATGGGGCTGCCGACGTACAACCTCGGCTTTCGGCTCGTTCGCAGCGGGCCGTCACAGACCTGAGCCTGCCGCAGGGCCCGGTTGGGTGCGGCATGCCGCCGGTTGCAGGAACCGCCCTTGCGCCGCTAAGTTGGGTTAGCACCCAATCGGATCGACCCCGCGTGAACGCCACTATCGACCGCAGCCTCGTAAGCGCCCTGCCGCTGTTCTCACGCATGTCGGATGCGGAGCTTGACGATATCCTGTCGATGGCGGTGAGCCGACGCTACGCCGTGGGCACGAGCGTGTTCGAGCAGGGGCAGGCGGCGGATCAGTTCTTCGTGCTGCTGTATGGACGATTGCGGGTGACCCAGGTCACACCCGAGGGACAGCAGATCATCATTCGCATGGTCAACCCCGGCGATCTGTTCGGGATTGCCAAGGCGCTGCAGCGCAACGACTATCCTGGAACATCCATGGCGGTGGCCGAAAGTGTCGCCCTTGCCTGGCCAATGACGTGCTGGGACGAAATCCTGGAACGGCATCCCTCACTGACAATCAACGCCATGCAAACCATGGGCGGGCGCCTGCAGGAAGCGCACACCCGGCTGCGCGAACTCTCCACCGAGGAGGTGGAGCGTCGGGTGGCTCATACGGTCCTGCGTCTCGCCAATCAGTCGGGCAAGAAAGAGGCCGGCGGTGTTCGTATCGATTTTCCCGTATCCAAGCAGGACATCGCTGAGATGACCGGCACTACGCTGCATACAGTGTCGCGGATACTTACCGCCTGGGAGAGTGCGGGCCTGGTTGAAGGCGGGCGACGGAAGCTGCTGCTGAAAGACCCGCACCGCCTGCTGCTGCTCGGCGACGGACACGTGCCGGGCCTGCTCTAGTCTCCCCCTCGATCGCCGCCTCGACCTCACGCGCCAGTTCGGCGAGCGAGAGCCCATGCTCATCTGCTGCGTCTGCGAGGGTGTGAAACACCGCGATTGGGCAGCCGACGCAATGCATGCCGAAGTCGATGAAGACTCCCATCGTAGGCGGCCAGCGCTGCATGATCTCGGCTACGCAGAGCTCGGAGAACTGTTCGTATTTCATGCGGTCCTCCAATTCGAAACCCGACGCTAGCGCCGTCGACCTGCCGGAACCTTGCGCCCGCTCAAAGACCGAAGCGGAGCGGAGAAACCATAAGGACGAGACAGGAGACGCAGGTGCGAAGCAACACGGTGAGAACAGAAGGTGTGAGAAGGGGAGCTATCCCACGCGGCATCGCGACAAAGGGGCCGGCGCTTCTTTCATATGGCTTCCGCCCCTTCTTTCTGGGGGCAGGCCTGTTTGCAATATTTGCCATGGTGGCGTGGATCGGCGCGCTGACCCAGGGGTGGGAAGTCGGCGGCAGGTCCTATGGGGCCATCCTGTGGCATGGGCATGAGATGCTGTTTGGCTATGCGACTGCCGCCCTCGCCGGCTTCATGCTGACGGCCATACCGAACTGGACCGGCCGACTACCCGTTTCGGGCATGCCGCTGCTGGGCTTGGTTCTGCTGTGGCTTACCGGCCGCATCGCGATGCTGCAACCTGACATGATCGGCCTTTATCCTGCTGTGGTGGTCGACGCCGCATTCTTGCCGGCGCTGGCGTGCATTGCCGGGCGTGAGATCATTGCCGGGCGCAACTGGAAGAACCTGAAGATCCTCATCGCGCTGGGCCTTTTGACCGGCTCCAACCTGGCCTTCCATCTCCAGGTGTTGAGCGGCGGCGACACCGCGCCGGTGCTGCGCGCAGCAATAGCTGCCCTTGTTGTGCTGATCGGGCTGGTAGGTGGTCGCATCATTCCCAGTTTTACCCGGAACTGGCTGGTCAAGAACGGCGCGGCTGCGCTGCCGCGACCCCACGGACGCCTGGACGTCGCCGCAATGGCAGCGTTGATCGTGGCGCTCGCAGTCTGGGTGTTGGTCCCCGACAGCCCACTGGTGGTCGCCAGCGGCACGCCGGCCACAGTATTGCTGGTGATCAGGCTGGCAAGCTGGCGCGGATATGCGGTGTTCGAAGAGCCCCTCCTTGTCGCACTGCACGTGGCATACGCCTTCCTTCCCATCGGCCTGCTGGGCGTGGTCCTTGCAGCGATGGGTTGGCTCAGCCAGCCTTCGGCGTTGCATATCTTTACTGTTGGCGCCATCGGTTCGATGACGCTAGCGGTTATGACGCGCGCCACGCTCGGACACACCGGCCGCAAGCTCGCTGCCTCCGGATGGACGTCAGCTAGCTATCTGGCTTTGCTTATCGCCGCAGTCGTCCGTCCGTTCGCGGAACTGCTGCCGCAGCACTATCACGAACTCCTGGGCGTCAGCGGCGTCTGCTGGATCGCGGCCTTTGGGTTATTCTCGATCGAGTATGGCCGCTTGCTGGTGGCGCCAAAAAGAGCCTGAGGTCGCGCCGTCATCTGGCCAGGCTGCGTCGTCCGCATTGTCGGCATCAGATCCGGCAACTCTCGGGGCGAGGCGGTGGGCGCCTAGCGCGGCTTATCGAGAGGCTCGTCCTCATCATAGAGGATGCGCTCGGCGGCCCCGTCCAGATCGTCGTACTGGCCGTCGCGCAACGCCCACATGAAGAGCAGCAGTCCAACCAGACCGAGCAGCACCGAGAATGGCACCAGCCAAAGGAAACTGCTCACCGGGCTGCTCCCTGCGGTGCCGGGACGTGGATAGCGCCGGGCAGACCGGCGCTCCGGTCGGCATTCAATCTCAGGGCGTTGGCCACCACCACCACCGAGGACAGCGACATCGCGATGGCGGCGACGAGTGGGGTGACGTGCCCGAGCACTGCAAGCGGCACGGCAATGACGTTGTAGAGGAATGCAAGGGCAAGATTCTGGCGGACCAGGCCAGCGGCGCGACGGGCTACGGCGATGGTTTCGGGCACCGCCGTCAGGGCGTCGCGCAGGAAAACAAACCCGGCGGCGTTCCGGCCCACATCCGCCGCATTGGCAGGCGCCATCGAGACGGGAGCCGCAGCGAGCGCCGGCGCATCGTTAAGTCCGTCGCCCACCATCAGGACCTTGCGGCCGCGCCGAGCCAGTTCGGCCAGGCGCTCGACCTTGCCATCGGGCCGCACGCCTGCAGATATCGTCTCGATCCCCAGTTGTTCTGCCAAAGTCGAAACGACCTCCGGGCGGTCGCCCGACAATATCTCGATCTCCATGCCTTGGCGGCGAAGGGCAGCGATCGCCTCGCGTGCGTGTGGCCGCAACAGATCGGTGAAGGAGAACGCCGCGACGAACTGGCCGTTTCGAGCCAGCACCGTGCCAGCGACCTCGCCCGGCGCCGCGAGCGCCCAGTCTGAGCGCCCCAGCCGCCATGTTGCGCCTCCACCGGTTCCCTCGATGCCGCAGCCGGGCAGTTCGATGACCTGGTCGAAACGCGGCGCGTCGTTCGCGTCAGGCGCGGCGGCAGCAATGGCGATCGCATGCGGGTGCCGCGAACAGGCGGCGAGGGCGCCGGCGGTCGACAGGAGGTCGAGCTCGATGCACGAAGCATTGGCGAGCTGGGCCTGGCCCAGAGTCAGCGTGCCGGTCTTGTCGAATACCACAGTGTCGACAGCTGCGAGTTGCTCCAGCGCTCCGCTATCCCTGACCATGATGCCGCGCTCGAAAAGCCGGCGTGCGGCCACCACCTGCACCATCGGAACCGCCAGTCCCAATGCGCATGGGCAGGTGATGATCAGCACGGCAATCGCGATAGTCAGCGCATGGTGGATGTCGCCACTGATCGCGATCCAGGCCGCGAAACTCGCAAACGCGGACAGATGCACCACAGGCGAGTAGAACTCTGCTACCCGGTCGGCCAGTCGGCGGAAGCCCCCGCGTCCGCTCTCTACGACTTCCATCAACCGCACTGTCTGCGCGAGGAAGGAATCGCGCTCGGCAGCAAGGGCCTGGAGGGTGAGTGGAGCGCTGAGATTGAGCGTTCCTGCCTCGAGGCGTGCGCCGGGCTCGGCTGGGTGCGGAGCTGCTTCACCGTTGACCAGCGAACGGTCGAGGTCTGAGTGGCCTGCGATCACTACGGCATCGACAGGAATTCGTTCGCCCGCAGCGATCAGCAACCTCATGCCGGGCACGATGTCGGCGAGCGCCAGGTATTCGCGGCTGCCGTCGTCGTGCAGCACCAGCGCGCCGCGGGACGCAAGCCGGGCAAGCCCCCGCACCGCCGTTCTGGCGCGTTCGCGCATCACATGATCCAGCGTACGCCCGATCAGCAGGAAGAAAATCAACGTGGCGGTGGCGTCGTAGTAGGCGTGGGCGCCGTGGTTGATGGTATCGTAGAGGCTGAGCGCGAAAGCGAGCAACACGCCGATCGAAATCGGCACGTCCATGTTGGTATGTCCGTGTCGCACCGCATTCCAGGCGGGACCGTAGAATATCCGCCCCGAATAGAGCAGCACGGGGAGCGTCAGGGCAGCGCAGATCCAGTGCAGGATGTCGCGCGTTGTCCCGTCGGCACCAGACCAGACCGACCCCGCCAGCATCATGATATTCATCGAGCTGAAGGCCGCGACGGCCAGCGCCTTGATGAGCCTTGCAAGCTCTGAATCGCCGATGTCATCGGCAAACTCACGGAGGTTGGGAGGATAGCCCAACTGCTGCAGGGCCTCGACGATCGGTGGAACGGCCCCCTGGGCCCGCCAACGGACTGCCAGCCGCCGCGTCGAGAGGTTGACGCGGGCCGCCTCGACGCCGTGCAGGGTGCCTAGCGCCTTCTCGATGCGACGAACGCAGCCGCCGCAATGCACGCTAGGAACTGCAAAGTCTGATTGCCTCATGCCATCGCCGAGATCGACACTAGCCAGCCGCACTTCGTCGCTGGAGGGGCCTTCTCGCCGATCGGTCATGACTACTCCGAGGTTATGGGAGGTGAGCGGCTAGTCGCGCATCGCGGCGTAGGCGTGCCAACTGGCGTGCCCCAGCAGCGGGAAGATGACGATGAAGCCCACCATTCCCGTCGCCACCCCGACAAGCGCCAAGGCAAGCACGACGATGCCCCACGCGATCATCACCGGCAGGTTCTGCCATGCCGTCGAAATCGACAGGCCCATCGCGGTGAACGCGTCGACCTTGCGGTCGACCAGCATAGGGATGGAGAGGACGCTGATGGCGAAGGACAGGGCGGCGAACAGGCCACCCACGGCCGTGCCCACCGCCAGCATGGTCAGGCCGACTGGCGTGGTGAACAGCATCGGCGCGATGTGCCCGAGCCCAGGGAACGGCCGGACGCCGAAGAACAGCGCGTAGATCAGCACCGCCGCACGCAGCCAGAGCAGCAGCAGCATGGTGAGCACGATGCCGATGAACAGGATGTGTCCACTCGTGCCGCGCCCCGGAAACAGCATGCGCGCCAGACTGACCGGCTTGCCGGCGGCAAGCGACCGGCTCTTCTCATAAAGGCCGCTGGCCAGCGCTGGGCCAACGACGAAGAAGCCGGCGATCATCGGGAACAGGAGGTAGTCCCAGCCCAGATAGACCAGACCAGCCACCAGCGAGAGCGAGGCCGCTGCGATCGCCAGGCCATAAGCCAGGCTGGGCAGTGGGCTGGTCCACAAATCGCTCCAGCCTTTGCTCAGCCAGGTCAGTGTCGCGGTCCACCGCAGATGCTTGTTGCGGTCCACCGCCGTACGGGTGGACGGGGGCGTTGCCTCGTCGGTCATGCCAATCTCTCCCCCATTCAGCACGCCGGTTTCGCGGCACGGTACGTGCCGTCGCGGCCAAGTGACTTTCCGTGCTCCACGCAATCGGGCTGCGATACGAAGGCGACGTACACCATGTGCGCGTTGGCCCCGAGCACACCAATGATCCCGGTCGCCACCGCCAGTGCGATCCAGAGCCGGCGACGAGTTCGTTCCGGCCGCGCCGACGCGCAGGCGGTCGCCATCGAGTGCTTCATGAATGGCTCCTGAGGTCATGCACGTAGGCGGCCAGCAGCTTGAGATCGGTCTGCGACAGGCGACCTTCCCAGGTCGGCATATGGCCTTGACGGCCGTAGTACACCGACGTGAATACCGTCTCGGCGCCCCCGCCATAGATCCAGAATGTATCAGTCAGGTTCGGCGTGCCGCCTTCGGTCATGCCTTCGGCGGATGCCCCGTGGCAACTGGCACAGTTGTCGGCAAAGATCTGGGCGCCGGCACTATCCGGGTCATCGATCGTCGGGTCACTGAGACCGCGAACAAAGGCGACGACGCGCTTGATGTCGTCTTGCTGCAGCATCTGGTCACGACCGAAGGCCGGCATCTGTGAGTAACGGGTCTCTGGATGGGCCGAGTTGATCCCGACCCGGATGGTTTCGAGGATGGTTGCCGGATCGTCGCCCCACAAGGTCGGCGCCCGAGCGATATTGGGATACCCAATATTGCCCTCGCCCCGTGCGCCGTGGCATGCGGCGCAATTGTCACCGAACAGCGTATTCCCGGCCTCACGCACGACAGTCATCAAACCCGCGTCGGCCGCGATTGCCGCAAAGTCCTCGCTTGCGAGACGAGCGCTCCATTCGGCGCGCTCCGCCGCCGCGGCGGTGATGCTGGCTTCGACGGTGGTCCGCTGGTCGACCCCGAGTAGTCCCCTGGTATAGTCCGTGACGGTAGGCCAGGCGGGCATCAGCGTGGTCCACAGGATGGCGAACAGGATAGTCACGCCGAGAAAGAACAGCACCGGCCCGGGGACAGGGGTATCCAGTTCCTTGATGCCATTCCACTCGTGCCCGGTTGTCATCTTGCCGGTGTGCGGGTCGCGCTCGCCTAGTTCCATGGCCGGTCCTCGCTGTCCTCGATCGCTTCGTCCGCTGCGCGCTGGAAGGTATCCCGGTTGGACGGCCAGCACGCATAGACCAACACCCCGATTGACATGGCGATCAGGTAGAACAGCCCGAAGGACTTGGAGAAGGCCACCACCGTGTCATGGTCAAAGGGCATGACGTCAGTCCTCCTGCGCCAGATCGGCGGTGCGAGCGACGTCGGTCAGGCCGCCCAGAATCTGCAGGTAGGCCACCAGCGCATCCATCTCGGTGAGCCGTTCCGCGTCGCCGTCGAACAGGCGAACATTGGTGCCAGCGCCATAGCGCTCGCTGACGCCGCCCGCCTCGCTGCTGTCGGGATTGGCCTGTCCGAATGCGTCGGCGCTGGCATTGGCTATCATCTCGTCGGTGTAGGGTACGCCGACTGCCCGGAGCGCCGCCAAGTGGGCGCCCAGATCGTCAATTCTGGCGGTGTCGCGCAGCAGCCAGCGATAGGCCGGCATCTTGGATTCCGGCACCACATCGCGCGGGTTGTAGAGATGCGTGACGTGCCAGGTATCCGAATACTTGTTGCCGAGGCGGGCGAGATCCGGTCCGGTTCGTTTGGAGCCCCACAAGTGGGGGTGATCGTACTGGCTCTCCACCGCCAGCGAATAGGGGCCGTAGCGCTCAACCTCGTCCCGCAGGGTTCGGATCATCTGGCTATGGCAGGCATAGCAGCCCTCCCGCATGTAGATGTTGCGGCCTGCGACCTCGAGGGGCGTGTAGACGCGCATGTCGGACACGGTTTCGACAGTCGCACCGATGGTGAACAGCGGCGCGATCTCGACGATGCCGCCGATCGAAGCGACCCCGATGATGCCAAGCACGAGGCCGATGGCGTTGCGTTCAATCTTGCGGTGCCAGCCGAGCATGTGACTTACTCCCCCGCCTGCAGTTGCGGACGCGACGCCGGCGCGTCGGATATGGCGTCGTCCGGCGCCGGCACGCGCATGCGCACCGTCATGAAGATATTGTAGGCGGCGCAGAGCGCCCCAAGCAGGAACAGCGTGCCGCCCAGGGTACGGGCAATGTAGTAGGGGTGCATCGCGACCAGGCTGTCGATGAAGGAGTAGGTGAGCGTGCCGCTCTCGTTGTAGGTGCGCCACATCAGGCCCTGGATGATGCCCGAGTTCCACATCGCGAAGACGTAGACAATGGTGCCCGAGAGGGCGAGCCAGAAGTGCACCTCGACCAGCCGTCTGGAATAGAGCCCGGGCCGTTTCCAGATCCACGGCACCAGTGCGTAGAGCGAGCCGAACGTGATCATCGCCACCCAACCCAGGGCTCCGGCATGGACGTGTCCCACGGTCCAATCCGTATAATGCGACAGGGCGTTGACCGGTCTGATGGCCATGAATGAGCCTTCGAAGGTGGTAAGGCCGTAGAAGATTGCCGCCAGCATCATGAATCGCAGCACGGCGTCGTCGCGCACCTTGTGCCAGGCGCCGTTGAGCGTCAGCAGCGCGTTGGCCGCCGAGGCCCACGAAGGCACCAGCAGCACCACCGAGAATGCCATGCCCAGCGTCTGCACCCAGTGCGGCAGGGCCGTGTAGTGCAGGTGGTGCGAGCCCGCCCACATGTACATGAAGGTGATGCCCCAGAAGCTGATGATCGACAGCCGATATGAGAAGATCGGCCGCCCGGCGCGCTTGGGCAGGTAATAATACATCATGCCGAGGAAGCCGGCGGTCAGGAAGAAGGCGACGGCGTTATGTCCGTACCACCACTGCGTCATCGCATCCTGCACGCCTGAGAACAGCGAGTAGCTCTTGGCGCCGAATAGAGACACCGGCACCGCCAGATTGTTGACGATGTGCAGGATCGCAACCACCAGGATGAACGCCATGTAGTACCAGTTCGCGACGTAGATATGCGGCTCCGTGCGTCGCGCGAGGGTGCGAAGGTAGATGGCGAAGTAGACCACCCAGACGATCACCAGCCAGATGTCGGCGTACCACTCGGGTTCGGCATACTCACGGGATTGCGTCATCCCCATGAAGTAGCCGGTGGCCGCCAGCACGCAGAACAGGTTGTAGCCGAGCAGAACGAACCACGGGCTGAGTTGGTCGGGTAGCCGTGCGCGCGTCGTGCGCTGCAGAACGTGGAATGATGTGGCGATCAGCGCATTGCCGCCGAAGCCGAAGATGACGCCGCTGGTATGGGCCGGCCGGATGCGCCCGAAACTGGCCCAGCCGGCATCGAAAGTCAGGTCGGGCCAGGCCAACAAAGCGGCCACCCAGACGCCGAACGCCATGCCGACCACACCCCAGGTCAGGGTCAGGAAAACGCCGACCTTGGTGGGATCGTCATAATAACGGGACAGCCGCTCCGGGTCTGGGTCGGGCCCGTCGTAGCCGCGCATCAGTGCGATCAGCACCGCGCCGGCGAGCAGCAGAACGATCCAGCCGTGGCTGCCCATCAGGTCGTTCCGGCCACCAGCCGCCATGGCGAGCCCGATGGTCGCCAATGCACCAGTGATGACGATGGCCAAGGCGCGCTCGTCTCGCGTCAGCTGTGCGATCATTCCGAAACTGCCCCAAGCATCGCCCTTTTGCGCGCAACGCTAACGATGGCGCCTCGTGGCTTCTTTGATCTGGATCAAACTTGAGCCAGGGCCGGCGAAGCGATTGAACCGGCGCCGGGAGAGCAAAAGCAGGATAGAGTGTGCTTGCGACACATCCGGAGGCACACGCGTTCTCATCGATAGCGCGGGGGGCAAAGCGCGATCCATGACCCACAGCGGCTGTGGATTTTAGCTCCACTAAAGTTCCTGTTGCCTCCATCACATTTTCCCCACACAAATCAGCGACGCGTGCCACAGTTCAGGCACTGGGGCATAAATGGGCGATCTCAACGAACTCCGCGGCCGCATCCGGGCCGCCATCCTTGCCGACGAGGCTCAGACCATTGCGCGGCTCAAGGCCGATGCGGCGCTCAGCGAGGCCGACCGCGCGGCCATCGGGCAGCGGGCGCTCAAGCTGGTGGAAAAGGTGCGCGCTGCGCAGTCGAGCGGCATGCTCGAATCCTTCCTCGCCGAATATTCGCTGTCGACCGATGAGGGCATCGCGCTGATGTGCCTCGCCGAGGCGCTGCTGCGGGTGCCCGACAACCGCACCATCGACGACCTGATCGAAGACAAGATCGCGCCATCGCGCTGGGCCGAGCATCTCGACCGCGCCAACTCGGCGCTGGTCAATGTCTCCACCCTGGCGCTCACCCTCACCGGCTCGGTGCTGCGCGAGGGCGGGGCAGGGATTGCCGGCACCATCAAGAATTTCGTGCAGCGCATCGGCGAGCCGGTGATCCGCTCCGCCGTGATGCAGGCGATGAAGATCCTGGGCTCGCAGTTCGTGCTCGGACGCGACATCGAGGAAGCGACCCGCATCGCGCGGAAGGCCGAGCGCGACGGCTTCACCTATTCCTACGACATGCTGGGCGAGGCGGCGCGCACCGAGGCCGACGCCAAGCGCTATCGCGCCGCCTATGCCGAGGCCATCGCGGTGCTCGCTACCCGTTCCACCGCCGGCTCGGTGCGCGACAACCCGGGCGTTTCGGTCAAGCTTTCGGCACTGCATCCGCGCTACGAGTTCATGAAGCGCGAGCGGGTGATGGACGAGTTGGTGGAGCGCACGCTCGCCCTCGCCATGATGGCGCGTGGCGCCAATATGGGCTTCAACATCGATGCCGAGGAAGCTGACCGGCTCGACCTCAGCCTCGACGTGATCGCGGCGGTGCTGGCCGACGAGCGGCTCGCCGGTTGGGACGGGTTCGGCATCGTGGTACAGGCCTATGGCCAGCGCGCCAGCCATGTCATCGACTGGATCGAAGCGCTGGCCGAGACGCTCGACCGCCGCATCATGGTGCGGCTGGTGAAGGGCGCCTATTGGGACAGCGAAATCAAGCGGGCCCAGGTGCTGGGTCTCGGCGGTTTCCCGGTGTTCACCCGGAAGCCCGCGACCGATGTCAGCTACATCGCCAATGCCAAGCGGCTATTGTCGAAGACCGGGCGGATCTATCCGCAGTTCGCCACCCACAATGCCCATACCGTGGCCGCGGTGCTGGAGCTGGCACAAGGGCTCGGGGTCGGCAACGACGCCTTCGAGTTCCAGCGCCTGCATGGCATGGGCGAGCGGCTGCACGAGATCATCCACGACGAGCAGCAGACCCGCACCCGCATCTATGCGCCGGTCGGGCGGCATGCCGACCTCCTCGCCTATCTGGTGCGGCGCCTGCTCGAGAACGGCGCCAATGGCTCGTTCGTCAACATGATCGCCGATCGCGACGTGCCGGCGGCTGCGGTGGTAGAGGATCCGTTCGAGGCGGTGGAAAGCGCCGTCGCCAAGGTGCGGGCGCCCGCTGAACTGTTCGCGCCGCGCCGCGGCAACTCCCGGGGGCACGACCTGACCGACCCGCTGGCGGTCAACTATCTGCTCGCCGATCGTGACCGGTTCCGGCCGAGCGAGAAGCGCTGGCACGCAGTGCCGGCTTCGCTGGTCGCCGGCAGCCAGGGCGAGCAGTTTTCTATCATCAGTCCTGCGACCGGCGAGCCGGTGGGCGATGCCATCGGGGCCGGGCCGGAGACGCTGGAGCTGGCGATTGCCTCGGCGCGCGACGCAGCGCCCGGCTGGGCGGCGCGTCCGGTGGCCGAACGCGCCCTGCTGCTGCGGCAGGTTGCCGATCTCTACGAGGACAATGCCGCCGAGTTTTTCGCGCTCTGTGCCCGCGAAGCGGGCAAGACGCTCAACGATGCGGTGAGCGAAGTGCGGGAAGCCGTGGATTTCCTGCGCTATTACGCCGCCGAGGCGGAAGCCAGCGAAGCGCGCCAGCCGCTCGGGGTGTTCACCTGCATTTCGCCGTGGAATTTCCCGCTCGCCATCTTCACCGGCCAGATCGCCGCGGCGCTGGTGGCCGGCAATACCGTCCTCGCCAAGCCTGCCGAAACCACGCCGCTGATCGCGGCGCTGGCGGTGCGGCTGATGGTGCAGGCCGGCATTCCCGAGGACGTGGTGCAGCTGGTGCCGGGCTCCGGCCCGCTGGTCGGCTCGGTGCTGACCTCCGACCCGCGCATCGATGGGGTGTGCTTCACCGGCTCGCTCGCCACCGCCAAGGCGATCGACGTCAAGATGGCCGACAATCTCGCGGCCGGCGCGGCGCTGATCGCCGAGACCGGCGGGCTCAACGCCATGATCGTCGATTCCACCGCCTTGCCCGAGCAGGCCGTGCGCGACATCCTCGCCTCCGCCTTCCAGTCGGCGGGGCAGCGCTGCTCGGCGCTGCGCATCCTCTATGTGCAGGAAGACGCGGCCGAGCGGACGCTCGAAATGCTCTACGGCGCCATGGACGAGCTGAAGCTCGGTGACCCCTGGGATCTCTCCGTCGATATCGGGCCGGTGATCGACCAGAAGGCCAAGGCGAAGATGGACGCCTATATCGCCGAGTTCGCCGCCCGCGACGCCGTGCTGCACCAGCTCGCCGCGCCGGAGCAGGGGACCTTTGTGCCGCCGACGGTGCTGAAGGTCTCGGGCATTGCCGAGATGAAAGAAGAAATCTTCGGGCCGGTGCTGCATGTCGCGACCTTCAAGGCCGAGGAGCTCGATGCGGTCGTCACCGCCATCAATGCTTCGGGTTTCGGGCTGACCTTCGGGCTTCACACCCGTATCGACGGGCGGGTCGAGGAGCTCTCCGACCGCATCCGCGCCGGCAATATCTATGTCAACCGCAACCAGATCGGCGCGGTGGTCGGCTCGCAGCCCTTCGGCGGTGAGGGCCTTTCGGGCACCGGGCCGAAGGCGGGCGGGCCGAATTACCTGAAGCGGTTCTGGCGTCCGGCCGAAGCGTTCGAGCCCTCGACCGGGGTCAACCCGCTCTCCGGCCTCTCCATCGGCTTTGCCATCGCGGCGGTCGACCAGGTGAAGATCGGCATCGAGCGGGTGGGGATCGAGCCGGCGCAGGAACTGCTGCCCGGCCCCACCGGCGAATCCAACACGCTCTATACCTGGCCGCGCGGCGTGGTGCTCTGCCTCGGGCCCGATACGCAGAGCGCGCTGCAGCAGGCGACGCTGGCGCTCGAGCAGGGCAATGGCGTGCTGGTCGTCGCCCCCGGCGCCAGCCGCATCGCCGAAGCGCTGGGCGCCAATGGCGAGCCGATCGGCGGGCTGGACAAGAAGCTCAGCCCCGCGGCGATCGAGGCCGGGCTGAATGTCGACGCCATCATGCATTTCGGCACCGATGCGGATTTGCGGCCCTGGCGGCAGGCGCTCAGCCGCCGCGAGGGGATGATCATCCCGCTGGTCACCCGACCGAGCGATGCCGAGCGGCTGATCACCGAGCGGCATGTGTGCATCGACACGACGGCCAGCGGCGGCAATGCGGAGTTGCTGGCGGGGCAGTAGGCGCTTGGGGCTCACCCCCACCCAGCTTCGCTACGGCTTCGCCTAGCTGCGCTACCCTCCCCACAAGGGGGAGGGAGACGAAAGAACCGAAGCCCCGCGGTCGGGTCTCCCTCCCCTTGATGGGGAGGGCAGCGCAGCTTGCCCGCGGAGCGGGCTTAGCGCAGCTGGGTGGGGTGGGGCCACGCGCTCCGGCCCCCTAAATCGCCCGCCCATCTCGTGCAAACACGAATCTATGCTACGCCGCAATGAGGGAGGCAGGATGGGCTACGTCGACGGCGAGATTGTTGAAAGCACTACCAGCGAGGACGGCACGCGGCGAATGGACATCATCCGGCGCCCCGACGGCCTATGCCGGTTCGTAGAGGATTTTCTCGATCCAGGCGACGATCACAATGGGCCGTACTGGCGCGAAACGCACCATTCCGGGCTATATCCAGATCTGCCGGCCGCTAGGAGCGACGCAGTGGCTGCCTTACCCTGGCTGAGACGGCACCCCTAAATCGCCCGCCCGTCCTGGGCAAACACGTGATACCGGGCCGGATCGACATAGGCCGTCAGCGTCGAGCCCAGTTCCAGCGGTCGTTGCCCATCGACCGCGATGGTCAGCGCCTGGCCATCGGCGGTGGTGGTGTAGACCATGGTCTGGCCGCCCAGTTGCTCGACCAGGTCGACCTTCACCTTGGCCAGTTCGACGCCTGAGCCTTCGTTGATGCCGATATGCTCGGGCCGGACGCCGAAGGTCACGGCGTCGCCGGCGCCGACCTTGCGGTCCACCACGATCTCGCTGCCGCCGGCCCGGAGCCTGGCGCCGGCGCCATCGGCGCCTTCGACCTTGGCGTCGAGGAAATTCATCTTGGGCGAGCCGATGAAGCCGGCAACGAAGCGGTTGCGCGGGTGGTTGTAGAGTTCGAGCGGCGCGCCGACCTGTTCGATGATGCCGGCCTGCAGCACCACGATCTTGTCGGCCATGGTCATCGCCTCGACCTGGTCGTGCGTGACGTAGATCATGGTGTTGCCGAGGTCGTTGTGGAGCTTGGCGATCTCCACCCGCATCTGGACGCGGAGCTCCGCATCGAGGTTGCTGAGCGGCTCGTCGAACAGGAAAATCCGGGGCTCGCGGACGATCGCCCGACCGATGGCGACGCGCTGGCGCTGGCCGCCCGAGAGTTGCTTGGGCTTGCGCTTCAACAGCGGCTCGATCCGCAGGATGTCCGCGGCTTTCCGCACCCGCTGCTCGATTTCGGGCTTCGGCACCCGCGCCGTTTCCAGCCCGAAAGCGAGGTTCTGGTAGACGTTCATATGCGGGTAGAGCGCGTAGCTCTGGAACACCATGGCGATGCCACGCCTGGCTGCCGGCACCTCGTTCATCCGCTCGCCATCGATCAGGAGGCTGCCGCCGGAGATCGGCTCGAGCCCGGCGATCATCCGCAGCAAGGTGGATTTGCCGCAGCCCGAGGGGCCGACGAACACGGTGAACTCGCCCGGATCGATGGTCAGATCGATGCCGTGGATCACCTCGACATCGCCGTAACGCTTTTCGACCTGCTGCAGGACAACGCTTGTCGACATCAGATGCTCTCCTCTTGGGGCCGGCGCCACCGGCGCATCATCGAAACCCGTCCGGCAACCAGCTGCGGTATTTGGGATGGCTTGCGGTCACCGGGAAGCTGACTTCCTCGTGCGTTTCGGACGAATGGTAGAAGGCGGTGACGATTTCCAGCGCCCGGCGCGAGTCGCGCGTCGTCACCGGCATCGGGCCCAGCCCCTCGAGCGCATCCCAGAAGCGGCGCATCTGGGTCTCGAAGCGCGACGGCACGTCCTGCCAGTCGGCGAGCAGCGCCTCGATCCGAGCCTTGGTTTCGTCGTTGCGCGGCAGGATCTTCCAGGGGAGCTTCCCCGGATTGTAGGCCTCGTGGTCGCTCTCGAAGGTGACGTGCTCGAAGGCCAGCCGGATGCGGCTGATCTCGTCGGCCGAGCCGAGCGTCGCGGTGAAGCTGGCGAGGGCGCCCGACTCCATTTCAAGTGATGCCGAGATGCAGTCTTCGACCTCGATCGCATTCACCCGGGTCGCCACCCGGCCGAACAGGCTCTTGGGCTCGCCCATCAGGTAGGTGAAGATATCGTGCGGGTGGATGGCGTGGGTCATCAGCACGCCGCCGAGCTCGGTCTTCCATTTGCCGCGCCACGGCACGGCGTAATAATCGGCCTCGCGCCGCCACAGCGTCTCGACCGTGCCGACATAGGGTTTCCCCGCAATCCCCGCCTCGATGATGCGCTTGACCTGTTCGATGCCGTTGCCGAAGCGATACTGGAACACCGGCATCAGCTTGCCGCGGCTCTGCTGTTCGAGCGCGATGATCTCGTCGACCTCGGCGAGTGAACCGACCAGCGGCTTCTCGCAGATCACGTGCTTGCCGGCCTTGAGCCCGGCGACCAGCATCGGATAGTGCACCATTGGCGGGGTGCAGATATCGATGATGTCGAGATCGTCCATTGCCAGCAGGTCGTCGAAATTCTCGACCCGCCGCTCGATGCCGAACTCGTCGGCCAAGGCGTTGCGCCGCACCGGGTCGAGATCGCAGACGGCGATCACCTTGAAGCGATCCTTGTTGGGCTCGTAGCCCTCGACGATATGGCTCTTGCCGATGCCGCCGCCCACTACGGCGACTGTGTAAACTCTGCTCATTGCTGCCAAACCGTCCCGACTTCAGCCATTTTCTGCGCCGTCAGCGCCAGTTCCATCGCCTTGAAGGCGCGCACCTGCGGCATTGCCGTCTCGGTGCGGTTGAGGATGTCGGCGATCAGCTGCCGCCCGTAAGGCAAGTCGACGTCGGAGCAATCGATGTGGCGGGTGCCCTGCCTGTCGACGAGAAACAGGTGATCGGTCCCCGGCCGCCCGGCGATGTCGATATATTTGCGGCACTCGATATAGCCCTCGGTGCCGAGGATAGTGAGCCGGCCGTCGCCCCAGGTGGGGAGGCCCGCCGGGGTGAACCAGTCGACCCGCACATAGCCTGTGGTGGTGGGGGTCCTGAGGTGCATGTCGCCCACGTCCTGCAGCCCGGGCTTGTTGTGATTGGCACGGTTGTTCACCGAGGCCGACACCACTTCGGCATCGGTATCGGTGCCGGAAAAGAACAGGAACTGCTCGCACTGGTGGCTGCCGATATCGGTGAGGATACCGCCGTAGCGCTGCCGGTCGAAGAACCAGTCCGGCCGCTGGTTGTTGCGGATGGCGTGCGGGCCGAGACCGACGGTGTTGATCACCTGGCCGATGGCTCCGGCCTGAACCAGTTCGCCGGCCTTCACGGTGGAGCGGGTCTCGAAATGCTCGGAGTAGCAGACCGAATAGATGCGGCCGGTCTCGGCCTGCACCCGCTTGATTTCGGCCAGCTGCTCGAGCGTCGTCATCCCCGGCTTGTCGCTCATCACGTCCTTGCCGTGCCGCATGGCCGCAACGGAGAGCGCGGCGCGCTCGGAAAGAATGGCGGCGGTCAGCACCAACGCGATGGAAGGGTCCTCGAGAATGGCGCGCTGGTCGGCAACCCGCCTCGCCTGCGGAAACTTCTCACTGAACTCGGCGGCGAGATCATCCTCGGGGGAGTGAAAGGCGACCAGCTCGGCGCCCTCGCGCAGCAGGCACTGGACCTGCCCGAAGATGTGATTGTGATTGAGGCCGATGGCGGCGAACTTGATGGGCATGGTCTAGGCTCGAATAGTGGAGGGGGAGGGCGGCGGAGCCGCGTCTTCACCTCCCCCTTCATGGGGGAGGCCGGGAGGGGGCCGTCTCGGGCTGCGGGTGGGCGTCTTTCCGGCGAGCGCGGAGCTCAGGACAGCGAACACCCCATCCTCGTTCTGCAGCACATCGTCATTGGCGAAGCGCAGGACGGTGTAGCCCTCGTAGCGGAGGAACTCATCGCGCAAAGCGTCGGCTTCCAGGCTATGCCCGTGGGTTTCGCCATCGACCTCGATCACCAGACGCGCCGCATGGCAGGCAAAGTCGACGTAGTAGGGGCCGATCTGCTCCTGTCGGCGGAAATGATGTCCCGCCGTACGAAAGGGGTGCAGCAGACGCCACATGCGGCGCTCGGGCCCGGTGGAGTTGGCACGGAGCTCTTTCTCGCGGCGGGTGCTCATGGGGTGATGGAACCGCAGCAGACGGCCCCCTCCCATCCTCCCCCATAAAGGGGGAGGTGCCGCGCCAGTGCGTTTGGCACGATCGTGCCACAGCCTCGACTCTTCACCTCCCCCTTAAAGGGGGAGGCGGGGCCGTCTCGGTCAGTCAGCGCCGGCGAAGCGAGGCGTGATGTCACCGCTTCATCCCCGTCGTCGCTATGCCCTCGATCAGCAGGCGCTGGAAGAACAGGAAGAACAGGAAGATCGGGACCAGCGACAGCACGCTCATGGCGAACAACCCGCCGAAGTCGCTTTCGCCGGTGGAGTCGGTGAAGGTCCTGAGCCCGAGCATCACGGTGTATTGCTTCATCTCGTTGAGGTAGATCAGCGGGGCGAAGAAATCGTCCCAGGTCCAGATGAAGGTGAAGATGGCGGCGGTCGCCAGCACCGGGGTGGAGAGCGGCAGCATCACCTTCCAGTAGATGCGCCAGGCCGAGCAGCCGTCCATCATGGCGGCTTCGTCGAGCTCGCGCGGGATGCCGCGGAAGAACTGCACCATCAGGAAGACGAAGAAGGCGTCGACGGCGAGGAATTTCGGCGCCACCAGCGGCAGGATGGTGTTGACCCAGCCCAGTTCGCGGAACAGCACATATTGCGGGATCAGCGTCACCTGGCCGGGCAGCATCAGGGTCATCAGCATCATGGCGAACCAGAAGTTCCGCCCCTTGAAGCGCAGCCGCGCGAAGGCGAAGGCGGCCATCGAGCAGGCGATCAGGTTGCCGATGACGCAGGTGATCGAGATCACCAGCGAGTTCCAGAAGAAGGTGCCGAAGGAGATGCGCAGGCCATTCCAGCCGCGGAAGTAGCTGTCGAGGCTCCAGCTCGAGGGGATCAGCGTGCCCGAGAAGATCTCGTTCTCCGGTCGAAACGATGCGGAGAGCATCCACAAGAGCGGATAGAGCATCAGGATCGAGGCGCCGATCAGCGCCACATGGGCGGCGACGCTGAGGATGCGCTTGCGCAGCAGCTTTCCGGGCGAGGCGTCGGTGACGACGGTCAAGCGCGGGGCAGGGGCGGTGACGGTCATCGGGCGGCTCCCCCGGCGTGCCGCGACACGGGTGCCTCAATCATCATAGTGCACCCAGTATTTGCTGGTGAGGAAGGAGAAGGCGGTGAAGCAGGCGACCAGCAGCAGCAGGAACCAGGCCAGCGCCGACGCATAGCCCATGCGGAAGAAGCCGAACGCTTCCTGGTAGAGATAGAGCGTGTAGAACAGCGTCGAGTTGATCGGGTTGCCGGTGCCGGCCGAGATGATGAAGGCCGGGGTGAAGCTCTTGAAGGCCTCGATGGTCTGGATGATGGCGTTGAAGAACACCACCGGGGTCAGCAGCGGCAGGGTGATCTTCCAGAACTGGCGCCAACGGCTGGCGCCATCGAGGCTGGCGGCCTCGTACATATCCTGCGGGATCTGCCTGAGACCGGCGAGGAAGATGATCATCGGCGAGCCGAACTGCCAGATCGACAGCACGATCAGCGTCCACAGCGAATAGCGGGGGTTACTGATCCAGCTCGGACCCTGGATGCCGAACACCGAGAGGAAATCGTTGACCAGCCCGTCGCCGGCAAACAGCTGGCGCCAGAGGATAGCGATCGCCACCGAGGCGCCGAGCAGGCTCGGCAGGTAGAACAGGGCGCGGTAGAGCGGCAGGCCGCGCATGCCGCGGTTGAGCAGCAGCGCCACGCCGAGCGCGAAGGCCAGCTTCAGCGGCACCGAGAAGATGACGAAGGTCAGCGTCACCTGCATCGAGGCGATGAATTTGGGGTCCGCGGTGAACATGCGGATATAGTTGTCGGCCCCCACCCAGCGCGGCGCAGTGAGGAGATCGAAATTGGTCAGGCTCAGGTAGAACGAGGTGAGGATCGGCCCGATGGTCAGGCCGAGAAAGCCGATGAACCAGGGCAGCAGGAACAGGTAGCCGGGGGCGTGGTTCTGCCACACCCTCGACCACCACGATTGGCTCACCGCGCCCCCGGCATGGGGGACTGGGGCCTCCATGGCGGGCGCGGTCATGACGTCAGGCCGCGCGGTTCAGAATGTCGGTCGCGCCCTTGACGAGCTCGGGACCGGCCTGTTCCGGGGTCTTGGCGCCGAAGCCTACTTCCTGCCCGAGGGTGCGGAACAGCGACGCATCGATTTCGCCGGCGGCGGCCGGCGGAGACGGGGGCAGGGCGCCGAGCAGCGGCCCGAGATTGGCGACGAAGTTGAGGGCGATCTGGCTCTGCTCGTCGAGGGTCGGGGCGAGCGCATCGCGCACCGCCTTCGAGCACGGGATGCCCCGCTCGACGCCGAGCACCTTGCTCGCCGCCTGGTCGTTGACGAAGAAGCTGAGGAACTTCGCCGCTTCTTCCTTGGACTTGCTGGTGCCGGCGATGGAGAAGAACATCGAGGGCTTGCGATAATGCCCGCCAGGCGCGTCGGTGGCGATGCGCGGGAAGTTGGAGATGGTGATCTTGTCCTTGTTGATGGCCTGGAAGGCCACCAGCTGGTTCGAGTTGGACGGGATCACCGACGCCTTGTTGAGGGTAATCATGGTGGTTTCGAGCGGGCCGGTGTCGAGCGCCTGGTCGTCGGGCGACACGCAGACGCCGGCGGCACGCAGGTCCGCCCACAGCTTGTACCACTCGGTGGCGTCGGCTTCGTCGAAGGCCACCTTGCCGTCGGCGGTGTAGAGCGCCTTGCCGCGCTGGCGCAGCCAGTTCTCGTACATCGGCTCGGAGACCGAGCCGTCGGCGATCACCGCCTTGCCGACACCCTTGGACTTGAAGGCCTCGCCGATCGTGGTCAGGTCCGCATAGGTGGTGTTGGGGCCAAGCACCTCGACGCCGGCCTTCTCGAAATCGACAGTGTTGATCATCAGCGCCACCGAGTTGGCGCCGAGGCTGATGCCGTAGAGCTTGCCGTCGACCTTGCCGCCATCAAGCTGGTCCTGGTCGAAATCGCTCAGATTCAAGGCGCCGCCGACGAACTCGTCGAGCGGGGCAATGGCGTTCCGCTTGGCGTATTCGACGATGTAGCGGTAATCCATCTGAATGACGTCGGGGGCATTGCCGCCGGCGGTCTGGGTGGCGAGCTTGGGCCAGTAATCGTTCCAGGCGAGGAACTCGCCTTCAATCGCCGGGCCGCCGTCCTTGGCGTAGAGGTCGGTCACCCCATAGGTGCGGTCGGCACGAGCCTGGCTGCCCCAGAAGATCAGGCGCAGGGCCTGCTGTGCAAAGGCAGGCGAAATGCCGGCGGCGGCGGCGAGCGCCGTCGTGCCGAGCAGAAACTGACGGCGGTCTAGCTTCATGGTCATGGATTCCTCCCGTTTAGTTCTTCTTGGTTCTCCGGGCGGCGACGCCGACCCGATCCCTCTGGGCGCTCTTGGTGGCGCTAAATAACTAATTGGTTACAACCATGGGCCGGGACGTGCGGCCTGTCAAGCAGGTGCAGTCTGGCGCCGAACCCGGGCAGAATCGGGTTCGCGGGGCAGCTTTGGCTGGGAATCGGTATGCGGCGGTGGCCGGGTCAGCGGCGGGTGCGGAGGTAATCGACGACCATCTGCACGGCCTGCGCTTCGCGATCCTGGATCAGGGCGAACTGGCTGAGGTCCTTGCCGAAAACCACCGACAGGGTCTTCATGTTGGAGACGTAGAAATAGCAGAGCGAAATGATCGAGATGTAGAGCTGCATCGGGTCGACATCGGTGCGGAACGTGCCCTCGGCGTGCCCGCGTTTCACGATCTCCTGCAGCTCGCCGACAATGGGCGAGCGGATCTCGTCGAGATCCTTGATCTGCTTGACGAACTTGGCGTTCTGCAAGTTTTCCACAGAGAGCAGCCGCGGAAACCACGGATTGGCGAGGAAGTGCCGAAATGTAAACCGGATGATCCGGTCGACTGCTTCGACCGGATCGTACTGGCTGATGCGTAACTCGCGTTCGCCGCGCCGGATTTCCTGGTAGGCGTCGAGCAGAACGGCCTGGTACAGAGCCTCTTTGTTCCCGAAATAGTGATAGAGTAGCCGTTTATTGGCCTTGGCGCGGTCGGCGATGGCATCGACCCGGGCGCCGTTGAAGCCTTCTTCGCAGAACTCGTCGCGCGCCGCCTTGAGGATCGAGGCCTTGGTCTTTTCGGCATCGCGCGGGCGCACCGGTGCCGGCGTGGCGGTGCGCCGCCGAACCTTCACCGCTGCCACGTCGCTCGCCATCGCTCCCACTCCCCCGCGCCGTTGCGGTCATGTCGTCCGGTGTAACAGGACGGTTCATCTGCCGCGCCGGGCCCGGACGAAAATCGTTCTTTCGTTCAGTCCGCGGCGGCCGCTCTTGACGCTCCATCCTAGCGACGTGTATCCAAGTAACCAAGTAGTTACAAACACGAGCGAGGGAGCGAGGGATGGCCGAGCGGCGGCTGGGACTGATCATGCACGGCGTGACGGGCCGGATGGGGTACAACCAGCACCTGGTGCGCTCGATCCTCGCCATTCGCGAGCAGGGCGGGGTGGCGCTGTCGAACGGCGATCGGCTGGTGCTCGACCCGATCATCGTCGGGCGCGACCGCGACAAGATCCAGCGGCTGGCCGAAAAGCACCAGATCAAGCGCTGGTCGACCGATCTCGACGAGGTGCTTTCCAACACCGAGGACGAGGTGTTCTTCGACGCCGGCACCACGCAGATGCGGGCCGAGCTGCTGAGCCGGGCGATCGATGCGGGCAAGCACGTCTATTGCGAGAAGCCGGTTTCCGACGACCTCGAGTCCGCCATCGCGCTGGCGAAGAAGGCCAAGGCTTCCGGCGTCAAGCACGGCGTGGTGCAGGACAAGCTGTTCCTGCCCGGTTTGCTGAAGCTCAAGATGCTGAGGGATGCCGGGTTTTTCGGCCGCATTCTCTCGGTGCGCGGCGAATTCGGGTACTGGGTGTTCGAGGGCGATTGGGGCCAGCCGGCGCAGCGCCCGAGCTGGAACTATCGCAAGGCCGATGGCGGCGGCATCATCCTCGATATGCTGTGCCACTGGCGCTATGTGCTGGACAACCTGTTCGGCGAAGTCGAGGCGGTGAGCTGCCTTGGCGCGACGCATATTCCGACGCGCGTCGATGAGAAGGGCAACACCTATACGGCCGACGCGGACGATGCGGCCTACGCAACGTTCCAGCTCAAGGGCGGGGTCGTCGCCCATATCAATTCGAGCTGGGACGTCCGGGTGCGGCGCGACGATCTCGTCACCTTCCAGGTCGACGGCACGCATGGCTCGGCGGTGGCTGGACTGCACAAATGCTTCAGCCAGCACCGGGTGAACACCCCCAAGCCGGTGTGGAACCCCGACCAGCCGCAGACCATCGATTTCTTCCAGAACTGGGAGGAAGTGCCCGACAACTGGCCGGCGCAGAACGGCTTCAAGGCGCAGTGGGAAATGTTCCTCAGGCACGTCGCCGAGGACGCACCGTGGCCGTATGGGCTCGAGGCCGGGGCCAAGGGCGTGCAACTCGCCATGCTCGGGCTGCAGAGCTGGAAGGAACGGCGCTGGCTGGATGTGCCGGCGTTGGGGATTTGACGATGATCGCCGAGACAGACGGCCCCCTCCCATCCTCCCCCACAAGGGGGGAGGTGCCACCCTGTGTGGCAGGCATAATCGAGCTTCAGCCTCGACTCTTCACCTCCCCCCTTGTGGGGGAGGCCGGGAGGGGGCCGTCTGCCAATGGTTGACCTCCTTCTTCCGACGCCTTCTCGGACGCTCGGAACCTACCGCCTTACCGGCACGCCGATCCCGTTCGAAAAACACGCCGCCAGCGATTTCCCGCGCATTGCTTATGCCGCGGCGCATGTCGTCGCCGATCCGCTGGCCAGCAACGACCCCTGGCTGACGCCCGCCATCGACTGGGACACCACGCTGAAATTCCGCCATCGGCTGTGGGACCTGGGGCTGGGCGTGGCCGAAGCGATGGATACGGCGCAGCGCGGCATGGGACTCACCTGGACGGATGCGCAGCAACTGATCCGCCGCGCCCAGGCCGAGGCGCGCGGCCGCTCGGATGCGCTCATCGCCTATGGCGCCGGCACCGATCACCTGGCGCCGGGGCCCGATGTCAGCATCGACGACGTGATCCGCGCCTATGAGGAACAGGTCGGGTTCGTCGAAGGCGAGGGCGGCCGCATCATCCTGATGGCGTCTCGCGCCCTCAAGGTCGCGGCGAAATCGCCCGACGATTATGCCCGGGTCTATGGCCGCATCCTCGATCAGGTGAAGCAGCCGGTGATCCTCCACTGGCTGGGCGAAATGTTCGATCCGGCGCTCGAGGGCTATTGGGGCAGTGCCGACCACAATGCGGCGATGGACGTGTGCCTCGACGTCATCGCGGCGCATGCCGACAAGGTCGACGGCATCAAGATTTCGCTGCTGTCGAAAGAGAAAGAGATCGCCATGCGCCGCCGGCTGCCCGCCGGGGTGCGGATGTATACCGGCGACGATTTCAACTATGCCGAGCTGATCGCCGGCGACGAGCAGGGCCATTCCGACGCGCTGCTCGGCATCTTCGACGCCATCGCCCCGGCCGCCTCGGCAGCGCTCGCGGCGCTCGGCCGCGGCAGCGACAACGAGTTCTTCGAACTGCTGGAGCCCACCGTGCCGCTCAGCCGGCACATCTTCGCGGCGCCCACCCGCTTCTACAAGACCGGCGTGGTGTTCCTCGCCTATCTCAACGGGTTGCAGGAGCATTTTGCGATGATCGGCGGCCAGCAATCGACCCGCTCGCTGCAACATCTCGCGCAACTGTTCCGGCTGGCCGACAAGGCGCGCGTGCTGGCCGATCCAGGGCTGGCGGTGGAGCGGATGAAGCGGGTGCTGGCCGTGCATGGGGTGGTTTGAGGTGGTGCTGACTGAGACGGACGGCCCCCTCCCGGCCTCCCCCACAAGGGGGGAGGTGCAGAGTCGAGTTTGTGGCTCGATGGTGCCAGGCCCACAGGCCGGCACCTCCCCCCTTGTGGAGGAGGATGGGAGGGGGCCGTCTCTATCGGCCTTGCCATTCTGATGACCCAGCAACTCTCCATAAACCTCGCGACCCTGCGCAACGGTTCAAGTTTCGCGCAGATGGTCGATGACTGCGTCCAGCATGGCGTTACCGCCATTTCGCCTTGGCGTGACCAGGTGGCGGCGGTCGGGCTCACCGAGGCTGCCGGCATCGTCAAGGCCAATGGCCTGCGCGTCACCGGCCTTTGCCGCGGCGGTATGTTCCCGGCGGAAACTGTTGCCGGCCGGCAGGCCAATATCGATGATAACCTCCGCGCCATCGATGAGGCGGCGGCGCTCGGCGCCGATTGCCTGGTGCTGGTGGTGGGTGGGTTGCCCGGCTCGTCGCGCGACCTGCCGGGGGCCCGGCAGATGGTGGCGGATGGCATCGGCGCGATGCTGCCGCATGCCCGTGCATCGGGCGTGCCGCTCGCCATCGAGCCGCTGCATCCGATGTATGCGGCGGACCGGGCGTGCGTGAACACCATCGACCAGGCGCTCGATATCGCGGCGCAACTGGGCGAGGGGGTCGGCGTCGCCATCGACGTCTATCACGTGTGGTGGGACCCCAAGCTTGCCGCGGCCATTGCCCGGGCCGGGAGAGAAGGGCGGATCTTGGCCCACCACATCTGCGACTGGCTGGTACCGACCACCGACATGCTGCTCGACCGCGGCATGATGGGCGACGGGGTGATCGACTTACCGGCCATCCGCGCGATGATCGAGGCCGCCGGCTATCACGGCCCGCAGGAAGTCGAGATCTTCAGCCGGGATAACTGGTGGAAGCGGCCGGGGGACGAGGTGGTGCGGGTGTGCGTGGAGCGGCTCAATACGGTGTGCTGAGGGCTGGCTCGAAGAGTATTCGGGCCGGCTGAAGCAGACGGCCCCCTCCCATCCTCCCCCATGAAGGGGGAGGTGCTCCGCTGGTGCATTTGGCACGATCGAAGACAACGCCTCGACTCTTCACCTCCCCCTTTATGGGGGAGGACGGGAGGGGGCCGTCTGTTGCGGTACGCCTTCCCCAAAAGCAGCGCTTGCGCGGCGCGGCTCACTCGCTAATCTCCCGGCAAAAATCCGAGGAGACTCCATGCATATCCTGATCATCGGGGCGGCCGGCATGATCGGCCGCAAGCTCACGTCTGCGCTGCTCAAGTCGGGGCAGGTGGGCGGCAAGGCCATCAGCAAGTTCACGCTCACCGATGTGGTGGAGCCGGCAAAGATCGCGTTCAACGGTGACGTGACGACCGTGGTCTCCGACGTGTCGCTGCCCGGTGAAGCCGCAAAGCTGATCGCCTCGCGGCCCGACCTGATCTTCCATCTCGCGGCGATCGTTTCGGGCGAGGCCGAGTCTGATTTCGACAAGGGCTACCGCATCAACATGGATGGCATGCGGTTCCTGCTCGAAGCCATCCGCCAGGAAGGGCTACGGGCGCCGTACCTGCCGCGGCTGGTGTTCACCTCGTCGATCGCGGTGTTCGGCGCGCCGTTCCCGGAAGCCATCGGCGACGAGTTCTTCAACACGCCGCTCACCAGCTACGGCACGCAGAAGGCAATCTGCGAGCTCCTGCTCAACGATTATTCGCGCAAGGGCTTTGTCGACGGCGTCGGCATCCGGCTGCCGACCATCACCATCCGGCCGGGCAAGCCCAATGCGGCGGCCTCGGGGTTCTTCTCCAACATCCTGCGCGAGCCGCTGGTCGGGCAGGAGGCGGTGCTACCGGTGTCGAAGGACGTGCGCCACTGGTTCGCCAGCCCACGCGCCGCCATCGGCTTTCTGACCCATGCGGCAGAGCTCGATACGACCAAGCTCGGCTGGCGCCGCACCCTGTCGGTGCCGGGCCTCTCGACCACGGTGGGCGAGGAGATCGAGGCGCTGCGCCGGGTTGCCGGCGACAAGGCGGTGAGCCTGATCAAGGACGTGCCGGACCCGAAAATCATCTCGATGGTCGCCGGCTGGCCGCGCAATTTCGACGCCAGGCGGGCGATTTCGCTGGGGTTCAAGGCCGAGCAGAGCTTTGACGAGATCATCCGGATTCACATCGAGGATGAGCTGGGCGGGAAGATCGGGGGGTAGAGGCGGAGTTCACTCTGCAGCCGGTGCCCGTGGCTCCCCCCTCCCAGCCTCCCCCACAAGGGGGGAGGTGCCGTTCGGAGTTTATGGCACCATCTAGCCCCATCCACCGGCCCGACACCTCCCCCTTGATGGGGGAGGCCGGGAGGGGGTGGAGCGGTAGCCTCCGATGTGACGATACGCGTTACCCGGCCACCGGCGCCGGCTTCGGAGTCAGGCCGCGATAGCGGGCCGTCCGCAGTTCGTTGATGTAGTGCTCGAGGTCGGGCATGCCGGAGGCTTCGGCCTGCCGGATCGAAGCCTCGACATCATAGGGCAGGCGGATCAGACTTACCGTCCACGGTCCAGCTTCGGGGCTGTCGAAGTGCCCCTCGAGGACGGCGTAGCAGGCGAGCGGCAGATCGAGCGGGTTGCCGACGCTGCCGGCGTTGAACAGGCATTTGTTGGCAAAGCTCTTCACATAGGCGGTGTGCACGTCGCCATAGCCGACAATGTCGGGCACGGCGCCATGGCCGGTGAAATCGGTGTTGTCGAACATCTGAAGGTGGGCGTCGTGGCCGTCATACTGGCGCACCCGGTGATAGACGCCGCGCTGCGAGGCATGGAACAACCGGACCTGGCGGCCGCTGAGGCGGAAATCGACCGTCCCCGGCAGCTCGCGCAGCCAGGCCAGCCGCGCCGGGCCGAGCTGCCGGCGGTGCCACACCACGGTGGCGTCGGGCTCGGCATTGGCGAGGCTCTCGTCCCAGTTGCCCTGCACGGTGGCGACGCAGACGCGGCGCGAAATGTCGATCACCGCGGCGCCATCAGGGCCCTTGCCGGCGAGGTCGCCAAGCCCGTAGATGCGGGTGATGCCGCGCGCCGCGATATCGGCCAGCACGGCTTCCAGCGCCGGCAGGTTGCCGTGAATGTCGGAGATGATGGCGATGCGGTCGAGCGGCGTCACGTTGGGCTCAGGTCTTCGGCAGCCACTGCTTGGGGATCTTGCAGACCATGGTGTAGGCGGGGTCGTAGACGTTGCCGACCTCGTAGCGCACCACCTGGCCCATCAGGTGGCTGGCGGCGGTTTTGCTCAGCCCGTACTCGGTGCACAGCCAGTTGAACATGTCGTTGGTGGCATGCTGCAGGGCCTGGTCGAGCGGGCGGGCATTGCCGACCGAGAAGATTTCGGTGGCGCTTTCGCCGCGCGGCCACACCAGTTTCCGGCCTTTCTCGACGCTGAGCCGTATCTCGACCTCGTAGCTGGTCTCGATGCCGGTGCCGACGATCTCGCCATCGCCCTGCACGGCATGGCAATCGCCCAGGAAGAACAGCGCGCCCTCGACCGCCACCGGGAACCACACCGTGGCGCCCGGGCCGAAGCCGCGATAATCCATGTTGCCGCCGTTCTGGGCGCTGGTGGCGGTGGAGAAGGCCTGGCCGAGGCTCGGCGCGACGCCGAAGCAGCCGATCATCGGCTCGAGCGGCAGCACGAAATGCTCGAGCCCTTTGACCGGCGGCTGCAGCTGGGCGGTGCCAGCCTGGCGGTCGATCGACCAGTTGGCCGCCTCACGCGACGGCAGCTCGCGCACCGATTCCGGATCGACCACGTTGCCGGCCAGCGACGAGCGGGTCCAGCCGGTGGCGCGGTTGGGCGTCATGCGCAGAATCTCGACCTTCAGCGCGTCGCCGGGAGCGGCGCCCTCGATGAAGATCGGCCCGTTCATCGGGTTGGGGCCGGGCTGGCGCTGCACCCCATCCTTGTCGAAGCCCCAGGCATCGAGCGTCTCGGTGATGACGGTATCGCCCGAGGCAATGGTGAAGGCCGGGGGGCGCGTGCCCAGCACATTGTGCCATTCGGTGGCGACGAAGCGATGCGTGGTCATTGGGTCAATTTCTCCTCTGGCCATAAGGGGTAGCGGGCCGGGGGAGGGTTGTCACCAGCCCATCACCGGCAGCGCCCGGAGTCTCCTTCTTCGGCTTGGCGGCCGGGATTGCCGCTGCTATCAGCGCCGCTTCATCAGGGGATGGCGAGGGACCATGCACCGCTTGCACATCGTCGGGGTGAACCCGCGAACCGGAACGACCCTGCTGGCCGAGTGCATGCGGCTCTGCTTCGAGATCGAGCGATCGGCCGAGCACGAGGAGCGGCTGTACCGGTTGCGCCGCTGCCGGGGCGTCTATCTCACCAAGACACCGCAGGACCTGCGCTATCTGGGGCTTCGGCTGAAACTCGACCCGCGGTTTCACGCCATCTGCATGGTGCGCGACCCGCGCGATACGGTGATCAGCAAGCATGGCAGCCAACCTGACGACTACTGGATGCACACCTCGATCGGCCGGTTCAGGCAAGGCTGGGCGCTGGTGCGCCAGTTTCAGGATCACCCGCGCTTCTTGTGGCTCAAATACGAGGATCTGATCGCCGATCCCGACGAGGTGCAGCGCCGGATCGCCGAGCGGTTTCCGTTCCTCAGGATGACGGGCCGGTTCTCCGATTTCCACCGGCGCGGCGCCGTGTCCGGTCCGTCGCAGCTGGCGCTCAATGGGGTTCGCCCGATCGATCGCAGCAACCAGGGAAAGTGGACCGAGCATACCGACAGGTTGCAGGAGAAGCTGGAAGAGGGCGGGGCGATCGACGATGAGCTGGTCGAACTCGGCTACGAGGCCGATCGTGGCTGGGCCGCCCGACATGGCATCGTGCTGAGCGCCGCAGCCGGGAGCAGGGATACCGAACTGGCACGTCGCTACAGTCGCGATCGCTTCCGTTCGGCCAGGTCGGCCGTCGTCGCCGCGGCGTTCGCCCGGCTCGGCATCGATATCGGCTAGGCCGGCGCCTCCGGGCGGCGCAAGGGCTCGGCGGCCAGCGCGTTTTTAGCTATCCTGTCAGCTGTTCGTTTGCCGATAGTGTGCGCTATCAATGGTTTGGCGGATAGTCCCCGTTCACAGGAGTTTACGAGAATGCTGAAGCTCGCTGTCGCCGCCCTGTTCGCTGTCGCGCTCGGCGCCGTGCCCGCCGCGGCGCAGACCGGGGCCGAAGTGGATGCCGCCGTGACCGCCGATCTCGGCGATCCGGCGCCTTACCACATCGCGTTCGACGCCATCCATGCGGCGGTCGCCAATGACGATGCCGCCGGGGTCGCCGAGTGGGTGTCCTATCCGATCACGGTAAATGTCGGTGGCAAGGAGCTGACCATCAACGATGCCGACCAGTTCGAGACCGAGTACGACGTAGTCATTACCGGCGATATCAAGGACGCGATCCTCAAGCAGAAATGGGAGACGCTGTTTGTCAATGCCGACGGCATCATGTACGGCAACGGTCAGGTCTGGCTCAACGGCATCTGCCAGGATGATGCCTGCGCCGCCTTCGATGTCAGGGTGATCACCATCCAGTCGACCGACGATATCACCCCGAAGGCCAACTAGCCCCAGGGGCGATTCGTCTGCTTTAGTCGCTGTCGGGCAAGACCCGAGGGGCGCCATGCTGCTGCAGATCATCTTTTATGTCGCGATCACCGCGGAAGCGATGACCGCTGCGCTGGCGGCAGGGCGCCGCAAGATGGATTGGTTCGGCGTCTGCGTGCTGGCCTGCGTCACCGCATTGGGCGGCGGCACGGCGCGAGACCTGGTGCTCGGGCATTATCCGCTGATCTGGGTCGCCAACCCGTATCTGCTGATCATCTGCTGCGCCGCGGCCGTCGTCACCATCGGCCTCGCCCGCTACATGGCGGCGCTGCGCTGGCCGTTCCTGCTGCTCGATGCGCTGGGGCTGGCCGCCTTCACCATCATCGGCTGCAACGTGGCGCTGGAAATGGGCCAGCAACCGATCATCGTGGTGGTGGCGGGGATGATCACCGGCATCGCCGGCGGCATCATGCGCGATGTGCTGTGCAACGAGGTGCCGCTGGTGTTCTCGTCCGAGCTCTATGCCACCGTCGCCATCATCTCGGGCACGCTCTACTATCTGGGCCGCTGGCTCGAGCTGCCGCATGACCTCCTGGTGCTGGGCACCATCGCCATCGGCTTCGCGCTGCGCGTCGCGGCGATCGTGTGGAAGCTCGAAATGCCGAAATTCGTCTACGACAAGGAACTTCGGTGATGCCTCGCCCCCAACGCCTGCAGCTGTCGCGCCGGGCCGGCTTCAACCTCATGGCCAGCTCGCTGGCGCTGAACGGGCTGCCGGCCAAGCTGATCACCCGGCCGGGGCGGTGGGGCAACCCGTTCACCATCGACGAGATGGCCAGCCGCTACGGCCTCGACCGGGCTGAGGCGCAGGCCAAGGCAGTGGAGCTCTGCGGGCAGTGGCTGCGTGGCACGCTCGACCCGGCATTGTCGCCGGGCGCGCCGCCGGAGCGGGCTGTCATTCGGGCAGAACTCGGGGGACATAACCTTGCCTGCTGGTGCAAGGCGGGAACGCCCTGTCACGCGGACATTTTGATCGAACTGGCGAACGGATAGGCTGATGGCGCGGATAAACTACCTGACGAGCATCGAGTTCGGCGCCGGGGCGCTGGCGACACTCGCCGAGACAGTGGAGGAGTTCCGGCTCAACCGGCCCCTGCTGGTCGCCGATCGGGGCATCCTCGCAGCCGGGCTGGTGGCCGAGGCGCTGGCGCACCTGCCGGCCGAGACCCCGGTGTTTCTCGATACCCCGCCCAACCCGACCGAAGGGGCGGTGATCGCGGCGCTCGAGCAGTATCGCGGCGAGGGCTGCGACGGCATCGTCGCTATCGGCGGCGGCTCGCCGATCGATCTCGCCAAGGGCGTGGCGCTGCTCGCCACCCATCCCGGACCGCTCGAACAATATGCCATGATTTATGGCGGGCTGGAGCGGATCGGCAGCAAGGTGGCGCCGCTGATCGCGGTGCCGACCACGGCGGGCACCGGCGCCGAGGTGGGACGTGCGGCGCTGCTGACGCTCGAGGATGGCCGCAAGCTCGGCTTCATCTCGCCGCATCTGATCCCGAAGCGGGCGATCTGCGACCCGGTGCTGACCTACGGCCTGCCGGCCGGGCTCACGGCCGCGACCGGGCTCGATGCGCTCAGCCACTGCATCGAGACGCTCTGCTCGCCGCGGGTCAACCCGCCGGCCGAGGCCATCGCGCTCGATGGGGCAGGGCGGATCTGGCGGCAGCTCGAGACCGCCTGCCGCGACGGGCGCAACGCCACGGCGCGCTCGGAGATGATGATGGGCGCGCTGATGGGCGGGCTGGCGTTCCAGAAGGGGCTGGGCGCGGTGCACGCGCTGAGCCACGCGCTGGGCGGGCTCAAGGATGTGTCGCTGCATCACGGCACGCTCAATGCCATCCTGATGCCGCCGGTGCTGCGCTTCAACGGCCCCGAGATCGGCGAGAAGCTGGGCCGGCTGAAAGCGGCGATGGGGTTCCCACCGGCCACCGACCTGGCGCTCGAACTGGACGCGCTGAACCGACGCCTCGGCATCCCGGCGGGGCTACGCGGGCTGGGCGTACGCGAAGAGCATTTTGACTGGGTGATCGCGCGCGCGCTGGCCGACCACAGCCACGCGACCAATCCTCGGCTCGCGACGGCTGAGGATTATCGGCAACTGCTGGAAGCGGCGATGGATTGAGGGGGTAAGGCTCCGAAAGCCGCAGTCGGCGTCCCTCTCCCGTTTACGGGGGAGGGGGGACCACGCGAAAGCGTGGTGGGAGGGGGGAGCCCCACGCACTGGCGGTGGGCGGCCGGGGGCGGGGGCCGGGCCTGTGGCCCCCCCCCCCCCCCCCACCCTCGCGCCGTCCCCCCCCCCCCCCCCGCCC
>Ga0066256_1000907_pt1 | contig 50741 bp, 43 predicted proteins | sample ThiBio_1000_biof_FD_87107 | JGI IMG/M metagenome (GOLD analysis project Ga0066256, IMG submission 87107) | Wastewater bioreactor microbial communities from Cape Town, South Africa - Thiocy_expt_1000_biof (version 2) | ecosystem: Engineered > Bioreactor > Thiocyanate-remediating >... | reverse complement strand
CGTAGGGTGGTGCAAGTCGAGGTCTTCCGGCAGATGGGCAGTGTGAGAACTTCCATCCTGGAAGACCTCGACGTCTATCCGCGAACCAGCCGCCGACCCTCGACTACACCCTCAACTGCGAAGAGCCACGAATGTGCCGCGCGGCGCGGCGGACCGCGCGGCCGCGATGCGATCCGTCGCGACGTCGATGTCGAAGAGCCGGCCGTCGGCGGCGTCCTCGATGTTGGCCCCGACGACTCCGATCGCGACGGCGCGGGCGACCGTCTCGGCGACGTCCTCAGGCTGGTCGCCGTAGCCGGCCTCGAGGTCGGCGGTCACCGGCACATCGACCGCCGCGACGATCGCCGCGACATGAGCGAGCATCTCGTCGCGGTCGATGAGGCCGCCGTCGCGGACGCCCGCCGCCCACGCAATGCCCGCACTGGTCGTCGCGATCGCGGGGAACCCGATCGACGCGAGGATGCGCGCGCCACCGGCATCCCACACGTTCGGCAGAACGAACCCGCGCTCGTGCAGCGCGAGGAAGGTCGCGGCCCGTTCGGCGCGCGTGTCGGTGCTCATGGCTACCGTCGTAGACGCGAGGATGCCTCTCGTCAAGAGGAAGTGCGGCACGCGGCGGCGCCGGTTCAAACGACCAGCGAGCGACGGAAAATGTGGAGCCTAGGAGATTCGAACTCCTGACATCCTGCTTGCAAAGCAGGCGCTCTACCAACTGAGCTAAGGCCCCGGACGGGAAATGGTGGGGCTACCAGGACTTGAACCTGGGACCTCTTCATTATCAGTGAAGCGCTCTAACCGCCTGAGCTATAGCCCCGTCCGGAGGTCGGCGTTACCGCCGTCAACCTCCAAGACTTTACCCGATTATCGGGAGATCTAGAAATCGTGCTGGTCGGGAGGGATCTCGATACGCCCGCCGCTGCGCGGCGGGCACTCGATCACCGGCACCCTCCGGGGGTCCGCTACGCGGCGGGCACTCGATCACCGGGCGCCGGCGAGCCGCCCGCCTCGCCGTCAGTTCGAGGTGAAGCCGACGAGCAGGCCGCCGGTGACCTTGACCATCAGGTTGTAGATGCCGGCGACGACAGCGCCCAGCACCGTCACGACGATGAGGTTCAAGATCGCCACGATCGCCGAGAACGCCATCACCTGCGACAGGCCGACGTAGTCACTCAGCGTGAAGTTGTCGTCGAACGCCTTGAACAGCTCGTCGAGGCGACCGATCATGCCGGTCGTCTGCAGCACCATGAACACGAGGAAGCTCGCGACGATCGTCACGATCGCCAGCGCCACAGCTGCCAGGAACGACAGCTTCACTGCAGACCAGAAGTCCACGTACACGAGGCGCAGGCGCACCTGCTTCGCGCTGGTCTTGCTGGACGACTTCCTGGCCAGCTTGTCGGCTACCGTGCTCATGCGTCGGGGTCACTCTCTTCGGGGCTCGCGGACGGGTTCTCGTCTGCGGCGGCGGGTGTGGCGGGCTCCTCGGATTCGGAAGCCTGTCCCAGGGTCCGCTCCGAATTGCGGGCGATCGCGAGGATGCGATCGTCGTCATCGGGGCGGGCGAACACGACACCCATCGTGTCGCGACCCTTGGCGGGGACCTCGGCCACGGCAGAGCGTACCACCTTGCCGCTGGCAAGAACCACCAAGACCTCGTCGTCCTCAGAGACGATCAGACCGCCCGCGAGATCACCGCGATCCTCGTTCAGCTTGGCCACCTTGATGCCCAGTCCGCCACGCCCCTGCAACCGATATTCGGCCACCTTCGTGCGCTTGGCGTACCCGCCCTCGGTCACCACGAACACGTACTCATCATCACGGGCGACGGATGCCGAGAGCAGCGAATCGCCCTCGCGGAAGCTCATGCCCTTCACACCCTCGGTCGCGCGACCCATCGGACGCAGCGAGTCGTCGGTCGCGGTGAACCGCAGCGACATGCCGTGGTGCGAGATCAGCAGGATGTCGTCGGTGTCATCGACGAGCAGTGCGCTGACGAGCTCGTCGCCGCCCTCTTCCTCATCCTGCCCGCGCAGGCGGATCGCGATGATCCCGCCCTGACGGTTCGTGTCGTACTCGCTGAGGAAAGTCTTCTTGACCTTGCCGTCGCGCGTCGCGAGCACGAGGTGGGTCGCGACCTTGTAGTCGCGGATGTCGAGCATCTGCGCGATCTGCTCACCCGGCTGCAGCGCAAGCAGATTCGCGACGTGCTGACCCTTGGCATCCCGCCCCGCCTCGGGAACCTCGTACGCCTTGCAGCGGTAGACACGACCCTTCGTCGTGAAGAACAGCAACCAGTGGTGCGTCGTCGTCACGAAGAAGTGCTCGACGACGTCATCGGCCCGCAGCTGCGCACCCTTGACGCCCTTGCCACCGCGGTGCTGCGATCGGTAGTTGTCGCTGCGCGTGCGCTTGATGTAGCCCTCGCGCGTGACGGTGACGACCATCTCCTCTTCGGGGATGAGGTCTTCCATCGACATGTCGCCGTCGAATCCGTGCAGGATGTGCGTGCGACGCTCGTCGCCGAACTTGTCGACGATGCCGGTCAGCTCGTCGGCGATGATCGTGCGCTGGCGCCCGGGCGTCGCGAGGATGTCGTTGAGGTCAGCGATCTTCAGCTCGAGCTCGTTCGCCTCGTCGATGATCTTCTGACGCTCCATCGCGGCGAGGCGACGCAGCTGCATCGTCAGGATCGCGTCGGCCTGATCGTCGTCGATCTCAAGCAGCGCCTTCAGGCCCTCGCGCGCGTCGTCGGCGGTCGCCGACGCGCGGATCAGCGCGATGACCTCGTCGAGCGCGTCGAGCGCCTTGAGGTATCCGCGCAGGATGTGCATGCGCTTCTCGGCCTCGCGCAGGCGGTACTGCGTGCGCCGGACGATGACCTCGACCTGGTGCTCGATCCAGTACGAGACGAACCCGTCGAGTGCGAGCGTGCGCGGCACGCCGTCGACGATCGCGAGCATGTTCGCGCCGAAGTTCTCCTGCAGCTGCGTGTGCTTGTACAGGTTGTTGAGCACGACCTTCGCAACGGCATCCCGCTTCAGCACGATCACGAGGCGCTGACCGGTGCGATCACTCGTCTCGTCGCGGATGTCGGCGATGCCCGACAGCTTGCCGTCGCGCGCGAGGTCGCGGATCTTCGCCGCGACGTTGTCGGGGTTCACCTGATACGGCAGCTCGGTGACGACGAGGCACGTGCGACCGTGGATCTCTTCGACGTTCACGACCGAGCGCATCGTGATCGACCCGCGCCCCGTGCGCTGCGCTTCGCGGATGCCCTTCGTGCCGAGGATCTGCGCACCGGTCGGGAAGTCGGGGCCGGGAATGCGCGCCATGAGCGCGTCGAGAAGCTCTTCGCGGGATGCCTCGGGGTGCTCGAGCGCCCACAGGGCACCATCGGCGACCTCGCGCAGGTTGTGCGGCGGGATGTTGGTCGCCATGCCGACGGCGATACCCACCGAGCCGTTCACCAGCAGGTTCGGGAACCGCGCCGGCAGAACGGTCGGCTCTTGCGTCTTGCCGTCGTAGTTGGGCTCGAAATCGACGGTGTCCTCGTCGATGTCGCGCACCATCTCCATCGCGAGCGGCGCCATCTTGGTCTCGGTGTACCGCGAAGCGGCGGCACCCATGTTGCCCGGGGTGCCGAAGTTGCCCTGGCCCTCGGCCAGCGGATACCGCAGCGACCACGGCTGCACGAGACGCACGAGCGCGTCGTAGATCGCGCTGTCGCCGTGTGGGTGGAACTGACCCATGACATCGCCGACGATGCGCGCACACTTGTTGAAACCGCGGTCGGGCCGGTACCCGCCGTCGAACATGCCGTAGATCACGCGGCGGTGCACGGGCTTGAGCCCGTCGCGCACGTCGGGCAGCGCGCGCCCGACGATGACGCTCATCGCGTAGTCGAGGTAGCTGCGCTGCATCTCGACCTGCAGGTCGACCTGATCGATGTTGCCGTGGTTGTACCCGGCGGTCGGATCGGGGCGTTCGTCGTCAGTCATGTGTGTGCCTTTGCATCCGGTGATCGAGTGCCGCGGCGCAGCCGCGGTGTAGCGAGATCACGGCGTCGTCAAATATCGAGGAAGCGGACGTCTTTCGCGTTGCGCTGGATGAAGCTGCGGCGCGACTCGACGTCTTCGCCCATCAGCACCGAGAAGATCTCGTCGGCCGCGGCGGCGTCGTCGATCGTCACCTGACGCAGCGTCCGGGTGTCGGGGTCCATCGTGGTCTCCCACAGCTCCTTGGCGTTCATCTCGCCGAGACCCTTGTAGCGCTGCACGCCTTCCTTGGGCAGGCGCTTGCCTGCTTCGGCCCCGGCGGCCAGCAGCGCGTCGCGTTCGCGGTCGCTGTACACGTACTCGTGCGGCGAGTTGCTCCACTTGAGGCGGAACAGCGGCGGCATCGCGAGGTAGACGTAGCCGGCCTCGATGAGTCCGCGCATGTAGCGGAACAGCAGCGTCAGCAGCAGCGTCGTGATGTGCTGGCCGTCGACATCGGCATCCGCCATCAGCACGATCTTGTGATAGCGCGCCTTGGCGACATCGAAGTCCTCGCCGATACCCGTGCCGAAGGCCTGGATCATCGCCTGGATCTCGGCGTTGCCGAGCGCACGGTCGAGCCGCGCCTTCTCGACGTTGAGGATCTTGCCGCGCAGCGACAGGATCGCCTGCCGCTCGGGGTCACGACCCGACACCGCCGAACCGCCGGCCGAGTCACCCTCGACGAGGAAGATCTCGCTGATCGAGGGATCCTTGCTCGTGCAGTCCTTGAGCTTTTCGGGCATGGATGCCGACTCGAAAACGCTCTTGCGGCGTGCGGTCTCGCGCGCCTTGCGCGCCGCGAGCCGTGCGGTCGCCGCGTCGATCGCCTTCGTGATGACGCGCTTGGCCTGCGCGGGGTTGCGGTCGAGCCAATCGGTCAGCTGGTCGCCGACGATCTTCTGCACGAACGCCTTCGCCTCGGTGTTGCCGAGCTTGGTCTTGGTCTGACCCTCGAACTGCGGCTCGGAGAGCTTGACCGAGATGACCGCCGTCAGGCCCTCGCGGATGTCCTCACCCGTGAGGTTGTCGTCCTTCTCTTTGAGCAGGTTGTTCGCGCGGGCGTACTTGTTGACGAGCGTCGTCAGCGCAGCGCGGAAGCCCTCTTCGTGCGTGCCGCCCTCATGCGTGTTGATCGTGTTCGCGAACGTGAAGACGTTCTCGGTGTAGCTCGTCGTCCACTGCATCGCGAGCTCGAGCGAGATGTGCCGCTCGGTGTCTTCGGACTCGACCTCGATGATGTCTTCGTTGACGACCTCGGCCTTGCGCACCTTGTTGAGGTACTCGACGTAGTCGACCAGGCCGCGCTCATAGAGGAAGTCGTCGTGCGGCTGCTTCTCGATCGCCTGACCGTCTTCGCCGTCGACGACGTAGGCCGACTCGGGGCGCAGATCGCTGAGCCTGATCCGCAGACCCTTGTTCAGGAACGCCGTCTGCTGGAAGCGCGTGCGCAGCGTCTCGTAGTCGAAGTGGATGGTCTCGAAGATCGTGGCATCCGGCCAGAACGTGATGATCGTTCCGGTCTCTTCGGTCACCTCACCCTGCGCGAGCGGTGCGAGCGGCTTGCCACCGTCGGCGAACGACTGGCGCCAGACGAAGCCCTGGCGGCGGATCTCGACGTCGAATCGCGTCGACAGCGCGTTCACGACCGACGAGCCGACGCCGTGCAGACCGCCCGAGACCGCATATCCGCCGCCGCCGAACTTGCCGCCGGCGTGCAGAACCGTGAGCACGACCTCGACGGTCGACTTGCTGGGGTCGGACGCGTGCGGATCGACGGGGATGCCGCGGCCGTTGTCGACCACGCGCAGCGCGCCGTCTTCGAGGATCGTCACGTCGATCGTGTCGCAGTACCCCGCGAGCGCCTCATCGACCGAGTTGTCGACGATCTCGTAGACGAGGTGGTGCAGACCCCGCTCACCGGTCGAGCCGATGTACATTCCGGGGCGCTTGCGCACCGCCTCGAGGCCCTCGAGCACCTGGATGGCGTCGGCCCCGTACTCGTTCTCGACCTTCTTCGCCGGCTGGATGTGCTTCGTGGCGTCGTCTTCAGGAACGCTGTCAGGGGTAACGGACGTCATAGGTTTCGAGCGCTCCAGAATCTTCAGATCAGGGTCGATCCATTCTATCGCCATCCGGGGCCGATTTCCCCGCTGAACGGCCCTGTGGCGCCCTGAAACGCGTCGAGATGCCGACGGACGTGGATCAGCCGTAGGTATCGCGAGGACCGCGCCCTGGAACGGCTCTGGGGCCCCATTTCCAGGAGGGAACGTCCGGGCCGATGAAACGGACGTTCACGACACCGGCATCCGGGAACCGTCGCATGAGCTGCGTCACGATCTCGGCGCGCATTAGCTGGAGGTTCTTCGCCCACGCCGTCGAATCGCACTGCACGGTCAGCAACCCGTCGGAAAGAGCGACCGGATGCGCGTGCCGCGCCGTCTCGGCGCCGGTCACCTCTTCCCACTGCAGCACGAGGTCTTCCTTCGCGAGCTGGCTGTCCCAGCCGGCCTGCTTCGTGAGGTCGGCAAGCACATCGCCGACGCCGTGGGGCTCGCGCCCGGGCATGAACGGCTGCTTGTCGTCGTCTTCGGCGAGGCGCTTGCGACGTCGGCGGGCACCGCGGGCCGACGGCGGCAGGCCGCGCAGACGCAGGTAGGTCGCGACGGTCTCGGGGATCTCGGGGATCTCGTCAGGCATGCGGCACCTCCGCGTCGACGATCGTGCCGGCGACGACACGCACCGTGCGCGCCCGCAGCGCGAGGGGAACGTCTTCTTCGACGGCCGCCGTGACGATCACCTGCTCGAAACCCTCGACCAGACCCGCGAGACGCGCGCGCCGGTCGGTGTCGAGCTCGGCGAACACATCGTCGAGGATCAGGATCGGATCCCCCAGCTGCGACTGTGCGCGCAGCAGCTGAGCGGATGCCAGGCGCAGCGCGAGCGCGACCGACCACGATTCGCCATGTGAGGCGTAGCCCTTCACCGGAAGTCCGCGCACGCGCAGCAGGAGGTCATCGCGGTGCGGGCCGACAAGTGTGAGGCCGCGGTCGAGCTCGGCCGAGCGCTTCGCGGTCAGTGACTCGCGGAATTGACGCTGGATCTCTTCGGCGCCGCGGCCGGGGGCGGGGATCGCGCCTGGGGCCGTGCCACGAGCGGATGCCTGCGATTGCGCGTCGGTGTCGTCGAGATCCTCCGGGTCACCGCCCCCGATCGACAGCGCCCACTCCAGTTCGGGTCGGTGATCGGCGCCCGCGATCGCGGTGTACGCCTGCGCGACGGGCATCGCGAGCTCGTCGGCGAGAGCCAGTCGCGCACGGATCACCTCGGTGCCGAGCTGGACGAGCTTGTCGTCCCACACCTCGAGCGTCGTGAGTCCGTCGCCACGGATGCCCCGGGCGCGCGCCGACTTCAGCAGCGCGTTGCGCTGCTTGAGCACGCGGTCGTAGTCGGCCAGCACGCCGGCCATGCGCGGAGCGCGCTGGATCAGCAGCTGATCGGCGAACCGCCGGCGCGCGGACGGATCGGAGCGCACGATCTGCAGGTCCTCCGGGGCGAACAGCACGACCTGCGCGTGCCGCGGAAGCTCGGCGGTTTTCACGTTCGCGCCGTTGACGCGCGCCTTGTTGCTGCCCGAGCGATTGAGTTGCGCCTCGAGCACGACACGACGTTCGCCGTAGGCGAGGCGCATGCGCACGATCGCGGCATCCGCGCCGTCGCGCACCATCGGGGCATCCTGCGACACGCGATGCGAGCCGAGCGTCGCGAAGTAGCCGATCGCCTCGGCGAGATTGGTCTTGCCCTGACCGTTGCGGCCCACGAAGACGTTCGCGCCGGATGCCAGGGTCACGTCGGCGACCGCATAGTTGCGGAAGTCGACGAGACTCAGCTGCTCCACGATCACCAGATCAGCCTAGGCGGCGGTGCCTACATCGACCGGACCGCGTCGGAGTGATCTCGATACACCGGCGCTGCGCGCCGGCACTCGATCAGCGGTGGGGCCCGCACCCCGGTGGTTGAGTAGCCGCCGAAGGCGGCGTATCGAAACCCCGGCGTCAGCGCAACAGCAGGTTCGGCTGCAGCAGGTACTTGAAAGTCTCGGGCGTGCCCGAGGTCTGCGGCGTGATCAGCACGGGGCTGAGCTTGTTCGCATTGTCGCTCGAGGTGAACGTGATGCGCGCGAACTCGCTCTTGACGGCGCCGAGCGCCTCGAGCAGGTACTGCGGGTTGAGACCGAGCGTGACCTCTTCGCCGGCGAGGGTCGCATCGACCGACTCGGTCGCGCGGGCCTGCTCGGTACCGGAGGCATCCATCGACACGCCGTCTTCGGTGAAGGTGAACCGCAGCGGAGCCGAGCGGTCGAGCACGAGCGACACGCGGCGGACGGCCTCGGCGAGGTCGGCGGTGTTCACGACGGCGTAGTGGTCGGTCTGCTCGGGGAACAGACGCCGCACCGGCGGGAAGTTGCCCTTGATCAGCAGCGACGTGACCGTCTTGTTGCCCGAGGTGAAGGCGATGATCTCGCGGTCACCCGATCCCGAGAACGACACCTGGATGTCACCCGAGTGCGCGAACGTCTTGCCGACCTCGGTCAGCGTGCGCGCGGGGACGAGCGCCGTCGTCGTCTCATCCGTCGCGACGCCGCCGCCATCGAAGGCGACTTCGCGCAGCGCGACGCGGTAGCGGTCGGTGGCGACCAGGCTCAGCGACGTGCCAGCGACCTCGAGCTGCACACCCGTGAGCACGGGGGTCACATCGTCACGCGATGCGGCGAAGGCGACCTGCGCGATCGCGGTCGCGAAGTCTTCCGCCGGGACGAGACCCGACTCACCGGAGACCTCGGGAATCGCGGGGTATTCCTGCACCGGCATGGATGCCAGGGTGAACCGCGCCGAACCACACGTCAGGACGATGCCGTCGTCTTCGCCGACCTCGATCTGGATCGGGGCGTTCGGCAGCCGGCTCGCGATCTCAGACAGCAGGCGGCCGTGCACGAGGATCGTGCCGGGGTCATCGACCGTCGCCTCGATCGTCGTACGAGCGGATGCCTCGTAGTCGAACGCCGCGAGCGAGAGTCCCTCTTCGGATGCCTCGATCAGCACGCCGGCCAGGATCGGCTGCGGGTTGCGCTGCGGCAGGAGCTTGACGACAAATGACACGGCCTCGCTGAACACGTCGCGATTCACGTGGAACTTCACTGTGGCTCCCTTGGCTCGAGTAGGGCCTTCCCATGCTAGTGCCCTGTTGCTCGTGCGCTGTGTGTTGATTCTCGTTGCCGAGTCCGCTGCGGCGGTCGCTCGCCACTTGGTGATCGAATCGGGTTTCTCTAGATAGTTCTCTGTCATGGTGTTAACAGCTGTGGAAACTGTGGATAACCATCGCGATCCCGCTCGGCGAGCCGAAACCACACGCGTGTAAGTTGTGGGCGAGCTGCGGATGACAGTGTCAGCGCGGAACTTCGGCGCTGTGGCCTCACAACGTGTCATCCACAGTCACGGTCGATCTGCTCACAATTGTTCGACGCCGTCGCGGAGTTATCCACAGCCTGTCCACACTGTGCAGAACGCGGATGATGGGGCACACGGGGCATCCGTGTCAAGCCGGCGGTGCCGGCATCCGTCATCTCGGGCGTGTCGAGCTTCAGCGGCTGACGCGGCCGAGCTGCGTCGTGATCTCGGAGACCTGGTTGTAGATCGAGCGCCTTTCCTTCATGAGTTGCGCGATCTTCTTGCAGGCGTACATGACCGTGGTGTGGTCGCGGTTTCCGAACAGTTGGCCGATCTTCGGCAGCGACAGGTTGGTGCGCTCGCGGCACAGGTACATTGCGATCTGGCGCGCCGTCGCGACAGACTGCGACCGACTCGAGCCGTACAGGTCGTCGACCGAGAGCCGGAAGTACTGCGCCGTGGCGGCGATGATGTCGGTCGGCATGATGACGTTGGCGTCATCGGTGTCGACGATGTCGCGCAGCACGGTCTGCGCGAGCGAGATGTCGAGGCTCGAGCGGTTGAGGCTCGCGAACGCCGAGACGCGGATGAGTGCACCCTCGAGTTCGCGGATGTTGCTCGAGACCTTGGTCGCGATGTACTCGAGCACCTCGTCGGGGACGAGCAACCGCTCGGACTGCGCCTTCTTGCGGAGGATCGCGATGCGCGTCTCGAGGTCGGGCGCCTGCACGTCGGTGATGAGGCCCCACTCGAACCGGCTGCGCATGCGGTCTTCGAACCCGGTGAGCTGCCGCGGCGGCACATCACTGGTGATGACGACCTGCTTGTCGTGATCGTGCAGCGTGTTGAACGTGTGGAAGAACGCCTCCTGCGTCTCCTGACGTCCCTGCAAGAACTGGATGTCGTCGATCAGCAGGATGTCCACGTCGCGATAGCGCGCCTGGAACGCCGAACCTCGGTTGTTGGCGATCGAGTTGATGAAGTCGTTCGTGAACTCTTCGCTGGACACGTAACGGATGCGGATGCCGGGGAACAGATCGATCGCGTAGTTGCCGATCGCGTGCAGCAGGTGTGTCTTGCCGAGGCCGGAGTCGCCGTAGACGAACAGCGGGTTGTACGCCTTCGCCGGAGCTTCGGCCACAGCGACGGCCGCAGCGTGGGCGAACCTGTTCGACTGACCGATGACGAAGTTGTCGAAGCTGTACTTCTGGTTCAGGCGGGTGTCGGTGCGCGAGGCGACGGATGCCGGTTCGGGTGTCTCCTCGAGCGGAGAGCGCGCCAGCGTCGGGGCGACCGGTGCCGTTGATTCCGGCACCGATCCCTGCACCGGGATTGGCGCCGTCAGGTGCGCGTCGGCGAGTTCGGGGTTGACGACGACACGGAAGGCCGTTGCGGCCGGCTCCGCATCGACGTGGGCGAGCGCCTCCATGATCGGGGCGCGCAGCCGCTTGGTCAGCTGCGCGGCGGTGAGCTCGTTGGGAACGTCGAGGTAGAGCGTTCCGCCCATGACACCCTGCGCGACGGCGAGGTTGAGGAATCCGAGCAGCTGCGGAGTGACGCGCTCATCGTCCTCGAGGTGCTCCAGCACGGCGGTCCAGACCGGGACATCCGGAACTTCGTGCTGCGACATGGGCTCCCCAGGTTTCGGGATGGAACACTCGAGCGGTGCACTCGAGCGGGGCGCACGGTCGCCGACTTTGGTTCCCCGAGCCCTGTGGATAACTACCCGAGCCACGGTAGTCAGCGACCCCGTCGAGAGCAAAATCCACTGTAGATCCGCTCCGCGTGTCCTTGCCACTCACTATCCACAGGCGGTGGATAATGTCCTGTTCACCGGCGCCGGTTTGAGGTCTGGGCGATCCCGACGTATTCTTAGTCGGTTGACTTATGCCCATACGGGCAGTCCCCTGTACCTGTGTCTCCGGCCTAGAGCATTCCGGTGACCGCCGATCCGGAGTGATCCTCATGAGCAAGCGCACGTTCCAGCCCAACAACCGCCGCCGCGCCAAGAAGCACGGCTTCCGCGCCCGCATGCGCACGCGTGCCGGCCGGTCGATCCTGTCGGCGCGCCGCGCCAAGGGTCGCACCGAGCTGTCGGCCTGATCTGACCCGGTGCTGGGGCGCGGGAACCGAATCACCCGCGGGGCGGACTACAGATCCGTCGTCCGCGGTGGTTCCCGATGCTCCGGCCCGCGCACGGTGACCTACGTCGTCACCACTTCCGAAGACCGTCCACCGCGGTTCGGATTCATCGTGAGCAAACAGGTGGGAACAGCAGTGACCCGCAACACCGTCCGGCGCCGGCTCAAAGCCGTGTGTGCCGAGGTGCTTCCCCACGTGCGGCCCGGCGCCGACGTCGTCATTCGCGCGCTTCCGTCTGCGGCATCCGCCGATTTCGCCGAACTGCGTTCCGAAGTGACCCGATGTCTGCAACGGCGGGCGGCCGCGTGAGCACCACGACGCTGCCGTCGTACTCCCTCGGGAGCGGCACCCTCTCGGCATCCGACCTTCTCGCTTCTGTCCCACTGGTCCCCCGCAATCTCGGACTCGCGCTGCTGCACGGCTACCGGGCGACGATTTCGCACGTCTACGGCGACGTCTGCAAGTACTACCCGTCGTGCTCGGCCTATGCGGTCGGCGCTGTGCAACAGCATGGGCTGCTGAAGGGTTCTGCCCTCACCGCGGCGCGGTTGGCCCGGTGCCACCCGTGGGCACAGGGCGGCATCGACGATGTTCCCCTCCATCGGAATTTCCGACACGAACTGACCCGACACGGATTCGTGGTGCCGCCTGCGCGCGGTGCAGCGGCATCCGCGTCGACGAGAAAGGACTGATCCGTGCTGGATCTTCTCGCCGCGACACCGAGCCCGGTCGCCGACTCCGGCGGCTTCGACCTCTTCAGTACCATCATGTGGCCGTTCAAGTGGGCGGTCGAAGCGATCCTCGTGTTCTGGCACTGGATCTTCACGACCGTCGGCCTCGAGGCGAACGCGGGCTTGACCTGGGTGCTCTCGATCATCGGCCTCGTGGTCGTTGTGCGCTCGGCGCTGATCCCGCTATTCGTGCGGCAGATCAAGAGCCAGCGCAAGATGATGGAAATCGCTCCTGAACTGCGAAAAGTTCAGGAGAAGTACCGCGGTAAGAAGGATCAGCTCTCTCGCGAGGCGATGAGCCGCGAGACGATGGCGCTGTACAAGAAGCACGGCACCACGCCTGTCGCGAGCTGTCTGCCGTTGCTCGTGCAGATGCCGATTCTGCTGGGCATGTTCTACACACTCAGCGATGTCAAGAAGCACGCCGAAGCCGGCATTGGCGGCGTGGGCCTGTTGAGCGCCGAGCTGACCAGGCAGTTCTACGATGCGCAGCTGTTCGGGGTAGCGCCGCTGCACACGAACATGACCGAGGCGATCAATGCGGGCCAGACGGCGACGGTCACAATCCTCGTGATCCTCGTCATCCTGATGATCGCCTCACAGTTCTTCACACAGCTGCAGATCATTTCGAAGAACCTCTCCCCTGAGGCAAAGACCGGCCAGGCCTACCAGATGCAGCGCATCATGCTGTACGTCCTGCCGCTGGCCTTCATCTTCTCGGGCGTCTTCTTCCCCCTGGGTGTCGTGCTGTACTGGTTCACGTCCAACATCTGGACGATGGTGCAGCAGTTCCTCGTCATCCGGAACCTGCCGACGCCGGGCTCTGATGCCGCCAAGGCACGTGAAGAGCGCCTCGCGCGCCGGGGCAAGGCACTCGATGCTCAGGGCAAGGTCGTGCCCATGGAGAAGTACCAGGCCGAGCAGCAGCGTCTGTACGAAGAGGCCGAGAAGGCGAAGGCTCAGGCGCCCAAGCGCCAGCAGCCCATGAGCAAGGAACGCGCCAAGAAGCAGGCGCAGAAGAACAAGCCCACCGACGAGTCGTGACGAGGCCCATCATGAGCAACACCGCAGATCAGACCACCGAGCGCACCTCCGCAACCGTTGAGCAGCTGGAGCAGGAGGGCGACGTCGCCGCCGACTACCTCGAAGGACTGCTGGACATCGCCGACATCGAGGGTGACCTCGCTCTCGACGTCCGTAGCGGCCGCGCCTACGTTTCGGTCGAGAATGAGGATGCCGACGCGCTGCGCCTGCTCTCCGACCCCGAGACTGTCCAGGCGCTGCAGGAGCTGACCCGCATTGCGGTGCAGACGCAGACCGGTCGCTTCTCGCGGCTGATCCTCGATGTGGGTGGGTCGCGCGACGCGCGTCAGACCCAGCTCGAGAAGCTCGTCGACAGGGCGATCGAGCGGCTGGACGAGGGCGCGTCGCAGGCGTCGCTGCCCGCAATGTCAAGCTACGAGCGCAAGCTCATCCACGACATCGTCGCTGAGCGCGGGCTCGTCTCCGAGTCGTACGGCGAGGGCGCTGACCGTCACACGGTCATCCGCCGCGGTTGACGTTGTGGCGGACGCTGTGGCTGACGTTGGTGCTCGCGTTTCACGTGAAACATCGCGATGATCGAAGCTGAGCCGGCAGAGGCATCCATCGTCTTCGGCGAGCACATCGAGCGTGCTCGCGCCTTCACCGCCGCCCTCGGTGAGCACGGTGAGGAGCGAGGGCTGATCGGCCCGCTTGAGCCGGCAAGAGTGTGGACGCGGCACATCCTGAACTCAGCCGTCGCAGCGCCGCTGTTCGCGGCCGATGCGCGCGTGGGCGACATCGGTTCGGGAGCAGGGCTGCCCGGGTTGGTGCTCGCGATTGCGCGCCCCGACGTGAACTGGGTGCTCATCGAGCCGATGGAGCGTCGTGTGGCATGGCTACAGGAGCAGACGGATGCCCTGGCCCTCGACAACGTTGAGGTCGTGCGGGCTCGCGGTGAAGAGTGGAAGCAGGGTCCGGTGCTGGATGCCGTGACCGCTCGCGCCGTCAGTGCGCTGAAGACGCTCATTCCCCTGACTGTGCCTCTGCTGCGCCCGGGCGGGGAGCTGGTTCTACTGAAGGGCTCCAACGCAGCGAACGAGATCACCGCGGCCGAGAAGGTCATTCGCAAGTACAAGCTCACCGATGTGCGGGTCGAGATAGTCGGCGAAGGCGTGATCTCCGAGCCCACCCGCGTGATCCGCGCCACTCGCGCTGGTTGAGTAGCCCGGCGCAGCTGCCTTCCGGTGGTTGAGTAGGCGGCGAAGCCGCCGTATCGAAACCATCACCGGTTGTGGGATGTGATCTCGATAAACCGGCGCTACGCGCCGGCACTCGATCACCGGGACGCAAGTCGGTGGTCGAGTAGCCCGGCGCAGCCGGGCGTATCGAAACCACACCCCGCGGGAGTGGCGCGATGTTTCACGTGAAACCCTTACCCCGTGACCTCGATGCACCGGCGCTGCGCGCCGGCACTCGATCACCGGTAGGACGGTCGCTCCACCCCCCGGTGGTTGAGTAGCCCGGCGAAGCCGGGCGTATCGAAACCACCACCCCACCCGCCGCGCACCGCCTCCTCCCCAATCACCACTTTGGCGAGACTGTCCACTGATCGGCGTCTGCCGCTCCCACGGGTGTCGCCTACTAGGCACCATCGACGCATGCCGTTCATGTACATTCTCAAATGCTCCGACGGGTCGTTCTACGTCGGTAGCTGTCGCAACATCGACCACCGCCTCTGGCTGCACAATATCGGCGAGGGCGCCGAGTACACCAAGCGCCGCCGGCCCGTCACCCTCGTCTATCAGGAGGAGTTCGACAACGTTGGTGACGCGTTCGCCCGCGAGAAGCAGGTTCAGGGCTGGAGTCGTGCCAAGCGGCGCGCACTGATCGACTTCCGTGGGTCGGAGTTGCCCGCGCTCAGCCGGAAGGTCTTCGGCGGTGACTGCGACGACGACGATCCACCTCCATCCGCGGCGTGATGTTTCACGTGAAACGGGTTGCGCCGTGATCTCGATACACCGGCGCTACGCACCGGCACTCGATCGCCGGGTGGGCCGACCGCATGTCGGTTGTTGAGTAGTCCGGCGCAGCCGGGCGTATCGAAACCACACTCGCGCATCGCGGGGGTGTTTCACGTGAAACGCTCACGATGTGATCTCGATACACCGCGCCTGTGGCGCGGCACTCGATCACCGAGGCCCAAGCCGATGGTTGAGTAGGCGGCGAAGCCGCCGTATCGAAACCACACTCCCGCGCCGCAGCCGTGATGTTTCACGTGAAACGGGTTGCGGAGTGATCTCGATACACCGGCGCTACGCACCGGCACTCGATCGCCGGGGTGGGCCGACCGCATGTCGGTGGTTGAGTAGCCCGGCGCAGCCGGGCGTATCGAAACCACAACCAGCCCGAACGACCGACGTTTCACGTGAAACGGACGAGGGGGTCGGGAGCCTCGACTACAGTGGGATGGTCCCAGAAAGACAGGAGTTCATGGTGGCGGAATCGGAGAATCTGACCTCTCCCGCACCCTTCTCCATCGACGACAGCCCCATCGCGCGCGAGTTGGCTGATCTCACTTCGCGGCGCAAGGCGCTGGAGGCAGTGTCGTTCGAGTTCTCGGGGAAGACGCGAGTTCTGACGATCTCGAACCAGAAGGGCGGCGTCGGCAAGACCACGACGACCGTCAACATGGCATCCGCCCTCGCGTCGCTGGGTGCACGCGTGCTGGTCATCGATCTCGACCCGCAGGGCAACGCCTCGACGGCCCTCGGAGTGCCGCACACCGCCGAGATCCCCAGCGTCTACGATGTGCTCATCGACGAGTTCCCCCTCGCCGACATCGTCCAGACCAGCCCTGAGTCGCCGAACCTCCTCTGCGCGCCGAGCACCATCCACCTCGCCGGCGCCGAGATCGAACTCGTCTCACAAGTCGCCCGCGAGCACCGCCTGCGCACCGCCCTGGACGACTACCTCGCGGCATCCACCGAACGCCTCGACTTCGTCTTCATCGACTGCCCGCCGTCGCTGGGTCTGCTGACCATCAACGCGTTCACCGCGGCGGAAGAGCTCATGATCCCGATTCAGTGCGAGTACTACGCGCTCGAGGGGCTGAGCCAGTTGCTCGGCAGCATCCGGATGATCCAGAAGCACCTGAACCCGGCACTGCACCTCTCGACGATCCTGCTGACGATGTACGACGGCCGCACGCGGCTCGCGCAGCAGGTCGCGGAGGAGGTGCGCTCGCACTTCCCGAACGAGGTGCTGCACACCGTGATCCCGCGATCGGTCCGCGTCTCCGAGGCCCCCAGCTTTGGACAGACGGTCATCGCGTACGACCCGCAGTCGGTCGGAGCGGTCTCGTACCGCGAGGCTGCAGTAGAACTTGTGCGCCGACAGGAGTCGGCGATGAAAGAGGAGGCGCACTGATGGCGAAGCGAACCGGACTCGGCCGGGGGATCGGCGCACTCATCCCCACGTCAGAGAGCGCTGAGCGACCTGTCGACGTGTTCTTCCCGGGAGCGCGCGCCGCGACCGCGACCGCCACGGTCGAGCCGCCGGCAGGCGAAGACGCTCCTCAGACGGCCGCTCCCGAAGCGGAAGACCTGAATGAGGATGCCAAGGCCGAAGCCGACGAGGCGGCACCAGAACTCGTCGCCGTGCCGGGCGCGCGCCTGATCCACATCGACCCGCACGACATCGTGCCGAACCCGCGGCAGCCGCGCACCAACTTCGACGCCGACGACCTCGCCGAGCTGGTGCACAGCGTGCGAGAGTTCGGCGTTCTGCAGCCCGTCGTGGTCCGCACGAACGAAGACGGCGCGTACGAGCTCATCATGGGCGAGCGCCGCACCCGCGCGTCGCGCGAGGCGGGACTCACGTCGATCCCGGCGATCGTCCGCGACACGGCCGACGAAGACCTGCTCCGTGATGCGCTGCTTGAGAACCTGCACCGCTCGCAGCTGAATCCACTGGAAGAGGCATCCGCCTATCTGCAGCTTCTCGAGGACTTCGGCATCACGCAGGAGGAACTCGCGAACCGCATCGGCCGGTCGCGTCCGCAGATCAGCAACACGATCCGTCTGCTCAAGCTGCCGGTGCCCGTGCAGCAGCGCGTCGCGGCGGGGGTTCTCAGCGCCGGTCACGCCCGCGCGATCCTGTCACTCGACGACGTCGATGCGATGCAGCGCCTCGCCGACAAGATCGTCAACGAGGATCTCTCTGTGCGCGCCGCGGAAGCCGCCGCGAAGGCACCGGGGGCCGGCGGTCGCGCGAGTATCGCACCTAAGGCCGGTGCGCGCCGGGCTCACCTGGACGACGTCGCCGAGCGACTCGGTGACCGACTGAACACGAAGGTGAAGATCTCGTTGACGGCAAGAAAAGGCCAGATCAACATTGATTTCGCCACCATTCAGGACCTCAACCGGATCCTGGGTGAACTGGGTGAAACCGAGTTCGGAGCGCTGTGAGCCGAATCGGGCGGCGTAGGCTTTACGAGTGACCGACCGCCCGAACCTCCCGCGCCGAGCCAGCCTCGAACTGCTGCGCGCCGAGGCCGCGGATGAGCTGTCGGTCTTGATCGAAGAACGCATCCGCGACGGCGAAGACCCGTGGGACTTCATGGAGGATCTGCCGTCCGTCGACGAACTCGTCGTGCTCACGCTGCGCGCCGAGAACATCGCCGCCGACGGCGGCAAGCGGCCCACGGCGGCGCGGAACTACCGGGTGCTGCGCCAGATCGCGCTCGAGCACCCGGCGCTCACGCGCGCCGTGTGGCGTCTGCTGGGTAGCGAACCGCACCGCCGGTGGGATGCCACCGTGCGCGCGGAAGCGTCCTGACGCAGCGACCGGGGCAACCCCCGAAGATCAGGCGAGGTAGGCGGCGAGGTCCTGCTCGAGGGCGAACTTCGGCTTCGCACCGATGATCGTCTTCTCGACCTGACCCTTGTTGAACACCTTCATCGCGGGGATCGAGGTGATCTGGTACTCCATCGCGAGGTTCGGGTTCTCATCGACGTTGAGCTTGAGGACGGTCAGCTTGTCGCCGTTCTCCGACTCGATCTCGTCGAGGATGGGTCCGACCATGCGACACGGGCCACACCAAGCGGCCCAGAAGTCCACCAGCACCGGGCCTTCAGCGTCGATGACATCCTGCTGCCAGGTGCTCTCACTCGTGGCCTTCGCGGTCATTTCCTACTCCTTCTGTCGTGACACATCGGTGTCAGCATCACAAACGCACGTGCCTCACGGTTTGTTCCAGCCTCGCATCCGGCGGCGCTCCGCGGCCAGCCCGCAACCGACCGCCAGCCCGCGGCTCAGGCCGCCGCGTCGTCGAGGCCGTCGATCTCACTAGCGGAGGCATCCGGCGCGCCGGCGTCGCCGAGCGCGGCGAGATAGTGCTCGACGTCGAGTGCGGCGGTCGTGCCGGATGCCGCGGCGGTGACCGCCTGGCGGTACGTCGGGTCGACCACGTCACCGGCGGCGAACACTCCCGGCACCGAGGTGCGCGAGGACCGACCGTCGACCCACACCGTTCCGTGCTCGGTGAGCTCGAGCTGCTCGTGCACGAGGTGCGTGCGCGGGTCGTTTCCGATCGCGACAAAAACCCCGGTCACAGGAAGTTCTCGCGTCGAACCGTCGAGCGTGTCGCGCAGCAGGAGTCCGGTCACGGCATCCTCACCGAGAACATCGGCGACCTCGCTGTTCCAGACGAACTCGATCTTCTCGTTGGCGATCGCGCGCTCCTGCATGATCTTCGAGGCGCGCAGCTCGCTGCGACGGTGGACCACGTAGACCTTCGACGCGAACTTCGTGAGGAACGTCGCCTCTTCCATCGCCGAGTCGCCGCCGCCGATGACCGCGATCTCCTGCTCACGGAAGAAGAAGCCGTCGCACGTCGCGCAGTACGAGACGCCGTGGCCCGAGAGTCGCTGCTCGCCGGCGATGCCGATCTTGCGCGGAGCCGACCCGGTCGCGAACACGATCGCCTCGGCCTCGTGCGATGCGCCGCTGCCGAGCGTCACCTTCTTGACATCGCCGGACAGATCCAGCTCCGTGACGTCGTCGTAGAGCACCTCGGTGCCGAACTTCTCGGCCTGCTCCTGCATCTTGGCCATGAGGTCGGGCCCCATGATGCCCTCGGGGAACCCGGGGAAGTTCTCGACCTCGGTCGTGTTCATCAGCTCACCGCCGGCCTCGACCGAGCTGGCGATCAGCAGCGGCGACAGGTTCGCCCGCGCCGCGTAGATGGCGGCCGTGAAGCCTGCCGGGCCAGAACCGATGATGATGACGTGTCGCACTGCATTCCCCTTCTTCCGCGAGGCCCGATCGGGGCCCCAGCGCATTCAACCCATGGTAGCCGCGGGGCATTCCGCGACCAGGGTGTCGCGGTGCGTGTCAGCGCCCGATGATCCGTCGCACCGCCCGGGTCGCCGCTGCGAGCTCCGGCGCACGGACCAGCGCGAGCGCGGCCACGTAGACGACGAGCGAGACGCCGCCCACGAGCACACTGCCGAGCAGGCCGGTGATCAGCCCGGTCGTCGTCCAGCCGGCGACGCCGCCCGTGAGTGCGAACACGCCCCAACCGGCAAGCCCCGCCGGAACAGCGGCGACCGCGAACCGCACGAGCGCGCGCCACGTCGCACCGAACCGCGCATCGCCGATGTGCCGACGCAGCAGGAACAGCGCCACCGGCAGTTGCACGAACATCGACAGCGACTGCGTCACCGCAATCCCGGCGGCCAGCAGCGACAGCGGCAGCACCGCCTGCGCGAGGAACGCCCCGCCGATCGCGAGCGCACACTGCACGACGGTGAAGTAGAAGGGCGTCCGCGTGTCGTGGAACGCGAAGAACGCGCGCCGGACCACGACCAGGATGCCGAACGGCACGAGCCCCACGAGGTAGGCGAGCAGCACGAGCGCGAAGGATGCCGAGGCATCCGGCCCGTCTGTGAACACCCGCGCGATCGGTACGGATGCCGCCGCGATCGCGACCATGAGACCGAACGCGAACACGCTGAGTCCGCGGGTGCTCTGGTCGAGGTTCGCGTGCACGCGCTCGCTGCGGCCCGCCGCGACGTCTTCGCTGAGCTCGGTGAAGTACGACGTCGAGATCGACATCGCCACGACCGAGTGCGGCAGCATAAAGATCAGCCACGCGAAGTTCAGGGCCGCGATCGAGGAGTCATCGCCGGATGCCGCGGACACGATCCGCGTCTGGATGAGCGCAGCGAGCTGGCCGACCAGCACCGCGAGGAACGTCCACCAGGCCAGGCGCCCCATGTGGCGCAGGCCCATGCCGCGCCACTGGAAGTCGGGACGGAACGTGAGGCCGGTCCGCTTCCAGAAGAACAGCAACAGCAGCGCCTGCAGTGCGATGCCGCCGGTCGCCGTGACCCCCATGAGCGCGATCATCTCGGGCGTCCACTGCGCGACATCCTTCAGAGGCCCGCCGAACAGCAACAGGAAGACGCCGAAACCGGCGAGCGACACGACGTTGTTGACCACCGGCGCCCACGTGTAGGGGCCGAAGACCTTCCGCGCGTTGAGCACTTCGCCGATCAGCGCGTACAGCCCGTAGAACAGCAGTTGCGGCAGGCACCAGTAGGCGAAAGCGATCGAGAGCGCGAGCTGGTCGGGCGTGAACTTGGCGCCGTACAGGCCGATCAGCACCGGGGCGAGGGCCATCACGATGGCGGTGGCGGCGACCATGACGATCGTGCCGAGCGTCAGCAGCTTCGACACGAAACGTGCGCCGCCGTCGCTGTGCGACTGGGCTGCGCGGACGATCTGGGGCACCATGATGCCCGTGATGACGCCCGCCGCGAGCAGCTCGTAGATGTTCGTGGGCAGCGTGTTCGCGACGATGAACGCGTCGCCGGCGCGCGTCGCGGTCGACCCGATCACCGCGACCAGGACGACCGACCGCAGCAGGCCGGTCAGCCGCGAGACGAGTGTGCCGGCGCCGATGATGGCGCTCGCGCGGCCGTGACTAGCCATCGGTGCGCTCCTCGGTGACGTCGGTGGATTCCAGGAAGGCATCCGCCGAGGCTTCCTCAGCGGCATCCGTGGCATCCGCCCCGCCGTCTGTGCCCTCGGCCTCTGCCCCCACATCGCCGCGCCGCCGCCGGCGCACCGTGCGGATGATGCCGACGATGATCAGACCGGCGACGATCACGATCAAGACGACGAGGCCGACCGATTCCCACTCGGCGCGCACCGAGACGTGGACCGATACCGGGTCGCCGATCGCGATCATCGTGGGGCTGCGCAGCTGCAGCGTGACCGACGACTCGCCGCTGCCGACGCGCGCCTCGACGGGCACCTGCACGCGGGTGATCTGCGCGGCACCCGCCTCGACGGGGGTCGTGTTCTGCACGATCAGGCGCGGATCGTTCTGCGTCGTGATGAGCACGAGCGACACGGGCCACTCGAGGTCGTTGCGGACGGAGAACTGCAGCGGTGCACTCGTCGCGGCGAACGTGATGTCACTGGGCTGCACGACGGCGACGGATGCCAGGGTCGTCTGCGTCTGTGCCCGGTGGGCGGCGAAGGCATCCGCCGCACCGGTCGTGTCGCTGCGCCAGCCGTTGCCGAGCAGTTGCAGGATCGAGGCGCGCTCGGGGACGGTTAGCACGGCCGGGTCGGCGAGGATCGTCGCGAAGCTCGTGAGCGTGACCTCGTCCGACAGCAGCGCGTTGAGCTGGTCGACGCGCGCGGCGTCAGCCGGCACGCTCTTGAGCGAGATCGCCGACGCGGTGCCCGACGTGAGTGCGGCCAGGTCGGTCGCTGTGCGGCCGGACAGGCTCGTCGCGGCAGCGACCGTCGCCGCGATGGAGGCCGCCGACCCCGTACCCGACCGGTCGACGGCGACGACAAGGGTCGCATCGGGATGGTCCGTCGTCGCGAGGGCTGCATAGGCGGATGCCTCGGCCAGTGCTCCGTAGCGGGTGACGACGTCGGTGCTGGCCGCCGCAACGCCGAGGGCGGACGAAGCCGCGGCGTCGTAGACGAGCACCCGGGCGTCGCCCGCGGTCGCCCAGGCGGCGGGGGCATCCGAGGCGACGGCACTCGAGTCGAGCAGCGTGATCGACGGCACGTCATCGGTGGTGAGGCTGCCGAGGGCTGCGACCACCTCGCCGCCGGCCGTGCCGGTCGCGGGCCAGAACACGCTTCCCGGTGCGGCGCGCACATCGGTCATCCGCTCGAGAGTCGTCTGTTCGGTCGCGGCGTCGGTCGCGGTCGGCGCGGGGGTGGGCGTCGCGGTGCTCTCGCTCGACGACAGATAGGGGTCGAGCGTCGCGACGGTGAGCGGATCACTCAGCCCCGCGCCGATCTGCGTCGCCAGGTCGGCGTCGCCGAACTGCAGGGCGAACCGACTGTTCGGCAGCGTCATCAGGTCGTCGAGCCAGCGCACGGCCGTCGCGGGTGCAGACGACCCGAGCACGCGGATCGCCGCGACGATCGCGGGGTCCACCGCGAGGATCGCCGACGTGCCGGTGACGGCGTCGAGCCGGGCACGCAGGGCTCCGCCGGAGGCGGTGAGAGTCGCGAGCTGCGAGGCATCCAGCAGCCCCGTCCCGAGCGCAGGCGCCGTGATCGGCACGATGACGCCGAGCTCGCCGGTGCCGGGTTCGCCCGACACGACGAGCACGCTGAAGGCCGACAGGGTGCCCTGCGGGCCGGCGTAGTCGGCGCGCAGCGGGTACACGCCGGCGCCGAGATCTGCCAGCGTCGCCGCGTCGATCGACATGTCGACGACGGCCGTGCCGTGGCCGGCGACACCCGGCAGCGTGGTCTCGGAGATCGTCCGCTCGGTGCGCGTCGCATCGCCACCGGGGGTGTCGAACCAGGCATCCAGCTCAGATCTCGTGGCCAGCGGCGTGCTCGAGGTCGTGATCTTCAGCGCACGCGACGCGATCGTCGATTCCGAGGGATTGTGCACCGTCGTCGTGATGGTCACCGGCTGGTCGGCTGTCACGATGCCGCGGTCGTGCGGCGCCATCGTGAACGTCACCGGCAGCGTCTCGGGCGGGCCGTCGACAGCCCAGGCACCGGCGGGCGCACCCAGCACAAGCGCGGCGACAGCCGTCAGCGCCGCGGCGAGCCGGCCGAGCCGGTGGCGGCGCGGGTGGCGCGCGAGGGCGAGGGATCTGTGCGTCATGGCGGGAATCGACTCTGTGCGATTCACGCCGCACAGACAGGTGCGATTCTAGGGTGACACCCCTGAGCGCAGCCCGAGACGGGCCGCGCGAGCACGAAAGCGGGGGACGAACGACGATGGGATGCCCCGGTGACCGCCGACCTGAACCCCGATCCCGCGCTGTGCGCGGCGCTGCGCGCCGACCTGCGTGACGCCGGATACACCGCCGATGCCGTGCGCGCCGCGTGGGGACCACTCGCCGATGAGGCGGTCGGCCACGGGTTGCACGGGCCGGCGCTCGCCGCGCTTGCGGCGCAGGCCGCTGAGGCGGCTCGGGCGGCGGGGTCGCAGGTCGTGCCGGATGCGGCGGCGGTTCTGGCGCGGCTGCTGTTTCTCGGGGTGCGCACGCCCGGGGCATCCGTCGACGCGGCGCTGCCGACCGTGGGTTCCGCGGGACTGGTCGCGCTGGGACTCGCGACGATCGACGGGGCGGATGTCGTGCCGCAGGCGCTCGTGCGCCCGCAGGACTTCGTCGATGCGGGCGGCGTGGGCGGTGTGCGCGGCTCGGTCGCGGCCGGTGGTGCCGGCGCGGCGCCTGACGCCGGTGCCGGCACCAGCACCGGTGCGACCGGCGGCGACTGGTGGGTCGCGAGCGACCTCGACGAGGCTGCCCTCGGCGGTGCGCTGCCGACGGGGCACGTGCTGGGAGTAGGAGGGGCATCCCTCACTCTCGCGGGTCTGCAGCTGCCGACGTCGGCGGGGCGCGTGCTGGATCTCGGGACGGGATGTGGCATCCAGGCGTTGCGCGCGCGGCGGTTCGCGGATGCCGTCGTCGCGACGGATGTGTCGGCGCGGGCGCTCGCGTTCACGCGGCTCAACGCGCTACTCAACGACGTCGACGGCATCGAGGTGCGGGAGGGGAGCCTGTTCGAGCCCGTCCGCGGGGAGCTGTTCGATCGCGTCGTCTCGAATCCGCCGTTCGTCATCACGCCGCGGCGCGCCGACGTGCCGGCCTACGAGTACCGCGACGCCGGCTTCGCGGGCGACGACCTCGTCGCCGCGTTCGTCACGGGCGTCGGCGAGGTGCTGACCCCGGGTGGAACGGCCCAACTGCTCGGCAACTGGGAGTACCGCGCCGACGTCGACGGCCTCGACCGTGTGCGCGGGTGGGTCGACGCATCGCCGGTGCCACTGGATGCCTGGGTCATCGAGCGCGAGCGCCTCGACCCGCTCGCGTACGCCGAGCTGTGGGTGCGCGACGGCGGCACCGCCCCGGGCACGCCCGGGTACGCCGCCCTCGTTGAAGCGTGGCTCGACGACTTCGCCGCGCGGGGCGTCACGGAGGTCGGCTTCGGGTATCTGGTGCTGCGCCGCGCGGCATCCGGCACCCCGACGCTGCGCCGGTTCGAGCGGGTGTCGCAGCCGCTCGGCGAGGGGCTCGGCGCCCACGTGGCCGAGGCACTGGCGGCATCCGACCTGATCGATGGTCTCGACGACGCCGCGCTCGCGGCGACGACGCTGACCGTCGCGGGGGATGTCACCGAGGCGCGCCACCACCTGCCCGGCGCCGAGGCGCCCAGCGTCATCGAGTTGCGCCAGGGCGGAGGCCTCGCCCGTACGATCGAGGTCGACCCCGCGCTCGCCGCCCTCGTCGGTGCGTGCGACGGCGACCTCGCCGTCGGTCCCCTGATCGACGCCATCGCGCAACTGCTCGAGGTGGATGCCACCGCCTTGCGCGCCGATTTGCTCCCGCGCGTGCGCGAGCTCGTCTTCACCGGGTTCCTCACCCTGCCGCGTCGTTGAGCCAGCGTGGCGCCATCGCCGGGGCACCCGCGAACGCAGCGAGAACGCCGCAACCACCCGCCAAGTAGGCTGGAAACCATGCTCAACATGGCCGAGGGACTCGATCGTCTGGGCGCCCTCGCCACGTCGCCGATCATGGCGCGCCTGGGCGCCGCGTTCGCCGAAGCGGGCTTCGAGCTCGCCGTCGTCGGCGGCCCCGTGCGCGACGCACTGCTGGGGCGCCCCACGCACGACCTCGACCTGACGACCAACGCGCGGCCCGACGACATCCTGCGGATCGTCAAGCCCCTCGCGACAGCGACGTGGGACATCGGCCGCGCCTTCGGCACGATCGGCGCGAAGATCACCGGACCCTCCGGCACCGCCGAGCAGGTCGAGATCACGACGTATCGCGCCGACAGCTACGACGGCATCACCCGCAAACCCACCGTCGCGTTCGGTGACTCGCTGGAAGAAGACCTGACCCGCCGCGATTTCACGATCGGTGCGATGGCGCTGCGGCTGCCTGTCCCCGCGCTGGTCGACCCGACCGGAGGTGTCGAAGACCTCGTCGCGGGCATCCTGCGCACGCCCGGTGACCCCGACGTGAGCTTCGGCGACGATCCGTTGCGCATGCTCCGCGCCGCCCGCTTCGCTGGCCAACTCGGATTCGCCGTCGCCGAAGAGACCCTCAACGCGATGAGCCGCCTGCGCGAGACGATCGAGATCGTCAGCACCGAGCGGGTGCAGGCCGAGCTCGTGAAGCTGCTCGGCAGCGCCGACCCGGTCCGGGGCATCCGGATTCTCGTTGACACCGGGCTGATGGGCGAGATCCTGCCCGAAGTGCCCGCGCTGCGCCTCGAGATCGACGAGCACCACCACCACAAAGACGTCTACGAGCACTCGCTCACGGTGTTGCAGCAGGCGATCGACCTCGAGCACCAGCGGCATCCGGGGGCGGAGCCCGACATCACGTTGCGGCTTGCGGCCCTGCTGCACGACATCGGCAAGCCGGCGACCCGCAAGCTCGAACCCGGCGGGGGCGTGAGCTTCCACCACCACGACCTCAAGGGCGCGCGGATGTCGCGCAAGCGCCTCGCGGCCCTGCGCTTCGACACCGACACGATCGCGTCGGTCAGCCAGCTCATCGAGCAGCACCTGCGCTTCTTCGGCTATGCCGAGGGAGCGTGGACCGACTCGGCCGTGCGGCGCTATGTGCGGGATGCCGGGGACGAACTCGAGCGCCTGCACATCCTGACCCGCGCCGACGTCACCACCCGCAACGCGAAGAAGGCCGCCCGCCTGCGGCGTGCGTACGACGACATCGAGCGGCGCATCGCCGAGCTCGCCGCGCAGGAGGAGCTCGACGCGATTCGCCCCGAACTGGACGGCAACCAGATCCAGGAGATCCTCGGAATCGCGCCCGGCCGCGAGGTCGGCGAGGCGTACCGCTTCCTGCTCGACCTGCGCCTGGACGAGGGCCCCGTCGGCCCCGAGGTGGCCGAGCAGCGCCTGCGCGACTGGTGGGCTGCGCGCGGCTGAACCGGCGCTGCGCGCGATGCTGAAGTACAGCCGCGGGCGGCGCTGAAGCGCAGCCGCGAGGCGGCTCGAAATCAGACCCCTGCATTTCTCACGGCCCTCCGCCTACACTTGACGCACGCTCCTCACCGTCGAACGGAGTCGCCGTGCCCTCGTCATGGTCTTCACGGCGTGATGTCTCGCCCGAGACGTCGCGCCTGCTGATCGAGCGCGCGCACGAAGAGTTCGTCGGTGGCAACGCGGCCGACCCGCGCCTCACGCAGATCCGCAGCCTCGTGCAGGACTCGTGGCGCCGCTCGCTCGCGAGCTTCGTCGGGGCCGACGCGCTGCCACCGCTCGATTTCACGGATGCCGAGCTCGAGGCCTACCGCCGGGCGCATCCGCTCGCCGGTGTCATGGACATGATCCGCGGACTGCTGCTGCCCGAGTCCGACTCGGGTGTCGTCGTCGCCGTCGGCGATGCCGCGGGTCGGTTGCTGTGGGTCGAGGGCGACCGGCGCATCCGCTCGCTGACCGGCGAGATGGGTTTCGTCGCCGGCGCCAACTGGTCGGAGCAGTCGGTCGGTACGTCCGCTCCGGGCACGGCGCTCGCCCTCGGTCGCTCGGTGCAGATCCACGGTGCGGAGCACTTCAACCGCCTCGTCCAGCCCTGGTCGTGCACGGCGGCGCCGGTGCACGACCCCGAGACGCGCCGCATCCTCGGCGTCATCGACGTGACCGGCGACGCCGACGCCGTGACGCCGCAGGCGCAACTGCTGGTGGATGCCACGGCGCGCGCCGTCGAGGCCGAACTGCTCGTCTCGCGCTTGCGCGCCCGCGGTGCGGCGACAGCGCCGATCCGGGTGCGGCGTGGGTCGTCCCGGGCATCCGCTCGCGAAGCCGTCCGCGCGCCTGAGACCTCGACCCTGCGGGTTCTGGGGCGCGACCGGGGACTGCTCGAAGTGGCGGGGCACTCGGGCGAGACGATCTCGGAGCTGTCGGGTCGGCACGCTGAGATCCTGCTGATGCTCGCCGTCCACCGGCACGGTCTGTCGGCCGAACGGCTCACCGAGCTCGTCTACGGGCCAGACGCCGGCGAGGGCACGCTGCGCCCCGAGATGGTGCGGCTGCGCAAGGTCCTCGAGCGCACGGCGCCGCACCTCGTCCCGTCGTCGCGGCCGTACCGGCTGCCGGCCGAGCTCGACACCGACGCACACCAGGTGATCTCGCTGCTCGACCGCGGCGCGCACCGCGTCGCGCTCGCCGCCTACCGCGGGCCGGTCCTGCCGGAGTCGGTCGCCCCGGGCGTCGAGGAGTTCCGCAGCTCGGTGCGCATCGCCCTGCGCGAGGCGCTGCTGACCGAGGCATCCGTCGAAGTGCTGCTCACCTACGCCGAGACGGCCGACGGAGCCGACGACGCCGAGGTGCTGCGCCTCGCGCTCGGGATGCTGCCCGCGCGGTCGCCGCGCCGCGCGGGCCTGGTCGCGCGCCTCGAGAAGCTCGAGAGCTGACCCGTCGGGTCCGGTCACCGCCGCCAATCAGGGGGTGAACCGACCGCACCACCCCTGGCAGGATGGGCATCACGGAGGCAGACATGACTGCAGACAGCCCCACCCCCGAGCTCACGCGTCTCGCCGAGGCGTACGGCATCGCGACGGAGTACTGGTCGTTCTTCGGCGATCGTGTCGTCGTCCCCGCCTCGACCCTGCGGGCCGTACTGCAGGCGATGCACGTGGATGCCTCGACGGATGCCGCCACTCAGGCCGCACTGACACACAGCGAGATCGACCCGTGGCGCGCGCTGCTGCCGCCCTCGCTCGTCTCGCGCCCGGGCGCCCGCTCGCTGCAGGTCCACGTCGCCGACGGTCACGACGTCGAGCTCGTCGTGGCCCTCGAGGACGGTAGCTGGCGCAACCTCCCGATCCCCGGCCAGCACCCGCACTCGTGCGAGGTCGACGGCACTCTGCGGTGGCGCGTCGAGGTACCCGTCCCGGCCGACCTGCCGCTCGGCTGGCACACGGTGCACGCGTTCGAACGCCCCAGCGGCAGCGGGGCGACCGAGCTGACGCGCACGGCATCCGCACCTCTCATCGTCACCCCCGAGCGGATGCCCGCACCGCCGACCCGCCCCGGCCGCACCCGCGGGTGGGGTCTGATGGCGCAGTTGTACTCCGTGCGCTCGCGCGCGTCGTGGGGCATGGGCGATTTCGCCGACCTCGGCGACCTGGCGGCGATCGCGGGGCAGCGCGGCGCGGACTTCCTGCTGATCAACCCGATCCATGCCGCCGAGGTGACGGGCCCGATCGAGCCGTCGCCGTACCTGCCAGCGACGCGGCGCTTCCTCGCGCCGCTGTATGTGCGGCCCGAAGACATCCGTGAGGCCGCGTACCTGACGCCCACCGAGCGCGCGGTCGTCGACGCGGCGCGCGCGCCCGTCGCGGCATCCGACGACGATCCGACCCGCATCGATCGCGACGCCGTGTGGGCTGCCAAGCGCGTCGCGCTCGACGCGATCTTCACGGTGCCGCTGGCGCCGGGCCGCGAGGCCGAGCGCGCCGCTTTCGCCGCGCGCGAGGGCCAGCCCCTGCAGGACTTCGCGCTGTGGTGCGCCCTCGAAGAGCACTACGACGGTGTCGAGCGTCCGGCGGATGCCTGGGACATCACCTCGCCGCTGGTCGCGCAGTTGCGCCATGAGCTGCGCGATCGGGTCGCGTTCCACGTCTGGCTGCAGTGGATCGCCGACCAGCAGGTCGAGAGCGCGCAGGCCGCGGCGAAGGCATCCGGAATGTCGATCGGCATCATGCACGACCTCGCCGTCGGGGTGCACACGAAGGGGTCGGATGCCTGGTCGCTGCGCGACATGTACGCCCAGGGCATGGCCGTCGGCGCGCCGCCCGACATGTACAACCAGCAGGGACAGACCTGGAACCAGCCGCCGTGGTTGCCGCGCGCGCTCGCCGAGGCGGGGTACGCGCCGCTGCGCGACATGATCCGCACGCTGCTTCGCCATGCCGGCGCACTGCGGATCGATCACGTCATCGGGCTGTTCCGGCTGTGGTGGATCCCCGCCGGGCTCGGCCCCGCCGCGGGCACCTACATCCGCTACGACCACGAGGCGATGATCGGGGTGCTGACGCTCGAGGCGCAGCGTGCGGGTGCCGTCCTGATCGGCGAAGACCTCGGCAACGTCGAGCCGTGGATGCGCGACTACCTGTCTGCCCGGGCGATCCTCGGCACGAGCGTGCTGTGGTTCGAGCGTGAGGGCGAGGGCTTCCGCCCGCCCGAGCACTACCGCGCGTCGCTACTCGCGACCGTCAACACGCACGACCTGCCGCCGACGGCGGGGTACCTCGCCGACGAGCACGTCGCGCTGCGCGCACGGCTTGGGCTGCTGACCCGCCCCGTCGAGCAAGAACTCGCCGAAGCGGATGCCGAGCGTAACGCCATGCTCGCCCTGCTCCGCGACCGCGGGCTGCTCCCGCCGCTGCCCCCCGAGTCGCCTACCCTGGCCCCCGAGCCCGTCGAAGCGCCCACCGAGCAGCAGATCATCGAGGCGCTGAACGTCCTGATCACCGCCTCCCCGTCGCAGCTGCTCGGCGTGGCACTGGTGGATGCCGTGGGTGAGCGCCGCACGCAGAATCAGCCGGGCACCGACAAGGAGTACCCGAACTGGCAGATCCCGCTCGCGGGCGCCGACGGCGCCGCCGTGCTGCTGGACGACCTGGCATCCCACCCGCGTTTCGTCTCGCTGACCCACGCCGTCGACTCCGCGCTCTGAGCGATTTTTCACGGCGCAACCCGATGCAACGTTGCGGGGCGTAGCTTCGGCGGCAACCTCAACTGCGGCGCAGCAGCCGCCATGACCGTCGAAGGAGACATCATGACCATCGTCGAAGAAGGCGTCTCGAGCGTCTACGCCGCACCGGGCCAGCGCGGCGCGGTGGCCGACTACCGGCCCCGCTACGGCCACTACATCGGCGGCGAGTTCGTCGAGCCGATCAAGGGCCAGTACTTCGAGAACATCACCCCCGTCACCGGCAAGCCGTTCACCGAGGTCGGCCGGGGCACCGTCGAAGACGTCGACCGTGCCGTCGAGGTCGCATGGCAGGCGTTCGAGTCGTGGAAGCGGACGACGCCCGCCGAGCGCGCCAACATCCTCAACAAGATCGCCGACCGCATGGAGCAGAACCTCGAGGCGATCGCGGTCGCCGAGACGTGGGAGAACGGCAAGCCGATCCGTGAGACGCTCGCCGCCGACATCCCCCTCGCGATCGACCACTTCCGCTACTTCGCCGGCGTGCTGCGTGCTCAGGAGGGCACGCTCAGCCAGATCGACGAAGACACCGTCGCGTACCACTTCCACGAGCCGCTCGGCGTTGTCGGCCAGATCATCCCGTGGAACTTCCCGATCCTCATGGCCACCTGGAAGCTGGCCCCGGCGCTCGCCGCCGGCAACTGTGTCGTCCTCAAGCCCGCCGAGCAGACCCCGGCGTCGATCCTGTTCCTGTTCGAGATCATCGGCGACCTCCTCCCCGCGGGCGTCGTCAACATCGTCAACGGGTTCGGGATCGAGGCGGGCGCCCCTCTCGCGCAGCACAAGCGCATCCGCAAGGTCGCCTTCACGGGTGAGACGACGACCGGCCGACTGATCATGCAGTACGCGTCGCAGAACCTCATCCCGGTCACCCTCGAGCTCGGTGGCAAGAGCGCCAACATCTTCTTCGAGGATGTGGCGCGACAGAAGGATGCCTACTACGACAAGGCCCTCGAAGGGTTCTCGTTCTTCGCCCTCAACCAGGGCGAGGTCTGCACCTGCCCGAGCCGCGCGCTGATCCAGCGGTCGATCTACGACTCGTTCCTCGGCGACGGGCTCGAGCGCGTCGGCAAGATCATCCAGGGCAACCCGCTCGACCCGGCGACGATGATCGGCGCCCAGGCATCCAACGATCAGCTCGAGAAGATCCTCAGCTACATCGAGATCGGCAAGGCCGAGGGCGCCAAGCTGCTCGCCGGTGGCGAGCGGGTCGACCTCGGCGGCGACCTGAGCGGTGGCTACTACGTCGCGCCGACGGTCTTCGAGGGCCAGAACAGCATGCGGATCTTCCAGGAGGAGATCTTCGGTCCGGTCGTCTCGGTCACGAGCTTCGATGACTTCGACGACGCCATCACGACGGCCAACGACACGCTGTACGGCCTGGGTGCCGGTGTCTGGAGCCGCTCGGCCGACACGATGTACCGCGCCGGCCGCGGCATCGAGGCGGGTCGCGTCTGGACCAACACGTACCACCAGTACCCCGCGCACGCGGCGTTCGGCGGATACAAGCAGTCGGGCATCGGTCGCGAGAACCACCTGAAGATGCTCGACCACTACCAGCAGACGAAGAACCTTCTCGTCTCGTACGCCGAAGGCTCGATGGGCTTCTTCTGATCCAGAGCGTGTCCTGAGCGACACTCCCCCAAGTTCGCGACGGGCGGGCGCTTTCGCAGCCCCGCCCGTCGCGACGCCACTTTCCGCGCGGGCCGCGGTTCACCTTCCGGAGGTCGATGATGACCGACACCACCATCTACCAGCGCGTCGCGGTGACGGATGCCGCGGCAGGCCTGTTGCGCCAGCTGACGACGCAGCACGGCAAGCTCATGTTCCACCAGTCCGGCGGGTGCTGCGACGGCAGCTCGCCCATGTGCTACCCGATCGGGATGTTCATCACCGGCCCATCCGATGTGCTGCTCGGCACGATCGACGCCGGATTGGATGACCCCATCGAGGTCTACATGTCGGAGTCGCAGTTCGAGTACTGGAAGTACACGCACCTGACGATCGACGCCGTGCCAGGCCGTGGTGCGGGCTTCAGCGTCGAAGGGCCCACGGGCCAGCGGTTCATCATCCGCTCGCGCATGCTCACCGAGACCGAGTTGGAGCACTTCGGGCTGAAACCCAGCGCCTGAGCGCGTGACTCCCGGTTTCAGTCTCGTTACGAATGTTGCGTCTATGCCTTGGCTGTGTCGGAACGGGTGAAAGATAGCGGGATGGACCCCGCGCCTGCGGGGTCACCCTTTCACACAGCAGAGGTAACACCCATGGCACTGCACCACAGCACCCGGGGCCGGCTCGGCCTCGCGGCGACGGCGCTCGGCGTCTCGACCCTCCTTCTGGCCGGCTGCGCCGGCGGTACGGGCAACACCGACAACACCGACGCGACCGGCGAGTCGATCATTGTCGGCACCACCGACAAGGTCACGACGCTCGACCCGGCTGGCTCGTACGACAATGGATCCCTCGCGGTCCAGACGCAGGTCTTCCCGTACCTGGTCAACACGAACTACAACGACACCGAGGTCGTCCCCGACCTCGCCGAGTCGGCGGAGTTCACGGCTCCGAACGAGTACACCGTGACCCTTCCTGCGGGCCTGAAGTGGTCGAACGGCCACGACCTGACCTCGTCGGACGTCAAGTTCTCGTTCGACCGCAACATCGCGATCGCTGACCCGAACGGCGCCTCGAGCCTGCTGTACAACCTCGACAGCGTCGAGGCTCCCGACGACACGACCGTCGTCTTCCACCTGAAGACCGACAACGACCAGGTCTTCCCGTTCATCCTGACGAGCTTCCCGGGTGCGATCGTCGACGAAGAGGTCTTCTCCGCCGACGCCGTCACCCCCGACCAGGACATCGTCGACGGCGATGCCTTCGGCGGCCCCTACAAGATCACGTCGTGGGACTTCAACAAGTCCGTCGAGTTCACCCCGAACGAGAACTACAAGGGTCTGCTGGATGCCCCCGTCAACAGCGGCGTCATCCTCAGCTACTTCGCCGAGTCGTCCAACCTGAAGCTGGCCGTCCAGCAGGGTGACGTCGACGTCGCGTACCGCAGCCTGTCCGCGACCGATGTCGAAGACCTGAGCGGAAACGACGCCGTCAAGGTCGTCGACGGTCCCGGTGGCGAGATCCGCTACATCGTCTTCAACTTCAACACGCAGCCGTACGGCGCGACCACTGCTGACGCCGACGCGGCCAAGGCGCTCGCGGTCCGGCAGGCCGTGGCCGACCTCGTCGACCGCGAGGCGATCAGCGACCAGGTCTACAAGGGCACCTACACCCCGCTGTACTCCTACGTTCCCGAGGGCTTCTCCGGCGCGATCGACGCACTGAAGGGTCTCTACGGCGACGGCGACGGTGGTCCGGATGCCGAGAAGGCCAAGGCGACCCTCGAGGCAGCCGGTGTCACGACGCCGGTCGAGCTGAGTCTGCAGTACAGCCCGGACCACTACGGTCCGTCGTCGGGTGACGAGTACGCGCTCGTGAAGGACCAGCTCGAGAAGGACGGCCTGTTCACGGTCAACCTGCAGTCGACCGAGTGGGTGCAGTACTCCAAGGACCGCACCGCTGACGTGTACCCGGCCTACCAGCTCGGCTGGTTCCCGGACTACTCCGACGCCGACAACTACCTGACGCCGTTCTTCCTGAAGGACAACTTCCTGGGCAACCACTACGACAACTCCGAGGTCAATGACCTGATCCTCGAGCAGGCTGTCGAGCCGGATGCTGACGCCCGCAAGGCTGACATCGAGAAGATCCAGGAGCTTGTCGCTGCCGACCTGTCCACCGTCCCGCTGCTGCAGGGCGCGCAGGTCGCGGTGACCGGAGCCGACGTGAGCGGTGTCATCCTCGACGCATCGTTCAAGCTACGCTTCGCACCGATCACGAAGTAACCCCGCGACGGGACGTTTCGTCTCGCTCCGCTCGCTCAACGACCGGGGGGCTTGCTCCCCGGTCGTTGAGCGCCGTTAAGGTAGGCATCCATGACGACTGACGTCGCAGATCCCCCCGCCGCACTCGAGGCCCCGCGCAAGCGCGGGGGTGGCGGCACCCTCGGCCGCTACATCCTGATCCGCTTCCTGCTGATCTTCCCGACGGTGTTCATCCTCGTCACGCTGGTCTTCTTCCTCATCCGCATGACCGGTGACCCCATCACGGCGGCCCTCGGTGGCCGGCTGCCGACAGACCAACTGGCCGAGCGCATCCACGAGGCCGGGTACGACCGCAACATCTTCATCCAGTACTTCGAGTACCTGGGCCAGATCTTCACCTTCAACTTCGGCACGACGATCACCGACAAACAGCCGGTCGTGCAGGTGCTGGCTTCATACGGACTGGCGACGTTCGAGCTGGTGCTCTATTCGCTCGTGGTCGCCTTCATCGTCGGCATCCCGCTCGGCATGGTCGCCGCGGCGCTGCGCGACCGGTGGCCGGATGCCGTGCTGCGCATCAGCGCGATCCTGTTCTATGCGACGCCCGTGTTCTTCTCGGGGCTTGTCGCCAAGCTCGTCTTCTCGGTGTGGCTGGGCTGGTTGCCGGTATCGGGCCGCGCCGGGGTGCGCACCGAGATCGCCCTCGGTCGTGACGGCGGCACCGGGATCTACCTGATCGACGCGATCGCCAGCGGCAACCCGGCATACGTCTGGGATGTGGTTTCGCACGCAATCCTGCCGGCGCTCACCCTCGGTCTGCTGACGGCGGGCATCTTCCTCCGCCTCGTACGCACGAACGTCATCGGTACCTACAACATGCCCTACATCGACGCGGCGCGTTCGCGTGGCGTTCGCGAGAGTCGCCTCGTGCGCACGCATGCGTACAAGCCGGCGCTCATCCCGATCATCACGGTGATCGGTCTGCAGATCGCGCTGATGCTCGGCGGTGCCGTGCTGACCGAGACGACGTTCGAGTGGAAGGGCCTCGGCTTCCAGCTGGCGGCCTACCTGTCGGCGCGCGACTTCGTCGCGGTGCAGGGCATCGTCGCGATGATCGCGATCATCGTCGCGGTCACGAACTTCATCGTCGACATCATCGCGGCCTTCATCGACCCGAGAGTGAGGTACTGACATGGCGAAGCGTCGCCTGATCGACCGCCTCCCCGTGCTGCACCAGCTGCGGCAGAGCGTCGGCCTGCAGCGGGGCATGCTCGTCGCCGGCCTCGTGCTCACGGCGCTGTTCCTGCTCTGCGCGATCCTCGCGCCGTGGATCGCGCCCTACAGCTACAGCCAGCTGTCCGACGCGAACGGCAACTTCGGCGCGCAGCAGCCGCCGAGCGCGCAGCACCTGCTCGGCACGACCGTCGGCGGATACGACGTGCTCTCGCGCACGATCTGGGGCGCCCAGACGGCGCTGTACGTCGTCATCGTCGCGATCGTGCTGTCGGTGTTCATCGGCATCCTGCTGGGCCTCGTCTCCGGCTACCTCGGCGGCTGGGTCGATCGTGTGCTCGTGGTCATCGCCGACGCGATCTACGCCTTCCCCACGCTGCTGCTGGCCATCGTCGTCGCGATCGCGATCAGCGGCGGGCAGTCGAAGATGTGGTCGGGGATCATGGCAGCCGCGGCATCCATCACCGTCGTGTTCATCCCGCAGTACTTCCGCGTCGTCCGTGCCGAGGTCGTGCGCATCAAGTCCGAGGCGTTCGTCGAATCGGCGAAGGTCATCGGCGCCACGACGCCGCGGGTCATGTTCCGTCACGTGCTGCGCAACGCGACCCGCACGCTGCCGCTCATCGTCACCCTCAACGCCAGCGAGGCGATCTCGACACTCGCGGCGCTTGGATTCCTCGGGTTCGGCATCGAGCCCACCTCCGCGGCCGAGTGGGGCTACGACCTCAACAAGTCGATCAGCGATGTCGCCGCCGGCATCTGGTGGACGGCGATCCCCCCAGGCATCGCGATCGTGATCACGATCCTGGGCGTGACGCTCATCGGCGAGAGCCTCAACGACCTCGCCGACCCGCGTCTGCGCGCACGGCGCCGTTCCACGGCGAAGTCGACGCCGGCGGATGCCGTGGCGGCGAGCCAGCCCGCCTCGCGCGAGTTCATGGGAGAGGTGGAGTGATGGCATCCGTCACGAACCCCGCAGTCGAGATCCGCGATCTCGACATCACGTTCTCGACCGACGGCGGTGACGTCCACGCGGTGCGCGACGTCTCGCTGGACGTGCGCCCCGGTGAAGTGCTTGCGATCGTCGGCGAGTCGGGCAGTGGCAAGACCGTGACGGCGCGGTCGATCCTGGGCCTGCTGCCCGAGACGGCGACCACACGCGGCGCGGTCGTGCTCGACGGCGTCGACGTGGTCGGGCTGTCGCGCGACCGCCTGCGTGACGTGCGCGGCACGAAGGCCGCGATGATCTTCCAAGAGCCGTCGACGGCCCTCAACCCCGTCTACACCGTCGGCTGGCAGCTCGCCGAGGGCCTGCGTGCGCACGGAAAGTACAGCCGTGCGCAGGCGAAGGCCAAGGCGATCGAGATGCTCGCGCGCGTCGGCATCCCCGAGCCGGAGCGACGCGTCAGCGACTACCCGCACCAGTTCTCGGGCGGGCAGAAGCAGCGCATCGTGATCGCGATGGCGCTCGCGCTCGAGCCCGCCGTGATCCTCGCCGACGAGCCGACGACCGCGCTCGACGTCACCGTGCAGGCCGAGATCCTCGACCTGCTCCGCCGCCTGCGCGACGAGACCGGCACGGCGATCGTGCTCATCACGCACAACATGGGCGTCGTCGCCGACCTCGCCGACCGCGTCGCGGTGATGCTCAACGGCGAACTGGTCGAAACGGCGCCCGTCGCCGAGATCTTCGCGGCACCCGCGCACGAGTACACGAAGAAGCTGCTCGCCGCCGTGCCCCGCGTCGAGATCGTCGACCGGCCGCTGCCGCAGGGAGCCGACGTGGCGGCCGCGCCGGTCGTCGAGGCACAGGGCCTGGTCATCGAGTACCCGGGGCGGTTGGGCAGCCCGACGTTCCGTGCGGTGCACGCGATCGACTTCTCGATCAAGCCGGGCGAAGTGCTGGGGCTGGTCGGCGAGTCGGGATCGGGCAAGACCACGATCGGTCGTGCGCTCGCGGGGCTCACCCCCGTCGCCGACGGGTCGCTGCGCGTGCTCGGCACCGAGATGAACGGCGTCAAGGAGCGACAGTTCCGCGCCCGCCGCAAAGAGCTCGGCTTCGTCTTCCAAGACCCGGCCACGAGCTTCAACCCGTTGCTGACGATCGCCGAGTGCGTCGCCGAGCCGCTCATCGTGCACGGCGGCGCGCGCAACGCCGAAGCCGCGCGCGACAAGGTCGACGAGCTGCTCGAGGCGGTGCAGCTGCCGAAGGCGTTCGGCGACCGGTACCCGCACGAGCTGTCCGGTGGGCAGCGTCAGCGTGCCTCGCTCGCCCGAGCCCTCGCGCTCGACCCGAAGCTGCTCATCGCCGATGAACCGACCAGCGCCCTGGACGTCTCGGTGCAGGCGCGCGTGCTCGATCTGTTCGGCGAGCTGCAGGACCGGTTCGGGTTCGCGACCCTGTTCATCACGCACGACCTCGCGGTCGTCGACATGCTGGCGCACCGCGTCATCGTGCTGCACAAGGGACGCATCGCCGAAGAGGGGCCCACCGCCCGCGTGCTCGGCGACCCGCAGGACGACTACACCCGCAAGCTCCTGGCATCCCTCCCCGTGCCCGACCCGGTCGAGCAGGCCGCGCGCCGCGCGGCCTGGACCGCACAGCGGGGCTGAGGCGGCGCGGCGCCGCGGGGTTCAGCCGCCGAAGACGCCGCCGAAGCTCGCGAACAAGCGGAAGAAACCGAACTGGGCGATGAGCCACACGGCGAGGAACACCGCGGCGAACACGATGAACACCCAGGGCACGCCGCGCTTGAGGCGGCGGCCCGGTGCGGCCACGCCCGCGGGTGGGCGCAGGGCGGCGCTCGGTGCGACGAAGGGCAGGGCGGCGGATGCCCCGGCAGCCCCACCCGAGCCCCCACCCGAGACCGAGCCCGCCACCGCCGGCGCGAGCGCGCCCGCCGAGGCATCCAACCCATCCGACCCGCCTGAACCGGACGCCAGCCGGTCGTCGCGCCAGCGCTCCCACTGGTCGAGCTTGCCGAGCAGTGCCGCGACGACCGAGAACAGCCACGCCCACGTCGCGGGGTCGAGCGTCGACACCTCGCGCTGCGTGTACAGGAACAGCCAGTCGTCGACGATCTCGACGTCGAGGGCGGCCGCGTTGTCGATGAAGCGCGCCATGATGTCGGGCGTGAACAGATAGAGCGCATCGCGCTCGTAGCCCTCGGGGCAGTACAGCTGGAAGTGCTCGTCGAAGTCACCCTCGAGGCTCAGCCGCTGATCGCGATTGAAGGATGCCGGCAGGTTCGACCCCAGGAAGGAGTTGTTGCCCACGGCATCCAGCACGATGTGCGGCAGAGGCGTCGCGAGTTTGACCGCGACGTAACCCCAGCGGTGCGTCGTCTCTTCTTTGCCCGAGCCGGTCTTGTATGTGTAGTTCGCGAACTCGACGAGTCGCGGCTTGGTGCCGCGGATGATGTCGGTGGCCTGCCGCGCGTGCCCGATGTCGAAGATCATGCCGGGCAACGGCGGCGCCGAGGCCTCAGGATGCCAGGTCATCCCGTTCGCCTGCGCGAACCGGTCGAGGCGGTAGGTGCGCGCGCTGCCGTAGCGGCCCGACGCGAACTTCCAGATGACGGTCGCCACTGTCGCCACGATCGCGATCAGGATGACCACGGGGAACAGCGCGAACAGCGGTGAGAACCCTGCGCTGCCGCCGATCGAGACGAACGCGCCGATGATCCCGGCGAACGCGCTGCCGAATAGGAGCAGGAAGAACACCCCGATGACGACCGCCAGGATGATCCGGGCCGACGAGCTCTGTGGCATCCGGCCCTCGACGCGCAGCTGGCGCACATACGCGCGACTCGTGGAGCGGTTGACCGGCTCGGTCAGCGGGCGGGTGTCGAACGGGAGGGATGCCGGCGGCAGGCTCATGCGGCCACGCTACCGGGCGGGGACGTGCGCACCGGCGATCTCCGCTAGACTGTTGTGGTTGTCCGTCTGCGCTCGCGCGTCGGACACGTGCATCAACCCTCCTGATGCCGGGAAATGCCCGGCATCCGTTCTAGTCCGAAGGAGGTGGGTTAGTGACGCACTCACACCAGTACGAGCTCATGGTCATCCTCGACCCCGAGATCGACGAGCGTCAGGTGGCCCCCAAGCTCGACGGGTTCCTCAAGGTGATCACCGGTGACGGTGGCACGATCGAGAACGTCGACATCTGGGGCAAGCGCCGCCTGGCATACGAGATCCAGAAGAAGAACGAGGGCATCTACGCCGTCGTCAACTTCACCGCCACGAGCGAGACCACGCAGGAGCTCGACCGTCAGCTCAAGCTGAACGAGCAGATCATGCGTACCAAGGTCCTGCGTGCCGAGGAGGCGATCGCCCTGGTCGCCGCCGAGAAGGAGCGCGCTGAGGCCAAGGCCGCCCGCAAGGCAGCGAAGGCGTAACGGACGATGGCCGGCGAGACCATCATCACCGTCGTGGGCAACCTCACGGCAGACCCCGAGCTGCGCTACACGCAGAACGGCCTGCCCGTCGCGAACTTCACGATCGCGTCGACGCCGCGCAACTTCGACCGTCAGGCCAACGAGTGGAAGGACGGCGAAGCGCTGTTCCTCCGCGCGTCGGTGTGGCGCGAGTTCGCCGAGCACGTGGCCGGTTCGCTCACCAAGGGCATGCGGGTCATCGCGACCGGTCGTCTGAAGCAGCGTTCCTACCAGGACCGCGAGGGCAACAACCGCACGGCGATCGAGCTGGAGGTCGACGAGATCGGCCCCTCGCTGCGCTATGCGACCGCCCAGGTCACCCGTGCCGCCTCCGGCGGTGGCGGCGGCAGCTTCGGTGGGGGTCAGCAGGCCCGCCCGCAGGTGCAGCAGGCCGAAGAGCCCTGGGCCACGCCCGGGTCGGCCGCGCCGGATGCCTGGAGCGCTCCCGGCTCCTACGGCGACGACACCCCGTTCTGATCGTCGCCTCACTCGCAAGATCTCGGATGCCCCGGGCATCCACAAACTCGTACTAAGGAAAAACAATGGCTGGAAAGGCTACTGGCGATCGCCGTAAGCCGCGGAAGGGCGCGAAGAACGCCGCTCCCGCGAAGGCGATCCGCGTCGGCGTCATCGACTACAAGGATGTCGCGACGCTTCGCAAGTTCATCTCGGAGCGTGGGAAGATCCGCGCCCGTCGTATCACCGGTGTCTCGGTGCAGGAGCAGCGTCTGATCGCCAAGGCGATCAAGAACGCGCGCGAAATGGCGCTCCTGCCTTACGCCGGCGCTGGCCGCTAAGGAGCACCCATCATGGCAAAGCTGATTCTCACGAACGAGGTTGCCGGGCTCGGAAGCGCCGGTGATGTCATCGAGGTCAAGAACGGGTACGCCCGCAACTACCTCATCCCCCAGGGCTTCGCTGTGGCCTGGACCCGCGGTGGCGAGAAGCAGGTGGCGTCGATTCGCGCCGCCCGTGACGCCCGTGCGATCCACGTCCACGAAGAGGCCGTGGCCCTCAAGGACGCCCTCGAGGCGGCCAAGGTCAAGCTCAGCGTCAAGGCCGGCAAGGAAGGTCGCCTGTTCGGCGCCGTCAAGCCCGCCGACGTCGCGGATGCCGTCAAGGCAGCCGGTCTGGGTGACCTCGACAAGCGCAAGATCCACATCACCGCTCCGATCAAGGCTGTCGGCGAGCACGAGGCGACCGTTCGCCTGCGTGACGACCTGACCGCTGTGATCACGCTGCAGGTGGTTGCTGCGAAGTAATCGCTTCCGGCGGCTGAGCCCGTCGAAGCCCGGAATGCCGCAGGCCCTGAGGGGTCTGCGGCATTCGTCGTTTCTGGCGCTGACCTGCAGAGAGATTCTCTGGTCAGGACTTGACAAAGCGGGCGGTTATCCCCGTTGTTGTCCCCAAGCTTGTGGGTAGGCGACAACCTTCAACCCACACTTCAATCACATTGCCCGTCCACAGGTTGTGAATCAAATAACCGCAGGTCAGATACATAATTCTGTTGCAACCGTGGGTTGAGTTGCGCGACTTTCCACAGGGTTTGTACACAGGCATCCCGGCGTTTCGCGCAATGTCTCCACAGAGTTATCCACAGGCTGGTTTGCGGGTGTCGGAACCCGTGCCTAGCGTTGCCTGTGGCTCGGGGAACGGGCCGGGGAAGAGGGGCGCTGTATGTCGATCGCGGACATCTCCGACGAACGAATGGGCGGGTCTTCAGACCGCAGCCACGAGCGGACGCCGCCGCACGATCTGCTCGCAGAGCAGAGCACGCTGGGCGGCATGCTGCTGTCGGCGGATGCCGTGGCCGACGTCGTCGAGTCGATTCGAGGCACCGACTTCTACGTGCCCAAGCACGAGCTGATCTTCGAGGCGATCCTCAGCCTCTACTCGCACGGCGAGCCCACCGACGTTGTCGCCGTCACCGACGAGCTCATCAAGACCGGTGACCTGCAGCGCGCGGGCGGCGCCGACTACCTGCACTCGCTGACCTCAATCGTTCCGACGGCCGCGAACTCGGCGTACTACGCCTCGATCGTCCACGAGCGTGCGCTGCTGCGGCGCCTCGTCGAGGCCGGCACCCGCATCGTGCAGATGGGCTACAACGGTCAGGGCGAGGCGCTCGACCTCGTCAACAACGCGCAGGCCGAGATCTACTCCGTCACCGGCGCCGAGCAGGCCGAGGACTACGTCGCGCTCGAGGTCGCCGTCGGCGCCGCCATCGAAGAGATCGAGGCCGCCCGCGGCCGCGACGGCCAGATGACGGGCATCCCCACCGGCTTCCAGGGTCTCGACCAGCTCACGAACGGCCTGCACCCCGGCCAGATGATCGTCGTCGCGGCGCGGCCGGCCATGGGTAAGGCCCTCGCGCTCGACACGCCCCTGCCGACGCCCACCGGGTGGACGACGATGGGCGAGATCCAGGTCGGTGACGAGCTGTTCGACGCCGACGGCCGGCCGACGCGCGTCGTCGCGGCGACCGAGGTGATGGAGGGGCGGCCCTGCTACGAGGTCGGTTTCTCGGACGGGTCGAAGATCATCGCGGATGCCGAGCACCAGTGGCTCACCGAGACGCGTGCGGCTCGCCGGGGCACCGCCGGGGCATCTGTCGTCACGACCGAGCAGATGTTCCGCACGCTGACCGTCGGCGCCGAGGCGCGGGCCAACCACTCCGTGCGCAACGCGGGGGCGCTGCAGATGCCCGAGGCTGACCTTCCGGTCGCGCCTTACGCGCTGGGCGCGTGGCTGGGTGACGGCCACTCGGCCGGCGCGCGGATCACGAGCGCGACCGACGAGATCCCGGCGCTCATCGCCCGCACCGGCCTGCGCGCGCAGAACCGCGGGCGGATGCTGTACACGATCCAGCTGCTCGAGCGCGAGTCGCTCGTGCGCTCGTGCGAGGTGTGCGGCGCCGAGTTCGTCGCGCGGCACCCGAACGTGCGGACGTGCGGGCGCACGTGTGGACCCAAGAACAAGGGTGCGCACCCTGAGCGGTTGTCGTGCCCGGACTGCGGGATGCCGTACTCGGGCGAGGCGCAGCGATGCGCTGCCTGCTACGCCGACCACGGGTCGTTCACGGCGCTGCTGCGCAAGGCGGGCGTGCTGGGCGACAAGCACGTGCCGGCCGCGTACCTCCGGGCATCCGAAGCGCAGCGTCGGGAACTGCTCGCGGGCCTGCTCGACACCGACGGCACCGTCGTCAAGGGCGTCGGTTCGTGCCAGTTCGCGGTGACGAACAAGAAGCTCGCCGACTCGGTGTACGAGCTGATCGTGAGCCTCGGCTACCGCTGTGGGCGCACGGCGAAGCGTGTGAACGGCCGTACCGAGGCATCCTCGACGTGCTACATCCTCAACTTCTCGACGACCGACGACGTGTTCTGGCTCGAGCGCAAGCGCGCGCTGCACGCGCAGGAGCGCCCTGCCGACACGCGACGCACCGGCCAGCGCTACGTCACGGCGATCCGCCCGATCGAGAGCGTGCCGGTGCGCTGCGTGCAGGTCGACAATGACGAGCACCTGTACCTCGCGGGTGAGTCGATGATCCCGACGCACAACTCGACGCTCGCGCTCGATTTCGCGCGGGCTGCGGCGATCAAGCACAACCGGCCGACGATCTTCTTCTCGCTCGAGATGGGGCGCAGCGAGATCGCGATGCGCCTGATGAGCGCCGAGGGCGCCGTGCCGCTGCAGTCGATGCGCAAGGGGTCGCTCGATTCGCGCGACTGGACGACGATCGCGTCGACGCGGGGTCGCATCAACGATGCGCCGCTGTATATCGATGATTCTCCGAACATGACGCTCGTCGAGATCCGAGCGAAGTGCCGCAAGCTCAAGCAGCGCGTCGGTCTGCAGATGGTCGTGATCGACTATCTGCAACTGATGACGTCGGGCAAGCGGGTCGAGTCGCGTCAGCAGGAGGTCTCGGAGTTCTCGCGCGCGCTCAAGCTGCTCGCTAAGGAGTTGCAGGTGCCGGTCATCGCGCTGTCGCAGCTGAACCGTGGCCCCGAGCAGCGTGCCGACAAGAAGCCCGCGATCAGCGACCTGCGTGAGTCGGGCTCGATCGAGCAGGATGCCGACATGGTGATCCTGCTGCACCGCGAAGCCGCCTACGAGAAAGACAGCCCCCGCGCCGGCGAGGCCGACCTCATCGTCGCCAAGCACCGCAACGGCCCGACCGACACCGTGACGGTGGCCTTCCAGGGCCACTTCTCCCGGTTCACCGACATGGCGCCGGGAGACTTTGGGTGATTGTAGGTTCCACGCCGAAATGACATATTCCACGGGTAGTTGGCAGGCACTTGGCATCTCTGCCAAGTGCCGTGGACACGCGCTTGTGGCTGAGGCGTGTGGTTCTGGGGAGGGAGTCGGTTCCAGTCCGTAGGGTCGGAACGCTGGCCTGGGTTGAGTTGCGAAGCACTGGGGGTTGTTGTGGGGTCAGATTTTCGGTTGTGGTCGGATGAGCCATCGGCGACAGACTTGCTGTCGTTCGATGCGATCGCGGACACCGTGGTCGATGCGCTATTCGACGGTGAGCTGGATCCAGTTGCTCTCGGTCTTGAGGGCGCTTGGGGTAGCGGCAAGACGACGGTGCTGCATCTGATTGAAAATCGGATCGCCACGGAGAACGTGGATGGTCAAGTGGTTGTCGTGGTTCGGTCGAACCCTTGGCAGTACGACCCGGCAGTGGGCGCCAAAGAGAGTTTGATAGCCGAGATCCTCGGTGCGTTGAGTGCTGAGTTTGACGCGTCCGACCCTGTGGGATCGGCGGGTCTGACTGCACTGAAGGCGCTGGTGAAGCGTGTCAACTGGTCCAAGGCTGTGAAGATGGCGGCCCGAACGGCTTTGACCTTGCAGCTTCCGTCGTTGGACGACGTCTTCGACTTGGTCAGCGACGACCCTGAGTCACTCGATTCGCCCAAGGGCATGGCGTCTTTCAAGGAGGAGTTCCAGAAGCTGCTGGCCGACCCGGCGTTGGCGCATGTGTCGCGAGTCGTCGTGTTGGTCGACGACCTCGATCGATGTCTACCGCCGACTGTGGTCGAGACTCTCGAGACGATCCGCTTGTTCCTGTCGGTCCCGGGGATGTGCTTCGTCGTGGCTGCGGATGAGGCGCGGGTCGCGGAGGCGATTCGGATGCATCTTGGAACACCGCTTGTCGGGGACGGGCGAGAGAGTGTTGCGAGCTTGTATCTCCACAAGATCGTGCAGACGACGGTGCCAGTTCCGGCATTGAGCGCGTTCGACACGCGGGCATACTTGTTCCTACTTCTGGCGAAGCAGGAGTGCGGCAGTGATGATGCGTTCGCAGAGCTGGTGCGGGCGTGTGGTGAGCTGCGCGTCGCTGCCGGGAGCCTCGATGACCTGGAGCTGCCGGCGGATGGTTCGTTGCGGTCTGCGATGCAGAGCGCGGCGAGGTTGACCCCGATTCTGTATGAGAAGTTGCAGGCGAACCCGCGTCGAATCAAGCGGTTCATGAATGACTTGAACGTCCGGCAGTCGATCGCGGATCGGCGAGGGATTGCATTGTCGCCGGATGCGGTCGCGAAACTCATGGTGCTGGAGCGCACGTTGCCGACCGACTTCGACACTCTGCTCGGTTGGCTGAGCGCGGGGGTGCTGCGTCCCCGGCTGGAGCGTTTGTCCGAGGTCGCAGAGTCCGGCGCCGCCGCCGATCGCGGGGACGCAGATGATGGGGAAGGTGTCGACGAAGAGTCGTTCTCGGCAACCATGATCCGGTGGGCCAAGCTTCCGCCTGCCCTCGACGCGGCTGCGGCTGGCGGGTACTTGACGCTTGCGGCGGCGTTCCATGGTCGGCTGCTCGTCGACGAGGGGCTTCCGGAACAGTTGCGGGATATCGCTGCGGCATTGGCGTCAAGGTCGCAGATCGAACGTGAGGCGGTATCTCAGGACGAGCTACAGGCCTTGCCTCTGGGAGATGTGTCGGTGCTGCTCGATCATCTCGGCCGACGCCTCCAGGACGAGCCGGGCGTGCAGTTCGCGGCGGTGAACGCGATCATCACACTGGCGCGACTGCATCCGGCGGTACAGCAGGAGGCGCTCGTCGCCCTGGCTCGGCTGCGCGCGACCGATGTGAATGCCTCGACGGTGATGCTGTTCCGTTCCATCGAAGCTCAGTACGTCGATGTCCTTGAGGGGTGGCGCGTGGTGGGTGCCGACGATACCGACACCTCGAAGGCGCTGACATCGCTGCTCGGGCCGGTGGTGGCGTCCTGATGGGAACTAGTGGTGTGTACAAGGGAGGCGGCGGTGCAGCGGCTGCCGGACTGAGGGATGCGCTGAGCGACTGGCTTGACAGCGCATCCGCGCCATCGGCTCCCGCAGCTGGCGGCCCGACGATCGACGGGCGCCTGGATCCGAAGCGTGTGGGCGGGGCGTTGCGGTTGTGGTCCGGCCCGTCGGGTGGTGGCCGATCGGGTCGCGCTGGAGGATCCGGGAGCTCCGGTGGCGGCCGTTCTAGCGGCGGCGCGCAGCGCTCGGCCGCACGCGTAGCCGGCCCAGCCGGCAGCGCTGCGACTCTGTCGACCGCGTACTTGCGGGGTGAGCGCGCACCGTTGGAGGCGGCCGGGCTCGACCTCGATGAGCTTCGCGCCCTTGATGATCCGCTCGAGGTGCGCCGGCGCATCGTCGAGGCCGCGTTCGAGTCGGAACCTGACAGTACAATCGCCGATGGCGAGGCGCGACTGATCGTCGCAGACCTCGTGACGTGGACGCTGGAGACTCCGCGGGATCCGGCGCAGATCGTGCGCCACACGGTCGAGTTGATGATCGCTCGTTCCATCCTGACGGAGGTCGGCGACCGGATTCGACAAGAACCGAGGGCTGCGCTTCGGCGTTCCGCAGAGGATGAGATCCGACTCGCCGCGAAGGCATGGGCGATGCGATTCGATGTCGCCGCGGTGACTCTGGATGGCCCGTCCATTAGCGCGGCGGTCCAAACAGGCGTGACGGATCTTCTTGCTATCTATGGGGATGAGTCATGACGAGCATCGCTCTGTGTCTGTCCCGGGAGGATGCTGCCAAGAGCGGGGCGGACGAGGTGTTTTTGTGGGATGGCACGCCGGGCGATTCCTTCAATACGGGGTTACGACCGGACCTGCGCCAGCTCGGGACAGTTCCTTCGATCAATGCCGACTTCGTTCGTGTGGCCCTCACCGTCTATGTCGCAGACCATTCGGTGAGACGTGAACGGGGTGGATCGAACTGGAATCAGCGCGACCTAGTCTTGACCGTGCCGGTGATCCACGCGGAGAAGTGGCAGGCCGTCGCGGCGGAGTTGGAACGCACGCTCGCGTTCCTCACCGGCGACCGGTGGACTCTGCAGTTCGCCCGACTCGCCGCCTCCGAGACGAGTGGTGTGCTGGTGCCCGACACGGCCGCTCGGACGGTTCTGGTCAGCGGCGGCGCGGACTCCGCATCCGGCGCGCTGGTGTCCGCGGCATCGCTCCGGTCCGGGGAAGGGCAGCGGCTTGTCTCCCACTCAAGCTCGGGTGCGGGAGCGAGCGCCCCGCAGCAGCGTGTCGCCGCCGCCCTGGAGGCGCTGTTCAGCGGGACGACCATCCACCATTACCAGGTGCATTTGCAACGCAGAACACATCGCCTCAACGGCACACGATTTCGACGGGAACCGTCGAGCCGCTCGCGATCGTTGCTGTTCCTCGCGCTCGGGCTGGCAGTGGCAAGCCAGAGTGGCCGCGGCCTGTGGATCGCCGAGAACGGCTTCGCCTCCATCAACCCCCCACTTGGCCCAGAGCGGGTGGGAGCATTGTCGACCCGCACGACGCAGCCTTGGTTCCTCTGGCGCGTGGGCTCACTGTTGACAGATCTGGGCGGGTACGGCGAAATTGAGAATCCCTTCCAAGCCTTGACGAAGGGCGATGAGTACCGACGCGTCGTCGAGCTGGTCGGCGCGGATCGTGCCGCGGCATTCCTCAGCGCAACGAACTCCTGCTCGCACAGCGACCAGCAGTACTTGGGTCAGGTCGCCAGTGGTTCGCACTGCGGAAAGTGCTTCGGCTGTGTCCTTCGTCGCGCCGCGTTTGCCGCGGCAGATCTTTCCGATGCCACCCCGTACCTCGCCGACCGCGGAGGACGCTTCGCGAAGTATGCGGAGCAGCGGTCGATCGAAAACGCGGTCCGAGACTTCGTCGATGCGGGCGTGGACGAGAGCTTCCTCATGACAACCCCACTGCCCCCAGCCCTCACCGTCGCCGACGCGCGGACCCTATACGCACGGGGCTTGGCCGAGTTGGAAAACTATCTGGGATGAGACGCCTACCTCCCCTGGACACGCACGCGCACGTCGCGTTGGACATCGCGCCGTTCGAGCTTGAAAAGCTGGGCGCGGTTGTCCTGATCGCTACCCGGTCACTCGACGAATACGCGCAAGTGGAGTCGCGTTCGGATCGCGCCAGCGTATGGGGGGTGGGGTGTCACCCGGGTCTCGTCGGCGCCGATCGTGGATTCGATCCGGATCGCTTTGCGACCATGCTCCAGTCGACCTCATATGTTGCGGAGGTGGGACTCGATGGCGCGTCCCGCGTTCCACGCGACACCCAGCGGGCGACGTTCGAACGCATCGTTAAGGCGGTCGAGACCTCCCCTCGGATCGCTTCAATTCATAGCTACCGGGCGACCAGCGCTGTACTTGAGGTGTTGCGTGCATCTCACCTGCGTGCGGGGGCCGTTCTGCACTGGTGGTTGGGCACGCCTGAAGAGACTCGGGAGGCTGTCGCGTTGGGCTGCTACTTCTCGGTCAACTATTCGATGACCCGCTCGCCCGACGTGCTCCGAGCTATCCCGCGAGAACGTCTACTTGTCGAGACCGATCATCCCAGCGGTGATCGTTTCTCCCAAAGCCCACGCCGACCAGGCCGGGTGGAACCGGTCGAGGCCGGGATAGCGCGGGCGCTCGGCCTCGCGCCCGCGGTTGTCCGTACTGTCGTCTGGTCGAACTTCGCCGCGCTGGTCGACGACACAGGAGTCGATTCCCTGCTCCCCGCCGCGCTTCGACAAATGATCCAGTCCGCGAGGTGAGACGCGTGGTTCCGCGCGCAGACGGTCGGGCGGGCCTAGCCCGTAGGTGACCGTCGCCGTCAGGACGCGGAACGCTCCTCGGCCGTGCTCTGCTCCTCCACGTACTGGCTCGCCGCATTCCACCAGGGATTCCCGCGGACCCGGTACAGGATGGTCCGCTCTCCGGGCACGCGCTCGACGAACTCGATGAAGTTCGCTCGGCGGAGCTTCTGGATCAGTGGGTGCACGATGCCAGGGGAGAGCCGCGTGGCGTCGGTGATCGTCTTCGATGAGAACTTCTCGCCGCGTAGCCCGGCGATCTCGACCATGACGCTGTACATGTAGCTGTTGCCGAAGACGAGCCGGGATTCCTCCGGCGCGATGGGCTCCAACATGGTCATGTCCTTGAGTGTCGCACACGCGGCCGACGTGGGCTTCAGGCCGGCCTGTGGGCGTTGATTTTGTGGTCCCTATATTTGTATCCCTGACGGTGACTTGTTATCTATGTGACGTCCACTACAGTGAATGTCACATTCACTAGTATTCGTGACTCGCATATACCGAATTAACCCGTGATAGCAAGAGCGAGATCCTGAATCGTATTTCACGAATCTATGGCGGCAGCGTGCATTCTCCCGGACCGATTCGACCCTCACGCTGGCTTCATGACGGAGCGCGAGCAACTCGGGACGCGGGGCGGAGCGTTCCCGGCGGATGTCGGGCTGATGGTTCGCAAAGCGGGTGGCGAGGTGGACGTTGTTCCGCTGCAGTCAGCTCGATTGAGCGTCTTTGACGCCGCCGTCCCGTGGCGTGATTTCCGCTGGTACCGGGGGCAGCGGCATTTCTCGGGCAGCTACTGGTCGGCAACCATGCAATCGCATGTCGGATACGAGTCGCGGCTCGAGTACGCGAACCTGCTGTTGGCCGACTTCGACCCTCGCGTCGACTGGATCCTGTCTCAGCCGTTCCTCCTCGAGGGGGAGGACAAGGGCACACGCCGTCGCCACATTCCCGACTATCTGATCGTCCACGCGGACCAAACCGTCTGCGTGGTGGATGTGAAGCCCGCCGCGAAGCTCACCATCCCGAAGGTGCGTGACTCGCTGAGCTGGTCGCGGCGCGTGATCGAACCCCACGGGTGGGAGTACCGCGTCCAATCCGAGCCGGATGAGGTGTTGCTACGCAACGTCGAGTTCCTTGCCGGCTACCGCCGACCCTTCCAGTTCGCCGACGGCGACGTCACCGGCGCGCTCGGCGAGCTGAGATCGCCCATGGCGTTCGGCGAGGCGGTGCGCGCGATTCCGGCCGTCGCCGGCGGGCTTCTCGCAGCACGCGCGCTTGTCCTGCACCTGCTGTGGGCTCGCCGGCTGAGCACCGACCTGACTCGACTTCTGAGCGCCACGAGTGGGCCGCCCCCTTCATTCGGTCCGGTCGCTGTGCGAGTCGTCGGTTTCCAGTTGATGGGTGCATTGCCGAGCGTAGTCGACCGGTGCGAGGTATCCGAGCGATGAGTGCCGGCGGTCATGGTTGTA
>Ga0066256_1000905_pt1 | contig 50758 bp, 53 predicted proteins | sample ThiBio_1000_biof_FD_87107 | JGI IMG/M metagenome (GOLD analysis project Ga0066256, IMG submission 87107) | Wastewater bioreactor microbial communities from Cape Town, South Africa - Thiocy_expt_1000_biof (version 2) | ecosystem: Engineered > Bioreactor > Thiocyanate-remediating >... | reverse complement strand
ACCGCCGCGCTGCCGGGGGGTCCTCGCGCCGCAGGCGGGCGGCCCTCCCGGGTGGCCGGCGTCGGCGCGCCGCCTGGGGCCGCCCCACGGTCCCCCAGCCGCCGGTTTTCCTCATGGCCGAGCCGCTGTCGAACCTCGACGCCAAGCTGCGCGTGCAGACCCGTACCCAGATCGCGTCGCTGCAGCGTCGCCTGGGCGTCACCACGGTCTACGTCACGCACGACCAGACCGAGGCTCTGACCATGGGCGACCGCATCGCGGTGCTCAAGGACGGCCTGCTCCAGCAGGTCGGCTCGCCGCGTGAGCTCTACGAGACCCCGAGCAACGTCTTCGTCGCCGGCTTCATCGGCTCGCCCGCCATGAACCTCTTCGAGGTTCCGCTCGCCGAGGGCGGCGTGCAGTTCGGCACGAAGAACGTCGCGACCGAGACCGCCGCGGTCGCCAAGGCCAAGGGCAACTCGGCCACCGTCGGAATCCGCCCCGAGGACATCGTGGTCGCACCCGAGGACGGCCAGGGCCTCTCGGTCACCGTCGACCTCGTCGAGGAGCTCGGCGCGGACGGCTACCTGTACGGCCACACCGACATCAACGGCAAGCGCACCGACCTGGTCGCACGCGTCGACGGCCGTCGTCACCCGAACGCCGGTGACACAGTCGTGCTGGCGCCCGTCGCCGGTCACGTGCATCTGTTCGACATCGAGTCCGGCGAGCGTCTCAACGAGAAGCCGATCGTCTCGGCCTGATCATCAGGCACTGCGGCGCGGGTCGACCTTCACGGGTCACCCGCGCCGCGGCGTTTCCGGAGCACGACGCTCCCCCGGCATCCGCTTCCCCACACCCCGCGGAGGACGCATGAAGAAGCAGTCGCTACGCATCAACGCCAGTTCGATCGATCCCGGCCTGCTCACGCTCCCCTGGAGCACACCCCTGGGCAAGTGGCCCTCCGAGCACATCGTCTCGCTGCCCAAGGGCCTGTCCCGCCATCTGGTGCGGTTCGCCGACCTCTCCGGCCGCGTGGTCGCCGTCAAGGAGACCACCGAGGAGATGGCGCAGCGCGAGTACGAGATGCTCGGCAGTCTGGCGAAGCTCGACGTGCCCTGCGTGGACCGGGTGGCCGTGATCGCCGGGCGACGCGACAGCGAGGGCATGGAGCTGCCCGCGGCGCTGGTGACATCGCACCTGCGGTTCTCGATGCCCTATCGCGCGCTGTTCACGCAGGTGCTGCGCCCCGACACCGCCGACCGGCTGGTGGACGCACTGGCCCTGCTGATGGTGCGACTGCACAACGTCGGCTTCTACTGGGGCGACGTGTCGCTGTCGAACGCCCTGTTCCGCCGCGATGCCGGCGCCTTCGCCGCCTACCTGGTGGACGCGGAGACCGGCGAGCTGCACGAGGAGGGGCTCACCGACGGGCAGCGCTCCTACGATCTGGATCTGGCCCGCACGAACATCGCCGGCGAGATCATGGATCTCGCCGCGGGCGGCCGACTCGAGCGCGGCGTGGACGCCCTCGAGATCGCCGACGGCATCGTCTCGTCCTACAGGTCGCTGTGGAACGCGCTCACCGACGAGGAGTCGTTCGGCGTGGACGAGGCATGGCGGATCACGGAGCGCGTGCAGAAGCTGAACGCGCTCGGCTTCGACATCGACGAGATGTCGATGGTCACCACCCCGGACGGCGCCGCGGTGCGGATCCAGCCGAAGGTCGTGGACGCCGGGCACCACCAGCGCCGGCTCATCCGCCTGACCGGCCTCGATGTCGAGGAGAACCAGGCGCGCCGGCTCCTGAACGATCTGGACGAGTTCCGGGTGCGCTCCAAGAAGGATCTCGGGGATGAGGAGATCTACGCGCACGAATGGCTGACGCGCGTGTTCGAGCCCGTGGTGCGGGCCATCCCCTACGACCTGCGCGCGAAGCTTGAACCCGCCGAGGTGTACCACCAGGTGCTCGAGCACCGCTGGTACCTGTCCCAGGCGCAGGGCCGATCCGTGCCGCTCGCCGAGGTGCTCACGAGCTACATCAACGACGTGCTGCGGCATCGCCGCGACGAGGCCACGATCATGGGCCCGCCGACCGAGACGGTGAGCCTGCCCGTGATCACCGGATCGGTCGAGGTCTCCGACGACACCGCGGCGATCGACTGGCGCGACCTGGTCTGACGGCGTCCGTCGACTCAGTACCCGACGGTGAAGCGCTCGCGGCGGTGCTTCGGGTTCTCGATCTCGTCGAAGAACGCGACCGCGAAGTCGGCGCCCGAGATCGTCGAGTTGCCGTCGGCGTCACGCACGATCACGTCGCCGCCGTCGCGGTACTCGCCCGTGCGAACGCCCTCGGCCCACGGGCCGAAGACCTCCGCCGGATGCACGAAGAACCAGTCCACGCCCTGACCGGACTCCTGCAGCAGCTCGAGCGAGTCGATGCCGACCTGCGCCTCGTGCTTGTACTCCTCCGGGAAGCCCTGATCGAACAGCCGCGGACCGCCGGGTGCGACCAGGCTGCCGCCCGCGCCGCCGACGACGCCGAGGCGGGTAGACGTGCCGTTCAGCTTCGCGATCAGTGCGCTCAGCGCGTCGAGCGCCTTGTCCGCCATGTCGCCGCGGGGCGAGATCGTCGAGATCACGGCATCCGCGCCGTCGAGCACGTCACCGAGGCCGGCGACGTCGAGTGCCGAACCCTGCACGTAGGTCGCACCCTCGATCGGGTCGGAGGGCGCCTTGCGGGCGACAGCGACCACGTCGTGGCCTCGGCTCACCCCCTCACGGACGAAGTGCGCTCCGGCGTAGCCGGTTCCTCCGATGACGACGATGCGAGCCATGTGCGTTCCTTCCGCTGACGAATGAGTCCGTCAGGGTCAAGGCGCCGGCCTCCCGTGCTATTCCCGTCCGCCGCGAACCGTCGACACCTGGTACAGCGCGACGGATGCCGCGATGCCGGCGTTGAGAGACTCGGTGGCCGCCGAGATCGGGATCGACACGATCTGGTCGCAGGTCTCGGCGACGAGCCGCGAGAGGCCCTTCCCCTCGGACCCGATCACGATCACCACGGGACGGTCGGCCAGCTCGAGCTGCGGGAGCATGACGTCACCGTCGCCGTCCATGCCCAGCACGAACACGCCCTGCCTCTTGAACTCCTTCAGCATGGAGGTCAGGTTCGACGCCAGCGCGACGGGCAGGCGGGCTGCAGCCCCGGCGCTCGTCTTCCAGGCGGCGGAGTTGACGCTCGCCGAGCGGCGCTGCGGCAGGATGACGCCGTGCCCGCCGAAAGCGGCCGTGGAGCGGATGATGGCTCCCAGGTTGCGGGGGTCGGTGATGCCGTCGAGCGCCACGAACAGCGGCGTCTGGCCGCGGTCGATGACCTGCTCCAGCAGATCCTGCGGGTGCGCGTACTCGTAAGGAGGCACCTTGAGCGCCACGCCCTGGTGCACGCCGTCGAAGCCGGCCATCCGGTCGAGCTCCTGCCGGGTCACCTCGAGCACCGGGATGTCGCGGTGCCGCGTGATCGCCAGCATCTCCTTGACGCGGTCGTCCATCTCCACGCGCTGCGCGATGTAGAACGCCGTGGCGGGGATCTTGGTGCGCAGCGCCTCGAGCACCGAGTTGCGCCCGGTGACGGTCTCGGTGTCGTCTGCGGGCTTCGACCCGCGCGACTGACGGTTCAGGTTCGGCTGCGGCTTCTGGCCCGGCTTCCCCTTGCCGCCGGCCGCGGCGTAGCGCTCCGCGGCGGCCTTGCGCTTGCCGGCGACGTGCCAGCTGCGGTCCTCCGCCTTGGGCGTGGGTCCGCGGCCCTCCAGGGCTTTGCGGCCCAGACCGCCGGTGCCCTTGGAAGCGCCCTTCTTCTTGCTGTTGCCCGCTCCGGGGCGGCCAGGCTTAGCCATCGATACTCCAATGTGTTCCGTCCGGAGTGTCCTCCAGAGTGATTCCTGCCGCGGCGATCGCATCGCGGATGCGATCGGCCGCGGCCCAGTCCTTGTCAGCGCGCGCCTGCGCACGCTGCGCGATCATCGTCTGCACGAGCGCGCCCAGTGCGGATCCCGCAGCATCCGAGCCCCCTGTCCCCCGCTCGCTCGACAGAGGGTCGATGCCCAGAACGTGGGTCATCGCCTTCACACCCTGGAGCGCAGTGCGCACTCCCTCGGCATCGCCCTTGTCCAGCGCCGCGTTGCCGGAGCGCACGGTCTCGTGCAGGACGGCCAGCGCCTGCGGCACACCCAGATCGTCGTCCATCGCGGCACTGAACGCCTGCGGGAGCGACTGCCGCGCCATCCAGCCGACGCCGCCGGTGACCCGGGCGGCGCGCTCGATGAACCCGCGGATGCGTCCGAGCGCCGCCTCGGCCTCGGACAGAGTCGACTCCGTGAGGTCCAGGCTCGACCGGTAGTGCGCGGCCGCGAGGGCGTAGCGCGCCACGATCGGATCGACGCCGTCGAGGAAGTCCTTCGCGAGCGTGAAGTTGCCGAGCGACTTCGACATCTTCTGCCCGCCCACGGTCACCAGGCCGTTGTGCACCCAGTAGCGCGCGAAGCCGTCGCCGGCTGCGGTGGACTGCGCGAGCTCGTTCTCGTGGTGAGGGAAGCGCAGGTCGAGGCCGCCGCCGTGGATGTCGAACTCGGCGCCCAGATAGCGCTTCGACATGGCGGAGCACTCGATGTGCCACCCCGGGCGCCCGGCTCCCCAGGGCGAGGCCCACACGGCATCCGCCTGCTCCTCGGGCTTCGCGCCCTTCCAGAGGGCGAAGTCCTGAGGGTTGCGCTTGCCGCGCGGGTCGGCGTCGGCTGCGGCCTCCATGGCGTCGACGGACTGCCGCGTGAGCTCGCCGTATGCCGGCCACGAGCGCACGTCGAAGTAGACATCGCCGGAGCCGTCGGCTGCGGGATAGGCGTGGCCGCGCTCGATGAGCGCGGCGATCAGGTCGTGCATCTGCGGGATGAAGCCCGTGGCACGCGGCTCGTAGGTGGGCGGAAGGATGCCGACGGCGGCATACGCCTCGGTGAACTCCTTCTCCATCCGGTAGGCGAGCGCCCACCAGGGTTCGGCCTCGGTGGCGTTCGCCAGGATCTTGTCATCGATGTCGGTGACGTTGCGCACGAAGGTCACGCGCCCGAAGCGCAGCTCGAGCCAGCGGCGCAGGATGTCGAAGCTCAGCGCCGCACGGACATGCCCGATGTGGGGCCCCGACTGGACGGTCGGCCCGCACACGTACATCGTCACGTTCGAGGAGTCGAGCGGAACGAAGTCGCGCAGTTCCTGCGCGCGGGTGTCGTAGAGGCGGATCGTCACCGCACAAGACTACCGGGGTGGGCCTGCGGGCATGATGAGCGCGACCGCGGTGACCGAGATGCCCTCGCCACGGCCGGGGAAGCCGAGGCCGTCGGTGGTCGTCGCGGAGACCGAGACGGATGCTCCGCCCAGGGCCTGCGAGAGCGCGGCCTCCGCCTCGGCTCGACGGGCGCTGAACCGCGGGCGGTTGCCCTGGAACTGCACCGACACGTTGCCGATCGCGAAGCCCGCCTCCGCGAGCATCCGCGCGGTGCGCGCCAGGAACACGTCGGCGTGCGCACCGGCGTACTCCGGGTGCGCGGTGCCGAAGTGCTCGCCGATGTCGCCGAGTCCGGCCGCGCCCAGCAGCGCGTCGACCATGGCGTGCGCGACCGCGTCGCCGTCGGAGTGCCCGGACAGCGGCTGCTCATCGGGCCATTCCAGCCCCGCGAGCCAGAGGTTCCCCTCGCCGCCGAACGCGTGCACGTCGGTGCCGACGCCGATGCGCGGTCCCTGCGGGCGCGGGGACGCGGGCTGCGGCGGATGCAGCAGCATCCGCGCACGCTCCAGGTCGGCGGGAGTGGTGATCTTGAACGCGCGCTCATCGCCGGCGATGCGGCGCACCCCGCCGCCCGCGGCGGCGAACAGGGCCGCGTCGTCGGTGTGGTCCTCCCCCGTCTCGAGCGCCCGGGCGTATGCGTCCTCGAGCGGTCCGCGAGGGAATCCCTGCGGAGTCTGCGCCGCGGCCAGGACCGACCGGTCGACGGCCTCGACCACGGCATCCCCTTCGACGCGCTTCAGGGTGTCGACCACTGGGAGGGCGGGGATCACGCCGGCATCCGCGGTCACGGCGGCCGCGACCGCATCGATCTGCGCGGAGGGCGTCAGGGCGCGGGCGGCATCGTGCACGAGCACGACCTCGATCCCGTCTCCGAGAGCGGCCAGTCCGGCTGCGACCGACTGCTGCCGCGTCCCACCGCCGACGACGACCGTGGTCCGCCGGCCATGCCCGCGGTTGACCGCCTCGAGCTCGTCCGCCGCCGCCCGCTCGTACCCCGAGGGCGCGACCAGGATCACCTGCATCGGCTGCGCGGCGAACACGCCCTCGAGCGCGTGCCTCAGCACGGTGCGGCCGTCGATGTCGACGAGCGCCTTCGGCACGCCGGCGCCGAGGCGCGTGCCGGAACCGGCGGCGACGATGATGATCGCCGTCGTGGGGGCCGAGTACGGAGTCACGCTCACACGCTACCGCGACGTCGCAGGCGTCCGAGAACGCGAGGAGGGCGAATGCCGCAGCATCCGCCCTCCTCGTGGAATCAGTAGATCGCGCTCAGGACGCGAGCACCTCGTCGAGCAGGCCGCCGGCCTTGTCCTCGTCGATCTTCTCGGCGAGAGCCAGCTCCGAGACGAGGATCTGACGGGCCTTGGCCAGCATCCGCTTCTCCCCCGCGGACAGGCCGCGGTCCTGGTCACGGCGCCACAGGTCGCGGACGACCTCGCTCACCTTGATGACGTCACCCGACGCGAGCTTCTCGAGGTTCGCCTTGTAGCGACGCGACCAGTTGGTCGGCTCCTCGGTGAACGGCGCGCGGAGCACCTCGAAGACGTGGTCCAGACCCTCCTGGCCGATCACGTCGCGGACGCCGACCAGGTCGACGTTCTCAGCGGGCACCTCGATGATGAGATCCCCCTGCGTGACGTTCAGCTTCAGGTACTTCTTCGTCTCCCCCTTGATCACCCGGTCCTTGACCTCGATGATCGTCGCAGCCCCGTGGTGCGGATAGACGACGGTTTCGCCAACCTCAAAAAGCATAAAAACGTGTCCTTTCGGCAATCTCCAGGATACCACAGCCGTTATGTACTAAGGTTCGCGCCGGTGCACGCCGTGCGAGGCCCGACCGGTCCCGGAGAAGGAGCGCGAACCCACTAGACTGAGGCAGGACACCCGTCGCATCTCAGGAGGATCCGTGAACTCGCGCTCTGCTGCGTCCCTCGCTCCGCGCCTCATCGCCACCGCCGCCCTCGGCGTGACGATCGCACTCGGCGCCACCGGCTGCACGTTCATGACCCCGCAGAACACGGTGGACATCAAGAACATCTCGGACGGCGTGGACGTCTCCTCGACCGGTGGCCCGGTCGTCGTGCGCAACGCGCTCATCGTCGCCGACGAGGACGGCTCGGCCGGGAACCTCGTGGCCGTGCTGGTCAACGACAGCGAAGAGAGCGCCACGCTCACCATCGACGTGGACGGCAAGCAGCAGGAGGTGCGCGTGCCCGCCGGCGAGCACGTGAGCCTGGGCGCCGACGAGGACCCGCTGCTCTTCGAGAACCTGGACGTGAAGCCGGGCGCCACCGTCGAGGTGCTGTTCCGCTCCGGCGACGACGAGGCCGAGCCCACTCAGGTGCCCGTGCTCGACGGCACCCTCCGCTACCTCAAGGACCTCGTCCCCTCGCCGAAGCCCTCGGTCGAGCCCGCGACGCCGACGCCGACGGGAACGCCCGCGTCCTGACATCCGCTCTGTATGCAGAAGAGGCCGGTCCCCGAAGGGACCGGCCTCTTCTGCATTCCCTGCCCGCTCAGGCCTCGAAACGGTACCCGAGCCCCCGCACGGTGACCAGCATCACCGGGTCGCTCGGGTTCAGCTCGATGCGGGAGCGGATGCGCTTGATGTGCACGTCCAGCGTCTTGGTGTCGCCGAAGTAGTCGCTCCCCCACACCCGGTCGATGAGCTGACCCCGGGTGAGCACGCGGCCGGCGTTGCGCATCAGCACCTCGAGCAGCTCGAACTCCTTCAGCGGCATGTTGATCTCGGTGCCGTCGACCGCGACCGTGTGCCGGTCGATGTCCAGGGTGACGCGGCCGCCGTCCAGCACGCGCTCGTCAATCTCCGTCTCCGCCTGCGCGACCCGGCGCAGCACCGCGCGCATGCGCGCCAGCAGCTCGCGCGACGAGTAGGGCTTGGTGATGTAGTCGTCGGCGCCGAGCTCGAGCCCCACAACGATGTCGACCTCGGAGTCCTTCGCGGTGAGCATGATGATCGGCACGCCCGAGGCCTGGCGCACCTGCCGGCACACCTCGGTGCCCGGCATGCCGGGGAGCATCAGGTCGAGCAGGATGATGTCGGCGCCGCGTGCGCGGAACGCCTCCAGCGCACCGGGTCCGTCCTCGCTGATCTCCACCTCGTAGCCCTCGCGACGCAGCAGGTAGGCGAGGGGGTCGGCGAGGTCGGGCTCATCCTCGACGAGAAGGATCCGGGTCATGCGTTCTCTCCGTTCCGGGCGGCGCCGACCGAGCCGTGTTCGGTGCGGGCGCGCTTGGCGGTCTTCTTCTTGTGCTTCTTCTTGGACTTCTTCGAGGCGCCTGCCCCGTCGGCTCCCGGCGCATCGATGCGCGGCAGCCGCATGGTGAAGGTCGACCCCTTGCCCGCGCGCGACCAGACGCGCACCTCGCCGCCGTGGCGCTGCGTGGCGTGCTTGACGATCGACAGGCCGAGCCCCGTACCGCCCGTCCGGCGGGAGCGTGCATCGTCGGCGCGGTAGAAGCGCTCGAAGATGCGCTCCCGATCCGCTTCCGAGATGCCGATGCCCTGGTCGGTCACGGCGATCTCAACGAGGTCGCCGTCGACCCGGATGCCGATCCCGACGCGCGACCCGTGCGGCGAGTACTGGATGGCGTTGGCGAGCAGGTTCCCGACGGCTTCGACGAGCACCTGCGCGTCGCCGCGCACCCAGGCGCCGTGGTCGCCGCCGCGCATCAGCTCGACCCCGGCGGAGTCGGCCTGCACCGCGTGCGCCTCGATCGAGGCGTGCACGACCTCGTCGATGGAGACGGGCTCCACCTGGGCGAGGCTCTCGGCCGCCTGCAGCCGGGACAGGCTCATGATCCGCCCGGTGAGCTGGCCGAGACGACCGGCCTCGGCCATGATGCGCGACGCGAAGATGCGCACCTGATCGGGGTCGTCGGCGGCGGATTCGATGGCCTCGGCGAGAAGACTGACCGAGGCGACCGGCGTCTTCAGCTCATGACTCGTGTTGGAGACGAAGTCGGTGCGCATCTGGTCCAGGCGCTCCCGCTCCGTGACGTCCCGCACGATCAGCAGCGTCAGCCGCGGGCCGACCACGCTCGCTCGCGCGGACACCAGGCGCGGGTCCAGCGCGTTCCCGGCTGTGATCCGCAGCGTCTCGGTGCCGCTGATGCCCGAGCTGCGCACATCCCGCACCAGCCGTCGCAGCTCGCCGTTCTCCAGCACCGCTCCGGGCCGGATGTCGAAGCGCGCCGCGGCCCGGGAGGTCGCCACGACCAGTCCGGAGGGATCCAGCACGCACGCGGCGTCGTCCATGCCCGCGAGCACCTCGGTGATCCCGGCCGGGATCGACTGCGACGTGTCCTGTATCGCCTGCATCCGCATGCGATACGCCCACGTCACCAGCAGGACGACGCCGGCGCCGATGACGATGCCGATGACGAGCGCGAACAGCGCGAGCTGGGGCGAGGGCATGGTTCCAGAGTAGGGGCAGCATCCCCGTCCTTCCGCCGTTCAGACCGCCGTCACGGGCCGGGCGAGGCAGTGTTCGCGATCACGACACCATTCGTTAACCTTCGATGGGGATGATCGACCCGGTTCGCGTGTGCGCGTGCCCGCTCGGCATCCGTGCCGACCCCACGACGAAAGGTTGCGCCGACATGCGCGAAGTCTTCCACCAGTCCCTCGAGGAGCTCCAGTCACGGCTGGCCGAGATCGCCGATCTGGTCACGGTGGCCATCGAGAAGGCCACCAGGGCCTTCGCCGAGAGCGACGTCGCGCTGGCCGAGGAGGTCATCGCCGACGACGCCAAGATCGATGAGCTCGCCGTCGCACTCGACGAGCAGGCCATCGAGATCCTCGCCCGCCAGCAGCCGGTCGCCCGCGACCTGCGCATCGTCATCACGGCGCTGCGCGTCAGCGCATCGCTGGAGCGCATGGGCGACATGGCCGAGCACATCGCGCAGCTCGCCCGGCTGCGCTTCCCGGAGCGCGCGATCCCGAAGGGCCTGAAGGGCACCTTCCGCCGCATGGGCGAGCTGGACGTCGAGATCGCCCGCACCCTGGCGGAGCTGCTCCGCACGCAGGACCTGCGCTTCGCGGATGCCATCCGCAACGCCGACGACGACGTGGACGAGCTGCACGCCAGCGTGTTCGAGAAGGTGCTCAGCGACAACTGGAAGGGCGAGGCGACCGCCACCGTCGACGCCACGCTCGCCAGCCGCTACCACGAGCGCTTCGCCGACCACGCCGTCGCCGTCGCGAAGAAGGTCGTGTACCTGGCCACCGGTGACTGGGCCGCCTCCGAGGAGGACATCGCCCTCGCCGCTGAGGCGCAGACCGCGGCTTCCGACGCCCCGGAGTCCCCGAAGAGCTGAGTCGCACGCAGACGCAGAAGCGGGGCGGATGCTGTTCAGCATCCGCCCCGCTTCTGCGTCGCGTTACTTCTTGCCCTGCGCGGCGACCGCGGCGGCACCGGCGGCGGCGGCCTCGGGGTCGAGGTAGCGGCCGGGGCCGGTCGGGACGTTGTCGTCGTCGAGCTCGTAGACCAGCGGGATGCCGGTGGGGATGTTCAGCTCGGCGATGTCGTCGTCGCTGATGCCCTCCAGGTGCTTGACCAGGCCGCGCAGCGAGTTGCCGTGGGCGGTGACCAGCACGGTCTTGCCCGCCTCGAGGTCGGGGACGATCGCGGACTCCCAGTACGGCAGCAGGCGGTCGATGACGAGCTTGAGCGACTCGGTGCGCGGGACCTCGCCGTCGATGCCGACGTAGCGCGGGTCGTTCACCTGGCTGAACTCGCTGGCGTCGTCGAGCAGGGGCGGCGGCACGTCGAACGAGCGACGCCACAGCATGAACTGCTCCTGACCGAACTCCTCCAGCGTCTGGGCCTTGTCCTTGCCCTGCAGGGCGCCGTAGTGACGCTCGTTCAGGCGCCACGAGCGAGTCACCGGGATCCACAGCCGGTCGGCGGCATCCAGAGCGATGTTCGCGGTCTGGATCGCGCGGCTCAGCACCGAGGTGTGCAGCACATCGGGCAGGATGCCGGACTCCGCGAGCAGTTCGCCGCCGCGGCGTGCCTCGGTCTTGCCCTGCTCGGTGAGGCGGACATCGACCCAGCCCGTGAAGAGGTTGAGCTGGTTCCATTCGCTCTGGCCGTGACGCAGAAGAATCAGAGTGCGGGTCATGGGGTCCAGTTTATGGGGACGCGATGTGCAGAGTGGGCTACGTGACTTCTGTGGGACGGGCTCCGTGACCTTGTCTTCGTTCGCAGAACGGGGACCCCTCCGCTTCGCTCCTCCCCGATGCTCACTCCGACAAGGTCACTCCGCCCTGAGGCACATGAGAGTGGGTCCCACGACGTGGACGGAGTGAGGTAGGGGGTGAAGGAGAATAGGAGTATGAGCGGACCGGTCGGACAGCCCACGCGGGGGACGACGGGGACGAACCGGCTGCGGCGGAACGACCGGTGGATCGCAGTGTCCGAGGCGCTCCGGAAGGCGGCTGACCCCCTGGTCGTCGACCTGGGCTACGGCGCCAGCGGCGTGACGGCTTTCGAGCTCGCCCAGCGACTGCGGCAGAGGAGAGCGGATGCCGAGGTCATCGGCCTCGAACTCGACCCGGAGCGCGTGGCCACGGCGCGCTCCCAGCTGCAGGACGTGCATGCGGGGCGGACTCCCTTCGCCTCCGACCTGCCGGTGTCGTTCGAGAGGGGCGGCTGCGAGGTGCCGCTGCCCGGCGGCGGGCGCCGGGCCGTGATCCGCGCGATGAACGTGCTGCGGCAGTACGACGAGGCTGATGTCGCGGATGCCTGGCGGCTCGTCGCCTCCCGCCTCGCCCCGGGCGGGATGCTCTTCGAGGGGACCTGCGACGAGGTGGGGCGCATCGCGAGCTGGGTCGATGTGGCATCCGACGGCCTGCCCGTGCGGTTCACGATCTCGCTGCGGCTCGCCGACCTCGAGCACCCCGGGATCGTCGCGGAGCGCCTGCCGAAGGCGCTCATCCACCGCAACGTCCCGGGCGAGCGGGTGCATGAGCTGCTCACCGCGCTCGACCGGGAGTGGGACCGCGCCGCTCCCCTGTCGACCTTCGGACCGGTGCAGAGGTGGCTCGCGGCCGTGACGACGCTCCGGGCTCAGGGCATCCCGGTGCAGGGGACCAAGTCGCGCTGGCGCCTCGGCGAGCTGACCGTCCCCTGGGCAACCGTCGCCCCGGCCTCCTGACTCAGCCCCAGCGCTGCCGAAGCCATTCCATCCCCGCGATCGCCTCGCGGTACTGGAAGTCGCGAAGTGTGGGCATGCCGGGCGGGGCGGGCAGCTGAGCCTTCACGAAGAAGCGTCCGGTGACGGCCGCCAGCACGGAGTCGACGTCGGCCGGAGGCACGCCGTCGAACAGCGGATGCTGCGCCAGCACCTGCTCGACGTCGACGGTCTCTCCGCGCAGCCTCACGTCGAGCAGGTAGAACAGCCCGTCCATCCAGCGCGCACCGACCGAGGCCCACGGCCAGTCGATGATCCACGCCGTGCCCTCGGCATCCATCAGCACGTTGTCGGCCCGGCCGTCGTAGTGCTGGAGATGATCGCCCGCCACGACCTCGAGCACACGCTCCGCGGCGGTGCGGAGCCGCCCGCGGTTGGCGGCGGCCCAGGCCGGCAGCTCCACGCCCTCCGCCTCGATCACACGCCAGCTGGCCTGCTCCTCGGCGAACTCGTCGGCCGCCGACGGGAGGGCGGAGAGCGACTCGCCCTCGAGCCTCGGGAACGTCGCGAAGGCGTCGAGCACGGCGACCACGTCCGACCCGTCCCCCGCTCCGCCGGGATGGCGCCCCTCGACGTCGGCGAGCACGAGAACGGCCCACTCGTCGGTCACCAGCGACCCGAGCAGGGCCGGCGCACTCACCGTGCCCGGCAGCAGGCGCATGACCTGGATCTCCCGCTGGTGCAGTTCGTACGCGCCCTCGTTGCGGTCGCGATGCACGGTCTTCACGAACGCCCGGCGCCCTGTCGCGGTGACGACCCGGTCGGCGCTGCCCGGTGAGAAGCCCTCGACCTGGCTGACCGCCTCGACCACCGGCGCGTCCAGCACCCTCTCGACCTCGCGCACGACCTCGTCGGGGAGGTCGCTCCACAGCATCCGCGTCTTCAGCTCAGCCGTCATCCATCGACCCTATCCGCCGGGAGGCCGACCACGGTTCCCGGGCGAGGCGGGACGACCCCTCAGCGGGCGTTGCGGGGGTCTTCGCCGACCGGGCGGTGGGAGAGGCGCGTCAGACGCGGGACATCGGCGGTCGCACCTGCGTCCGCGGGGACGATGACCTGCTGCGCTGCCGCGATGTCGACGCCCTCGGAACGCACCATCAGTTCGCCGACGGGCGCCCGGCGGGACAGGATCGCCAGGGCGATCGGGCCCTCCTCGAAGTGCAGAGCCGCCGAGGTGATGTGTCCGACCTCGTCATCGCCGGCGAGCACGACGTCGCCGGGCGCGGGCAGCACGACGTCGCTGCCGTCCAGGTGCAGGGCGGCCAGGCGACGGGGCGGATGCCCGAGGTTGTGCACCTTCGCGACCGTCTCCTGCCCGCGGTAGCAGCCCTTGTTCAGGTGCACCGCACTGCGGATCCAGTCGGACTCGTGCGGGATGGTGCGCTCGTCGACCTCATGCGACCAACGCGGGCGCCAGGCCGCGACGCGCAGCGCCTCAGCGGCGAGCGCGCCCGCGAAGGGCCCGGTCAGAGCGGATGCGTCGTCGACAACGGCCACGCTCCAGGCGTAGTCCACGGCCGGATGCCCGTCGACGAGTGCGTACTGGTGGCCTCCGGGCTGCACCTCGCGCCACGGGTCACGCCAGATCAGCGGGACGCCGTGCGGAGCGGATGCCGTGATCCGGCCCTCGGCGTCGCCTCCGGCGAAGAAGCCGACCAGGGCGGCGTCCGGGTGCACTGTGACCGTGACGCGGGAACGGAACACCATGCGCTTCAGCCACGTCGCGAGCTGCTCGGCATCACCGGCATCGGCGATCAGCCATACCGAGGCGCCGTCCTCGAGCACGCCGGCCGCGTGCTCGACGCGACCCTGCGGGTCCAGGATCAGCAGCTCCGTGCTCGCGCCGGGGCGGAGTCGCCCCAGCGACTGAGAGGTGAACGAGTCCAGCCAGCTGAGCCGGTCCTCCCCTGCCACCTCGATCAGCGTCCGGTCCGTCAGCGGCGCGAGCGCCTCGCCGTGCGCGAGCTGCCGCTGCTCGATGATCGGGTTGCCGAAGTGCGTGATCAGGTCGCCGTCGCGCACAGCGCCGGGAAGCGCGTCGAAAGCGGACATGCTCAGACCTTCGCGAGACGCGCGGACGCGTGCGACTTCAGCTGCTCGCCGAGGGCGGTGATGTCCCAGGCCCACAGCAGATGACCGTCGACCAGGCCGTACATGCGGCTCGCCGCCGTGTACTCCTTGGTCGCCGCGCCCGCAGGGCGCACCACGGCATCCGTGGAGATGTCGATCCGGGGACCGGCGATACGGCCGAGGTACAGCTCGAGCGTGCCGTCGGAGTGCGCGACCGAGACCTCGATCGGGAACCCGTCGGCGCTGCGCAGCTGCTCGACGTCGTCGACGGTGCGCGCCGGGCCCGCGGCGGCCGGGGGCAGCAGAGCCGGGCCCGGATCGGCATCCGTGCGCGGCCGCGCGAGACGCCAGAAGCCGGTCTCGGCGAGCAGCTGCACGGGCTCGTCCTGACCCTCGAGACCGAGGAAGGAGGCCGTCGCCGCGTAGTTCAGGAACGGGCCGCCGTCATGGCTGAAGCTCACGCGGTGCGAGAACTCGCCCTGGAAGCGCGTCTCACCCGCGGTGTACTCGATGACACCGGTGCCCTCCCAGACGCCCAGCAGCCACGAGAGCGGCGCGAGGTCGGCGGGAAGATCCGTGGGCAGATCGATCACGACGGACGTCTGATCAGCGCTGGCCGCGGAACAGGTTGACGAGAACGACGCCGGCGACGAAGGCGATCGCAAGGCTCGCCAGTCCCAGCAGACCGAGGAAGAAGAATTCGAGCGCGACGGGATCCATGACATCCACCTTAGTCCCAGAGAACTGCTAGAGCGCGGCGGGGAGCGCGGCGAGACCGAACACGGCCGAGACCAGGCCCATCACGACGAGAGCGCCGACGACGCTGCCCGCGACCCGCACGATGAATCCCTGTGCGCGCCCATAGGCGAGCTGCACGGCGAAAGCCAGCAGCACCATGGCGCCGAACGCGATCAGGAGCCAGGTCACACGGGCCTGCTCGGGAAGCACGACGCCCAGGACGATCGCCGTCACCAGCGACGCGATCCACACGGCGACGACGCCGTGGAAGGCGTTGCGCGGGGCGAGAGCCGGTTCGGACATGCGGCCATCGTACTCATCCGCGGCTGTGACATGACTGCGGACCCGCACCGCGGCGGCAAGTATGCTCAAACGCGTGGCCCTGCTGCTCGTGCTCAGCACCTCCGCCGACGCGGAGTCGCTTCTGCCCGCGCTCGGACTGCTGTCGCACGGCATCCGCCGGCATCCGCTCGACACGGGCCACCTGCTCACTCTTCCCGACGCCGACGCGATCCTCGTCGACGCCAGGTCCGACCTCGTCGCGGCCCGTACCGCCTGCCGGTTCCTGCGCACCGCCACCGTGGAGCTGCCCGTGCTGCTCGTCGTGACGGAGGGCGGCCTCAGCGCGGTCGCCGCCGACTGGGGCTTCGACGATGTCGTGCTGCACGACGCAGGTCCCGCCGAGATCGACGCACGGCTGCGGCTCGCCCTCTCCCGCGCCGCCGCGGATGGCGAGCCCACCCGGATCCAGGCATCCGGGATCACGGTCGACGAGCAGTCATACTCCGCCCGCCTGCACGGCCGGCCGCTGGATCTCACCTACAAGGAATTCCAGCTGCTGCACTTCCTCGCCACCCATCCGTCCCGCGTCTTCACCCGCGAGCAGCTGCTCAGCGACGTGTGGGGGTACGACTACTTCGGGGGCACGCGCACCGTCGACGTGCACGTGCGACGGCTGCGCGCCAAGCTCGGCGAGGCCGAGCAGATCATCGGCACGGTGCGCAACGTGGGGTACCGGTTCAACCTGAACGAAGAGGATCACCGGGCGGACGACTGAGTTCACCCACACGTCACCGGCGGATGCGCGGATGTACCCCATGATCGAACCCGTAGTTGTGGGTGGCGGCCTGGGCGATGCCGAGGACGACGATTTCGATGCGCATGAGGCGCCAGACGCCGTGCTGCCCGACCATCGCTACCACGACCGCGAACTGAGCTGGCTGGCGTTCAACCAGCGCGTGCTGGAGCTGGCGGAGGACCCGGCGCTGCCGGAGCTGGAGCGGGCCAACTTCCTGGCGATCTTCGCCAGCAACCTCGACGAGTTCTTCATGGTGCGCGTCGCGGGGCTCAAGCGCCGCATCCTCACCGGGCTCGCGGTGCCGACCAACGTCGGCCGCGCGCCGACCGACGTGCTCTCCGACATCTCCGCCGAGGCGCACGCCCTGCAGCTGCGCCACGCCGACGTGTGGACCGAGCAGGTCAAGCCTGCGCTGGCGGACGCCGGTATCGAGATCACCGAGTGGGGCGACCTGACGGATGCCGAGCGGGACGCTCTGGGCGAGTACTTCCAGGCCCAGGTGTTCCCGGTGCTCATGCCCCTGGCGGTCGACCCGGCGCACCCGTTCCCCTACATCTCCGGGCTGTCGCTGAACCTCGCCATCCGCATCCGCAACGCCCGCACCGGGCGCCAGGACTTCGCGCGCCTGAAGGTGCCGCCGATGCTCCCCCGGTTCGTGGAGGTGCCGGGCGCCGGCGAGATCCTCCGGTTCATCCGCCTGGAGGAGCTGATCGCCAACCACCTGGACGACCTCTTCCCCGGCATGGAGGTGCTCGATCACCACGCGTTCCGCCTCACCAGGAACGAGGACGTGGAGATCGAGGAGGACGAGTCCGAGAACCTCATCCAGGCCCTCGAGGCCGAGCTGCTGCGCCGTCGCTTCGGCCCGCCGATCCGCCTCGAGATCACCGACGACATGGACGACGTGACGCTCGAGCTGCTGATCAAGGAGCTCGACATCACCGACCAGGAGGTCTACCGCCTCCCCGGCCCGCTCGACCTGCGCGGCCTGTTCGATCTGGCCCGCATCGACCGGCCCGACCTGCGTTACCCGCCCCACCTGCCCACCACGGCGGTCGCGTTCCAGCCGGGCGACAGCAACGAGCGCCCTGACATCTTCAAGGCGATCGGCCGGGCCGACGTGCTGGTGCACCACCCGTACGAGTCGTTCGCGACCAGCGTGCAGGCGTTCCTGGAGCAGGCGGCCCGTGACCCGCAGGTGCTGGCCATCAAGCAGACGCTGTACCGCACCTCGGGCGACAGCCCGATCGTGCAGGCGCTGATCGACGCCGCAGAGGCCGGCAAGCAGGTGCTGGCGCTGGTGGAGGTGAAGGCGCGCTTCGACGAGGCAAACAACATCGTCTGGGCGCGCAAGCTCGAGAAGGCCGGCGTGCACGTGGTGTACGGCCTGGTGGGACTGAAGACGCACTGCAAGCTGGCGCTGGTGATCCGCGAGGAGGACGGCGTGCTGCGCCACTACTCGCACGTCGGCACGGGCAACTACAACCCGAAGACGAGCCGCATCTACGAGGACTTCGGGCTGTTCACCGCCGACCCGCAGATCGGCAAGGACCTCACGAGGCTCTTCAACGAGCTGAGCGGCTATGCGATCGAGAAGAAGTTCAAGCGCCTGCTCGTCGCGCCGCTGCACCTGCGCAAGGGCCTGCTGCGGCTCATCGACCGCGAGCGCCGCAACGCCGAGGACGGCAAGCCGGCGCGCGTGCGCATCAAGGTCAACTCGATGGTCGACGAGCAGATCATCGACGCCCTGTACCGCGCGAGCATCGCCGGCGTGAAGGTCGAGGTGTGGGTGCGCGGCATCTGCAGCCTGCGGGCGGACCTGCCCGGTGTCAGCGACAACATCACGGTGCGCAGCATCCTGGGCCGCTACCTGGAGCACTCCCGCATCTTCGCCTTCGACAACGACGGCGACCCGATCGTGTACATCGGCAGCGCCGACATGATGCACCGCAACCTCGACCGCCGCGTCGAGGCGCTGGTCCGGCTGTCGTCTCCCGAGCACATCCAGGAGCTGCACGACCTGTTCGATCTGGCGATGGACGACGGCACGAACTCCTGGCACCTGGAGGACGGCGCCTGGACCCGCGCGGTCGGAGACGAGGACGCCCCGCTCGTCGATCTGCAGGACCGCACGATGCTCGCCGTGCAGAGCCGCCGCCGCAAGCGAACGGTCCGATGACGGACACCGCGGTCTTCGCGGCCGGCGCGGTGGTGTGGCGCCTGGTCGAGGACAAGCTGCGCATCCTGCTGATCCACCGCACGAAGTATCGTGACGTCACGCTGCCCAAGGGCAAGGTCGACCCCGGCGAGATGCTGGCTCAGACCGCCGTGCGCGAGGTGCGCGAGGAGACCGGCATCAAGGTCACCCTCGGCGTGCCGGTCGGCGTCAGCCGGTACTGGATGCGGCCGAAGCGCCAGAAGGTCGTGCACTACTGGGCGGCGGAGGCGACGGACGAGGCCATCCGGGCGTCCAGTTTCGTGCCCAACGGCGAGATCTCCGGGGTCGAGTGGGTGAGCCTGAAGAAGGCGCGTTCGCGTCTCAGCTACCCGGTCGATGTGGAGATCCTCGACAACTTCGCACGGCTCGTGGACGACGGCGTGCTGCACACCTTCCCGCTGATCGCACTGCGGCACGCGAAGGCCGTGGGCCGCGACGGCTGGGAAGGAGCGGATGCCGAGCGCCCGCTCACCGATCGCGGCCAGCGTCAGGCGGCCGCCATCGTCGCCCCGCTGCGCGCGTTCGGCGTGCGGCGCATCGTCTCCAGCGACGCGCTGCGCTGCCGCCAGACGGTCGCACCGTTGGAGAAGAAGCTCGGCCGCACGGCGCGGGTCACCGCGAAGATCAGCCAGGATGCCTGGGAGAACGGCACCGAGGACATCCGGGCGGTCGTGGGCCGTAGGGTCCGCGCCCGCAAGGCCGCCGTGCTCTGCAGCCACGGCCCGGTGCTTCCCGGCATCCTCTCCGAGCTGGCTCTGGCGACCGGGACCATGCACGGCTCCTACGTCGACAGCGCCAGCAGCCTGGGAATGGCCGGCTTCTCGGTCGTGCACCTCTCCGCCACCAACCCCGGCTCCGGGATCATCTCGATCGAGACGCACGAACCCAAGATCTGACTCCCGCCGCGATCCGTTCACCTTCCGTTCACCCGACGGGGAGAGTCTCGTTAACCGGTCCTCCTAACGTCACTGTGTGCCCTGCACCGGGCCGCACACATCTCCCGATCGAACGGATCCACAGTGAAGATCTCCCGTATCGCCCGCATCACCGCCATCGGCGCGGTCGCCGCCCTCGCCCTCGCCGGCTGTGCCGCGAACGAGAACAGCACCCCCGCCGGCTCCGAGAAGCCGTCCTCCGGCCCGGCGCTGAGCGGCAACCTCGTCGGCGGCGGCGCCACCTCCCAGGAGGTCGCGATCGCAGCCTGGACCAAGGCCTTCCAGACCGCCAACGGCGACGTCACCGTCGACTACGACCCGCAGGGCTCCGGCGCGGGCCGCGACTCCTTCGCCGCGGGCGCCTACAGCTTCGCCGGCTCCGACCGCGCGTTCAAGACCGACGAGCTCTCCTCGATGGAGTTCAAGGGCTGCGAGGCCGACTCCCCGATCGTCGAGATCCCGGCGTACATCTCGCCGATCGCCGTGATCTTCAACCTCGACGGCGTCGACAAGCTCGACCTCGACGCCGACACCCTCGCGGGCATCTTCGCCGGCACCATCACCAAGTGGAACGACGAGAAGATCGCCGCCACCAACCCCGACGTCACGCTGCCCGACCTGGCCATCAACCCCGTGCACCGCGCGGACAAGTCCGGCACCACGGGCAACTTCACCGACTACCTGTCGGCCGCCGCAGGCTCCGTGTGGACCCACGGCTCGGTCGAGGAGTGGCCGATCCAGTCCGGCGAGGCCGCACAGGGCACCTCGGGCGTCGTCCAGGCCGTCGAGGGCGGCAAGGGCACCATCGGCTACGCCGACGCCTCGCGCGCCGGCAAGCTCGGCACCGTCTCGGTGAAGGTCGGCGACAAGTTCGTGCCGTACTCCCCCGAGGCCGCTGCCGCCATCGTCGACCACTCCCCGCTGGAGGAGCGCGAGGGCAAGGCCGACCTGGCCGTCAAGCTCGACCGCACCAGCACCGAGGCCGGCGTCTACCCGATCGTCCTGGTCAGCTATCTGATCGGCTGCGAGAAGTACGCCGACCCGGCCAAGGCCGCACTGGTGAAGGGCTTCTTCACCGAGGCGATCAGCGCCGAGGGCCAGAAGGCCGCGGCCGAGGCCGCAGGCTCCGCCCCGATCTCGGACACGATCCGTACCAAGGCACAGGCCGCGATCGACCTGATCGTCACCAAGTGACCTTCGGACGGCGGGTCGACGGCGCACAGCGTCGTCGGCCCGCCGTCTGCTCCGCATCCCGCATCCGCACGGAAAAACGCCACTCAGACGAGCGAGGACATCCCGAGATGACCCCCACTGCCACCGCGACGGTGTCGGCGAAACAGCGTCCAGGCGACCGCTGGTTCTCCGGAGCCGCGCTGTCCGCCGGCACGATGATCCTCGTGACGCTCGCCGCCGTCGCGGTGTTCCTGATCATCCAGTCGATCCCCGGCATCACGGCGACCAACGAGGACGCCTCGATCCTGAAGAGCGACTTCTGGTCCTACGTCGGCCCGCTCGCCTTCGGCACCGTCTGGGCGGCGGCCATCGCCCTGCTGATCGCGATCCCGCTCTCCATCGCCGTGGCGCTGTTCATCTCGCACTACGCACCGCGCAGGCTCGCACAGGGGCTCGGCTACATCGTCGACCTGCTGGCCGCCGTGCCCTCCGTCGTCTTCGGCATCTGGGGCATCGCCGTGCTCGCCCCGGCCGCTCTCCCGGTCTACACCTGGATGACCGAGAACCTGGGCTGGATCCCGCTGTTCGACGGCAACGCCTCCGGCCGCAACATCCTGACCGCCGCGATCGTGCTCGCCGTCATGGTGCTGCCGATCATCACGGCCATCTGCCGCGAGATCTTCCTGCAGCCCCCGCCGCTGCACGAGGAGGCCGCGCTCGCGCTGGGCGCCACGCGCTGGGAGATGATCCGCATGGCGGTGCTCCCCTTCGCCCGCGGCGGCATCGTGTCCGCATCGATGCTGGGCCTCGGCCGCGCGCTCGGCGAGACCATGGCCGTCGCCATGGTGCTCTCGGCATCCGGCGGCATCACCTGGCGTCTGCTCACCGCGCAGAACCCCAACACCATCCCCGCGAACATCGCACAGACCTTCCCCGAGGCGTACGGCGTGAACATCAACGTCCTGATCGCCACGGGCCTGATCCTCTTCGTGGTCACGTTCCTGGTCAACGCCGTCGCGCGCTGGATCGTGAGCCGCCGCAAGGAATTCTCGGGAGCGAACTGACATGACCATCACCGAGAACGCCCCCGCCACGGTGCAGCTCGCGCCGTCCGCACGCATCACCAACGGGCAGCTGCCCGCCTGGTCACCGTGGGTGCTCCTGGCAGCGTCCCTGGTCGTCTCCGCCGCCGTGTTCGGCGTGGTCGCGGCCGGCGGCGGCGGATTCAACCTCGTCGGGGCGATCATCGTCGGCGTGCTGCTGTACGTCGTCCTGATCGGCGTGATCTCCTCGCTCGTCGAGGGCCGCCGCAAGGCGACCGATCGCATCGTGACGGCGCTGGTCGCCTCCGCCTTCGGCATCGCCATGGTCCCGCTCGTGTCGGTCGCCTACACCGCTCTTCAGAACGGCATCGCCGGCCTGAACGCCGAGTTCTTCTCCAGCTCCATGCGCAACGTCGTGGGCGAGGGCGGCGGTGCGCTGCACGCCATCATGGGCACCGTGCTGATCACCCTGGCGGCCGCGGTGATCTCCATCCCGATCGGCCTGCTCACCTCGATCTACCTGGTCGAGTACGGCCGCGGACGGCTGGCACGCGGCATCACGTTCCTCGTCGACGTGATGACCGGCATCCCGTCGATCGTCGCGGGTCTGTTCATCTACGCGCTCTTCGCGCTGATCCTCACCCCCGGCATCCGGATGGGCCTGATGGGCGCGCTGTCGCTGGCCGTCCTGATGATCCCGGTCGTCGTGCGCTCCAGCGAGGAGATGCTGCGGCTGGTGCCCAACGAGCTGCGCGAGGCCTCCTACGCCCTGGGCGTGCCGAAGTGGCTCACGATCCTCAAGGTCGTGCTGCCCACCTCCATGGCGGGCATCGTGACCGGTGTGACGCTCGCGATCGCACGCGTGATCGGCGAGACCGCGCCGCTGCTGGTCACCGCCGGATTCACGGCATCCATGAACTACAGCCTGACCGACGGCCGGATGATGTCGCTGCCGGTCTTCGTGTACACGCAGTACATGAACCAGGGCCTGCCCGCCGAGGCCTACGTGAACCGTGCCTGGGCTGCCGCCCTGGTGCTGATCGTCATCGTCATGGTCCTCAACCTCATCGCGCGACTCGTCGCCCGCTACTTCGCTCCGTCCAAGAGCCGCTGAGCCTGATCCAACCCGAAGGAACATCGTGTCCAAGAGCATCGAAGTCAACGACCTCAACGTCTACTACGGCGACTTCCTCGCCGTGGAGGGCGTCTCCCTCGAGATCCAGCCCCGCAGCGTCACCGCGTTCATCGGCCCTTCCGGCTGCGGCAAGTCCACGTTCCTGCGCACCCTGAACCGCATGCACGAGGTCATCCCCGGCGCCCGCGTGGAGGGTGAGGTGCTGCTGGACGGCAACGACCTGTACGGCCCCGGTGTCGACCCGGTGCTGGTCCGCCGCCAGGTGGGCATGGTCTTCCAGCGCCCGAACCCGTTCCCGACGATGTCGATCAAGGAGAACGTCCTCGCCGGCGTCAAGCTGAACAACAAGCGCATGTCGCGCTCGGACGAGGACGCGCTGGTCGAGAAGTCGCTGATCGGCGCGAACCTCTGGAACGAGGTCAAGGACCGCCTCGACAAACCCGCATCGGGACTGTCGGGCGGCCAGCAGCAGCGTCTGTGCATCGCCCGCGCGATCGCGGTCTCCCCCGAGGTCATCCTGATGGACGAGCCCTGCTCGGCGCTCGACCCGATCTCGACCTTCGCGATCGAGGAGCTCATCCAGGAGCTCAAGAACGACTACACGGTCGTGATCGTCACGCACAACATGCAGCAGGCCTCGCGGGTGAGCGACAAGACGGCGTTCTTCAACATCGCCGGCACCGGCAAGCCCGGCAAGCTCATCGAGTACGACGAGACCGCCACGATCTTCACCACCCCGTCCGTGCAGGCCACCGAGGACTACGTCTCCGGCCGCTTCGGGTGATTCTCGGCGGCTGAACGGCAGCGGCCCCTGATCGGCGAACGATCGGGGGCCGCTGGCGTCCGCCTCAGCGTGGAGACAGCAGGAAGGCGTTCAGCTCCGCCGTGAGGTCGGGATCGGATGCCAGTGGTGCGCCGTCCACGGCGGTGATCGCCACGGCCAGGCGGATGCTGGAGACCAGCCAGGCGGCATCCGCGGTCGCCAGGTCGGTGGCCGAGAGCGTCGCGTACGTCGTGCGGAAGCCGCGCGACTCCAGCAGCTCGTACACGCTGAGCTGCGTCGTGCCGTGCAGGATGCCGCCGGACGGCGCCGGCGTGAGGAACTCGTCGCCGCGGCGGATGATCAGCGATGCCGTGGGCGCCTCGAGCACGAACCCCTCGCGCGTGACGAACACGGCGTCGTCGGCTCCGCGCCGGTGCGCCTCGCGGAGCGCGGCCATGTTCACCGCGTAGGAGAGGGTCTTCGCGCCGAGCAGCAGCCACGGCGCCCGCTCCCCCGCTCCGAGGTCGTAGCCGCGGTCGAGAGTGACGACGCGCACGCCGTCGCGGCGGACCGCGGAGAAGTCGGCGGCGGGCGCGGCGGTGACCCACGCGGTCGGCGCCGGTCCGTGCTCCACGCCCCGGCTCAGGATCAGCTTGACGACGGCCTCGCCCTGCGGGATCCGCGAAGCGGCGACCGCGACCGCCTGCCGCCACTGCTCCAGGTTCGGCGCCGGCAGGTCGCAGATCCGCGCGGAATGGGCCAGCCGCTGCACATGCGCCTCGACCTCGTTGGCGTGTCCGTCGACGACGCCGATCGACTCGAAGACGCCGTCTCCGCGCTGGGTGCTGAACTCCCCCACGCTGAGCGCGGGGGCTTCGACATCCACGTCCGTGAAGGTGTCGGAGTAGTCGTCACGGGCATCCGCGACGTCGACGGGGTCGATCATCAGGGCGTAGCGCTGAGCCATGTCCACAGCTTAGGACGGTTGGGAATACCTCCGCCGAAGACGCGTTACACTTGATCGGCCGGGCCGCATAACCCCGGGCTCCAACTTCTGCCGCTGCGAGCGGCCTTCCGCCGAGAGGCGTTCTTGCGGCCCGGTCTTTCTCTGTCCGGACGACGTCTCAGCGCGAGCGCGTCCGTCGTCTCAGGTCAGCGCGCCGCGACGCCACGCGGCCGCACTCGCGGACAGGTCGTCGGCATAGCCGCTCAGGCGCAGGGCGCGGCGGGTGAGTTCACTGGCACGGCCGGGCTCGGTGGGCTCGTAGTCGTCGGCGGTGTGCGTGGCGCCGGAGGCCTGCACCCGGCAGTAGGCCGCTGCGCGTTCGAGCGCCACAGCGAAGTCGCCCTGGAACACCCCGCGCAGGATCGTGTCGACGAGCTCGGCGAGCTCCTCCGGGCTCGCCGGTGTCGGTGCCCCCGCGATCAGGCTGTCCGCCGACTGCAGCTCGACCCTGCCGCGCTCGTACAGCAGGGCGGTGGTCGCGGCATCGCTGCGGATCGCGATCTGCAGCAGGTAGAGCCGCCACAGCGCGCCGGGCAGCGACCGCGCGGGAGCGTGCGACCAGAGCTCGGCGATCTCGTCGATGCCGTGCTCGGACGCGAAGGCGATCAGTCGCTCGGTCGTCTCCCCCGTGACATCCTTCCGAGCCCGCTCGAGGAGAGCGGATGCCGTGGCGTGCGCGATGCGCGACTTCTCGGCGGGGTCCGCGGCTCCGACGAGGTTGTCGAAGGCCGCGGTCGGACGCCGGACGGGACGGTGGAACTGCTCTGGCACTCGATCCAGGGTACGCCAGCCTCAGGCGGTGGGGATGACGATGATCGGCTCGCTCGTCGGCGCGCCGGAGGGCGAGCCGCCGGACTGCTCCACCGTGACGGCGATCACGTCGCCTGCGCGCATGGAGCCCTTCAGCAGAGCCGTCGCACTGCCGTCCTCGGGGGCGAACACCCCGGCCGAGACGGGCTTGTCGCCGCGTACGAACCAGAGCTCGTAGGTCTTGCCGGCCGCGGGCCGCTCGAGCCCGGACGCCACCAGCACCGCCTCGCCCAGGTCGGCCGACCAGTGCGCGGTGGCCGTCGCTCCGGATCCCAGCTTCACCGTCGCCTGAGCGGCATCCGGTGCCGAGCGGATCTCGTCCAGCGCGACGACGGAGGCAGGGCGCTGCAGTTGGGAGACGACCAACGCGGTGGCGATGCCACCGCCGACGATCAGCACGAGGCACGCGGCGAGCGCGAAGAGCGCCCGCGACCAGCGCTTCGGCGCGGGTTGCGGGGCGTCCACCACGGCCTCCGCGTCCGACGCCTCCCCGACATGCGCTGCGGGATCCTGAGCGGACTGCGCGGCCGGACCGGCATCCGCCCGGCCGTCCGCGCCTGGCTGCGGCGTCGCCGCGATGCGCGCGAGCAGCTCCTCGCGGAGCATCGGCGGCGGCGTCACCGGAGGGAGAGCGGCGGCGAGGGTCGCCGCGGTCTGCTCGTCCTCGTCGATGTGCTCGTGCCACTCCGGATGCGCTGCCCGCGCCTCGAGGAAACGCCGCTCGTCCACTGCAGAGAGGGCGTGCAGAGCGTGTCCGGCCGCGAGCTCGGCGAATTCCCGCTCGTTCATGTCGACACCCCCAGTTCGCTGCGCAGCCGCGTCAGCCCGTCTCTCATCCTCGTCTTGATCGTTCCCAGCGGAGCGCCGGTCAGAGCCGAGATCTCGGTCTGACTGTAACCCCCGTAATAGGCCAGGATCAGTGCTTCCTGCTGCGCCTCCGGCAGCGCCGAGAGCGCCGCCACGACCCGCTCGCCTTCGATCTGCGCCTCGACCGCCTCCTCGACGACATCCCGGGCCGCATCGAGGTCACGCACACCGACGCGCACGTCACGATCGCTGCTCGACTGCGACGCCCGCACCCTGTCGACGGCCCGGCGGTGGGCGATGGTGAGCACCCAGGACCTGCCCTGCCCTCTGTTCGGAGCGAAGCGTCCGGCGGATTGCCAGATCTCCAGGAAGACCTCCTGGAGGACCTCCTCGCTCTGCGAGCGGTTCACCACCACGCGCAGGATCAGGGCGAACACGCGCGGCGAGAGAAGGTCGTACAGTTCGGCGAAGGCACGCCGGTCGCCTGCGGCCACGCGCACCAGGAGGTCGGCCGCGCTGTCTCGCGCCGAACCGTCCTCCGGCACTTCCAGGCCGTCGATCACCATCTCCACCAGCATGCCGCATCCCCTCCTCTCCCGACCCGCGCCACTCTCAACCGAAGGTGAATGAGTAGACCTGCACGCCCGGCGGCACCTCGACGGTGAGCTCACCGACCGCCGGCCCGCCCTGCTTCACCCCGTACGAACGCGGGCTGCCGTCCACATCGATGCGCTCGGTGGCGCCGTCCGGGCCCGTCACCACGATCCGGCCGGATCCCCCCATCACCATCCGCACCTCGTCGGCACGGTAGGTCAGACGGATGCTGCCGCCGTCGGAGCCCTCGGACGGTGCGGCGTACTGGCTCTGGACGTCCCACCGGCCGCTCAGCGTGAAGGTGTCCTTCGGCTGCTTCCGCGGGAACGCGAAGTCCTTCTCGCCGGATCGGTACGCACCCTCGCCGCCGTAGTTGCGGTCCTTCGAGAAGCCCAGAAACGTCTCCGGGGTGGTCGAGCCCACCTCGGGCGTGCTGTCGGCGACCTCCGTGGCGGCGGGAAGCGAGACATCGGGGTCGGCCTGCTCCAGCAGCTGCCGGATCAGCTTCTCGGTGGCGGAGTACGCGCCCTCCCCGAAGGCGATCTGCCGCACGACGCCCTTCGCGTCGATCAGGTAGTGCGCGGGCCAGTAGCGGTTGCGGTACGCGGTCCAGGTGGCCAGGTCGTTGTCGAGCGCCACGGGATAGTCGATTCCGAAGTCGCGGATGCCGGAGGCGACGTTGCCCGCGTCCTTCTCGAAGGCGTACTCCGGCGAGTGCACGCCGATCACCTGCAGGCCCGCGTCGCGATACGCCTCGTCCCAGGCGACGACGTGCGGGATGGAGCGCTGGCAGTTGATGCACGAATACGCCCAGAAGTCGACCAGCACCACCTTGCCGCGCAGCTGCTTCAGGTCGATGGCCTTCCCGTCCGGCGTGTTCAGCCACTGCGCGATGCCGCGGATCGCCGGTGCCGTGCCGCAGTCCTGCAGCGTGGCTGAGCCGTTCGTGCAGTTGCTGAGCTCCCGGTTCTCGTCGGTGACGAGGCCGCCCAGGTCGAGGGCCTCCGCCTGCTTGTCGGCGAGGTCCTGCTGCAGCGGCGCGGTGTAGTCCGGGAGCAGGCGCTGCAGCTGCTGCGGGACGTTGAAGACGAGTCCCACCGCCAGGGCGATCATCGCGATGCCGGCGGTGATGCGCAGGCCGCGCTCCCGAGTTCGGAACGCGCGGATCCGCTCGACCAGCCCGCGCCCGGCGAGGGCGAAGACCAGCAGCGGGACGGCCACGCCGATCGCGAAGGAGGCGGTGAGCAGCACCGTGCCGATGCCGATGCGCCCGGTCGAGCCCGCGACGATGATCGCGGCGAGCACGGGTCCCGCGCAGGGCACGAACACCGCGCCGAGGGCGAGCCCGACGCCGAATCCGCTCCCCCGGTTCTGCACCTCACGGCGGGGCACCCACTGGAACGGTCGCTCCAGCAGCTGCTCGAGCCGGGGCACGATGAGCGCGACGCCGATGAGGATCAGGACGACGATCCCCGCCCATCGGATGACGTCCTGCGGCAGGTGCAGCAGGGAGAGCAGCAGCGATCCGGCCAGGGTCACGACGCTGAAGCTCAGCACGAGGCCCAGGATCACCAGGTAGGGGCGGCTCCGCCGTGCGGGCGCCACCTGACCCTCGAATCTCGCCGACTGCGCGCCTCCGGTGAGGAAGATGACCGGGAGCACCGGCAGGATGCACGGGGAGATCCCCGTGATGAGGCCGCCGAGCAGCCCGATGATGATCAGATCCATGATCCGCCTTCCGTCGAGTGCTGTTCGGCCCCGGCCCGGATTCGGATTGCCTGAACGCGCCGCTGACGCGTCGCTGACGCATCGCGGTCACGCCCGGAAGGAGCCGCGGATGCTGCCGGAGAAAGACGTCCGAGAGATTCCCATCCGATCGCGGGAGGGCGCCGAACAACCCTCGACGCCGCGGGAGGTCCGCGGCCCTAGCAACCGGAGGTTGACATGCTCAGCACCAAGAAGAAGATCACCGCAGCTCTCTCACTCGGTTTCGCCGGCATCCTCGTGCTGGCGGGTTGCACGATGAGCGGCGGATCGGAGGCGACCTCGGAGCCGAAGGCACCGGAGACGTCCGACTCCGCATCCCAGGCCCCCGAGACGATGGACCCGGCGGCGAACCTCGTCGGTCCCGGCTGTGCGGACTACGCCAAGCAGGTGCCGGACGGACCCGGCTCCGTGCAGGGCATGTCGCAGGACCCGGTCGCCGTCGCCGCATCGAACAACCCGCTGCTGAAGACGCTGGTCTCCGCCGTGAGCGGGAAGCTGAACCCCGATGTGAACCTCGTCGATACGCTCAACGGCGATGAGTTCACGGTCTTCGCACCGGTGGACTCCGCGTTCGGCAAGATCGACCCGGCCACCATCGAGGCGCTCAAGACCGACTCGAAGACCCTCACCTCGATCCTGACCTACCACGTCGTCCCCGGACAGATCGAGCCCTCCGACATCGTGGGCATGCACAAGACCGTGCAGGGCGCTGATGTCGACGTGACCGGATCCGGCGACATGCTCAAGGTCAACGACGCCAACGTGATCTGCGGCGGCGTGCAGACCGCGAACGCGACCGTGTACCTGATCGACTCGGTGCTGATGCCGCCGGCTCAGTGACCGTCAGGTGATGCCGGCGCGTGGGGACGCCTCGGCATCGCCTGCCGGAGTGCCGGATCACGGAGGAGACCGGCACTCCGAGGAGAGCGCGCTCGCCGGCCTGCCGGCGGGCGCGCTCGTGCGTCCACGGGTCGACGACGCGGCTGCTCCGCCGGATAGGATGGATCGGTCAGGTCCGCCCTGACCAGGGGCCTCTAGCTCAGTTGGCAGAGCATCGGACTTTTAATCCGCGGGTCGTGGGTTCGAGCCCCACGGGGCCCACCTACGCAGGCATCGCCTGTGCTCGACGGGCGTTGCTCGCGAGCACCAGCTGCGCGATCCATTCGATCAGCAGCCACAGCCATGCCCCCGCCCACACCACCGCGCAGGCGAGGCAGAGGATCATCGACAGGTCCGAGCCCGCCGACGTGGAGCTCGTGCCGGCCAGTTCGGTGAACGCCGAACCCGAGTTCCCGTCGTCGCCGCCGTCGATCAGGAAGAATCCCACTCCGACCACGGCGACGGACGTCAGCCACGCGGCGATGATCGGCCGCAGGCCTGCGGAGCCCGTCCGCAGCACTCCGCGCGCCCGCAGCAGCCCGTTCGCCGCGATGACGATCTGCGTGGCCCAGCCGATCAGCAGCACCGGGCTGTACAGGAGCATGAAGACCAGCATCCAGCCCGGGACGACGAACTTCACCAGCAGTGCGACGAACGGGAAGACGATCAGCGCCAGCCCGGCGAGGGTGGCGGTCGTGCGCGAGACGCTCATGGCCCCGATCATGCCAGACGGCCGCCATGCGACCGCGGACGCCGGCGCGATATGGGAGGATTCCAGGGCGCCGGGAGCCGCTCCCGCACGACGAGCCGAACCGAGCAGGAGGAGCCCCATGACCGCCCTGGACGACGCACTCGCCGCCATAGAGACCTGGCCGGTGGACAACGCTGCGGCCGCCGTCGTCTCCGCCACGGGCACCGTCCTCGCCTCGCAGGGTGACGTCTCGCGGCCGTTCCGGCTGGCGTCGGTCACCAAGCCGCTCACCGCGTATGCGGTGCTCATCGCCGTCGAAGAGGGGGTCTTCTCGCTCGACACACCGGCGGGCCCGGAGGGGTCCACGGTTCGCCACCTCCTCGCCCATGCCTCCGGCCTGGACATGACCGAGGACGTCGTGCGCGCCGCGCCCGGCACGCGCCGGATCTACTCGAACCGAGGGTTCGAGGTGCTGGCCGACGCGGTGACGGAGCACTCCGGCATCCCGTTCGTCGAGTACCTGGACGAGGCGGTGTTCCAGCCCCTCGGCATATCATCGTCGCAGCTGCAGGGCTCGCCCGCGGCCGCCGCCGTCTCCACGGTCGCCGACCTGTGCCGCTTCGCGGCGGAGCTGCAGCGCCCGGCCCTGATCTCGACGCAGACGCTCGCGGATGCGACCGCCGTGGCCTTTCCCGGGCTCTCCGGGGTGCTGCCGGGCTACGGGATCCAGCGCCCCAACGACTGGGGCCTGGGGTTCGAGCTGCGCGACGGCAAGACGCCGCACTGGACCTCGGCGGCGAACTCCCCCGCGACCTACGGGCACTTCGGCCAGAGCGGGACGTTCCTGTGGGTGGATCCGGATGCCGGCGTCGCCTGCGTCGCCCTCGCCGACCGGGACTTCGGCCCGTGGGCGATCGAGGCGTGGCCGCCGCTGTCGGATGCCGTGCTCGCCGCGCTGCGCGGCTGACGGCCCGTCGACAGGCTCGGGGACCCGAGCTCAGATCCCGCGCGCGCGATGGCGCCGGACGGCGTCGCGGTTGGCGCAGCGCACGGAGCAGTAGCGCTGCCGTCCGTTGCGGGTGATGTCGACGTAGACGTTCTCGCACGGCGCGGCGGCGCAGCGCCCGAGCCTGTGCATGCCGCGCTCGGTCAGATGCAGCGCGGTGCCGACGCTGATCACGGCCTCGAGCACGTCAGGCAGCGAGCGTCCGGCGTCGCGGTAGTGCAGATGCCACCCTTCTCCGTCGTGGTCGGTGAGCTGGGGGTACGCGGCCGCTGCGGCCATCTGCCGGTTCAGGGCCGCAGCGCGGGCGGCGTCGTCCTCGGCATCCACCACGGCGAGCCAGGCGTCCACCACCCACCGTGTGCGGACGTGGTCGTCGGAGGCGACGTCGAATGCCATCGTCATCCCGAATTCGCGCGTGCGCTGCTCGATCCCGTCACGGTGGTCCGGCCATTCGTTGGCCAGGGATGCGGCGAGAAGCACCGCGTACTCCCCGTAAGGGTTGAGATGCATAAGGCCATTACATCATCGTGGTGACATGACCGCATCCCGTACCGCACCGATCCGCATCCCGAGCCCGCTCCCCCCGCACGAGCACGCGTGGACGACCGAGTCCGCACACCGCACATCCGAGGGTGAGATCGTCTACGTGCGCTGTACGGGATGCGGGGCGCGGCGCGTCGATCTGCGCGGCGCAGACGGCATGCCGCCCGCGCCGTGGAGTCGCGTGAGCCCGACACGGCTCAGCGCGGGACGTCCACCACGCGCTCGATCCCGGTGACGGATGCCACCACGGAGCCGCCCGAGGAGGCCGCGATCTCGCCCTGCAGTGCTTCGATCACGTCCGCGGGGCTCCACACCTCGAAGACCGCCTGCTCGCGGTACTGCGGCTCGCCGAGCACGGCGCAGTTCCTGTCGGTCCAGTCGCGCAGCAGGTTGTCGAAGCGCCCCGCATCGGCATGCGGCACGGCGATCGTCACCTGCGCGAGCATCAGCCGATCGACGAGGGAGGCCAGATCCAGCGCCTCGGAGACCGCCGACGAGTACGCCCGCACCAGGCCGCCGGCGCCCAGCTTGATGCCGCCGAAGTAGCGCGTCACGACGGCGACGACATCGGTCAGCTCCCGGCGGCGAAGCACTTCGAGCATCGGGATGCCCGCGGTTCCGGACGGCTCGCCGTCGTCCGAGGAGCGCGCCCGATCGGCGTCGATCCCGGTTACCTGGGCGCTGCAGTTGTGCCGGGCGTCCCAGTACTGCTTCTTGATCCGGGCGATGACCCCATCCGCCTCCTCGGACGAGGACACGGGCGCCACGTGCGCGATGAACCGGGACTTCCTGATGACCAGTTCGTGGTCCACGGCGGCAGCGATCGTGGCGGGACGTGTGCTCACCGGGACAGCCACTCGAGCTCGCCGCTCTCCAGCCTCCCGACGAGCGCGCGGAACCACTCCCGTTCGGCTTCGAGCTGGCTGCGCTCGTATTCTGTCTCGACGAGCAGGATGGCAGGCACGTCCGTGGCCGCCCGCAGGTCGGATGTCTGCCGGGCGATGGTCGCTTCCAGCGCGGCAACGCGGGCACGCAGCGCCAGGACTGCTTCGTCTCGCGAGAGAACGCCGAGGAACGACAGCGCCGCCACCGTGCCGATGCGGTCACCGTGCGGCGCGGACAGCATGAGAGCCACCCGCCTGCGCACCTCAGCACGACCTGCTTCGGTGAGCGCGAAGACCGTGCGCTCGGGGCGCCCGCCCGCCTGCTCCGATCCGATCGGCTCGATCAGGTGCGCGCGCTCCAGTCGCTGCACAGCGTGGTAGATGCTGCGTGGAGCACCCGTGACGAAATCCTTGTGCGTCTCGACGACGAACCGATGGATGTCGTACGGATGCCGTGGGCCGACAGTCAGCAGCGCGAGCACGGTCAGCGCGGGCAGGTCGCGGTCTGCGCGGCTGAGCTGTCGGTCGTCATCGGTCACCATGCGAGTCTACGAGCTTGACTTCTAATAATGCAGAGTGCACTATTAGCTTCATGCAGATTGCACTAAAAGGAGTCTCCCGGGCGGACATCCCCGCTGGAATCGTCGACTCGCTGGAGCGGATGCGCCGCGCCTGGGATGCCGGCGACGCTGCCGCCTACGCGCAGGAGTTCACCGAGGACGCGAGCTACGTGATCTTCATCGGCACGATCACGCGCGGGCGGGGCTCGATCCATGCCGATCATGTGCCGCTGTTCGAGAAGTGGCAGCGCGGCAGCCGCATGTCCGTGGTCGTACTGGGCGTGCGGATGCTGAGTGACGATGTCGCCGTCGTGCTGACCGAGGGTGGAATCGGCAAGGGCACGCGCATCCGACACGACAAGACGCAGACGTTCGTGTTCATACGCGAAGACGGCACCTGGCGGTGCGCAGCATTCCAGAACACCAAGCGCAATCGGCTGTTCGCGGCGATCAATGCGCGGGAGCAGAAGAGGCTCGCATCGGCGCGAGCGGCCGGTTGGAACCGGCCGCTCAGGCGGTGAGCTCGATGAGCTTGCGCAGCGTCAGGATGTTGCGGGCGGTGCCCGCCGTGCCGAGCGCTCGGTCGAGCACCGACCGCGTGAGCTTCGTGTTCGCGGCCCCGCTCAGGCCGTAGTCGATCCACAGATCGCCGCCGACGAGCGCGATGCGCTCCCCCGGCTGCAGGCGCGCGCGCAGCGCCTCTTCGGCATCCGGCTGCGGCTCGCCCTCCAGGAACATGATGTGCAGCATCTTGTCGGCCACGGCATCCGGGAAGGGGCTCGCCTCCAGAGCCGCCACGAGCTGCTCGTGGGTGCGCGCGATCACCGGGGTGTCGGCGTCGAACGCCTCGTGGATCAGCCTGCGCACCTGGGCGCACGCCTCGCCGATGTCGCCGGTGACGTCGGCCATGACGTTGCCGCTGGCGATGTACGTGGCGATGTCCCGCAGGTCGGTGCGCTCAGCCAGCAGGTCACGCAGCTCCGCCATGGGCACGCGGTTCCTGCCGCCGACGTTGACGGCGCGCAGCAGCAGGGCGCAGCGGACGCTCACCGGGCTTCGGCCTCGGCCGCGCCGTCCACGAGCTCCGCACCCGCGTGAGCGAGCTCGGCCAGCGCCGCCCGGCTGGCCTGCTCGTCGACACCGGCGATGAGGTCGGTGAGCACTCGCACGTGCACACCGTGCGCGATGGCGTCCAGCACCGATGCACGCACGCAGTGATCGGTCGCGATGCCCACCGCATCCGCATCCGTCACGCCGTGCGCGGTCAGGATGCCGCCGACCGTCTCCCCGTCCTCGGTCCTGCCCTCGAACATCGAGTACGCCGGAACGCCCTGGCCTTTGAGGACGTGGTGAGTGACGGCGTCCGTCACCAGCAGCGGATCGTAGGCGGCGCCGTCGGTACCGGCGACGCAGTGCACGGGCCAGGAGTCCACGTAGTCGGGCTCGTCGGAGAAGTGGCCGCCGTTGTCGCCCTCGGCATCATGCCAGTCCCGCGAGGCGATGACCACGGCGTACTCCGCCGCGTGCGCGGCGAGATGCGCGGTGACGGCGGATGCCACGGTGTCCCCGCCAGCGACGGCGAGCGCGCCGCCCTCGGTGAAGTCGTTCTGCACGTCGACGATGAGGAGTGCTCTGCTCATCCCTCGAGCGTACGCGGCGCACAGCCGGCGCGGGAAGGGCGGCCCGCCGGAACGGGAAAGGCCCCGGAACGGGAGTTCCGGGGCCGATCTGAGCCACCTGTCAGGATTGAACTGACGGCCTTCCCATTACGAGTGGGATGCTCTACCACTGAGCTAAGGTGGCGTGCGCAGCGGACTGCGGCACAAGCAATGATCCTACTACGAGGATGCGGCCTCCGCGAAACCGAGGCCGCATCGGCGGGTCATTCGCAGCGCAGACCGTCCTTGGGAGCCTTGCCGTCGATCAGGAAGCGCTCGACGGCCTGGTCCACGCAGCCGTTGCCCTTGTTGTAGCCGGTGTGCCCCTCGCCCACACGGGTGACGAGGACGCCGTTCTGCAGCTGCTCCGCGAGCGATTCGGCCCAGGCGTAGGGGGTGGCGGGGTCATTGGTGGTGCCGACCACGACGATCGGGCCCGAGCCGTCGGCCGTGATCCTCTCCCGCACACCGGTCGGCGCGTGGGGCCACACCTTGCACGGATCCGGCGCCTGCCAGTACGGGGCGAACGTGGGGGCCTTGGCCTCCAGCTGCGTGATGACGGCGGCCTCCGCGGCCGGATCCTCTTCGACCGGGTAGTCCATGCAGTTGTACGCGCGGAACGCCTCGGCGGTGTTGTCGGCGTAGGTGCCGTCGGGGTTGCGCGAGTTGTAGGAGTCGGCGAGCCCCATCATCACGGACGGGTCGCCCTGCAGCGCCGCGGTGATCCCCTTGGTCAGGTAGGACCAGCTCTGCTGGCTGTACATCGCCGCGATCGTGCCGGTGATCATGGAGTCGACGGTCAGCATCCGCCCGTCGCCGTTCTTCATCGGCGTGCGGGAGATGCTCGACAGCAGGGCGCGGAAATCGGTGAGGGCCTCGTCGACCGAGCCGTTGAACGGGCAGTCCCGGCCCGCCAGGCATCCCTCCAGGTAGGCGCGCAGCGCCGACTCGAAGCCCTCGGCCTGGATGGTGCTGACCTCGAGGCCCGGCACGGCCGGATCGATCGCGCCGTCCAGCACGAGCCGCTGCGCCCGCTCGGGGTACAGCTTCGCGTAGGTCGCCCCGAGGAACGTGCCGTATGAGTAGCCGAGGTAGTTCAGCGTCTTGTCGCCCAGGACGCCGCGGATGAGGTCCATGTCCCGCGCCGAATTCACGGTGGTGATGTACGGCAGCAGGCCGTCGCTGTTCGCCTCGCAGGCGTCGGCGAAGGTCTTGTCCCGCGCGGAGAGCGCAGCTTCCCACTCCGGCGTGTTGCGCGGACCGGGCACCACGCCGTAGAGGTAGTCGTCCATCTGCTTCGCGTCGAGGCAGCGCACCGCGGTGGAGCGGCCGACGCCCCGCGGGTCGAAGCCGATCACGTCGAAGTCCTCGATCAGATCGGCGCCGACCGCGTAGTCCAGGCTGTCGTGGACGAAGTCGTAGCCGCTCGCACCGGGTCCGCCGGGGTTGATCAGCAGCGAGCCCTGGGAGGTGCCGGTCGCCCGGTGCCGCACGATCGCGAGCTCGAGGTCCCCGTCGGCGGGCTTCTCCCAGTCGCGCGGGGCCTTCACCTCGGTGCAGTCGAAGCCGGCGCCGCACGACTTCCAGGTGAGCTTCTGCGAGTAGTACGGCAGGAGCTCGGCGGAGACGCCGCTCGTGTCGGCCGTGCGCGCCGGCGCGGGCGCCCCGGCGGGGATCTGGGCGTACAGGCATCCGGAGAGCACGACGGATGCCGCGGCGACTCCGGCCAGGACGGTGAGGATGCGGCGCGCAGCGCGCCGTGCTCGATGGATCACGGGGTCCTTCCGCTGGAGATGGTCACCAGGAGGCTCTCGGTCGCGAGCAGCGGCGAGACGTTGCGCTCCAGGGACTCACGGGTGTCGCTGATGGCGTCGAGGGCGATGAGCGCGCGCTCGACCGGCCAGGCCGCCGCGAGGGCTTCGAGCTCGGTGCGCAGCTCGCTGTTGATCAGCTCGCCTGTGCGACCGAACTGCAGCATGACCACGTCGCGGTACATCGACTGCAGGTCGGTGAGCACCCGGTCGATCCCGTCGCGCAGGCTGCGGGTGGCCCGCTTCTTCTGGTCGTCCTCGAGGGCCGAGAGCTGCGGCCGCAGCGCGGGCGGGACGGCCTGCCCCTCGGCGATGCCGACCGTGCGCAGCAGCGCCGCGCGCTCGGCGGCGTCGCGCTCAGCCGTCAGCGCCTTGGCGTCGTCGGTGGCGGCCTGGATGATGTGTCCGGCGACCTCGACGGCGGTGCCCACGCCGCGCACCCCGAGCACCGCGCGGAGGGTCTCGTCGCGCCGGCGGCGCGCACCGTCGTCGGTGGCGAGGCGCTGGGCCATGCCGATGTGGCGCTGCGAATGGCGGGCGGCCTGCTCGGCGGTGGCCTCGTCCACGCCCGTGCGCAGCGCGATCAGGCGGGCGACGTCGGCGACCTCCGGCTCGCGCAGGCGCAGCGCGCGCACCCGGGAGCGGATGGTGGGCAGCAGGTCGGCCTCGCTGGGGGCGCACAGCACCCAGACGGTCTGCTCGGGCGGCTCCTCGAGCGCCTTCAGCAGCACGTTGGAGGTGCGCTCGACCATGCGGTCGGCATCCTCGACCACGATCACCCGGTAGCGCCCGGCCGACGGGGAGAAGAAGGAGCGGGCGACGAGCTCGCGCGCCTCCTTGATCGTGATGAGCACCTTGTCGGTGCGCAGCGCCGTGAGGTCGGGATGCGTGCCCGCAAGCACCTGCCGCATCGCGTTCTCGTCGTCCGGATGCTCGGCGATGAGCGCCGCAGCGAAGGCGTAGGCGAGCGTGGAGCGGCCGGATCCGGGAGGACCGGTGATCAGCCACGCGTGCGAGAGGGCGGCAGGATCGGAGGCCGCCTGCTGGAGCGTCTCGACGGCCGCATCCTGACCCCACACCTCGCTCCACGGGAACGGGGCGAGCGCGGCCTGAGTCATGCTGTCCAGCCTAACCTCGGCACCGACATCGACCTGCGCGTTCAGAGCAGCACGGGCAGGCGGGCGCGGATCACGCTCGCGATGTCGTCGGGATCGCGGGTGGCGTCCACGACGAGGAAGCGCCCCGGCTCGGCCGCGGCGAGGCGCAGGTACGACTCCCGAACGCGGGTGTGGAACTCCTCCTTCTCGGCCTCCAGCCGGTCGAACGGCTTGTCGTCCGCGTCCAGTCGGCGACGGGCCTCGGAGGGGTCGATGTCGAGCAGCACGGTGACGTCGGGCAGCGCGCCCTCCGTCGCCCACAGCGACAGGTCGCGCACCTCCGTGGCATCCAGCACGCGCCCGGCGCCCTGGTACGCGACGGACGAGTCGAGATAGCGATCCTGGATGACGACATCGCCGCGCTGCAGCGCGGGACGCACCACGGTGGCGACGTGGTGCGCGCGGTCGGCGGCGTACAGCAGCGCCTCGGCGCGCGGTGCGACCTCACCGCGGTGGTGCAGCACGATGTTGCGGATCAGCACGCCGACCTCGGAACCGCCCGGCTCACGCGTGTGCAGCACCGTGCGGCCCTGCGCGCCGAGCCATTCGGCCAGCAGCGCCGCCTGGGTGGTCTTCCCCGAGCCGTCGCCGCCCTCGAGCGTGATCCAGAGACCCCGACGCTCGGAGGTCACGAGCCTGCCTTGGCCTTGCGCGCCGCGTCGGCCTTCGCGATCGCGTTGGCCTTGCGGGTGGCGGCCGCCTTCTTGGCGGCCTCCGAGCGCGCGGCCGCCTTCTGATCGTCGGTCAGTGCCTTCTTCGCAGGTGCCTTCTTCGCGGCGGGCTTCTTCGCGGGAGCCTTCTTGGCCGCCGTCTTCTTCGCCCCGCGCTTGGGCGCAGGGCCCTTGGCCCGCTTGTCGGCGAGCATCTGCACGGCGATCTCGAAGGTGACGTCGTCCGGGGTCTGCCCGCGCGGGATGGTGACGTTCGTCTCGCCGTCGGTCACGTAGGCGCCGAAGCGTCCGTCGCGGATGCGGATCGGCTTGCCGCTGACGGGGTCGGCCTCGAACTCCTTGAGCGCGCTGGAAGCCCGCCGCGAACCCGCACCGTACTTCGGCTGGGCGTAGATCGCCAGCGCCTGCTCGAGCGTCACGTCGAAGATCTGGGATTCGCTCTCCAGCGACCGCGAATCAGCGCCCTTCTTCAGGTACGGGCCGTAGCGGCCGTTCTGCGCGGTGATCTCCTCGCCGGACTCAGGGTCCTTGCCGACCACGCGAGGCAGGCTGAGCAGCTGCAGCGCGGTGTCGAGGTCGATGGTGTCCACCGACATGGAGCGGAACAGCGAGGCGGTGCGCGGCTTGGGCGCGGCCTCCTTCTTCTTGGCGCTCTTCTTCTTCGGCGCGGCCTCGACGACCTCACCCGTCTCGGTGTCGACCTCGTCCTCGTCGGACACCGGGTCGTTCTCCTGCACGTACGGGCCGAACCGTCCGTCCTTGACCACGACGATCTTGCCGTTCTCGGGGTTCTCCCCCAGCACCCGATCGCCGGCGACAGGCGCGTCGACCAGCTCCTGCGCCTTGGCGGGCGTCAGCTCATCGGGGGCGAGGTCCTCGGGCACATTGACGATGCGCGGCTTGGCATCGGGGTTCGCCGGGTCGACGACCTCGAGGTAAGGCCCGTACTTTCCGAAGCGGAGCGTGGCGGTGTCGGTGATGCGGGTGGAGTTCAGCGCCCGCGCGTCGATCTCGCCGAGATTGTCGACCACCTGCCGCAGCCCGACATGGGCGTCGGAGCCGAAGTAGAAGGAGCGCAGCCACTCGTTGCGGTTCTGCTCACCACGGGCGATCGCGTCGAGGTCGTCCTCGAGTGCCGCGGTGAAGTCGTAGTCGATCAGATCGGCGAAGTGCTGCTCGAGGAGCCGCACGACGCTGAACGCCAGCCAGGTCGGCACGAGCGCCTGGCCGCGCTTGGACGCGTAACCACGGTCGATCACGGTGCCGATGATGCTCGCGAACGTCGAGGGGCGGCCGATGCCGTGCTCCTCGAGCGCCTTGACCAGCGAGGCCTCGGTGTAGCGGGGCTTGGGGGTGGTGCGGTGGCCCTTGGCCTCGGCATCCGCCATCGCCAGCTCGTCGCCGACGGCGACGGCGGGCAGGGACTGGTTCTCGGCGGAGTCCTGCGCGTTGCGCTTCTCGTCGCGGCCCTCCTCGTACGCCTCCAGGAAGCCCTTGAAGGTGTAGACGGTGCCGGATGCGGTGAACTCGAGCCGCTTGCCGTCGGCGTCCGACTCCAGCGTGACCGTAGTGGTCTCGTACTTGGCGTCGGACATCTGGCTGGCGACCGTGCGCTTCCAGATCAGGTCGTAGAGACGCTGCTCCTCGCGGTCGAGCTGGGAGGAGAGGGATGCCGGCGTCCGGAAGTTCTCGCCCGATGGACGGATCGCCTCGTGAGCCTCCTGCGCGTTCTTGCTCTTGGACTTGTACACACGGGGCTTGAGCGGCACCGCGCTGTCGCCGTACAGCGCGACGGCCTGGCTGCGCGCGGCCTGGATGGCCTGCGTCGACAGCGCGACCGAGTCCGTACGCATATAGGTGATGTACCCCTTCTCGTAGAGGCGCTGGGCGACGCTCATCGCCTGCTTCGCACTCATCGAGAGCTTGCGCCCGGCCTCCTGCTGCATGGTGGAGGTGGTGAAGGGTGCATAGGGGCTGCGGGTTCCCGGCTTGGCCTCGACCTTGCTGACGGTCGCGGCGCCCGCGTCGTTCACGGCCGCGGCGAGGGCCATGACCTCGGCCTCGGTCAGGACGACGACGGCCTTCTTCAGCTTTCCGGTGTCGTCGAAGTCGGTGCCGCGGGCGAGCTGTCCGCCGTCCACGCGCACCAGGCGCACACCGAAGGACTGCCCGGTCGCGGAGGCCTGCGCCTCGACGTCCCAGTACTCAGCCGAGGTGAACGCCATCCGCTCGCGCTCGCGGTCGACGATCATGCGGGTCGCGGCAGACTGCACGCGTCCGGCGGACAGGCCGGACTTGACCTTGTACCAGAGCACGGGTGAGACGTCCCAGCCGTAGAGCCGGTCCAGGATGCGGCGGGTCTCCTGCGCGTCGACGAGCGCCAGGTCGAGGTCGCGGGTGCGGCCGACGGCCGCCTGGATCGCGTCCTTGGTGATCTCGTGGAAGACCATCCGCTTGACGGGGACCTTCGGCTTGAGGGTCTCCAGCAGGTGCCACGCGATGGCCTCGCCCTCGCGGTCCTCATCAGTGGCGAGCAGGAGCTCGTCGGCGGTCTTCAGGGCGCGCTTCAGTTCGGCGACCGTCTTCGTCTTGCGGTCGGAGACGACGTAGTAGGGGTCGAAGTCGTGGTCGACGTCGATCGAGTACTTCCCGTACGCCTGCTTGTCGGCGGCGGGGATGTCCTTCTTGTCGGCGAGGTCGCGGATGTGGCCGACGGAGCTGAGCACCTCGTAGCCATCGCCGAGGTATCCCTGGATCGACCGCATCTTCGTCGGGGACTCGACGATGACGAGCTTCTTGCCTTGTGCCAAGAGAGCGTCCTTTCTTCGAAGCACACCATACACACCGCTCTCCTGGTGCGGACACAGCGTCGCATCGACACGGCATCGTCGGGTGACCGGAGGCGGGGGGGGTGGGGGTCGTCGTCCTCATCCCTCGGGTTGCCCGGCACGGGCGCGGGAGACGGCGACGAGACCAGCGTACGCGGATTCGACCTGCACGGTCACCATGAGCCCGTCCGCCCGGCACGCGACGAGCGTCGCGCCGGCTGCCAGCGCCACCTGTGCCGCGAGGGCGCAGGGGTCCTCGCCGGTGACGATCGCACCGGACGCGGCGTCGGCTGCGGCGAGCGCCGCGGCATCCGCCGCGCCCGCCGCGCGCTGGGCCGTGACGGCCGCGCCGCCGACCGCGGCCAGCCCGAGCGACAGCGTCGCGGCGACGGCCAGGATGCCGGATGCCAGCGCCGTGCCGGCCATCACAGCCCTCCCGCGAGGGCGCAGCTGCCGGCGCTCAGCGGGATGCTGATCAGCCGCCCGATCCGCGTCTGCACGGATGCCGTGACGCACACCAGGCCGGCACCGTCGCGCGAGGTCATGGTCGCTCCCTCGACGGCGGCGACCGCTGCGGCCGCCCGGGCGGCGCTCTCGCCGCGCCCGAGCAGCCGTGCGGCGTCTGCCGCGGCATCCTGCAGCGCCACCTGCGTGGCCGCGGCGCCCAGGGCTCCGACGCCCAGCATGAGCGCGAGCAGCACCGCCGGCAGCGCGACCGCCAGCTCGGCGGCGGCTGATCCGCGCTCCCCGCGGAGTGCGGCGGGCGCCCGCGCGAGACGCGGCAGGTGCGCGCGCATCACGACACCGTCAGCGCCCGCCGCACGAGGTCGGTGAGGATGCCGCGCACCTCGTCCGACCTCATGATCACGACCAGCAGGACTCTCGACGAGTTGCTCGCAGCCCGTGCCAGGCTCGTCGGCGTGAAACCGAATCACGATGGGACCGCACGCAAGTGGCTTCTGTCAGGTATCGCGATCTGCTCGGTATGTCGCGAACCAGTGCGGTCGGCGCGCGGAGAGACGCATCCCACAGCGCGGAAAGACGGCACAGGGCCCGCCCCTCGCACGAGGTACCACACCTATCGCTGCGTCAACGGGCACTTCATGCGTAACGGCGACATCATCGACGAGCTCGTCGCCGAGCTGTGCATTCGGCGTATCGCAGAAGCCGATGCGAGCGAGCTTTTCGGAACTGCAGACGACTGGCCGGATATCCCAGCGCTTCACGCTCAGCGGACGGCACTCGAAGGACGGCGGTCTTCGATCTCCTCGCTTCTTGCCAAGGGGCTCTTGACCGAGCGAGACGCCGAGCAAGATCTCACTGACCTCGCAGCAGAGATCCGCGCGGTGAACGATGAACTCGCCCAGGCTGTCCAGTTGAGTCCGCTCGCGGACCTTGCGAGCGTCGGCGACGCGCACGTGTGGTGGGCGCAGGTCACGTTGGCACGCCGGCGGGCAGTCATCGATGCACTCATAACCGTTGCCATCCGGCCTGTCGGAATGGGGAAACGCGTCACGACGCTTGACGCGGCGATCGAGACGGTCGAGATCGACTGGCGCGCCCGGTCGCGGTAGCGTTACCGCGACTCTTCGAACGGGTCGATGACGGTGTGTACTCCATGCACCGGACAACTGAAACCGATTCGGATCCCCTCGCCGTCCCCGGCCTCGAACGGCTCAGGCTCGCAGTCGCGTCCACACTGAGGACACGTGCGGTACAGCTCGTTGCCCGAGCCGTCGCCTTTGCGGATCTCGGGAAAGTCACTCACGAGAGGTACTCTTTTGGACCGAGCATAGGTAGCGGACGTCCCGGCGGATGCGGGTGCCGCGGGTTGCCCTGGTTCGTCAGCGGGTCCAGCGTGAACAGCCGGACGCCCATGCGAACCAGCAGTGCACGCACGTCGATCAGGGCTCGCTTCAAGGTGGCAGAGCCTCCCATGTCGCCCCATCCGCCCAGGACCTCGTTCGAGCTGAGCTGTGACAACACCTGCTCGACGGCGTCGCAGTTCGCGGCCGAGAGCCCAGCGTCGTACGCCTTGAGCGCGCTGGGCTTTGGTGAGCGCTCCGGATAGAGGTTCAGCATCAGCCAACCCCCATGCCCGGCGATCTCTTCGCTCGCCCGGATCACACGGTTTACTGTCTTGTCCGACTGGGTCTCGCGCGCGTGCGAGGGATTCATCCCGATTACGATCAGCGGCGGCGACGCGGGCGACGTTTCGCCTAGTCTGCCCAGAGCGAAGCGGTGCGCGGGGTGCGCGGGGTTTGGCTCCCAGAAGTCCGGCTCCTGACCCGCGGGATAGGAGATCATGCTGCTCCCATCTGGGCGAGTTCGGCATAGCGGCCAGTGCCGCTGAGCGCCGCGTGGAGCGTTTGTCGCGCGACGCCGAGGTCTCGGGCCACCCGGGCCTTCGGCACTCCGCTGGCGACACGCTGGCGGGCCTCCGCGACCTGCGCAGGCGCAAGTTTCGGGCTGCGATCGTACCGGCCCTGGGCTTTCGCGATAGCGATGCCCTCGGCCTGCCGTTCCCGGATCGTCGCCCGTTCCAGCTGCGCGACCGCCGCGAGGATCGTGAGCATGAATTCGCCTTGTGCCGTATCGGTGTTGAGCGCAGGGTTATCGACGAACTCAAGCGCGACGCCCTTAGCCTTGAGCGTCTCGACGAACTTCAGAAGGTCCGTGGTCGACCGCGCGAGCCGGTCTGGGGACTTGACACGCAGCACGTCGCCCTCGCGGACGTAGGCGAGCATCTCCCGAAGCTGCGAGCGATCGACACTCCCACCGGAGACAGCCTCCGAAAACAGCCTGTCGACATCGCCGAGCACCTCGAGCTGCCGCGCAGGGTTCTGGTCAGCCGCGCTCACGCGGATGTAGCCAACGATCTGGCCGCGGTGTCCACTCATGTCTAGACCCTTCGTCATCTGGGTCCCATGATGCACCTAGACGACGACATTGGACGGCCAAGCCCGCGGGTCGTGCAGCGTCCACTCGGGTACACGCTGATTCACAGCTCCGCGCCACGTCGTCGCCTGCCGCTAACGTGATCCACGTAGCGTTGCGACATGGCAGCTGCTGGACTATGAGGGGCGGCGACGGATGAGCGAGGACTGGGCCACCGAAGAGTTTCGCAAGAAATGGCAAGAACAGGCTGATGAGATCGGACGCTTCAATCTCGCGATCTTTGGCAAGACAGGTGTCGGAAAGTCCACGCTCATCAATGCAGTGTTCGGCGAGACCGTCGCGCCTACCGGTATTGGAGAGCCCGTCACGATGAGCGAGCACCTCTACCTCCATAACAGCGGGTTCCTCGGCCTGCTTGACACGCGCGGGCTCGAGATCGGGCGGGACACGAACAAGCTCATCGCCGAGCTCGGCACGTACGTCAAGCAAATGCGCAAGGGGCCACTCGTCGAGCAGGTGCACGTCGCCTGGTACTGCGTGCGCTCAGCAGACCGACGATTCGAAGCTACTGAGGCAGACTTCATCCGCCGCTTGCATGAACTGGACCTGCCCGTGGTCGTCGTACTTACTCAAGTACCGTCCCGTGAGGGGAACCTCCACCCCGATTCTCTGGAGATCGCGCGCCACATCGAGACGCTCGACCTTCCGATCGTCGGTGGACGGGTATATCCGGTCATGGCGCAAGGGGATGAGTTCTCATCGCAGCCGCAGCACGGCTTACAGGAACTCCTCGATGCCACCTTTCGCGTCGCGCCCGAAGGTGTCCGAGTTGCCCTTACCGCCGCTCAGAAAGTGGATCTCGCGCGGAAGCGCGCTCAGGCGAACAAGGCCGTCCTCATAGCCGCCGGTGCGGCTGGGACGGTTGGCCTCGTCGCTGGGGCCGATTATCGGCTGCAGGGGATTACACAGTTGGTACTGACCGCGAAGATCGCCGCGATCTATGGCATCGATCAAGAAGTAGCAGCGGTGGCCGCGGCCGCCGCAGGCGCCGCAATCGGGGTCGGTGTGGATCGCGCAACCGAGGAGGTTGCGAAGCGCATGTCGGACGGTGGCGAGAAGGCTCAGGGCACCGTCACGGCAATTTCGCTCGGCGCGTTCACCTTGGCCGTCGGTTATGCGTGGATGGCTGTGTGCGATCAACTCGCTCAGGGCAAGCTGCAGGGACTGGACGGCATCTTGAGCAGCGAAGGGGTGCGTGCGATTTTTCTAGCGCGATTCGAAGTCGCAGTGCGAGACACGGCCTAAGCACGCCGGACCCACAGCGTGCTCGGCGGGGAAACGTGGATATGCCGGGCTGGCGGAACCCCGCTGTCGACGAGGCCGCAGCCTCAATCTCGCCGACACTTCGGGTTGGCGAACCGGCCGCTCGCCTGGGGTGAGCTCAATGTCAACACCCGCGGCGTGCCGCCTCATCGTCGGAGGTGCTTGGTAGCCTCACTGGGAACGGGAACGACAAGTTGATGGAGACAGGGATGTCGGCGATGGTGGGACTCACGACGGTTAGGCCGGCGCGTGGCTAGCCCCGCGGACGTTGCCGCACCGTGTCGGCACGTCGGCTCACCCCCTGCTGATGTCGTGGATCGTGCCGCCGACGTGATTCGCGCGCTATCCGCGCATTCGGATCTTCTCGCGCAGTACGGCATTTCGTCCGAGGAATACTCATCCGCGCTGCCCGCTGCGATTGAGACGCTCCGCGGGAGAATGAGCGCAAGCAACGCGAGTCGGCGCCAGTTTCTTTCTGGCGTGCTGGCCCACCTCGTGGACCGCGGACTTGCGACGAGCATGTCCACTCCCGCGTACGGCGATGACACTGTCTACCGGCTTGATGTGCCATCGATCGGAGCGGTCGCCATCATCCAGAAGGGCTGCCCGGATGGCGCACATAGCAGTGTTCGCTGGTCGGCGCCCCCGTGGGCGCAGGAGACCTATCTGTGGTGGCTGTGCCCGAGCCTGAAGGCGCATCCAGGCGAGCATGTCTCGAAGGGCGTCAACCGGCTTCGCCAACGCTTCTTCTCCGATGCGCCCGACAGTCTGTCCGGCATCATCTTTCACAATGAACTATGCGGCACGGCCCAGCGTCCTTGCCCGAAGCAGTCGAAATCCGTCGAGATCGGCGGCCAACTAGTTCCTGCGCCGTGTGTCTATACGATGCCGGAGCGCGACGGTGAAGCCAGTTCATGGAACTGGGGCGGCGACCGGAGTCTGAAGTTCCCGGTGATATTGCTACAGGCGTTCGGAGTAACACCAGCCGAGACTGAATCCTTCACCGGATTCGTAGGTTTCCAGCGGAAGGCCAACGGCACACTTCGCACCACGATTACCACTCGATATGGAGCTGCGCGCTCCTCAACCTTTAGGAACTGACTGTTGACTAATTCCGTACTGGACCAAGAACGCGCGGTCTTCTTGTCGGCACGCACCGTCATCGGGAAGACGCAGGTTCCCGCATGGCCACGGGCGGCGAAAGAACTGAATCTCGTCGAGGTGGAAGTGGATTGGGTGCGGTTTTCGACGCTGAACCATCGAACGCGCGCCGAGCAACGGGCGAAGATCGCGCAAGTAGGCGACTCGGGGCTCTTCACGAGCGATCCACTCGGCCCGAAGGCCCAGCAAGCGCAGTACGGGATCCTCTGCGAACAGGATGGCTTCCGCGACCTAAAGCAGGACCTTGAGTCTCGCGGTCAGCAGGAACCGGCTATCGTCACGGCCGACGGCGTGCTCATCAATGGGAACAGGCGGGCCGCAGCGCTGCGGAGTCTGTACAAGGACGACGACCGCCCGGCAGCCCGCTATGTCCAGTGCCTCGTCCTGCCGGCCGACGCGACACCGCCAGAACTGATCGATCTCGAGACCGAACTTCAGATCGCTCGAGACTTCAAGCAGGAGTACGGCTGGATCAACGAAGCATTACTGATCGAGGAACTCTTTGACCGAGAGAACAAGGACTTCCAGCGCGTCGCCTCACGTATGCACCGCGAGGTATCCGACGTACGCTCGCTCTACGAGAAGCTTCAGCAGGTTCATCAGCTTGTCGACCTGTCCGCGGGCGCACGTCACCACATCGACTTCAACGAAAATGAGTCGGCGTTCGACGAACTCGCTAAGCACATCAAGAACAAGCAACCGAGCGAGGCCGAGGCCGTTCGCTCGGTGTACTTCCTTGGAACCCTCGCAAACGTTCGCTATCGAAAACTTCGCCACCTCCGTCGGCCGGACGCCGCCACGCTCGTTCAGAAGGAGCTTGAGGGTGATCCCACGCTGAACCGATTGCTTTCGACCGCCTCATCCGGACTTCCGGAACCGTCCGAACCCGACCTCCTGGACGAGGTCCTGGGGAATGCCGCCGAGTCGGCACCGCTGACGTCGCTGTTGTCGCTCCTCGCTGGAAAACGGCCGGACGAATCTGTGGACATCGGCGACGGTGACACAGTCGGAGTAAGCGACATCCTGGACAGCCTCGGAAGCGCCATCAATGCGGCCGCAGACGAAGCCGAGGAAGAACAGCGCGACCAGACAGCACAGTCAACTCCGCTCACCAGAACCGACAAAGCAATCGCGGAGTTCGAGCGCGCGATAGCGGCCTTGCCAAAAGCTCGCGCCTTTGATGGTTTCGACGAAGCTGGGATGTTGGAACGAGTCAAGCGGCTCCAGAAACTGATCGACGGCTACTCCGCCACCGCATCGTGATCTTCGTCGAACTGGGCGAGGGCCGTCGCCCGACTGTCGTGATCACGCGGAAGTCAGGAACTCCGACGGGGGCCTGGGCGCATCTACAATCTCTGCTATCGCGTGGGATCGTAGGCGGAGATTCCGCTCGGCTGGAGGTGCGAGCCGAAGTCTTCCTCGCGGAGCTCGCCGGCATCCGCGAAGTTCGAACGTTCTTCAATGAGCAGATCGACTTCGGCGAAAAAGTCAGAAGTCAACTCGCGACCCTGGCCAGTGACCGCAAGGCTCGCGAAGACGCAGTAGAGGGTGCGGTGCGAGTTTCGACAGCTGAGCTGGCCGCGGAATTGGCCGCAAACGGGTTCCGGCGAACATTGAAGCCGTTCCAGCTGCGCAATCTTGCCAAGATCTCACTTCTCCCGCATGGAGCCGACTTCTCTGTGCCTGGGGCCGGGAAGACAACCGTTGCGCTAGCCAATCATTCACTCCAACGTTCTCGAGGAATCGTTGAGCGCCTGCTTGTGGTCGCTCCTATCGCCGCATTCGAGGCATGGAAATCGGACTCATCCGCCTGCCTTGTGGTTGCCCCCACCATTGCCGTGCATTCGGGGCCCGGAGGACTGATCCCGCGAGACACGGAGATTCTTCTTACGAATTACAACCGCGTAGCCGCCGATTACGAGCGGGTTCGTGATTTCGTAGCGGCCGCACCGACACAGGTCGTGCTCGACGAGGCGCATCGGATCAAGCGGGGAGCAGCGGGCGTGCATGGGCGTGCCGTGTTGGACCTAGCGTACGTCGCTCGTCGACGCGATGTCTTGACAGGGACACCGGCTCCACAAGGTGCAACTGACCTCATTGCACTGATGAGGTTTCTCTACCCTGGGCAAGATCGCGCGATCCTCCCGGAAAGCGCTTATGACGAGGCGATGGGGCGCGACCCAGACGTCGTCAAGGAGACCAGCCAGGCAATCCAGACGTACTTCACGCGAACGGCGAAGTCCAGTCTCGGCATACCAGACCCAGTGTGGGAGATCGTCGATCGTCCAATGGGACCTATCCAGAGCGCGATCTACGCTGCGCTCGTAGGAAGATACCGCGGCGACTTCAGTCTTCCGAAGGAGTCCAGGCGTGAGTTCGACAGGCTCGGTCGTATCGTGATGTACCTTCTGGAGGCGGCCACGAACCCCGCTCTTCTAGTAGCTGGTTCTGACGCTGACGATGAGAAAGGATTCGCCCATCCGCCGATCATGCTGAATGGCGACGAGCCCTTGACCAAGCTTCTATACGACTACGGGCAGTACGAGCGACCTTGGAAATACACCTACGTGCAGGAGGCAGTAGCCGCCGCCGCCGCCCGAGGAGAAAAGGTTCTGGTCTGGTCGACATTTGTGCGTAATCTGAAGGCTCTGGCGCGAGACCTGAGTGCTTTCAACCCCGCAATCATTCACGGTGGAGTTCCGCCTGAAGACGCGGCTCCGGCTGGGGCGCTAACCCGCGAGGCCGAACTTGAGCGCTTCCGGAACGATCCTGGGTGTTCCGTGTTGTTGGCAAACCCCGCCGCGGCAGGCGAGGGCATCAGCCTTCATCACTGGTGCCATCATGCGATCTTTCTCGACAGGACCTTCAACGCCGGCCACTTCCTGCAGAGTCAAGACCGGATCCATCGCCTGGGGTTGGCACAGGACGTTGTCACCCGGTTCACCGTGCTCCTCAGTGACGAATCGATCGACGGCGTCGTGGATGATCGACTACGAGAGAAGGTGAGTGCTCTCGCACAACTGATGAACGACCCTGGGTTGGTACGCGTTGCACTGCCTGAAAGCGACGAGAACCACGAAGCACCTGCAGCTGAGCAGGATGATATGTCGGCAATTCTCGCTCACATGCACGTCGAGTCATTGTGATCCCGACGCACGGCTCCGCAACGAGTGCCTTCCTCCTAGCGAATGCGATTCGCTACGAAGCCCAAGATGACGTCTGTGCCTGGATCCGCGCTGCGCAGAGTCGAAGTGCCTTCCTCGCCGTGGCCGTAGATCACAAGCCCGTCGCGGAACTCCTGCTTCGAAGCGGCATGGCTTCGGCGTCGGATGGGATTCGACCAAGCGCGCGGCTGAGGGCAGTGTCCGATCACGCGGATAGGGCAACGCTCCTGGCAATTGCAGCGATGTTCCTCGAGATTGATCCACCTTCGTGGCTGCAGCTCGCCGTCGTCGGAGACGAGGTCCGCCAAGAACTCATACCATCCGCTGACCGGGACGGACTCGCATGGCTCGAACCGGAGCTCGAACAGATCCTTCGAGACGCTCACCCCGCTAGCGCTCAAGCGAGCAGCGTACTTGCGCTTGGCCTTGGACGAGCGGCCGAACTCGTGATCTTTGCTGCTCTCGACGCGAACGGCGCGTCGCCCGTGCATGTTGCCGAGATCTCGGATCGCTTCGGTTACGACATCGAGAGCACCGGCTCGTCCACCTCGCGGTGGGAGGTCAAGGGGTGCACCGCGCTCACGGCCGATAGGTTCCACTTGACTCGCAATGAGTACGAAGTGTGTCGTCGTTACCCAGATGAGTGGGTGCTTGCACAGGTCCAGTTCAACGCAGCGGCGCTGATTGCCGACGAAGTGAGCTCCACCCACATAACCGTCATTCGCGGGTCAAGCCCCAGGACGTGGTGTAGTGGTCGGTGATCCTTCTGGTGTTGGTTGTGGTTAGGCGCTGAGTTCGAGGACGGGCTGGTCGATCACCTCCGATCCGGTGTCGGCGACGAGGCTCAGGCGG
>Ga0066256_1000812_pt2 | contig 51065 bp, 43 predicted proteins | sample ThiBio_1000_biof_FD_87107 | JGI IMG/M metagenome (GOLD analysis project Ga0066256, IMG submission 87107) | Wastewater bioreactor microbial communities from Cape Town, South Africa - Thiocy_expt_1000_biof (version 2) | ecosystem: Engineered > Bioreactor > Thiocyanate-remediating >... | reverse complement strand
GGGTCGTTCCGGGGCAGGGTGGCGCCCCCGGGCCGGACGCAACCCGCCACCCGAAAAGCCGCCTGGCGGCGGCGCCACAGAAGCGACACAGAAACGGGCGGATAAGGAAACAAGCCGCCCCGGCCCTGTCTTGCCGGGTGCCGCGACCGAAACCCCCGCCGCAGCGCCGGCGCGGCCTGCCATAGAACCCGCGCCACGAGGTGATGACGATGATCCGCAACCTGTTGAAATTCGCCCCGTGGCTCTGCCTGCTCGCCATTGTCTTCGCCACCGTCTCGCCGATCGGTTGGCGACCGCACGACCTGTTGCCGGTCGATGTCGACCGGGCGTTGGCCTTCCTGCTGCTGGGTGCGCTGTTCGTCCTCGCATATCCCCGCCATTTCGTGCTCTGCGCCGTATTGCTGGTGGTCGGGGCCGGCGCCATCGAACTGCTCCAGCTTCTGTCTCCCAGCCGCCATGCCCATGTCGAGGATGCCGTGATCAAGGCGTTTGGCGCGGTGGCGGGTGTGCTGGTCGGACGTCTGGCAGCGCGGTTTTTCGGACTGGCGCAGGACGATAGGGCGGCACAGCCGGCGGAATAAACCCTTTTTCCGACAGACACGGTTAACGTCGAACGGTGGAAAACGGCCTGTTTTCCACCGTTTTTCGTCCGAAGACGCCATTTTACGGTTATCGGCACCGGAAGCATCCGCCGCGCGTAAAGATTGGATTCAAACTTTCCCGGTAATCTCCTGTTAGCTTTTGTTGGAATGGTCCACGGCGGCGCGTCTGGCCGCCCTCCCTCTTGTATTGCGTCATGGGTTCCAAATGCGTGCATCGGCCTTGACTGTCCTTCTCGTCGTCAGCCTCTCGGTGTCGGGCTGCTCCTCGCGCTCCGGCTCGGAGAGCCTGTCTTCCGCGCCCTCCCAGGAAAAGACCGGCGCCATCGTCGCACCGCCAGTGCCCTCCGCCAATGTCGGTGCAACGAGCGCGCAGACGGCGGCGGCGAACACGCCTGCGGAGCGGCTGGCCTGGGCCGCCGGCCCGAAATCCCCGACCGCCTTCTCGGCAACGCAGACGCTTGCCATGCCGCTGCCCTCGCAACGGCCGGTGCAGCAACTGGCGGCGGTGAATTTTCCAGTCGACAAGGCGCCGGATGCCGGCCCGCGCGGGCGCATCTATGCCCATCGCTTCCGCGATGCCCATCCGATCAATTTCGGCTCGGCCTCGCCGCGCAACCACGCCGTCCACGGCGTCGACGTCTCGCGCTGGCAGGGCGATATCGACTGGTCGCGGCTGCGCACCCAGGGCGCCAACTTCGCCTATATCAAGGCCACCGACGGCGGCGACCACGTCGATCCGATGTTCCGCACCAATTGGAAAAGGGCCAAGGAAGCCGGCCTGAAGCGCGGCGCCTATCACTTCTTCTACTGGTGCCGCACCGCCGGCGAGCAGGCCGAATGGTTCATCCGCAACGTGCCGCGCGACCCCGACGCCCTGCCGCCGGTCATCGACGTCGAATGGAACGGCGAATCGCGCTGCAAGAAGCGCCCCTCGCCCGAGAAGGTGCGCGAGAAGATGCAGGTCTTCATGGACATGCTGGAGCGCCATTACGGGAAGCGTCCGGTGATCTACACCGCGCCGGATTTCTACGAGGACAACCTGCAGGGCGCCTTCCAGGCTTACCCCTTCTGGCTACGTTCCGTCGCCGCCCATCCGTCGAAAGTCTATCCGGGCCGCAAATGGGTCTTCTGGCAATATTCGGGCTCCGGCCTGTCGCATGGCGTCAAGGGCCGCATCGACCTCAACGTCTTCCGCGGCACCGAGGAGCAATGGCACCGCTGGGCCGGCACCGGCGGCGGCAACAGCTGATTGCCCCCTGTCCATGCTCATGACGGCGGCCTCGGCCGCCGTTTTTTCGTCCGGCCAATAAAAAAGCCCCGCAGAAGCGAGGCTTGAAGTTTTTGCGCTCCGGGGAAAACAGAGCAGCGCGCTTTCTATACTCTGGCTTTTTGCGTCCTCGTAGGTCGCTTTTGGCAAAACCGGTACGGTCTGAAAAAGAAACCCGCGCTTTTCATCGGGAAAAGTCGGGTTTCGAGGATCCGAAGTTGCGCGAACTCGATACGCATCGCGCTTGCACACAAGAATGCCAGCCAGCCGTTAACGGAATGCAAAGGCGCGACACCAGCTTTGCCCAACCATTTTTGAGGACCGCATCGGCATGCGGCATTTTCTCCGCCGCGCCGATATGCCACAAATCATCGCCGAAGGGCTGCGGAAACGCCCGTTGCAAGAGGATCGAGCATGGCCATAAAATCGATTGTTTCCCTGATTGCCGCGACCGCGGCGCTGATGACGCCGGCCGCGGCTTTCGCCCATACGGGCCTTGGGGAAACCGGCGGCCTCGTCCATGGCTTCATGCATCCGGTCGGCGGCCTCGACCATGTGCTGGCCATGGTGATGGTCGGCTTGCTCGCCGCTGAGATCGGTGGGCGGGCGCTGTGGCTGGTGCCGGCGACCTTCGTCGCGGTGATGGCACTCGGCGGCGCGCTGGGCGTGGCTGGCCTGCCCCTGCCCTTCGTCGAGATCGGCATCGCGCTCTCGGTCGTGGTCCTCGGAGGCATGGTCGCGCTCAGTCGCGAGACTTCGATGCTGGCGGCGGCCGGCATCGTCGGCCTGTTCGCCGTCTTCCACGGCTACGCCCATGGCGCGGAAATGCCGGCCGATGCCGACGGCCTTGCCTATGCGGGCGGTTTCATGGCCGCGACAGCCCTGCTGCATGCCGCCGGCATCGGCCTCGGCATGGCGGTTGCCCGCCTGAATACGGTGACCGGCCCGCTACTGGTGCGCTCCGCCGGCGCGCTCGCCGCCGTCGCCGGCCTCGGCCTTCTCGCCGGCACCCTCTGAGCGGCGGTTACTGCCGGCCGCGAAAACGGCGCTGATAGGCGGGATCGTATAGCGCGCTCTCACGAAAATCGCTGGCCGCCAAGCCGGGGCCGACAAAAATCAGCGCCGTGCGCTCGATCGGATCGGCGGCGACCTTTTCGACGATATCGGCGAGCGTGCCGCGCAGGATGCGCTCGTCCGGCCAGGAGGCCTTGACGACGATGGCGACCGGGCAATCCGCGCCATAAAGCGGCGTCAGTTCCGCCACCACCTGATCCAGCGCATGGATGGCGAGATGGATGGCGAGCGTCGAGCCGCTGGCCCCGAAGGCCTGCAAGGTCTCGCTGTTCGGCATCGGCGAGGCGCGGCCGGACACGCGGGTCAGAACCAGGCTCTGGGCGACCGAGGGAATGGTGAGTTCGCGCCCGAGCGCCGAGGCCGCCGCCGCAAAGGCCGGCACGCCCGGGGTCATCGTGTAATCGAGCCCGCTCTGCTGCAGGCGGCGGATTTGTTCGGCAACCGCGCTCCATACGGCGAGATCGCCCGAATGCAGCCGCGCGACATCCTCGCCGGCGGCAGCGGCCTTGACGAATTCCGCCGCGATCTCGTCCAGCGACATCGGCGCGGTATCGACGATGCGCGCCCCCGGCGGGCAATAGCCCAAGAGCTCCGGCGACACCAGCGAACCGGCATAGAGGCAGACGGGGCATTTGCCGATGAGATCGCGGCCGCGAACTGTGATGAGGTCGGCCGCGCCTGGGCCTGCACCGATGAAATGCACTGTCATAATGATATCCTCTTGAACCTCACGATGGCTTTCGCCACGTCCATTGCGTCACCGGCATGGCGGGCTTCCAGCCTGTCATCTGCCCGACCGGACCGGCGCGGGCGATATCGATGCGGATCAGACCGCCACCAAGCCGCGCATGGGCAGACAGTAGCACCGCTTCCATCTCCAACGTTACCGCATTGGCGACTAGCCGCCCTCCCGGCTTCACGCCGGCGATCGCCGCCTCGAACACCCCGTCCTCACTGCCGCCGCCGCCGATGAAGATCGCATCCGGAGCGGCAAGACTGGCCAGCGCCGAAGGCGCCACACCCTCGACCACCGTCAGGCCGGGCACACCGAAGGCGGTGGCATTGCGGCGAATGCGGGCGGCCCGTTCAGGCGATTGCTCGATGGCAATGGCGCGCATGGCGGGATCGCGCAGCATCCATTCGATGGCGATCGAACCGGAGCCGCCGCCGATATCCCACAGCAGTTCGCCGCGCCGTGGCGACAGGGCCGACAGCGTCAGTGCCCGCGCCTCGCGCTTGGTGATCTGGCCGTCATGCTCGAACAGGCTATCGTCCAGCCCCGGCGCCAGCGGCAGAATTCTCGCACCTTCTCCGGCGACGATCTCGACGCCGCAAACGTTGAGGGAATGGAACACGTCGCTGCCAAAAGCGTCGGCGACATGATGTGTCACCCGCTCCTGCGGCCCGCCGAGCGCTTCGAGAACCGTAAGCCGAGACTGACCGAAACCATTTTCCGTCAGCAGCGCCGCAAGCGCCGACGGCCCGTCGCTGTCCGACGTCAGCGCCAGCACGCGGCAACCGGGTTGCAGATGCGGGCGGATGAGATCGAGCGGACGGCCATGCAGCGACACGCATGCAACATCCTGCAACGGCCAGCCGAGCCGCGAGGCGGCAAGACTGAAGGAGGACGGCGCCGGCATCACCCGCATTTCCGAAGGGTCGATGCGCCGCGACAGCGTCGCGCCAACGCCGAAGAAGAAGGGATCGCCGGAGGCCAGCACCACGACCGGCTGGCCGCGCCGGGCGACGATCTCGTCCACCGAGCGTTCGAAGGGGCTGAGCCAGACATGACCTTCGCCCGTCAGCAATGATGCCGCCAGCTCCAGATGCCGCGCGCCGCCGAAGACAGTTGCGGCCCCCGCAATCACCGCCTTCGCGGCGTCGCCGAGACCGTCTGGACCATCCTCGCCGATCCCGATAATGGTCAGCCATTGCATGGGAAAATCAGACATGGCGGCGCATCGCATTCTTATCCTTGGCGGCACTACCGAAGCCCGCCAGCTCGCCGGGTTGTTGGCCGGAGATCCGCGCTACGACGCCACCCTGTCGCTCGCCGGCCGCACGGCCGAGCCCAAAGCCCTGCCATTGCCTGTGCGTAGCGGCGGTTTCGGCGGCGCCGACGGTCTGGCCGATTACCTGACGCGCGAAAACATCGATTTGCTGGTCGACGCCACGCATCCCTTTGCGGTGCGTATTTCCGCCAATGCGGCCGAGGCTGCGGCGCGCGCGGGCACGCCGCTTTTCGCCCTGCGCCGCCCTGGCTGGGAGGAACGGGCCGGCGACCACTGGACGCGCGTGCCCGATCTCGAAGCGGCCGTCGATGCGCTGGGCGTCATCCCCCGCCGCGTCTTTCTCGCCATCGGCCGGCAGGAGGCGCATGTCTTCAACCGGACGCCGCACCATGCCTATCTGGTGCGCAGCGTCGATCCGGTCGATCCGCCGCTGACGGTGCCGGATGCGCAGTACATCCTCTCCATCGGCCCCTTCGACGAGGCCGACGAGCGCGCTTTGCTGACGGACAAAAACATCGACGTCGTCGTCACCAAGAACAGCGGCGGTGAAGCGACCTATGCCAAGATCGCCGCCGCCCGCGCGCTGGGCATCGAGGTCGTGATGGTCGAGCGCCGGCATCCTGCCGACGTTCCGGCCGTCGCGACGGCCGAAGAAGCGCTCGACCGGATCGCTCACCTCTTGTCTCCGGCGATAAAGCGCGGCGTATAGACGAGATCGGCGCGGCCGGGCCTTGCAATGACGCGGGTTTCCGGCGAGCCGATGATGACGCAGGTCGCCATGTCGGCGACAGCCGCATCGGCTGTTTCCAGCGGCATGACGCGGATGTTTTCGTCCGGCCGGCCGGCGGCGCGGCCGAAGATGACCGGCGTCGTCGCCGGCAGGATGTCGCGCAGCAGCGAAAAAGCTTCGCCGAGCTGCCAGGGGCGCGCCTTGCTGATCGGATTGTAGAGCGCGATCACCAGCCCGGCCTCGGCCACCAGCCGCAGACGCCTTGTAATGATGTCCCAGGGCTTGAGATTATCCGACAGCGAGATGGCGCAGAAATCGTGACCGAGCGGCGCGCCGCTGCGAGCCGCGACCGCAAGCATGGCGGTGACGCCGGGCGTCACCACGATCTCGATCTCGCGCCATGCTTCCGGCCCCTTGTCGATGGCCTCGCAGACGGCCGCGGCCATGGCGAAGACGCCGGGATCGCCACCGGAGACGACGCAGACCTTTTCGCCCGTAGCCGCCCGCGTCAACGCCGCCTGCGCCCGGTCCAGTTCCTCGCGATTGTCCGACGCGATGCGGCGCTGATCGGCGCGCAATGCGAGGCGGTCGAGATAGGGGCCGTAGCCGAAGAATTCGCTCGCCGCCTCGACGGCCTGCACCGCCTCCGGCGTCATCTGCTCCGGGCTGCCGGGGCCGGTGCCGACGATATAGAGAATGCCGCTCACGATGCCGCCCTCGCCAGTTGCTCGATGCGCGCCCGGTCCTGCCAGCCGGCGACCAGCACCAGCGAGAAATAGGGGGCCTCGTCGCCGGATTTTTCGGCAAGCGGGATCATCGCCGCATTGGCCATGGTGCCGCGCTCGACATAAACGGCTTGGCTCAGCTTGCCGGCGGCAGCGAGCGCGCGCCGGATTTTGCCGAGATTGCGCCCGACCTTCATGATGACGGCGGCCTGCGTGTCCGACAGGCGGCGCAGCAATTCCGCCTCCGGCATGGTGCCGGGCAGGACCGAGAGCACGTCGTCGCCCTGGACGATCGGCAAGCCGGCCATCGACCAGCAGCCGGACATGGCTGTGATGCCGGGAATAACCTCGGCCGGAAACCGCGCGGCGAGCCGTACATGCAGGTGCATGTAGGAGCCGTAGAACAGCGGATCGCCCTCGCTGAGGACGGCGACCGTGCGCCCTGCCGAAAGATGTTCGGCGACGGCGGAGGCGGAAGCGTCGTAAAAGGCGGTGATGCGGCTCTTGTAGCCGTCCTCATGCGTCTCGATTTCCGTGGTCACGGGATAATAGAGCGGCAGTTCGGGAATGTTTTCGCGCACGATGCCTTCGACGATGGGCCTTGCATTGCCGCGCCGGCCTTCCTTGGCGAAATAGGCGAGCACATCGGCGCTTTGAAGCGCGCGCACGGCCTTGACGGTCAGCGGGTCGGGATCGCGGGGGCCGGTACCGACGCCGATCAGGCGTCCGGGTGCAACGCCGCTCACAGGCCCGGCCTCGCCAGCGAATTCAGCGCCGCCGCCGTAATGGCGCTGCCGCCGAGACGGCCGCGCACGATGGCATAGGGCACGCCATAGGAATTTTCTGCCAGCGCATCCTTGGATTCGGCAGCCCCCACGAAGCCGACCGGCATGCCGAGGATCGCCGCCGGTTTTGGCGCGCCGTCGCGGAGAAGCTCAAGCAGATAGAAAAGCGCGGTCGGCGCATTGCCGATGGCGACGACGGCGCCAGCCATGCGCTCGCCCCAGAGGCGGATGGCGGCGGCCGAGCGGGTATTGCCGATTTCCTTGGCGAAGACAGCCGTCTGCGGATCGCTCAGCGTGCAGATGACCTCATTATTGGCCGGCAGGCGGGCGCGGGTGACGCCATGCGCCACCATCTGCGCGTCGCAGAAGATCGGCGCGCCGGCTTGAAGCGCGGCGCGGGCCGCACCGACGAAATCCGGCGAAAAGACGAAATGCCGGGCAGCCTCGACCAGGCCGCAGGCATGGACCATGCGCACCGCCACATCCGCTTCCGCCTCGGAAAAGCGGGAAAGATCGGCTTCAGCGCGGATAATGGCGAAGGAGCGCTCATAGATCGCATCGCCCTGCCGGATATAATCGTAGTCTGTCATTCCCTGTCCTGTCGCACCGCTTCCCGTATCGCATCCCTGCCCAGCCGCTGCAGACAGCCGGCCGCCGTCTCCCCGGCCCGCCTGGCGGTGCCGACCAGCGCGGCGAGACGCGCAATCGCGTGGGTCACGTCCTTAGCAGCGATGTACGCCTCTGGCGAGCCCGATGCGGAGCCATTTACGACAAGCGCATAGCCTGTTGGCGCTGCCGTCAGCGTCAGGGGCGTGGGGGCCGGATGGGCGCAGCCCTTCGGACAGCCGGAGACATGCAGGGTCAGCGAGCCGTCGAGCAGAGCGGGTGCCGCCGCGATCAAGGTCCGCGCCAAAGCGTGGGTATCGAAAAAGGCCGAAGCACAGCCGCGCGCACCGGCGCACAGCGCGATATGATTGGCCGGTTCCTGAGGATCGACGACGAATCCACGCGCCGCCGCCGCATCCCGTGCCGCAGCCAACTGCGCCGGCGCGATGCCGATCAGAAAAAAGCCATGGTCCGGCGCCAGCCGGATTTCGTGGCAACCGAGCGCCTCCGTCTCGCGTATGAAAGCGATAAGCGCAGCCGCCTCGATCTGGCAGAAGGGCAAGGCGAGGCCGAGAGCGGAAAAACCGTCCCAGAGATGAAGGCCGGCCGGTGACGGAACCGAGTGTTCCCGTCCCCCCTGCCCGTTCTCCTCGAATCCGAACCGCGACCGCCATTCCCCGGCATCGAGATCGCGGCCGCGCGCCCGTCGTCCCATGGCAGACAGCGCACGCAACAGCGCCATGACGGCATCGACGGCCGCATCCGCAGGAAGGCGCGCCACGGGTTTTGCCGTGTGGTCATCGCCGGCCAATGCGATTTGCCAAGTGTTGTCCGGCAAGGCCGTCAACCGGATATCCGCCGAGACGTTCTTCAGCGAAAACCGCCCGCCGCCATCGACCGTGATCGAGAGTTTTGCCGCCAGCGAAAGGGCCGGCTCTTCTAAAACAACGCGGGCGCGCAAAACGTCCGCCAGCGGCCGCGCGTCGATGATTTCTTCCGGGTCGAGCCCGGCAAGCGGCGGCGTCTCGATGGCGAGGCCGGTGGCAAGCGGCATGTCCATCGCCAGGATCTCGGCCGAAAACAACGGCGCGCTTGCCGGCGTCAGCCCGCGCACCTGGAGGTTTCCACGCGCCGTCACCTCCATGAGCCCGTTGCCGTGACGGGCGGCGGTTTCGGCAATCGTGACGAAGGCGGCGGGCGTCAGGCGACTGTCCAGCGGGCGCAGGCGCACCAGCAGGCCGTCGCCGGTCTGCATCGGCGCATCCAGAGCCGGGCAGACGCCGCGCCGGGTCGAGGCGATCGCCGCTCCGTTGAAATCGATCGGGCTACATTCAGTCATGACACGCCTATGATAACGGATTTTTACCCGTTCCGGCTACGCCATCGCGACGGGAAACCGTTTGCGGCAGATCAAGATGCGACGCCGGGCCGCATTCGCTACGCAATTCCGCTACACATTTTTGCGGGAATTGCTCCCTGCCTCGTCATCGAAATCCGTCCCCTTCTGCAGCAGGTAGATATCCATGATCCAGCCATGCCGTTCGCGCGCCTCGGCGCGGGCGGCGAGGATGCGGTCCTTCACCGCCTGCACCGGGCCGCTGATGACGATCTCGTCCGGCGTGCCGAGATAGGCCCCCCAATAGATCATCGCATCCGGGACTTCGACCGCCTTGAATGCCTGTTCCCCGTCGAGCATGACGACGGCGGTCTCGATCAGGCCGGGGAAATGCTCGTTGAGCCGCCGCCCGGTGGTGATGGCGACCGGCTTGCCGACGAGGTTCAGCGGAATTTTATGGGACGCGCACAGCGCCTGCACGCTGGTGATGCCGGGAATGACGCTGAAATCGAAGGTCACCTTGCCGCTCGCCTTCACCCGCTCGATGATGCGGATGGTGCTGTCGTAGAGCATAGGATCGCCCCAGACGAGGAAGGCGCCGATGCCGTCCTCGCCGAGTTCCTGGCTGAACAGTTCCTCGTAGATCGCGGTGATCGCCGCATGCCATTCGTCGACGCCGCTGAGATAGCTTTGTCCCTCGGCACGCCGCACCGGCAGGGCATAATCCACCGTGCGGCTCTCGGGATTGGTGACATAGCGCGCGAAGATATCGCGCCTGACATCGGCAAGATCGGCCTTCTTCGCCCCCTTGGTTGGAATGAACAGCACATCGGCGCGGTTCAGCGCGTTGATGGCCTGGACGGTCAGGTGCTCGGGATTGCCCGAACCGATGCCGACGATGAGGATATGGCGCATGATGGTTCCAGTCGAGACGGCCCACGGGCTTTGCGGCAGCAGTTAGCAGATGCCCGACGGCTGCCGCAAGGCCACAATCGCGGCGGGCATTCGTCCTTGCTTTCTTGCGCTGCATTGCACAAGATCGCCGCATCATAACAAGCGCCGCAAAGGCGAAACGGGGATGGCAAGCAGCACGATGTCGATCAAGGCCAGCATCTATCACCTCACCCATTATCGCTACGACACGCCCGTCGTCCTCGGGCCGCAGGTGATCCGGCTGAAGCCGGCCGCCCATTCCAGGACGAGGGTGCTGAGCCACGCGCTGAAGGTCACGCCGGAAAACCACTTCGTCAATCTGCAGCAGGATCCTTACGGCAATTATCTCGCCCGTTTCGTGTTCCCGGAGCCGGTGACCGAGTTGAAGATCGAAGTCGATCTCATCGCCGACATGACGGTCTACAATCCCTTCGATTTCTTCGTCGAGGACAGCGCCACGAAATGGCCCTTCGATTATCCCGAGGATCTCTCCGACGATCTCTCGATCTACCGCAGAGCGGAGCCGCCCGGCCCGGCGCTGGCCGCCTTCCTGGAAACGCTCGACCGCTCCGAACAGGGGACGGTCGACATGATCGTCGGGCTGAACGCCCGCCTGCAGCAGGAAATCGGTTATGTCATCCGCATGGAGCCTGGCGTGCAGACTCCGGAGGAGACGCTGACGACGGCGAAAGGCTCCTGCCGCGACACGAGCTGGCTTCTGGTGCAGATCCTGCGCCACATCGGCTTCGCCGCCCGCTTCGTCTCCGGCTACCTCATCCAGCTGGCGCCGGATCTGAAGGCGCTGGACGGCCCTTCCGGCACTGAGGTCGACTTCACCGACCTGCATGCCTGGGCCGAGGTCTACCTGCCCGGCGCCGGCTGGGTCGGTCTCGACCCGACTTCCGGCCTGTTGACCGGCGAAAGCCATATCCCGCTCGCCGCCGCTCCGCATTACAGGAATGCCGCGCCGATTTCCGGCGGCTATACCGGCGAGGCCAGGACGGAATTCGATTTCGCCATGGAGGTCGAGCGCGTCGCCGAGCATCCGCGCATCACCAAGCCATTCTCCGACGAATCCTGGGAAGCGCTGGACGCGCTCGGCCATGACGTCGACCGTGCATTGCAGGCGCAGGACGTGCGCCTGACCATGGGCGGCGAGCCGACCTTCGTCTCCATCGACGATTTCCAGTCGGCGGAATGGAATACCGATGCCGTCGGCCCGACCAAGCGCGACAAGGCGGACAGCCTCATCCGCCGCCTGCGCGAGCGCTTCGCGCCCGGCGGGTTCCTGCATTACGGGCAGGGCAAGTGGTATCCCGGCGAATCCCTGCCGCGCTGGACCTTCTCGCTCTACTGGCGCAAGGACGGCGTGCCGATCTGGCAGAGCGATGTCCTCGTCGCCCGCGAGGCGACCGACTACAAGGTGACGGAGGAGGATGCCGGCCGGCTGCTGACCGCCATTGCCGGCGAACTCGACATTCCCACGGACCACGTCCTGCCCGCATTCGAGGATCCGGCCGAATGGCTGGTCAAGGAGGCGAACCTGCCGGAAAACGTCGATCCGGCCAATTCGAAGCTGGAAAATGCCGAGGATCGCAGCCGCATCGCCCGTGTCTTCGAGCGCGGCCTGACGCGGCCGACCGGTTATGTGCTGCCGGTGCAGGCCTGGAATGCGCGCGCCAGCGGCCGGCGCTGGGCGAGCGAGAAATGGACGACGCGGCGCGGCCGAATCTTCCTCGTGCCCGGCGACAGCCCCGTCGGCTATCGCCTGCCGCTGAGCGCGCTCGCCTATATCCCGCCCTCGCAATATCCCTATATCAACCCGCAGGATCCGACCGTCCCGCGTGAAAAATTGCCGGATTTCCATGGCCATGGCGGCCGCCCCCTGCAGACGGCGCATTTCGAGCCGTTTTCCGAGCGGCAGCCGCAGCCTGGCCAGACCGGCGGTTATGCACAGGACATCGACGGCCATGTACGCACCGCCTTGTCGGTGGAGGCCCGCGACGGACGGCTCTGCGTCTTCATGCCGCCGACTGTCACCGTCGAGGATTATCTCGACCTGATCGCCTCGATCGAACGCGCCGCCAAGGCGCTCGGCCTGCCCGTGCATATCGAGGGCTACGCGCCACCGCAGGACGAGCGCATCGACGTCATCCGCGTCGCGCCCGATCCCGGCGTCATCGAGGTCAACATCCACCCCGCTTCGTCATGGAAGGAATGCGTCGAGACGACCGCCGCGATCTACGAGGAGGCGCGCCAGACGCGGCTCGGCACCGACAAGTTCATGATCGACGGCCGCCACACCGGCACCGGCGGCGGCAACCATGTCGTGGTCGGCGGCGCCAATCCCAATGACAGCCCCTTTCTGCGCCGGCCGGATCTGCTGAAAAGCCTGGTGCTGCACTGGCAGCGCCACCCGTCGATGTCCTACCTGTTCTCGGGCCTGTTCATCGGCCCGACCAGCCAGGCGCCGCGCATCGACGAGGCCCGCCATGACGGGTTGTACGAGCTGGAAATCGCGCTGGCCCAGGTGCCGGCACCGGGTCAGGGCCAGCCGCCGCTGCCCTGGCTGGTCGACCGCCTGTTCCGCAACCTGCTGACCGATGTCAGCGGCAACACCCACCGTTCGGAAATTTGCATCGACAAGCTGTTTTCGCCGGACGGGCCGACCGGCCGCCTCGGCCTCGTGGAGTTCCGCGGCTTCGAAATGCCGCCGAATGCGCGTATGAGCCTTGCCCAGCAATTGCTGGTGCGGGCGCTGATCGCCCGTGCCTGGCGTACGCCGCTCGACGGCCGCTTCGTGCGCTGGGGCACCAGCCTGCACGACCGCTTCATGCTGCCGCATTACGTCTGGGCCGACTTCCTCGACGTGCTCGCGGATCTGCGCCAGCACGGCTTCGATTTCCGCCCGGAATGGTTCGCCGCCCAGCTCGAATTCCGCTTCCCCTTCTGCGGCGAGGTGCAATACGGCGAAACCCGGCTCGAAATCCGCCAGGCGCTGGAGCCCTGGCATGTGATGGGCGAGGAAGGCGCGCCAGGCGGTACGGTGCGTTACGTCGATTCCTCGGTCGAGCGCCTGCAGGTGCGGCTGCAGACCGACAATCCCGAGCGCTACCGCGTCGCCTGCAACGGCCGCGCCGTGCCGTTGCGCCAGACCGGCGAGGCCGGTGTCTCGGTCGCCGGCGTGCGCTTCAAGGCCTGGCACCCGGCATCCGGCCTGCATCCCGTTCTGCCGGTCGACACGCCTCTGACCTTCGACATTTATGACACATGGAGCGGGCGTTCGCTGGGCGGCTGCCGATATCATGTTGCCCATCCGGGTGGGCGCAATTATGAAACTTTCCCTGTGAACGGCAATGAAGCGGAAGCGAGGCGCCTCGCCCGTTTCGAGCCTTGGGGACATACAGCCGGCTCTTATCCGCTGATGCAGGAAACCGTTTCGCCGGAATTCCCGCTGACGCTCGACCTGCGCCGGCCGCAGGGGCTGTAAATGGGGAAAAAACCGGCGACGGGACGACGGGCGAGCGCGCCGGCCGGATCGGGCGATCCGTCCTTCGGCTATCGCGCCCTGCCGGGTGTCGCCGACGAGATGGTCGACACCAACGGCCAGGTGCGGCCGGTCTGGAAGCAGCTGCTCTCCTCGATCAACCGCCTCTCGGCGCATGAACTGTCCGAGCGCATGGCCCGCGCCGACCGTTATCTGCGCGATGCGGGCGTTTTCTACCGCGCCTACGGGGCACAGGGCAGCGGCGAGCGCAGCTGGCCGATCTCCCACATTCCCGTGCTGATCGATGACAGGGAATGGCGTGGCATCGCCCGCGGTCTGGTGCAGCGCGCCAACCTGCTCGAAGCCGTCGTCGCCGATATCTATGGCGAGAACCGGCTTGTGCGCGACGGCTTTCTGCCGCCGGCGCTAGTGGCCTCCAATCCGGAATTCCTGCGCCCGCTGGTCGGCGTCAAGCCCGTCGGCGGCCATTACCTGCATTTCTGTTCCTTCGAGATTGGCCGCGGCCCCGACGGCAACTGGTGGGTGCTGGCCGACCGCACGCAGGCGCCGTCCGGCGCCGGTTTCGCGCTGGAAAACCGGGTGGCGACCACACGCGCCTTTTCCGACATCTATGCCGAGTTGCATGTGCATCGCCTCGCCTCCTTCTTCGGTGCCTTCCGCGATACGCTGCAGACCGGCAGGCACAGCGCCGATGACCGCATCGCGGTGCTGACCCCCGGCCCCGCCAACGAGACCTATTTCGAGCACGCCTATATCGCCCGCTATCTCGGCTTCATGCTGCTCGAAGGCGAGGATCTGATCGTCGTCAACGATCGCGTCATGGTGCGCACCGTCGCCGGCCTCAAGCCGGTGAGCGTGCTGTGGCGGCGTCTTGACGCGGCCTATGCCGATCCCCTGGAATTGAAGCAGACCTCGCATATCGGCACGCCCGGGATGGTCGAGGCGCTGCGCGCCGGCTCGGTGATGATCGTCAATGCGCTGGGCTCGGGCATTCTCGAAACCCGTGCCTTCCTCGCCTTCATGCCGACCATCTGTCGCCATCTGCTGGGCGAGGATCTGTCGCTGCCCTCGGTCGCCACCTGGTGGTGCGGGCAGAAGGCGGAGCGCGCCCATGTCGCCGAAAACATCGGCAAGATGGTCATCGGCCCGGCCTATTCGCGCCTGCCCTTCTTCGACGACAACGGCCAGTCGGTGCTGGGCGCGAAGCTCAGGGACGAGGCGCAACTGTCGATCGGCGACTGGCTGGAAAGCGACGGCGCAAAACTGGTCGGCCAGGAGGCGGTGACGCTCTCCACCACCCCGGCACTGGTCGACGGCAAGCTGACGCCGCGGCCGATGAGCCTGCGCGTCTATGCGGCGCGCACGACGAACGGCTGGGAAATCATGCCCGGCGGCTTCGCTCGCATCGGCTCCGGCGACGACGTCGCCGCCATCGCCATGCAGGCGGGCGGCAGCGCCGCCGATGTCTGGATCGTCTCCGACAAACCGGTCGCGCGGCCGACGCTGCTGCCGGCCGAGGCCGAATTTACCCGCCTGATGCCCGGCAGCCTGCCGAGCCGCGCCGCCGACAACCTGTTCTGGCTCGGCCGCTACATCGAGCGCGCGGAAGGGGCGCTGCGCATCCTGCGCGCCTGGAACGCGCGCTTTGCCGAATATGCCGATCCGAAGCAGCCGCTGCTCGCCGAAGTCAGCGCCTATCTCGCCGCCCTCGACATCGACACCGCCGCAGCCGTGCCGGAAAGCCTGCTCGCCAATATCGAAAGCGCCGTCTATTCGGCCAGCAACATCCGCGACCGCTTCTCGCCGGACGGCTGGCTGGCGCTGAACGACCTCGCCAAGACCGCGCGCCGCTTCCACGAGCATGTGCAGCCGGGCGACGACGCGGCGCACGCCATGACCGTGCTGCTGCGCAAGCTCGCCGGTTTCGCCGGCCTCGTGCATGAGAACATGTATCGGTTCACCGGCTGGCGCTTCCTGTCGATCGGCCGCTATCTTGAGCGCGGGCTGCACATGACGCGGCTGCTCGGCCATATGGCTGGGCCCGAAGCGCCGGACGGGGCGCTCGACATGCTGCTGGAGATCGGCGACAACGTCATGACCCATCGCCGCCGCTACAGCGTCTCGACCACACGGCTGACGATCACCGACCTGCTGGCGCTCGACCCGCTCAACCCGCGCTCGATCCTGTTCCAGCTCAACGAAATCCACAATGAGGTGGAGCAGTTGCCGAACGCCCTCGTCAACGGGCAGATGTCGCCCTTGTCCCGTGAGGCGATGCGCCTGCATTCGGGCCTGGCGGTGATGACGCCGGAGGCCTTGACGGCGCAGTCCTATCGTAAGCTGGAGCAGGAACTGGAGCACCTTTCAGACCTGCTGGCGCAAACCTATCTCGGCTGAGGCGGCGATGCTCTACGACCTGTCGCTGCACATGGGTTATCTTTACGACAGCTTCGCCTTCAATGCGCGCCACATCATCCGCGTCATGCCGCTGTCGATCCCCGACCGCCAGCGGCTGATCGCCGGCGCGCTGACCGTCGAGCCGCAGCCGGAGGAACGCGCCGCCTTCACCGACTTCTTCCAGCATCCGGCTGCCTCCATCCTGATCCGCGCACCCCATGAGCGGCTGGACATCCGCATGAAGGCCCGCGTGCAGGTCGAGGTCGTGACCGTCAGCGCCGATTTCTCGCCGACCCTCGACAAGCTGCCCGACGAACTCGGCAATTGCTGGTCGCTCGGCGCGGACTCGCCGCATCATTTCCTTGGGGCCAGCCCTCGCCTGCCGGAGGAGCCGGCGATCTCGGCTTACGCACGGGCCATGGATCTGAAGAACCGCACGGTGCTGGAAATCGCCCGCGCCATGTGCCGCCGAATCCACCGCGATTTTACCTATGACCCCAAGGCGACGACGGTGGACACGACGACGGCGCAGGCCTTTGCACTGAAGCGCGGCGTCTGCCAGGATTTCAGCCATGTGATGATCACGGCGCTGCGCAGCCTCGGCATTCCCGCCGGCTATGTCAGCGGCTACCTGCGCACCATCCCGCCGCCCGGCAAGGAACGGCTGGAAGGGGCGGACGCCATGCATGCATGGGTGCGCATCTGGTGCGGGGGCCTGGCGGGCTGGGTCGAATACGATCCGACCAACGATATCCAGGCCGGCACCGACCACATCGTCGTCGGCTACGGGCGCGATTACGCCGACGTCGCCCCGGTCATCGGCGCGCTGAAGAGCTATGGCCGCCAGCAGACCTTGCAGGCCGTCGACGTCATCCCCGTCGAGGCCTGACGCCTGCTTGTTCGCATACCGATACCGAAAAACCGCTATTCACGGTTCCTGGAAATGCTCTAACGCAAAAAGTGTTGCAAAAAACACGTGATCGCTCAAATACGAGGCATCCGGTAAACGACCTGGCAAGGGAACCATCGCTAGAACTGGAACATCTTTCGAACCGCGAGGATGCCCCATGACCGCGTACCGTTCCCGCTTCGCGCGCCTGCTGGCCGACAGGGGCGGAAATTTTGCTGCTACGACCGCCATCCTGCTGCCGGTGCTGCTCGGCGTCGCCGGGGTCGCCATCGATTACCTGCGCATGACGCAGGAGCATACCCGCGTGCAAAACGCCGCCGACTCCGCGGCCCTCGCCGCCGCGACCGCGCTGGCCGAGAAGGCATTCACGGAAGAGCAGGCCCGTCTCCTTGCCCTGTCCTTCCTGCGCGGCCAGATGGCGGGTTCGGGCAGCACGGGCGACGACGCCGCCAAGAACGACGATCCCAATGCGCCCTTCAGCGCCGCCCCGACGATCCTGATCAACGAAACGCCGATCGCCGGCAACGGCAAGAAATTCACCGTCAGCGTCGAGGCCCACTACAAGGTTGCCCTGACCGGCTTCACCCGGGTGCTCGGCGTCAACGATCCCGAGATCGTCGCCTACAGCAAGACAGCCAGCCAGACCGCGACGATGAATGCCTTGTCCATGTATCTGGTGCTCGACAAATCCGGCTCCATGGCCTGGATCACCGACACCAAGGACGGAACGACATCGTCCTGCCCGAACTATACCGCAAGCAACTGGTCGAAATATCCGAACCTGAAGGCTTCGAGCCCCTGCTATGTCTCGAAGATCACCGCCCTGAAGACCGCCGTGACCACGCTGGCCGCGCAACTCGTCACCGCCGATCCGAAGTCGGAATACAGCCGGCTGGGAGCGGTGTCCTACAATATGTCGGCCCAGACCCCGTCGCCGCTCGACTGGGGAACGACCAAGGCGACGACCTATGTCAACGCGCTCGTCGCCGAGGGCGGTACAGCCTCTACCGACGCGATGCAGAAGGCCTATAGCAGCCTGACCGATTCCAAGGAAACCAAGGCGCATACCGACAAGACCGGCCTCACGCCGCAGAAATTCATCGTCTTCATGACCGATGGCGACAACAACAACACCTATGACGACACCCAGACGCTGGCGATCTGCGACAAGGCGCGCGCCGACAAGATCACCATCTACACGGTGGCCTTCATGGCGCCGTCCCGCGGCCAGAATCTGCTGAAAACCTGCGCCGGCACAACCGCCAACTATTTCGCCGCCGACAGCATGGCCCAGTTGGTCGATGCCTTCAAGACCATCGGCAAGAAGGCCGCCGACCGCACCACGCGCCTGACGAACTGAGCGCCGGCGCGCCGCCGACCACCCATCGCCCAAAGCAGCCAGCACCGTCCCGCAATCCCTGCGGGGCGGTGTTTGCTGTCAAACTGATCGCCGCGCATCAGAACGGAAAAAATGATCAGAATCAAATCCTTTTGCCGTCTCTTCGCGCTGTCCGATCTATTTTTTAATTCGATTAAATGTCGGTTGCAACTGTTTCGCAACAATGCATAAACTATCGCAGTTGTGCTTCAGGCATCGGATGATGACTATATTCATGTGCGCCCGGCCGGACGGAACAACGCAGGTAGAAATAGCTCAGAGCCAGATGATGAACAATGTTTCGAAGGCAGGCATTCCTCTCCCCTCCCCGCGCAGTTCCGAGCCGAGCGTCCTTGCCGAGGAGATCATCGAGCGGCTGACGTACCGCATCGGCAAGGACGCCCAGGTCGCCAAGCCGCACGACTGGCTGACCGCCGCGATCCTCGTCATCCGCGACCGCGTCATCGACCGGTGGATGGCCTCGACCAAGCAGGTCTACAAGACCAACGCCAAGCGGGTCTATTATCTCTCCCTGGAATTCCTCATCGGCCGGCTGATGCGCGACGCCGTCAACAATCTCGGCCTGATGAACGAGATCCGCGACGCGCTCACCTCGCTCGGCGTCGATCTTGACGTCATCGCTGGTCTCGAGCCGGATGCCGCACTCGGCAATGGCGGCCTCGGGCGGCTCGCCGCCTGCTTCATGGAATCGATGGCGACCGTCGACATCCCCGCCTATGGCTATGGCATCCGCTACATGCACGGCCTGTTCCGCCAGCAGATGTCGGACGGCTGGCAGGTGGAACTGCCCGAGACCTGGCTCGCCCACGGCAACCCCTGGGAATTCGAGCGCCGCGAGAGTTCCTACGAAATCGGCTTCGGCGGTACGGTCGAGACCGTCGGCGGTTATGACGAGGCGCCGCGTTACATCTGGAAGCCGAGCGAGCGCGTCATCGCCATGGCTTACGACACGCCCGTCGTCGGCTGGCGCGGCAAGCGCGTCAACACGCTGCGCCTCTGGTCGGCCCAGCCGATCGACCCCATCCTGCTCGACGCCTTCAATGCCGGCGACCATATCGGGGCGCTGCGCGAGAGCAACAAGGCGGAAACCCTCACCCGCGTGCTCTATCCCGCCGATGCGACGCCCGCCGGCCAGGAACTGCGCCTGCGGCAGGAATTCTTCTTCTCCTCGGCCTCGCTCCAGGACATTCTGCGCCGCCACCTGCAGCAATATCCCGATTTCACCTCGCTGCCCGACAAGGTGTCGATCCAGCTCAACGACACCCATCCGGCGGTTTCCATCGCCGAGCTGATGCGCCTGCTGATCGACGTCCACAACCTCGATTTCGACGAGGCCTGGGACATCACCTGGCGCACCATCAGCTACACCAACCACACGCTGCTGCCGGAAGCGCTGGAAAGCTGGCCGGTGCCGCTGTTCGAGCGTCTGCTTCCGCGACACATGCAGATCATCTATGCGATCAACGCCAAGGTATTGGTCGACGCGCGCAAGACCAGGATGATGAGCGATGGCGAGATCCGCTCGATCTCGCTGATCGACGAGAACGGCGATCGCCGGGTACGCATGGGCAACCTCGCCTTCGTCGGCTCGCACTCGATCAACGGCGTCTCGGCGCTGCACACCGAGCTGATGAAGGAAACGGTGTTTGCCGACCTGCACAAGCTCTATCCGGACCGCATCAACAACAAGACCAACGGCATCACGCCGCGCCGCTGGCTGATGCAATGCAATCCGGGCCTGACCGGCCTCATCCGCGAAACCATCGGCGACGCCTTCATGGACGATGCCGAGGCGCTGCGCGCCCTCGACGCCCATGCCAAGGACACCGGCTTCCAGCATCGCTTCGCGGCGGTGAAACGGGCCAACAAGCAGGCGCTCGCCAATCTGGTCGCCCAGCGCATGGGCATCCGCATCGACCCTTCCGCGATGTTCGACATCCAGATCAAGCGCATCCACGAATACAAGCGCCAGCTTCTCAACATCATCGAGGCGGTGGCCCTCTACGACCAGATCCGCTCGCATCCGGAACAGGATTGGGTGCCGCGCGTTAAGTTGTTCGCGGGCAAGGCGGCGCCGAGCTATCACAATGCCAAGCTGATCATCAAGCTCGCCAACGACGTCGCCCGCGTCGTCAATAACGATCCGTCGGTGCGCGGCTTGCTGAAGGTGGTCTTCATTCCGAACTACAACGTCTCCCTCGCCGAAGTCATGGTTCCGGCGGCCGATCTGTCGGAGCAGATATCGACCGCCGGCATGGAAGCATCCGGCACCGGCAACATGAAATTCGCCCTCAACGGCGCCTTGACCATCGGCACGCTCGACGGCGCCAATGTCGAGATGCGCGACCATGTCGGCGAAGACAACATCTTCATCTTCGGCAAGACCGCCGAGGAGGTCGCCCGCGCCCGCTCCGAGCCGTCGAACGCCCGCGCCATCATCGAAGGCTCCAAGGAATTGTCACAGGCCCTGCAGGCGATCGCTTCCGGCGTGTTCTCCCCGGATGATCGCAGCCGCTTCTCCGGACTGATCGACGGCCTCTATAGCCATGACTGGTTCATGGTCGCCCGCGACTTCGAGGACTATACCCGCGCCCAGCGCGACGTCGACACGGTCTGGTCCGATTCGAAGAGCTGGTACGAAAAGGCCATCTACAACACCGCGCGGATGGGATGGTTCTCCTCGGACCGCTCCATCCGGCAATATTCCGAAGAGATCTGGAGGGCGGGATGAAGCAGGGCAGGAAGGCCGAGGCCCGCAACGGTGGGGGCGGACGCCCTCCCGAGCTGCCGGCGGCGGAAATCGCCGCCATCGTCCACGGCACCCATGCCGATCCCTTCGCGGTGCTGGGCGTGCATCGCGCCGGCGACGGCTATGTCGCCCGCTGCTTCATTCCGGGCGCCGAGGCGGCCACCGCCTTCGCGCTCGACGGCCAGGAAATCGGCACGCTCGAACAGCGCCACGATGAAGGATTTTTCGAAGGTCCTGTCACGGTCACCCGGTTACAGCCGGTGCGCTATCGCGCCCGGCGTGGCGATGCCGAATGGATGGTCACCGATCCCTACAGCTTTGGGCCCGTGCTCGGGCCGATGGACGATTATTATATCCGCGAAGGCTCGCATCTCCGGTTGTTCGACAAGCTCGGCGCCCATCCGCTCAAGCATGAAGGCGTCAACGGCTTCCATTTCGCCGTCTGGGCGCCGAATGCCAGCCGCGTATCGGTCGTCGGCGATTTCAATACCTGGGACGGCCGCCGACATGTGATGCGGCTGCGCCGCGACACCGGCATCTGGGAGATCTTCGCCCCCGACGTCGGCGCCGGCGTCGCCTACAAATTCGAGATCATGGGCCCTGAGAGCGTGCCGCTGCCGCTCAAGGCAGATCCTTTCGCCCGCCGCGCCGAACTGCGACCGAAAAACGCTTCGATGACGACGCCGGAACTGGTGCAGGACTGGCAGGACGCGGCGCATATGAAGCATTGGTCCAGCGTCGACCATCGCCGGCAGCCGATTTCCATCTACGAGGTTCATGCCGGCTCCTGGCGGCGGCGCGACGACAACGAGATGATGAGCTGGGACGAGCTGGCCGCGCATCTCATCCCCTATTGCGTCGATCTCGGCTTCACCCATATCGAATTTTTGCCGATCACCGAGCACCCCTTCGATCCTTCCTGGGGCTACCAGACGACCGGGCTTTATGCGCCGACCGCCCGCTTCGGCGAGCCGGAAGGCTTTGCCCGCTTCGTCAACAGCTGCCACAAGGTCGGCCTCGGAGTCATCCTCGACTGGGTGCCGGCGCATTTCCCGACCGACCAGCACGGGCTTGCCTGGTTCGACGGCACCGCGCTTTACGAGCACGAGGATCCGCGCCAGGGTTTCCATCCCGACTGGAACACGGCGATCTACAATTTCGGCCGCTCGGAAGTCCTGTCCTACCTCGTCAACAACGCGCTCTACTGGACGGAGAAATTCCATCTCGACGGCTTGCGCGTCGATGCCGTCGCCTCGATGCTCTATCTCGACTATTCGCGCAAGGAAGGCGAATGGGTGCCCAACGAATATGGCGGGCGCGAGAACCTGGACGCGGTCCGTTTCCTGCAGACGACCAATGCGCGCGTCTACGGTAGCCATCCCGGCGCGATGATGATCGCCGAGGAATCCACCTCCTGGCCGAAAGTCTCGCATCCCGTGCATGAGGGCGGGCTCGGCTTCGGCTTCAAGTGGAACATGGGCTTCATGCATGACACGCTGAGCTACATGTCGCGGGAGGCGGTGCATCGCAAGTACCACCATCAGGAGCTGACCTTCGGCCTGCTCTATGCCTTCTCGGAAAACTTCGTGCTGCCGCTCAGCCATGACGAGGTGGTCCACGGCAAGGGATCGCTGATCGCCAAGATGTCGGGCGACGACTGGCAGAAGTTCGCCAACCTGCGGGCCTATTACGGTTATATGTGGGGCTATCCCGGCAAGAAGCTGCTGTTCATGGGCCAGGAATTCGCCCAGTGGAGCGAATGGAGCGAGGCGCGCCAGCTCGACTGGAACCTGCTGCAATATCCCATGCATGAGGGCATGCGCCGATTGGTGCGCGACCTCAACCTTGCCTATCGCAGCAAGCCGGCGCTGCATGCGCGCGATTGCGAGGGCGAAGGCTATGAATGGCTGATCGCCGACGACCACCAGAATTCGGTCTTTGCCTGGCTGCGCAAGGCGCCCGGCGAAAAGCCGGTCGCGGTGATCAGCAATTTCACGCCGGTCTACCGCGAAAACTATGCCGTGCCGCTGCCCCATGCCGGGCGCTGGCGCGAGATCATCAATACCGATGCCGAAATCTACGGCGGCAGCGGCAAGGGCAATGGCGGACGCGTCCAGGCGGTTGAAGTGTCGAATGGAGGGATATCGGCGACGATCACCCTGCCGCCGCTGGCGACGATCATGCTGGAATGGGAAGGCTAGAGCATTTCCAGCCGAAGCGTGGTCGCTTCGGTATCGGACAATGCTCCAGGTTTCGCCCGCAAAGGCGAACGAAAACAGGCAGCACCCCGTCTCGCGAATGCGCATCGGTTCGGGAGACGGGCATCGAAACTTTCAGAATACCGGGAGGATTTCATGGTAGAAAAACGCATCCAACCCCTTGCCCGCGATGCGATGGCCTATGTTCTGGCCGGCGGCCGGGGAAGCCGCCTCAAGGAACTGACCGACCGCCGCGCCAAGCCCGCCGTCTATTTCGGCGGCAAGACCCGCATCATCGACTTCGCGCTGTCGAATGCGCTCAATTCCGGTATCCGCCGCATCGGCGTCGCCACGCAATACAAGGCGCATTCGCTGATCCGCCATATGCAGCGCGGCTGGAACTTCTTCCGCCCCGAGCGAAACGAGAGCTTCGACATCCTGCCGGCCTCCCAGCGCGTTTCGGAGACGCAGTGGTATGAGGGCACGGCGGACGCCGTCTACCAGAACCTTGACATCATCGAATCCTATGGTCCGGAATATATGGTCATCCTCGCCGGCGACCATATTTACAAGATGGACTACGAATTGATGCTGCAGCAGCACGTCGATTCCGGCGCCGACGTCACCGTCGGCTGCCTGGAAGTGCCGCGCATGGAAGCCACCGGCTTCGGCGTCATGCATGTCGACGGCACCGACAGGATCATCGATTTCGTTGAAAAGCCGGCCGATCCGCCGGGCATTCCCGGCAATCCGGATTTTGCGCTCGCCTCGATGGGCATCTATGTCTTCCACACGAAATTCCTGGTCGACGCGCTGCGCCGCGATGCCGCGGACCCTTCTTCCAGCCGCGATTTCGGCAAGGACATCATTCCGCATATCGTGAGCCACGGCAAAGCCCAGGCGCACCGCTTCGCCGATTCCTGCGTGCGCTCCGATTTCGAGCGCGAGCCCTACTGGCGCGACGTCGGAACCGTGGACGCCTACTGGCAGGCCAATATCGACCTGACCGACATCGTTCCCGAGCTCGACCTCTACGACAAGTCCTGGCCGATCTGGACCTATGCCGAGATCCTGCCGCCGGCCAAATTCGTCCATGACGACGAGAACCGCCGCGGCTCGGCCACCTCCTCGCTGGTCTCGGGTGATTGCATCATCTCCGGCGCCTCGCTGAACCGCAGCCTGCTGTTCACCGGCGTGCGCGCGAATTCCTATTCGCGGCTGGACAACGCCGTGGTGCTGCCCTCCGTGCGCATCGGCCGGCGCGCCCAGCTCAAGAATGTCGTCATCGATCATGGGGTGACCATTCCCGAGGGGCTCGTTGTCGGCGAGGAGCCGGAACTCGACGGCAAGCGCTTCCGCCGCACCGAAAGCGGCATCTGCCTGATCACCCAGGCGATGATCGACCGCCTGGACCTGTAACGCCATGCAGGTTCTTGCCGTCGCCTCCGAGATATTCCCGCTGGTCAAGACCGGCGGGCTGGCGGATGTGGCGGGCGCCCTGCCGCTCGCCCTCAAGCCGCTGGGCATCAGAACCCGGACCCTGATTCCCGGCTACCCGTCCGTTCTTGCCGCCGTGAAAGGCGCCGTGGCCTGCCATCGCTTCGATGACTTGCTGGGCGAAGAAGCCACCGTCCTGGAGGTCGAGCACCGGGGATTGGACCTGCTGATCCTCGACGCCCCAAGCCTTTACGACCGGGCGGGCGGCCCCTATCTCGATCCCGCCGGCATCGACCATGCCGACAACTGGAAACGCTTCGCCGCCCTGTCCAGGGCGGCGGCGGAGATTGCGGCCGGAGTGCTTTCCGGCTGGCAGCCGGACCTCGTCCATGCCCATGACTGGCAGGCGGCGATGGCGCCGGTCTACATGCGCTACGGCCTCGTGCCGGAACGCCCAAGCGCCGTCACCATCCACAATATCGCCTTCCAGGGCCAGTTCGCGTCCAGCATCTTCGCCGGCCTCGACCTGCCGCCGCATGCCTTCTCCATCGAAGGCGTCGAATATTATGGCGATGTCGGCTTCCTCAAGGGCGGATTGCAGACCACCCATGCGATCACCACCGTCAGCCCGTCCTATGCCGAGGAGATCCTGACGCCGGCCTTCGGCATGGGGCTGGAAGGGGTGATCGGCGCCCGCGTCGCCGACCTCACCGGCATCGTCAACGGCATCGACGCCCATGTCTGGGATCCGGCGACCGACCCGATGATTTCGGCCCATTATTCCGCAGGCAACATGAAGCGCCGGCCGGAAAACCGCCGGGCGGTGGCCGAACATTTCGGCCTCGACCAGGATCAGGGACCGATCTTCTGCGTCGTCAGCCGCCTCACCTGGCAGAAAGGCATGGATCTGCTGGCCGAAGTCGCCGACGAGATCGTCGCCCGCGGCGGCAAGCTCGCCGTGCTTGGCTCTGGCGATGCCGATCTGGAATCGGCCTTGCGGGCCGCTGCCGCCCGCTATCCCGGCCGCGTCGGCCTGTCGCTCGGCTATAACGAGCCGCTGTCGCACCTCATGCAGGCCGGCAGCGACGCGATCCTCATTCCCTCGCGCTTCGAGCCCTGCGGCCTGACCCAGCTTTACGCGCTGCGCTACGGTTGCATCCCCGTCGTCGGCCATACAGGCGGGCTTGCCGACACTGTCATCGATGCCAACGAAGCCGCGCTCAATGCCAGAGTGGCGACCGGCGTGCAGTTTTCGACCATCGACCTTTCAGGCCTGCGCCTTGCCTTGCGGCGAACCTTCCGCCTGTATGAAAATCAAAAACTCTGGACGCAAATGCAAAAGCAGGGCATGAAATCGGACGTATCATGGGAAAAGAGCGCCGAAACCTATGCCGCGCTCTACGCCCGCCTCGTCTCGAAAGGCATTTAGCCACATGAACAAGACTGTTCCCACCAAACCCTATGCCGATCAGAAACCGGGAACCTCCGGCCTGCGCAAGAAGGTTCCGGTGTTCCAGCAGGAAAACTATGCCGAGAACTTCATCCAGTCGATCTTCGATTCGCTGGAAGGGTATCAGGGCAAGTGCCTCGTGATCGGCGGAGACGGCCGGTACTACAATCGCGAAGTCATCCAGAAGGCCATCAAGATGGCCGCCGCCAACGGTTTCGGCAAGGTAATGGTCGGCAAGGGCGGCATCCTGTCGACGCCCGCAGCCTCGCATATCATCCGCAAATACAAGGCCTTCGGCGGCATCATCCTTTCCGCCAGCCACAATCCCGGCGGCCCGACCGAAGATTTCGGCATCAAGTACAATATCGGCAATGGCGGCCCGGCCCCCGAAAAGATCACCGACGCCATCTATGCCCGCACCAAGACGATCGACGCCTACAAGATCGCCGATTTCGCCGACATCAACCTCGATACGATCGGCAAGCAGACGGTCGCCGGCATGGTGATCTCGGTCATCGATCCGGTCGAGGATTATGCGGCGCTGATGGAGGAGCTGTTCGATTTCGGCGCCATCCGCAACATGATCAGCCTTGGCTTCCGCATCGCCTTCGATGCGATGAGCGCCGTGACCGGCCCCTATGCCAAGGAGATCCTCGAAAACCGGCTTGGGGCGCCCAACGGTTCGGTGCGCAATTTCCTGCCGCTGCCGGATTTCGGCGGCCATCACCCGGACCCGAACCTCGTCTATTGCAAGGAACTTTATGACGAGATGATGGGCGACGATGCGCCCGATTTCGGCGCGGCATCCGATGGCGACGGCGACCGCAACCTGATCATCGGCAAGGACATGTTCGTCACGCCGTCCGATAGCCTGGCGATTCTCGCGGCCAACGCCAATCTAGCGCCCGGTTATTCGGCCGGCATCGCCGGCATCGCCCGCTCGATGCCGACCTCGGGCGCCGCCGACCGCGTCGCCGAAAAGCTCGGCGTCGGCATGTACGAGACCCCGACCGGCTGGAAATTCTTCGGCAACCTGCTCGATGCCGGCCTGGCCACCATCTGCGGCGAGGAAAGTGCCGGCACCGGCTCCAACCATGTGCGCGAAAAGGACGGCCTTTGGGCGGTTCTCCTCTGGCTGAACATCCTGGCCGTGCGCGGCGAGAGCGTCGCCGATATCGTGCGCCAGCATTGGGCCGCCTATGGCCGCAACTATTATTCGCGCCACGATTATGAAGGCGTCGATTCCGATGCCGCCAACGGGCTGGTGACGGCGCTGCGCGCCAAGCTGCCGACGCTGGCCGGCACCCAGTTCGGCGCCCTCACCGTCGCCTCGGCCGACGATTTCGCCTATCACGACCCGGTCGACAAGTCGGTGAGCATGAACCAGGGCATCCGCGTGCTGTTCGAAGGCGGCTCGCGCGTCGTCTTCCGCCTCTCCGGCACCGGCACGTCGGGCGCGACGCTGCGCGTCTATATCGAGCGCTACGAGCCCGATCCCGGCCGCCACGGGCTGGACACACAGGAGGCGCTCGCCGACCTGATCGCCGTTGCCGAAGAAATCGCCGACATCAAGGCCCGCACCGGCCGCGACGCACCAAGCGTCATCACCTGACGGCCCGCCATGGAGACGCCGCATGGAGGATAGCTTCTCTCGTCAGGGTGGTGCCATCCTTTTCGACAGCGGCGTCGAATTCGCCGTCCGGTCTCCGCTGGCCACGCATGTGGATCTCTGCCTGTTTGACGGACAGGCGGAGGGGCGCCTGCCGATGGAGCGCGACGGCGATATCCACCGCCTGTTCGTCGACGACCTGAAGCCTGGCGCCCGCTACGGTTTTCGCGCCGACGGCGTCTACGATCCCGACAAGGGTTTTTGGTTCGATCCGGGCAAGCTGCTGGTCGATCCCTATGCCACCGAACTCGACCGGCCCTTCCGCCATGATGCAAGGCTGAGCCAGTTTGGCACTGAGACCGCCGATCTCGTTCCGAAGGCCATCGTCCGCCGCCACAGGCCGGTGAAACGCCAGCCGCCTTTGTTCAGGAAGGGCGGTTTCATCTACGAAGTCGCGGTGCGCCCCTTCACCATGCTGCATCCTGAGGTGCCCGAGGCGCAACGCGGCACGGTCGCGGCCCTGGCCCATCCTGCTATCATCGCCCACCTGAAACGGCTCGGCGTCGATGCCGTCGAACTGATGCCGATCACCGCCTGGATCGACGAACGCCATCTGCCGCCGCTTGGCCTGACCAATGGCTGGGGCTACAATCCCATCGCCTTCATGGCGCTCGATCCGCGTGTCGTGCCGGGCGGCGTCGCCGAACTGGCCGACACCGTCGCGGCGTTGCGCGCCGAGGGCATCGGCGTCATCCTCGACCTCGTCTTCAACCATACCGGCGAAAGCGACCGCCACGGCGCGACCCTGTCGCTGCGCGGCCTCGACAATCTCACCGCCTATCGCCACCATCGCGGCGAGCCCGGCCATCTCGTCAACGATACCGGCACCGGCAATACGGTCGCCTGCGACCATCCGCATATCCGTCAGATGATCGTCGAAAGCCTGCGCCATTTCGTGTTGCATGCCGGCGTCGACGGTTTTCGTTTCGACCTCGCCCCGGTCCTCGGCCGCACCGCCGACGGCTTCTCCCGCGACAGCGAGACGCTCGCCGCCATCCATGCCGACGAAGTGCTCTCCGACCGGGTGCTGATCGCCGAACCCTGGGATATTGGCCCGGGCGGCTACCAGCTCGGCAATTTCCCGCAAACCTTCCTCGAATGGAACGACCGCGCCCGCGACGACCTGCGCCGCTACTGGCGCGGCGATGCTCGCATGACCGGCGCTCTGGCGACGGCGCTGGCCGGTTCCTCGGATATTTTCCAGCGCGACGGCGCGAACGAAACCCGCAGCGTCAATTTCATCGCCGCCCATGACGGTTTCACCCTGCACGACCTCGTCGCTTACGAACACAAGCATAACGAGGCCAATGGCGAGGACAATCGCGACGGCCATGGCGAGAATTTTTCCTGGAACAACGGCGTCGAGGGCGAGACGGAAGGCGGCGCGGTACTCGCCGGCCGCCGCGCCGATCTCGCCGCCCTGCTCGGCACGCTGTTCGCGGCGCGCGGCACGGTGATGCTGACCGCCGGCGACGAGGGCGGCCGCAGCCAGGGCGGCAACAACAATGCCTATTGCCAGGACAATGCCATCACCTGGATCGACTGGTCGCGCCTCGACGACGGGCTGATCGCCCACACCGCCTTCCTCTCCGCTTTGCGAAAACGCTTCGACGGCCTGTCCGCCCAAAGCTTCTTCACCGGCGCGGACGGCGACGTCGTCTGGGCGACGGCTGGCGGGGAGCCGATGACGGTGGCCGACTGGGAGGACGAGCAGGGAGCAACGCTCGCCATGGTCATCCGCACGCCGGATCGTGAAACCGGCCGCGACACGCGGCTGGCAATCCTACTCAACCGCGCCCGTGAGGGCCGCCGCTTTCGCCTGCCGCCGTCCGGGCGCGGCTGGCGCCTGCTCTCCCCTGCCGCCGCCACGCCGGTCGAAACGGTCGATGCGGACGGGCGCAGCGTCCTCTTCTGCGTCGAACTTTAACCTCCCATACCTGCGGATCGGTCCCCTGAATGGCGTCTGAAATCTCCCTTGCCGATATACGCGGCATCGTCGGCACCGAAGTCGGCGTCTCCGGCTGGATCGTCGTCGACCAGGCCCGCATCGATCGTTTCGCCGATGCCACCGATGACCACCAGTTCATTCATTGCGATCCGGCGCGTGCCGCCGAAACGCCGTTCGGCGGCACTATCGCCCATGGCTTTCTGACGCTGTCGCTGCTCTCCGCCCTCAGTTTCGACGGCGCGCCGCAGATTCGCGAACAAACCATGGGCATCAATTACGGCTTCGACAGCGTGCGGTTCCTATCGCCGGTGAAGGTCGGCGCGCGGGTCCGCGGCCGTTTCCTGCTCGCCGAGGCCCGCTTTCGCGGCGCCCACATGCTGATGCTCACCTATGACGTCACGGTCGAGATCGAAAACGAGAAGAAACCGGCGCTCACCGCCCGCTGGATGACGATCATCCAGTTCGATCCCAGGGATCGGCCGGAAGGCAGCTGATTTTTGGTCAGCAGGAAGCCCGCCTGCCTTTCGACAGGCGGGCCTTTCCTCATTGGATGACCGGTGGCTGGCTGAGGTCGACAGCCGGCTTGGCCGGTTGCGCCGTGGCCGGCTGCTGGCCGGGCACGCCTTCGGCAGGCCGGCTCCCGAGGCCCGGCAAGCCGCCCTTGCCGTCGCCGCCGAGCGGCGGCAGGCCGAAATTCGGCATCTGCGCGCCGCCGCCGTTCTCACCGAAGCCGGGCACGACGATGTTGATGGTGCTCGGATCGACCTTCGGACCATTGTCGAGCCAATGCGTTACTGATTCCGGCCAGAAGATCACCACCGCCACGAGGATGAGCTGCATGGCGAGCCAGGGCAAGGCGCCCATATAGATGTCGGTGGTCTTGACCTCGCGCGGAGCGATGGAGCGCAGGTAGAACAGCGCGAAGCCGAAGGGCGGATGCATGAAACTGGTCTGCATGTTGATGCAGATCAGCACGCCGAACCAGATGAGGTCGATGCCCAGCGATTGCGCCACCGGCGCCAGCATCGGGATAACGATGAAGGCGATCTCGAAGAAATCGAGGAAGAAGGCGAGCACGAAAATGAAGATGTTGACGAAGATCAGGAAACCGACCGGTCCGCCCGGCAGCCCCGTCAGCAGGTGCTCGATCCAGCGCGAGCCGTCCATGCCCTGGAAGACCAGCGAGAAGCAGGTGGAGCCGATGAGGATGAACACCACCATCGACGTGATGTGCATGGTCGAGCTCATGCCCTGGCGGATGAGCGGCCAGGTGAGACGGCGATGCAGGGCGGCGAGCACTATCGCGCCGACGACGCCGAGCGCGCCGGCTTCCGTCGGCGTCGCCAGCCCCATGAAGATGGTGCCGAGCACGAGGAAGATCAGCACGATCGAAGGGACCATGCCGGCCAGCACCTTGAACAGCAGCTTGCCATCCAGCTTGCCGCGCACCTCCAGCGGCAGCGGCGGCATGTCGTTGGGGCGCACCACCGACAGCACCATGATGAACAGGATGAAGATCGCCACCTGCAGGATCGACGGGCCGATGGCGCCGAGATACATGTCGCCGACCGAGCGGCCGAGCTGGTCGGCCAGCACCACCAGCACCAGCGAGGGCGGGATGAGCTGGGTGATCGTGCCGGATGCGGCGATCACGCCGGTCGCCAGCCGTTTGTTGTAGCCATAGCGCAGCATGATCGGCAGCGAGATGACGCCCATGGTGATCACCGAGGCGGCGACCGTGCCGGTGATCGCCCCGAGGATGGCGCCGACGACGATGACGGCGTAAGCGAGGCCGCCGGGGATCGCTCCGAACAGCTTGCCCGTGCCTTCCAGCAGATCCTCCGCCAGCCCGCAGCGCTCCAGGATGGCGCCCATGAAAGTGAAGAAGGGAATGGCGAGCAAGAGGTCGTTGGAGACGATGCCGAAGAAGCGATGCGGCAGCGCCAGCAGGAAGACCGGGTCGAAGTGCCCGGTGACAATTCCGACGATGCCGAAGAACAGGCCGACCGAGGCCAGCGAAAAGGCCACCGGAAATCCATAGAGCATGAAAACGATCAGCCCCAGGAACATCAGCGGCGGCATGATACCGTAACTGAACAAAAGCGTAATCCTCCCGATCCGCCGAGTTTATTGCAGGGGTTTTTCGTATTTGGTGTCGAGGTCGATACGGCCCGAAAGCGCCGCGATCCGCTTGATCAGCTCCGAAAGCCCCTGCAGCGCCAGCAGCGCGAACCCCGCCACCAGCACCAGCTTGACCGGCCAGCGGATGAGGCCGCCGGCATTCGAGGACATCTCGCCCTGCACATAGGAGGTGTGGAAAACCGGCCAGCACAGCCAGGCAAGATAGACGCAGGCCGGCAGCAGGAAGAAGACGATGCCGATCACATCCACCCACAGCCGCGCGCGGGCCGAGATCGCCCCGTAGATGAGATCGACGCGCACATGCTCGTTCATGCGCAGCGTATGCGAGGCCCCCATCATGACGATGAAGGCGAAGAGATACCACTGGATCTCCAGCCAGGCATTGGAGCTGTAGCTGAAGACATAGCGGATCGATGCGTTGGCCGCGCTGATCAGGCAGCAGATGAGAACGGCGTATTCGCACAGAGTGCCGATGGATTTGCTGAAGGCGACTATCCCGCCCCTGACTCGAAGCAGTGCCGTCACCTTGTCCTCCTTCCCCTTTATCGCGGCCGGCTGACAAGACCGGTCGCCCTTTATGGTTCGGAATGCGGGGGCGAACGATTCGCCGCCTTTCCCGTCATTCTCCCTGCAATGCATAAAGCATTTCCAGGAAAAGTGCGTAGCGGTTTTCCATACGGACATGCGCAAAACAGAAAGGGCGAAACGATGCCCCTGACAATGCTGTCACCACGCGCGAGACGCGAAAGCCATGGAACCAAAACGCGACTTTTGCATTGATATGGCGTGGGTTGTTTTTTAACGGGAGAGGTTTCCATGCAAGACGCACAGGTCGGTTGGATCGCAGCGATCATCATCGGCGGCATTGCCGGTTGGCTGGCGGAAAGATTCATGAACAGCAATATGGGCGTGCTCATGAACATCCTGCTCGGCATTGTCGGCGCCATCGTCGCCAATGCTCTCTTGTCGGTATTCGGCATCGTGCTCGGCGGGTGGATCGGCTATCTGATCGCCGGCTTCATCGGCGCCTGCATCCTCATTGCCATCGGCAGGGCTTTCCGACGATAAGCCCACACCAATTTCATCATGCCTTGAAAAGCGCGACCGGACATCTCCGATTGCGCTTTTCCTTTGTATTGTGTAGGGCTTGATCTACGAGAAGCCGCCTGCAAACGGGCGGCGATTCTGGCCATATTCAGGCGGCGAGGCCGAGGGGGCGCGCCGCCCCGCAAGGAGATCGTAGACGATGAGCGAGCATCATACCGGACCGGTCGAGACCGGCGCGCCGATGAACTATTCGGAACATGAGAAGACCTATGACCTTTTCGTGCACGGCGCCAAATATGGCACAATGATCCTCGTGGTGCTGCTGATCGCCATGGCCGCCGGTTTCTTTACGGCAGCCGGCTTCTTCGGCGGGCTGGTGCTGTTCGTCATCCTGACCATCGCCGGTTTTGTGCTGCTGAAATAAGCGCCGATTTCGTTGATTGCCTGAAAGGCCATGGCAGGCGTCTGCCATGGCCTTTTCGTTGCGCCTGTTCAAAGCAAAACCGCCGCCGTGAGGGCCACGACGGCGGTTTGCGACAGGCTTCGATTGTCGAAGGCTCAGCTCGCGCCGCGGGTGCGGGCCAGTCCGTCCTTGGCGGGCGTATATTTCGGGTCGAGCTGCAGGGCGTGCGAATAGGATTTCCTGGCGCGCGCCATATCGCCGCGCCGCTCATAGACCAGCGCCTGGTTGGCCCAGGATTCGGCATTGCTGCCGTTCAGCTCGATGGCGTGGTTGAAGTCGGCAAAGGCGTTGTCGTCGTCGTTCAGCGCGATGTAGGAAATGCCGCGGCCGTTGTAGGGCTCGGGCGAATTCGGCGACAGCGAAATCGCCTTGGCGAAATCCTCGATCGCCTTGGCGTGGTCCCCGCGCTTCTGGTAGATCAGGCCGCGATTGTGATAGGCGCGCCCATCCGTCGTATCGAGTTGGATCGCACGATTGAAATCGTTGAAGGCCTCGTCGATGCGGCCGGCCTGGCGATAGAGATTGCCGCGGCCGATATAGGCGACATCGTACTTCGGGTTGATCTGCAGCGCCATATTGTAATCGGCGGCCGCTTCCGCCTGCTTGCCCATGTTGCGATAGACCAGCGCCCGGTTGGCATAGGCCTGGTAGAATTTCGGGTTCATCTGCAGCGCGCGGCTGAAATCGTCGAGAGCGCGCTTGAACTGACCCGCCCGACCATAGGCGGAGCCACGGACATTATAGCCTTCCGGATCGGTCGGATTGCTGTTGATGACCGAGGACAGCGAGGCGATGTTCTGCTCCGAGCCCTGTTCGCGGTCGACCTTGATCATGTCGTCCGTCGAGGCCGTCTGGCAGCCGGAAAGCGCCAGGGCGGTCGCAAGCGTCATCGCCGCTGCGGGAACGAGCCGCGCGATGGACAAACGGAATGCGCCGGCGGTCGGGAGAGAAGCAGGTGTGGTGATCATGTCAGCCCATCGTCAGGCTCGCGTCACAGGCGGCTCAACGCCGTCTCGTCCTCCGCGCGAGGGGAATCAAAAAAGCGGCGGCGACATCAGCCGCCCCCGCCATTCATGCGAATTGATTACGTCGAAATGACGACCGATCACCGAGCAGCCGGGCGGCCAGTGGCGATGAGGCCTTCGCGCTGGGCGCGCTTGCGTGCCAGCTTGCGGACGCGGCGAACGGCTTCGGCCTTTTCGCGGGCGCGCTTCTGGGAGGGCTTCTCGTAGTAGTCCCGCATCTTCATTTCGCGGAAAATGCCTTCGCGCTGCATTTTCTTCTTCAGGGCGCGGAGCGCCTGGTCGACATTGTTATCGCGGACAAGTACCTGCACGTGAAATCCCGTTCCTTTGGTTTGGTTGATGCCGACGCCACAGTCAGGGATTGGGGCGAAGAGGCAATAAACATAACGTTCGCACAAGCCGGAGCCGCGCGATTGGTTGAGCGGAGTATCAGATCGCTCCGGGAAAGTCCAGCCGTCCCATATCGTTCGCGCCGAAAAAACCGACCTCATGCCTTTTTGCGTCATTCGTGTCGAAAGCCTGGGGCGTATGCGTCGCAAAACAGCCGTTGTGTCGCGCGCGGATTTGCGATTTCTTGGCCCATCTTTTTCGGAACGGCCTCACTCACAGGAGTTGAAACGCCAATGCAAAAATATTCGATTTTTGCCGTCGTCCGCGAGGCGATGCGCGGAAACAAGGGCTGGAAGGCGCAATGGACCTCGCCCGAGCCGCGCAAGGAATACGACGTCATCATCATCGGCGGCGGCGGCCACGGTCTGGGGGCCGCTTATTATCTCGCCAAGGAGCACGGCATCACCAATGTCGCAGTGCTGGAAAAAGGCTGGATCGGCGGCGGCAATACCGGCCGCAACACCACCATCATCCGTTCGAATTACCTCTACGAAGAGAGCATGGACATCTACGAACATGCGCTCAAGCTGTGGGAGGGCCTGAGCCAGGATCTGAACTACAACGTCATGTATTCGCCGCGGGGCGTGATGATGCTGTCGCATTCGGTCCATGACCAGCAGTCGTTCAAGCGCCACGTCAACGCCAACCGCCTCTACGGCATCGACAACGAATGGATGACGCCGGAGCAGGCCAAGGCCTATTGCCCGCCGCTCGACATTTCCAAGTCGGCGCGCTATCCGATCAATGGCGCTGCCCTGCAGCGGCGCGGCGGCACCGCCCGCCACGACGCCGTCGCCTGGGGTTATGCCCGTGGCGCGTCGGATCGCGGCGTCCATATCATCCAGAACTGCGAAGTCACCGGCATCCGCCGCGGCCCCGATGGCGCCGTCCTCGGCGTCGAGACCAATCGCGGCTTCATCGGCGCCAAGAAGATCGGGGTTTCGGCCGCCGGCCATACCTCCGTGGTCATGAACATGGCCGACGTGCGCGTGCCGCTGCAATCGAGCCCCTTGCAGGCGCTGGTGTCCGAACCGCTGAAGCCGATCTTCCCCTGCGTGGTCATGTCGAACACGGTGCATGCCTATATCTCGCAGTCGGACAAGGGCGAACTGGTCATCGGTGCGGGCACCGACCAGTACAATTCCTATTCCCAGACCGGCGGCATCCAGATCATCACCCACACGCTGGACGCCATCTGCGAATTGTTCCCGATGTTCCGCCGCGTCAAGATGATGCGTCAATGGGGCGGCATCGTCGACAACACGCCTGACCGTTCCGCCATCCAGGGCGTGACGCCGGTAAAAAACCTGTTCGTCAATTGCGGCTGGGGCACCGGCGGCTTCAAGGCGACGCCGGGTTCGGCGCATCTCTTCGCGCATCTGATCGCCCGCGGCGAGCCACACCGGCTGGCGGCCGGCCTGACGCTCGACCGCTTCCGCACCGGACGCCTGATCGACGAAGCCGCCGCCGCGGCCGTGGCGCATTGAGGGATTTCGACATGCTGCTCATCCATTGCCCCTATTGTGGTGAAGACCGCTCCGAACTGGAGTTCCGCGGCGCCGGCGACGCGCATATCGCGCGCCCGACCAACATGGCCGACATTTCCGACGCGGAATTCGAGGCCTTCTTCTTCCTTCGCCAGAACCCGAAGGGAATCATCTACGAGCGCTGGCGCCATATCCATGGCTGCGGCCGCTTCTTCAATGCGGTCCGCGACACCGTCAGCGACCGGTTCATCAAGACCTACAAGGCAGGCGAGCCGAAGCCGGATATAAATGCCGCGCCGGCCACCGACGCCAAGGTCGAGACCTACGAGGCCCTGGAAGGAGACGCCCGATGAGCGGCGCCAATCGTATCACGGGCAAGGGCCGGCTGACGCCCGCCCGCACCGTCCGTTTCACATTCGACGGCAAGAGCTACACCGCGCTTCAGGGCGATACCGTCGCCTCGGCGCTGCTGGCGCATGGCGTGCATCTGCTTGGCCGCTCGTTCAAGTATCACCGCCCGCGCGGCATCCTCTCGGCCGGCCCGGAAGAGCCGAACGCGCTGCTCGACATTTCCCGCGATTCCGCCCGTCGCCAGCCGAACGTGCGCGCCAGCGTCCAGGAAGTCTTCGATGGCATGAAGGCCGAGTCGCAGAACCGCTGGCCGTCGCTCTCCTTCGACATCGGCGGCATCAACAACCTGATGTCGCCCTTCTTTGGCGCCGGTTTCTACTACAAGACCTTCATGTGGCCGAAGAAGGCCTGGCATTCCATCTATGAGCCCTTCATCCGCCGCGCCGCCGGTCTGGGCGTTGCGCCCACCGAGGCCGATCCGGATCATTATGCCGGTCGTTACGCCCATTGCGACGTGCTGGTCGTCGGCGCCGGCGTCTCCGGTCTTTCCGCGGCGCTTGCCGCGGCTGAAACCGGCGCTGAGGTCATGCTTGTCGACGAACAGCCGGAAGCCGGCGGCGCGCTGCATTTCGATGCCGGCGTCACCATCGACGGGCAGCCGGGTTACGACTGGGCGCAGGCAACGGTCGCCAGGCTCCAGGCCATGGACAATGTCAAGGTCCTGACCCGTACCACGGCCTTCGGCTACTACAACCACAATTTCGTGGCGCTGGTGGAACGGGTCACCGATCATCTGGCCAGCCCAGACCGCCACACGGCGCGCGAGCGCATGTGGCAGGTGCGTGCCAAGCGCGTCATCGTTGCCGCCGGCGCGATCGAGCGCCACATGGTGTTCGCCAACAACGACCGTCCCGGCATCATGCTGGCTTCGGCCGCGCGCACCTTCATCAACCATTTCGGTGTTGCCGTCGGTTCGAAGATCGGCGTCTACACCGCCCATGATTCGGCTTATGAAGCGGCCTTCGACCTGCGCCGCGCCGGCGTTTCCATCGCCGCCATCGTCGATACGCGCGACAATCCGGGGACCGGCGTGCTCGCCGAAGCCCGTTCGCTCGGCATCGATGTCCTCACCGGCCATTCGGTGACGGATACCTCGGGCAAGCTGCGCGTCTCGGCCATGCATGTGACGCGAAACGGCGGCGGCGCGGTGCGCAAGATCCCGGTCGACGCGCTGATCGTCTCTTCCGGCTGGACGCCGTCGGTGCATCTGTTCTCGCAGTCGCGTGGCAAGCTGCGTTTCGATGCCGCGACCCAGCGCTTCCTGCCGGACACCTATGCGCAGAACATGGTCTGCGTCGGCGCCTGCAACGGCACCGACGATCTGCAGGCGGCCATCGACGAGGCGGTTTCCGCCGGTGTCTCGATGGCGCGGGAAGCCGGCATCGACGGTTCGGCGTCGACCACGCCGCGCGGCGAGGCGCGCTTCGCCTGGACCGGCGGCATGCTGGGCGCGGGCGAAGGCGCTGGCGCAGATACGACCGTGAAGGCATTCATCGACTTCCAGCACGACGTCTGCGCCAAGGATATCCGTCTGGCGGTGCGCGAGGGCATGCATTCCATCGAGCATATCAAGCGCTTCACCACCAACGGCATGGCCTCCGACCAGGGCAAGCTGTCGAACATGCACGGCCTGGCGATCGCCGCCGAGGCGCTCGACCGGCCGATCCCGCAGGTGGGCCTCACCACCTTCCGCCAGCCCTACACGCCGGTCACCTTCGGCGCGCTGATCAGCCATTCGCGTGGCGATCTGTTCGATCCGGCTCGCAAGACGCCGATGCATGCCTGGGAAGAGGCGCATGGCGCCGAATTCGAGGATGTCGGCAACTGGAAGCGCGCCTGGTATTACCCGCGCGCCGGCGAGACCATGCATGAGGCGGTCAACCGCGAATGCAGGACGGTGCGCACTGTTGCCGGCGTCTTCGACGCCTCGACGCTCGGCAAGATCGAGGTCGTCGGCCCGGATGCCGCCGCCTTCCTCAACCTGATGTACACCAATGCCTGGGATACGCTGAAGCCCGGCCGCTGCCGCTACGGCATCATGACCCGCGAGGACGGCTTCGTCTATGACGACGGCGTCGTCGGGCGACTGGCCGAGGATCGTTTCCATGTGACCACCACCACCGGCGGCGCGCCGCGCGTGCTGCAGCACATGGAAGACTATCTGCAAACCGAGTTCCCGCATCTGAACGTCTGGCTGACCTCGACCACCGAGCAATGGGCGGTCATCGCCGTCCAGGGCCCGAAGGCGCGCGAGATTCTCGCGCCGCTGGTCGAAGGAATCGACATGTCGCCGGAATCCATGCCGCATATGAGCGTGGCTGAAGGCAAGATTTGCGGCGTGCCGACGCGTCTGTTCCGCATGTCGTTCACCGGCGACATGGGCTTCGAAGTCAACGTGCCCGCCGACTACGGCCAGGCGATCTGGGAAGCGATCTGGGCGAGAGCCGAGCCGATGGGCGCCTGCGTCTACGGCACCGAGACCATGCACGTGTTGCGCGCCGAGAAGGGCTACATCATCGTCGGCCAGGATACGGACGGCACGGTGACACCGGAAGATGCTGGCGTGGGCTGGGCCGTGTCCAAGAAAAAGACGGACTTCGTCGGTATTCGCGGCCTCAAGCGCCCCGATCTGGTGAAGGAAGGCCGCAAGCAGTTGGTCGGCATCACCACCAAGGATCCGCATGTGGTGCTGGAGGAAGGCGCGCAGGTCGTCGCCGATCCGAACCAGCCGAAGCCGATGACCATGCTCGGTCACGTCACCTCGTCCTACTGGTCGGAGAATTGCGGGCGTTCCATCGCTTTCGCATTGATTGCCGGCGGACGGGCGAAGATGGGGCAGACGCTCTATGTGCCGATGCCGGACAGGACGATCCCCGTCGAAGTGACGGATCTGGTGTTCTTTGACAAGGAAGGGGGCCGCATCAATGGCTGATCAGACCCAAGCGCTCCGCCGTGAGCCGCTCGCAAATGCACATGGCGGCTCCGGCGGCGTGCGCCTGACGCCGGCCAAGCCCGCCAGCCGCATCTCGCTGCGTGCCAGGGCAGACGCCGTCGGCGCCCTGTCGTCGGCGCTCGGCCTCGACCTTCCGATCCGCCCGAGCGCCTCGGCCATCTCCAATGGCCGCATGGCGTTGTGGCTCGGCCCGGACGAATGGCTTGTGATCGACGAGAACGGCGCCGATCTGATGGCCGCCGCCGCATCCGCTGGCGCGATGCATTCGGCGACGGACGTCTCGCATCGCAACACGGCGATCATCGTTTCCGGCCCCGGCGCGGCAACCGCGATCAACAGCGGCTGCCCGCAGGATCTGTCGCTGAAGGCCTGCCCGGTCGGAAAATGCTCGCGCACCATCTTCGGCAAGGCGGAGATCGTGCTGCTGCGCATGTCGGAAGATACGTTCCGCGTCGAATGCTGGCGCTCCTTCTCGCCCTTCGTCTTCGGCCTTCTGGCCGAAGGGGCGGAAGACGCGGCGCAGTAAAAGAGCGTCGCGCATGAAAAAGGCCCCGAGGCAAAGCGCTTCGGGGCCTTTTTGCTGGAACTTCCGATACTTGGAGCATTTCCGGACGGAAAACCGCTACACACTTTTCCTGGAAATGCTCTATAGCTTGCCGGCGCGCTGCTGGATCATCATGAATGTATCGAACGTGTATTCGGCGAGCTGCATCCAGAGATAACCTTCCTTCTTGAAAGCGACCTGGTCGTCGTAGATTTTCTTGAAGGTGGGGTTGCCGGCCGAGATTTCCGCATAGACGCTCTGCGCGGCGGTATAAGCGGCCTCGAGGATCTCCTGGCTGAAGGGGCGCAGCACCGTGCCTTCGCCGACGAGCTGCTTGACCGCCAGCGGGTTCTTCATGTCGTATTTCGCCATCATGCTGGTATTGGCGAAGGCGCAGGCATCGGAGAGCACGCCCTGATAGGCCTTGGGCAGGCCATTCCATTTCTCCAGGTTGACGAAGGTATGGATGACCGGACCGCCTTCCCAGAAGGCCGGGTAATAATAATACTTGGCGACCTTGTTGAAGCCGAGCTTGTGGTCGTCATAAGGGCCGACCCATTCGGCGGCGTCGATGGTGCCCTTTTCCAGCGCCGGATAGATGTCGCCGCCGGCGATCTGCTGCGGGATGACGCCGAGCTTTTCCACCACCTTGCCGGCGAGGCCGGCGATGCGCATCTTCAAGCCTTTGAGATCGTCGAGCGTGTTGATCTCCTTGCGGAACCAGCCGCCCATCTGCGCGCCGGTATTGCCGGAAATCATGCCATAGAGATTGTGGGTGGCGTAGAATTCGTTGAGCAGCTTGTTGCCGTTTCCTTCGTAGAACCAGGAATTGGTCAGGCGGGCATTGAGGCCGAAGGGGATCGCCGTGCCGATGGCGAAGGTCGGATCCTTGCCGACATAATAATAGGAGCAGGTGTGGCACATCTCGACCGAGCCTTCGCCGACCGCATCCGCCGCCTGCAGGCCCGGGACGATTTCGCCGGCGGCGAAGACCTGGATGTCGAAATTGCCGTCGGTGGCGTCGGAGACATGCTTGGCCAGATCCACGGCGCCGCCATAGATCGTATCGAGGCTCTTGGGAAATGACGACGTCAGTCGCCAGGTGATCTTCGGGGCCTGCTGCGCGATCGCGGGTGCGGCAAGCACTGCCGCGCCTGCTGCGCCGACACTGGCCACGCCCGCTTTCTTGATGAATGAACGACGATCCATGACTTACCTCCCAGTTGCGCGCCCTCGTCTCTCGCGCTGGCCCGTGGGGCGAGCTAAACACGTTGCCCGCCCGGTTTCAAGCGTTGAAACCATTATTGTTTTTGCCCAAAATTCGAGCATGCGGCAGGCTGCGTCGATCCCGTTTCCCCACCGCCGCCAGCGGTGCCCCGCACGCTTTGCAAAAACGGGCAGTTGACTTGGGCAGCGATCTGGCCTCACAACGAACCGGCAATTCGAAAGACCTGCGGAGCAGACATGTCGAGACCCTTCGTGGCCATCCCGGCCGATATTCGCGAATTCGATGCAACGACCTGGCATTCCGTCCAGACCCAGTATGTCAAGGCGGTGGTCAAGGTGGCGAACGTCTCCACCTTCCTCATTCCGGCCCTGGAAACCGGCAACGACACCGACGCGATCCTCGACCGCGTCGACGGCCTGCTGGTCTCGGGCTCGGCGACCAACGTGCATCCGAGCCTCTATGGCGCCGAGGCCCGCGACAGCGACGGCCCTTTCGATCCCGCCCGTGACGCCACCGCCCTGCCGCTGATCCGCCGGGCGCTGGAGCGCGGCATGCCCCTGCTCGCCATTTGTCGCGGTCTGCAGGAACTGAACGTGGCGCTGGGCGGGACGCTGGAAACCGAAATCCAGGACATGCCTGGCCGTTGGGATCATCGCAGGCCGGAAGGCGTTTCGCGCGAAGAAGCCTATGGCATCCGCCAGGGCGTGCGCATCGCCGAGGGTTCCTGCATCGCCCGCTATCTCGGCGCCGGCGAAATCCAGGTGAATTCGCTGCATCGCCAGGCGATCTCGGCCTCCGCCCCGCGCCTGCAGGTCGAGGCAGTCGCCGAGGACGGCACCGTCGAGGCCGTCTCGGTGATCGACGCGAAGGGCTTTGCGCTTGGCGTGCAATGGCATCCGGAATACTGGGCCGAAACCGATACGCCCTCGCGAAAGCTGTTCGAAGCCTTCGGCGACGCCGTGCGCGCCTATGCGGCGGCAAAGGCCATCAAGTCGTAAAAATAAAGCGCCGGGAAGCCGGCGCCATCCATTCCCTTATTGAACGGCGCGCAGCATCACCGATGCCCCCTGCGGCTCCATGGTTTCATAGCCCGGGCCGTCGCCCTCGACGATGGTCAGCACCGCCTCGCCGCTGGAATCGGCGAGGATGACGGTGCCGTCCTCGTTCTCCGTCCAGGTTTTTGCCTCGGCCAGTCCCGGCCAGACCGTGTCGCATTCCGCCGTCGCGCTGAACTGGCGGCTGCGATGCGAGACCGGCTGGCCGCGCATGACGCGGCAGGAGGCATTGCCGTTAAGGTTGGTGGCGGTATAGGCCGAGGCGATCGGCGCGATCGAGCCGGACACGAGGGGATCGACAGCCTGAGACCCCTGGTGCAGCAGCACTGCGCCGACACCGCCCAGCATGACGACAGCGGCTGCGAGGACAAAGGCTTTCATCGGCTATTCTCCTGGAATCGATACATGGCCCCACCATGCGCCGGAAAAATTGCCAGAGGGTTAAGAAAGCGTTGCCGATCTAGGTTAACGCATGTCAGCCGGAAATGGGCTGCGGCGTCTCCGGAACAGGCGTTCGGGCGCGGCCGATCGAAAACCAGTCTATGATATTGTCGGCGACGAGATCTGCCATGGCGTTGCGGGTCGGCACGCTGGCCGAGGCGACATGCGGCAGCAGGCTGACCTGCTCGAAGCCGAGCAATGCCTCCGGCACATGCGGCTCGTCATAATAGACATCGAGGCCGGCGCCGGCGATGGTGCCGCTTTCCAGCGCCGCGATCAGCGCCGCTTCATCGACGCTCCAGCCGCGCCCGACATTGATCAGCACGCCCTGCGGCCCCAACGCCCCAAGGATATCGGCATCGATAGCCTTGTGCGTCTCCGGCGTCTTCGGCACGATGCAGAGCAGGATATCGACGTCCCCAGCCATCTCCCGCAGCGAGCCGAAATAGCGATAGGGCACGTCGGCGCGCGGATTGCGGGTATGATAGCCGATCTCCAGCTTCAGCGCTTCGAGGCGATGGGCGATTTCCAGCCCGATGCGCCCGAGGCCGTACAGCCCGACCCTGCGCCCGCGCAGCGAAAGCGGCGACAAGGGAAAGCTTTCTCCCCTGCCCCAGCGCCCGGCACGTAAGAACGCCTCCGCCTGCGGCAGGCGGCGCACGGTGTTGATGACCAGTGCCACGGCTGTATCGGCCACCTCGTCATTGAGCACGTCGGGCGTATTGCTGACGACGATGTTTCGCGCTGCGGCACGCGACACGTCCACCCCATCGTAACCGACGCCGAAGCTGGCGATGATTTCGAGATTGGGCAGCGCATCGATCGCCGCCGCCGGGAAGCTGCCGGAGACCGCGACGCCACGAATGCCGGCAAGCGTCGCCGCATCCAGCGTCGCCACATCGGCCCGCACGAGTGTGAACCGGCCTTCGAGCCGCTCGATAACGCGGGTATGGATACGGCCCGGAACGAGCACGGAGATATCGGTCATGAGCTTACCGCCTGTTGATCGGGCCGGTGGACTGGCGGATGCGCATTTCCGGCTTGATGAGATGGATGCCATCCGGCTCGTGACTGCCGAGCAGACGGTCGAGCAGGGCGCGGGCGGCGAGCCGGCCGACTTCGGCCTGCCCGTTCCGCACCGTCGTCAGCGCCGGTGTGGCGATCGCCGCTTCCTCCAGGTCGTCATAGCCGGTGACGGAGATGTCGACGCCCGGCACCAGCCCAGCGCGGGCGATGCCGTTCATCAGGCCGATGGCGACGAGGTCGTTCCAGCAGACGGCCGCCGTCGGCTTCTGCGGCAGCGACAGGAAATGCACCGCCGCCTCGAAACCGCCCTGCTTGGAGCGGGGGCCGGGAATGCGCAGGTCCGGATCGACCTCGATGCCGGCCTTGCGCAGCGCATTGACATAGCCCTGGTAGCGGTCGCGGCCGGTCGAGGTCTGGTCGGTGCCGCCGATCATGGCGATGGTGCGGTGGCCGAGACCGATCAGGTGGTTGGTCGCCAGCGAAATTCCATAACTGTCGTCGCCGCGATAGGTGGGCAGGTCGACGCCCTCCATCGAGCGGGCGACGAGGATGGCCGGCATGCCGTTCTGCTCGGCAAGCTTGATGTCCTCCATCGGCGTGCCGATGGCCGGCGACATGATGACGCCGTCGCCGCCGAGTTGCAGCAGCGTCTCGATGAAATTGCGCTGCTTCTCGACCGAATCGTAATGGTTGGAAAGAATGAAAGTGTGCTGGCTGCGATCCAGCTCGCTTTCGATGGCTTTCAGGATTTCGCCGTAGAACGGGTTCATGATGTCATGCACCACGACGCCGATGATGCCGGAGCGCGAGGTGCGCAGACTGGCGGCGCGGCGATTGTAGATGTAACCCAGCGCCCTGGCCTGCTCCTTGATCTTGTCGCGTGTGGCCGACGCCACCAGCGGGCTGTCACGTAAGGCAAGGGAGACGGTCGCCGTTGAAATGCCAAGCGTTTCGGCGATCGTCGAGAGCTTTATCTTTTGAGCCACAAAAGTCCTCCGCTTCAGCCCAACGAACAGCCGTCGATTCTCGATCTGTAATTAAATTGTTTAATTAAACGATTTTAGCCTGCTTCGGCAATCGTAAAAATTGCATTCCGGCGAATGAGCCGTCGGCCTTGCCTATTCCTCCTCGGCGGCGGGCGGCTCGATGCCCTGCAGGTTGAGATCGACGGCGCGCAGCAGGCGGATCAGCACCCGCCTTTCCTTGTCGGAAAAACCCTTCAGCGCCAGTTCGTCGCAGGCGGCGGCGGCGCGGGAAATCAGTTCGACGCTGCCCTGGCCGGCCTCGGTCAGATGCACCTTCGTCTGGCGCTGGTCCTGCGCATCGGCCTGACGGCGAACGAAGCCCTGCGCCTCCATGCGGCCGATAGTGCGGGTCATGGTGGGGGCCTTGACGCCGAGCCGCTGGGCAAGTGCGCCGGGCGTCATGCCGTCGGCCTCGAAAAGCGCCATGATGACGCCGTCCTGCCCCGCATAGAGCCCGCCGTCGAGCAGGTTTCGCGACAACGCCGTGCGCACCGAACGCGCCGCCTGCGTCACCGCCTGGGCGAAATCCAGCGTCACTTCCTCCCGGTTCTTCTTGCGGGCGCTCTTGTTCTTCTTGCCTTCCTTCTTTTTCCCCATGACGCTTTCTTTTCGTGGCTGGACGAAGGCGGTATGTATGCCTGCCCAATCCTTAACCAATGCGGAAGGCAATCGCCAGATGCCAATACCCCCGGTCCCACCGAAGCCGCGCTTCCAGGACAACGATCCCGCCCTTTCCCCCGAGGCGCGACGCGACTGGATCGCGGTGCTGCCGCTCGGTGCATACGAGCAGCACGGTCCGCACCTTCCCTTCGAGACTGACAACCTGATCGCCGCCGGCATCGTGAAGGAAACCATCGCCCGCCTGCCGGAAGACCTGCCGGTCACCTTCCTGCCGGTCGAGGATACCGGCTATTCCGTCGAGCACATGGATGTGCGCGGCACCCGCACGCTTGCCTATGACGAGGCGATCTCCCGCTGGCTGGCCATCGCCGAGGGGCTGAACCGTCTCGGCATCCGCAAATTCGTGATGCTCAATGCCCATGGCGGCAATGCGCCGCTGATGACCATCGTCGCCACCGAAGCCCGCATGCGCTTCGACATGCTGGCGGCCGCCACCAGTTGGACGCGCTTCGGCCAGCCGGAGGGCTGGATCGACCCGGCCGAGAAGGCAATCGACATCCATGGCGGCGAGATCGAGACGGCGGCGATGCTCGCCCTTTATCCCGACAGGGTGGACATGGCGAAAGCGGAGAGATTTTCCTCGCGCCAGAGCGAGTTTGCGCAGCGTTTCCGGCATCTGCGCGCCTATGGTCCGCATGCCTTCGGCTGGAAGATGTCCGACCTCAATGCGAAAGGTGTCGCCGGCGATGCGAAGAAGGCAACGGCGGAGAAGGGACGCGCCCTGATCGATCATGCCGTGACCGGCATTCTCGAATTGCTGGCCGATGTCGCCGCCTTCGATGTGGACGAGTTTGCGCCGCGACCGCATTCCCGCGCATAAAGGCTTTGAACTGCCCCGATTGCCTCCTTATATGGAGGGCAACGCGTTTCCTTCGAGCGTCAGGCTCCAGACGAGGCTTCCCATGACCGAAACATCCGCTGCCAAGCCCATTCCCGTGACCGTCCTCACCGGCTATCTCGGCGCCGGCAAGACGACGCTGCTCAACCGCATTCTGACCGAAGCTCACGGCAAGAAATATGCCGTCATCGTCAACGAGTTCGGCGAGATCGGCATCGACAACGACCTCATCGTCGAATCCGACGAAGAGATCTACGAAATGAACAATGGCTGCGTCTGCTGCACGGTGCGCGGTGACCTGATCCGCGTCGTCGAGGGCCTGATGCGCCGCCCCGGCCGCTTCGACGGCATCATCGTCGAGACAACCGGCCTGGCCGACCCCGTCCCCGTCGCCCAGACCTTCTTCATGGATGACGACGTGCGCGCCAAGACCGAGCTCGACGCCGTCGTCGCCTTGGTCGACGCCAAGCACCTGCCGCTGCGCCTGAAGGACAGCCGCGAGGCCGAGGACCAGATCGCCTTCGCCGACGTCGTCGTCATCAACAAGACCGATCTCGTCTCGCCCGAGGACGTCGCCCGCATCGAGGATGTGGTGCGCGCCATCAACCCGTCCGCCCGCATCTACAAGACGACCCGCTCCGGCGTCGATCTCGCCCGCGTGCTGGACCAGGGCGCCTTCAACCTCGAACGTGCGCTGGAAAACGATCCGCACTTCCTCGACCATGACGAGCATGACCACGATCATGTCTGCGGCCCGGATTGCGACCACGATCACCACCATCATCATCACGATCATGACCACCATCACGATCACGATCATGCCTGCGGGCCGGACTGCAATCACGAGCATCATCACCACCATGACCACGCGCCCTCGCCGATCCATGACGTGACGGTCAAGTCGGTGTCGCTGCGCGGCGGCGAGATGAACCCGGACCGCTTCTTCCCCTGGATCCAGAAGGTGACGCAGACCGATGGCCCGAACATCCTGCGCCTCAAGGGCATCATCGCCTTCAAGGGCGACGAGGAGCGTTATGTCGTCCAAGGCGTCCACATGATCATCGAGGGCGATCATCAGCGCCCGTGGAAGGAAAACGAACCGCGCGAGACGCGTCTCGTCTTCATCGGCCGCGACCTCGACCGCGAGAAGCTGGAACGCAGCTTCAAGGCCTGTGAGGCGACGGCCGGCTGAATGGCCCGGCTGAAGGACACCGCAGGCGGAGCGCTGTGCATCGGCGACATCCTCCGCCTGCCGGAAAACTACGATCTCGGCCCCGGCTCCGCCCCGGTGGACCTGATGGTCTACGAACCGCAGGACGAGGACTGCGGGCTGGGCCTGCTGGTGATCTCCGGCTATAAGGCAGGGCTGGTCTATGCGCTTTTGCCACGCGAGTCCCTCAAGGACGGCATGCGGGCGCTGGACACCGACTGGCTGACGGAAAACTGGAACCGCTGGTTCTGCTATGAACATGGGGATGGAATGCGCGTGATCGATATAGACGGAGTCAGGGTTCTCGGCTGGGACAAACGGGTCATCGAGGCGCTCGCCTGATGCCGACCGTCGCCCCCCTCGACATATCGGGCCACGTGCTCGCCACCGCCTTTCTCGGTGACATCCCCTTCTTTGCCGCCGCCAGCGGCACGGTCCACCGTCTCGATGGCGGCGAAAAGGTCGTGGAGGCCCATGCCGGCCTGCTGACCGCCGTCCGCGATCCGTGGTCGGCCTCTCTCCTGACCGGTGGCGAAGACGGCAAGGTGATGCGCATCGCCGCCGATGGCGCCACCTCGCTGCTGGCCGAAGCGCCGCGCAAATGGATTGCGCAGGTCGCCGGCGGCCCGCAAGGCGCGGTCGCCTATGCCCATGGCAAGACCAGCTTCGTGCGGCTTGCCGACGGCACGACGCGCGAATTCCCGGAGACGCGCACCGTCGAAGGCCTCGCCTTCGCGCCGAAAGGTCTGCGCATCGCCGCCGCGCGCTACAATGGCGTGTCGCTGCATTGGGTGGCGACGCCGGGCCAGCCGCTGGATCTGGAATGGAAGGGCGCCCATACCGGCGTCACCTTTTCCCCCGACAACCGCTTCGTCGTCACCACCATGCAGGAAAACGCGCTGCATGGCTGGAAGCTCGACGTCAAGCCGGGCACCGAGGCGCGCCACATGCGCATGTCCGGCTATCCGTCCAAGGTCAAATCGGTCTCCTGGTCGCCGAAGGGAAAGTGGCTCGCCTCCTCCGGTGCCCCGGCGGCGATCGTCTGGCCGTTTTCCGGCAAGGACGGCCCGATGGGCAAGGCGCCCCTGGAACTCGGCACCCGCGCCAACATCATGGTCACCAACGTCACCTTCCATCCCGCCGAAGAGGTGCTGGCCATCGGCTTCGTCGACGGCATGGTTCTCGGCGTGCGGATCGCCGATGGCAAGGAGGCGCTGCTGCGCCGCCCCGGCCAGGGCGCCATCACCTCCATGGCCTGGCGCGGCGATTGCGGCGTCATCGACATCAGCGCCTGATTGTTCAGAGCTTCCCGACGCGCTTCAGGGTGCGCCGGATCGCCGCCATCAGCACTTCGGCATCATAGGGTTTGCGCACCACCGGCACGGTCTCCATGCTCGGCGGCAGGATCGAGGTTTCGCCATAGCCGGTGGCGAACAGGAACGGGATGCCCCGCCGCGCCAGTTCCTCGGCGACCGGCAGCGAGGTTGTCGCGCCAAGATTGAGGTCGAGCACGGCGATATCGGGCATCAGCACGTCGAGGCGATGCAAAGCGTCCATGGCCGATCCCGTCGTCGTCACCCGGCTGATGCCGTGGTCGGCCAGCATGCTTTCGACGTCGAGCGCGATCAGCATCTGGTCCTCGACCAGCAGAAGCTGGATATCGGCAAGCGATTCCGCGTCTCCCGCCGTCACCGCCATCGCCGGCCTGTCGGCGGCCGGAAGGGCGTCGCTTTCGGCGATTTCCGAGACATGGCGGCGCGGCAGCAGGAAATGCGCCCGCAACCCGTCGCGGGCATAGGCGACATCGCTCTCGCCGCCGAGATCGTAGGGTACGCTGCGATCGATCAGCACGGTGCCGAACCCGTGGCGCTTTGGCGGCTCGACCGGCGGGCCGCCGCTTTCGCGCCATTCCAGCCGGCAATCCTTCTCTGCCGTCAGCGCCCAGGCGACGTCGAGCCGCCCGCCGGAGATCGACAGCGCCCCATATTTGGCGGCATTGGTGGAGAGTTCGTGCAGCACCAGCGCCATCACCGAAAAGGCGCGGCTGTCGAGCCAGACCGGCGGGCCGCTGAAGGTGATCGCCGCCGACTGGTTGCGATAGGGCGTTAGTTCCGCATTGAGCAGGTCGGCGAGCAGTCCGCCGCCGTCGCTGCGCACAACCTGGTCATGGGCAAAGGACAGGGCCTGGATGCGCCCCTTCAGCGAGGTGACGTAATCGCTAAGCGCCCGCTGCTCGCTGACAGGATGGCCGACCAGCGACTTGATGACCGAAAGAATGTTCTTGACCCGGTGGTTCAGTTCCTCGTTGAGCATCCGCTGGCGCACGTCGGCCTTGCGGCGCTCGTCGGCGATCATCTCGTTGTGGCGCAGCACGATCTCGACCAGCGCACCGCGGATCGCCTCGGCGATCTCGCGGTCGGCATCCGTCCAGGGCTCGGCGCGCATATGCACCTCCTCCTTCCAGATGGCGAAGCTCTTGCGTGGCGTCAGCCGGTCGCCGAGCGGACCGGTCTCATAGGTCTTGCTGGGATTTCCGGCCCAGTCCAGCGTCTGCACCACCTCGCGGCGGAAGAAGAACAGGTAGTCGCGCGCCATCTGCGACAGCGGCACGATCAGCACGCCGGAGACGTCCTTGTAGTAATCCTCGGCCTGCGAAAGTCGTTGCGACAGGGCGTGCGTTCCCCAGATGCGCCCTTCGGTCACCTCGCCGGCGAAGCGCGCAAGCGCGGGAACCGCCGCCGACGGCGGGGTGACGCCGATGCCGCTCCAGATGCCGTTCATCCACAGCCCGGCACCGTCGCACGGCACAAGCGCGGCGATATCGGCGATGCGCTCGCGCAGAAGTTCGTCGACCTCGCCGTAATGCGAGGCGAACTGCACGAAACGGTCGAGCGACATCCGCGCCTGCCGGGCGTTTTCCAGCTTGCGCTGCTGCTGCAGGGCATTGAGATGCAGCGAGAAGAATTCGCCGAACATTTCCGCCGCGACCCGCTCGGCCATCGGCAGCACATGCGGCGTATAATGATGGCAGGCGATCAGGCCCCAGAGCGCCCCGTCGATGATGATCGAGATCGACATCGAGGCGGAGACGCCCATGTTGCGCAGATATTCGAGATGGATCGGCGAGACACTGCGCAGATGCGCATAGGAGAGGTCGAGCGGCTCGCCGGCGCTGTCTTCCTGCGGCTCGATGCGCACCGCCGCCCCCGCGGCATTGGAAATGATGCGGATGGTGTTGCGCAGGTAAAGCGCCCGCGCCTGGCGTGGAATGTCGCTGGCCGCAAAATACTGGCCGAGAAAGCTTTCGAGATCCCCGCGCTTGGCCCCGCTGCCCCCCTGCCCCGCCCCGTCATGGCCGAAGCGC
>Ga0066256_1000901_pt1 | contig 51239 bp, 48 predicted proteins | sample ThiBio_1000_biof_FD_87107 | JGI IMG/M metagenome (GOLD analysis project Ga0066256, IMG submission 87107) | Wastewater bioreactor microbial communities from Cape Town, South Africa - Thiocy_expt_1000_biof (version 2) | ecosystem: Engineered > Bioreactor > Thiocyanate-remediating >... | reverse complement strand
GTTCCGTCTGCAGCCATTTCAGGATGATCGTCGTGTCGAGGCCGCCGGAATAGGCGAGAACCACTTTCTTGACTTGCGGATGAGATGCCATGATGAAGATCCGTTCGAATATGCGCGGCTCAGGACCGCCGTCGATGATAGGGATGGCCGGCACTTTTAGCGAGATTGGCGCGCCGCGCAAGGGTTTGCAGGCCCATGATTTGACTTCGCTGCAATGCACACCATATCGATGGCCTGCCATCGGCGCCGTGCCATCGCAAAACTGTGAAACAGCTTTGCGATAACCGCATGCGATCAAGCAACATGAACCATGAAGGGAGACACCCATGGCAACGCATTCCGCATTCGCGAAAGACAACGTCGCCGTCGTCACCGGCGCCGCCTCCGGCATTGGCCTCGCGGCAGCGCAGGAATTCGCGCGGCGCGGCATGAGCGTCGTGCTGGCCGATCTCGGCGGCGACAGGCTGGCGAAGGCGCTGGAGGAAACCGTGGCGCTGGCCGAAGGCGGCGTCGAACAGGTGGCGGCGATCGAGACGGACGTTGCCGACCGTGCCTCGCTGGAAGCGCTCGAACGGGCCGTCATCCAGCGTTTCGGGCGCGTGCATGTGCTGATGAACAATGCCGGCATCCAGCCGGGTTCGTCGATCTTCGGGCCGCAGGTCGCCTGGGACAATGTGCTGGCCGTCAACCTGATGGGCGTCGTCAACGGCACGCGCACTTTCGGCCCTGGCATGATTGCGCACGGCGATCCCGCCGTCATCATCAATACCGGCTCGAAGCAGGGCATCACCACGCCGCCCGGCGATCCCGCCTACAATGTCGCCAAGGCAGGCGTCAAAGTGTTCACCGAGGCGCTGCAGCACGAGCTGCGCAACACGGCCGACGCCCGCACCACCGCGCATCTGCTGATCCCCGGCTTCGTCTTCACCGGGCTCACCGCCAATGGCCGCACGGAAAAGCCGGCCGGCGCCTGGACGCCGGCGCAGACGGTCGATTTCATGATGGAGAGCATCGAGCGCGGCGATTTCTACATCCTGTGCCCCGACAACGACGTCGACCGCCCGACCGATGAGAAGCGCATTCTCTGGGCGGCGCTGGATATCGTCGAGAACCGCCCGCCGCTGTCGCGCTGGCACCCGGACCATGCCGAGGCCTTCAAGCGGCACTTGGGCAGCCAAACGGCGTAAAGCGCAAGTCTTGCTCCCGAAACCGGTTCCCTCTTTCGGGAAACATGCTGCGATTGGCAAAAGTTCGAAAGCCGGATAAGGAAGAGCCACCTTATCCGGTTTTTTGACGGACCTGCGCTCCATGGATTTCCTGCCCAGCCTGCCGACCCTTCTCGCTTTCAGCGCAGCCAGCGTATTGCTGGCTGCAACGCCCGGTCCAGACATGACGCTTTCGATCAGCCGGGCGCTGGCGCAGGGGCGGAATGCAGCGCTGTTCGTCGTCGTCGGCACCAGCCTCGGCATCGTCATCCATACGATGCTGGTCGCTTTTGGCGTCTCGGCGCTGATCACCGCCTCGCCGACCGCCTTCCTGATTCTGAAGACCGGCGGCGCCGCCTATCTCCTGTGGCTGGCGATCCAGGCGGTGCGCTACGGCTCCAATCTCACTGTCATGAAGGTGGAGGAGACGCGCGGCACGCCGCTCGCCAATATCATGAGCGGTTTTGCCGTCAATCTGCTCAACCCGAAGGTCATCATCTTCTTCATGACCTTCCTGCCGCAATTCGTCACCGCCAACGATCCGGCCGTGACGCATAAGCTGCTGTTTCTCGGTTTCTTCTTCATCTTCATCTGCTCGCCGTTCAATCTGGCGGTGATTTTTGCCGCGGACCGGCTGGCGGGCTGGCTGCAGGCCAACAAGCATGTGCTGCGCGGCATCGATTACACCTTCGCCGGCGTGTTCTCGATTTTTGCGGCAAAAATCTTCCTGACCCAGGCGCGGTAAACCGAGTCAGATCAGGTCGCGTTTGACGCGTAAAAAATCCCGTTCGGCCGGGGCGGCGGCGAGTGTGATCGCTTGGGTATAGGCCTGCCTTGCTTCTTCCTGCCGGCCGGCGCGGGCGAGCAGGTCGGCTTTGGCCGCATGGAAAGGCTGGTAGCCGCCGAGGCTTTCCTCCAGCGGGTCGAGCAGGGGTAGGGCGGCGGCGGCCGTCTCGGCAAAGGACAAGGCGACGGCCCGGTTCAGCCGGTAGACGGAATTGTTATCGCGCTCGATCAGCACGTCGTAGATCAGCACGATCTCGCGCCAGTCGGTTTCTATAAAGCTTGGCGCTTCGGCATGGATGGCGACGATGGCCGCCTGAAGCTGGTACGGCCCCGGCCGGCCGCGTCGGAGCGCATGTTCGAGCAGGCGTACGCCGTCGGCGATCTCCGCCCGGTCCCACAGGCTGCGGTCCTGGCTGTCGAGCGGCAGGAAGCCGCCGTCTGCCCCAAGCCGGCCGGCGCGGCGGGCATGGTGCAGCAGCATCAGCGCCAGCAACCCTTCCGGCTCCGCTTCGGCGGGACAGAGGTCGATCAGCAGCCGGGCGAGGCGGATGGCTTCGTCGCAGAGATCGGCGCGGATATAGCGCGCGTCCGACGAGGCATAACCTTCGTTGAACATCAAATAGAGGACAGCGAGCACGCTTTCGAGCCGCGCCGGCCAATGTTCCGGCCCCGGCACCTCATAGGTGATGCCGGCCTTGGCGATCTTGTGGCGGGCGCGCACCAGCCGTTGCGCCATGGCCGGTTCGGCGTCGAGAAAGGCGTCAGCCACCTCTTCCGTCTTCAAGCCGCAGACGGAGCGCAGCGTCAGCGCCACCGCCGTCTTGCGGTCGATGGCGGGTTGGCAGCAGGTGAAGATCAGCTTCAGCCGCTCGTCGGCGATCGGCTCCGGCTCGGTCCAGTCGGCGGCATGGGCATCGAGATCGATCAGATGGGCGATCTCGGCGGATTTGGCGCGGAAACTGGCGGAGCGCCGCAGCCGGTCGATGGCCTTGCGGCGGGCGGTCTGCATCACCCAGGCCGGCGGCGAGCGCGGCAGGCCGTTGCGCGACCAGTGATGCAGGGCCGATTCCAGCGCATCCTGCAAACTGTCCTCGGCAAGCTGGAAATCCCTGACGGCGCCGACGAGATGGGCGAGCAGCCGGCCGCCATCGGCGCGCATCAGCGCATCGACGGCGGCAGCGATGCCGGGCAGGACCATCAGCGGTCGAAGACCATGATCGGCCGGATTTCGACCGCGCCATGGGCGGCGCCAGGAATGAGCGCGGCATAACGGATGGCGTCGTCGAGGCTGGCGCAATCGAGGATGTAGAAGCCGGCGAGCTGCTCCTTGGTCTCGGTGAAGGGGCCGTCCATGGATTCGGTGCGGCCGTCGCGCACGCGGATGGTGGTCGCGGTCGAGGCGGCCTGCAAGGCATCGCCGGAGACGTAGACGCCGTCGCGCTGATAGGTCTCGTTGGCCTCGCGGTAACCGGACATCATCTTGCCGAATTCCGGCGAATCCGGCGGGGTCATGCGCGAGGGGTCGATATAGATCAGGGCCATGTATTTCATCGCTTCATCCTTTCGAAGATCAGCCAATCGCCCGATTGCGATTGGTGAGTGATGACGAACGGGATGCAAGCCAATCGACACAGCCGGCGAAAAATTTTCGCCGGCTGTGATTATTTTCGTGACGTCAGCCGATCAGCAGGGCGTCATCATCCAGCGTCTCGCCGCGCATCTTGCGGAACATGCCGATCAGGTCTTCGACCGACAGCGTCTTGCGGCTGTCGCCGGTGACGTCGAGCACGATTTCGCCGCCATGCAGCATGACGGTGCGGTGGCCGTAATCCAGCGCCTGGCGCATGGAATGGGTGACCATCAGCGTCGTCAGCTTGCGTTCGGAGACGATCTTCTGGGTGAGCTTCATGATGAACTCGGCCATGCCCGGATCGAGCGCTGCGGTGTGCTCGTCGAGCAGCAGCACGTCGGAGCCGGAAAGCGTCGCCATGACCAGCGACACCGCCTGCCGCTGGCCGCCGGAGAGCAGGTCCATGCGGTCCTTCATGCGGTTTTCCAGGCCGAGGTTGAGTTCGGCGATGCGCTCGCGGAAGACCGAGCGGCGCGAGGGGCCGAGCGCGGACGCCAGGCCGCGCTTTTCGCCGCGGCGGGCGGCGAGCGCCAGGTTTTCCTCGATGGACAGCGCGCCGCAGCTTCCGGTCAGCGGATCCTGGAAGACGCGGGCGACCATGCCGGCGCGGCCGGCGGTGGCCAGCCGCGTGACGTCGCGGGTGCCGATGGTCACCTTGCCCTCGGTCGGCAGCACGTCGCCGGCGAGCACGCCGAGCAGCGTCGACTTGCCGGCGCCGTTCGAGCCGATGACGGTGACGAAGCTGCCCTGCTCGATGGTCAGGCTGACGCGCTTCAGCGCCTGCTTTTCCAGCGGCGTGCCGCGGCCGAAGACGACCTTGATATCCTCTACGGCGATCATGCGGCGCCTCCACGGCGAAGACGGGGAAGGATGAGCGCGACGGTGACGAGCACGGCGGTGACCAGGTTGAGGTCGGAAGCCTGCAGGCCGAGCATGTCCGTCGACAGAGCGAGCTGGATGGCGATGCGATAGAGGATCGAACCGAGCACACAGCCGATCAGCGCGATCAGGATGCCGCGCGCACCGAGCAGCGTCTCGCCGATGATGACGGCGGCAAGGCCGACGACGATGGTGCCGACGCCGGAGGTGACGTCGGCAAAGCCGCTCGTCTGGGCAAACAGCGCCCCGCCCAGAGCCACCAGCGCATTCGACAGCGCCATGCCCAAATAGATCTGGAAGCTGGTATCGACGCCCTGAGCGCGGGCCATGCGGGCATTGGCGCCGGTGGCGCGCATCGCAAGGCCGGCATCGCTTTCGAGGAAGCGCCAGACGGCGATCAGGGCGATAATCACCAGCACGCCGATGAACAGCGGCCGCACGTAGAATTCGCGCAGGCCGTGGCCGAAGAACGGGCTGAGCATCGTATCGGCATTGATCAGCGCCACGTTCGGCTTGCCCATGACGCGCAGATTGACCGAAAACAGCGCGATCATCGTCAGGATCGAGGCCAGCAGGTTGAGGATCCGGAAACGGACATTGAGGATGGCGGTGACGATGCCAGCGGCAGCACCCGCGATCATGGCGATACCCGCCGCCGCCCAGGCGTTCAGCCCGGCGGTGATCAGCACGGCGGTGACCGCCGCACCCAGCGGAAAGGACCCGTCGACCGTCAGGTCGGGAAAATCGAGCACGCGGAAGGCAAGGAATACGCCGAGCGCAACGAAGGCATAGATCAGCCCCAGTTCCACGGCTCCCCAGAAAGCGATCACACTCAAGCGACTGCCCTTTTTCAAAAGCCTCCGCCGGGAAATCGGGGAGGCGTCATTTTAACAAGCAAACCGCCCTCACGGTTGATGAGGGCGGCTGCGATGGATCGATAATGTCGTTCGGCGAAATTATTCGACGACGCGGGTGGCGCGCTTGACGACGCTTTCCGGCAGGGTGACGCCCATCTTGGCGGCGGCGGCCTTGTTGATGACCAGATCGCTGCCGGCGGCAACCTTCACGGCGATATCGCCGGGGTTTTCACCCTTGAGGATGCGCACGACGATCTCGCCGGTCTGCTTGCCGACATCGTGATAGTTGAAGCCGAGCGCTGCGAGCGAGCCGCGCGACACCGAATCGGTATCGGCGGTGAACAGCGGCAGCTTGGCTTCCTCGGCCACGCCGACCGCGCCTTCCAGCGCCGAAATGATCGTGTTGTCGGTGGGCACGTAGATGGCGTCGGCCTTGCCGATCAGCGCGCGGGCAGCGCCCTGCACTTCGGCCGACTTGGTGGCGGCCGATTCGACCACCGTCAGGCCGGCCTTTTCGGCTTCCGTCTTGAGAACGGCGAGCAGCGACACCGAATTGGCTTCGCCTGAATTGTAGAGATAGCCGATCGTCTTGGCGTTCGGCAGTATTTCCTTGATCAGTGCGACGTGTTCGGCGACCGGCGACATGTCGGACAGACCGGTGACGTTACTGCCCGGCTTGTCCATGTCCTTGACGAGCTGGGCGCCGAGCGGATCGGACACGGCGGTGAAGACGATCGGAATGTCGCGCGTCGCCGAGACGGCGGCCTGGGCGGACGGCGTCGAGATCGGCACGATGACGTCGGGGCCGTCGCCGGCGAACTGGCGGGCGATCTGGGCGGCGGTGGCCGGGTTGCCCTGCGCCGACTGGTAGACGAATTTCAGGTTTTCGCCTTCCTTGTAGCCGGCAGCCGCCAGCGCTTCCTTGACGCCGTCACGGGCGGCATCGAGGGCCGGATGCTCGACGATGGCGGTGACGGCAACGGTGACGTCCTGCGCCTTGACGGCGGTGGACAGCGCCAGCGTGGCGGCGAAAGCGATGAGAAGTGAACGCATGAAGGTCTCCCGAGGGGCAATAATGCGCCGCTTTTACAGGCAGCTTGCCTATAAAATCAACAGAGGCCCGGCGGCTTTCCCATCAAACTTCGTGATCAATCCTCGCCGTGATTGGCGATCATCATCGCCTCAAAAGCGAGGCGCTCGGTCTTGCGCATGCGTTCGGATTCCGACTTCAGCTGGCCGCAGGCGGCGAGGATATCGCGGCCGCGCGGGGTGCGGATCGGCGAGGCATAACCGGCCGCATTGATGAAATCGGCGAATTTCTCGATCGTCGCCCAATCGGAGCACTGGTAATTGGTGCCCGGCCAGGGGTTGAACGGGATGAGGTTGATCTTGGCGGGAATGCCCTTCAGCAACTGGATCAGGCCCTTGGCGTCTTCCAGGCTGTCGTTGACGTCCTTGAGCATCACATATTCGAAGGTGATGCGCCGCGCATTCGACAGGCCCGGATATTTGCGGCAGGCGTCCATCAATTCCTTGAGTGGATATTTCTTGTTGATCGGCACCAGCATGTCGCGCAAATCGTCGCGCACGGCATGCAGCGAGATCGCCAGCATGACGCCGATCTCATCGCCAGTGCGGAAGATTTCCGGCACGACGCCTGAGGTCGACAGCGTGATGCGCCGCTTCGACAGCGACAATCCGTCGCCGTCGGAGGCGATCAGCAGCGCGGTCTTCACCGATTCGAAATTGTAGAGCGGTTCGCCCATACCCATCATGACGATGTTGGAGACTTTTCGCCCCTCGGCAGGCATCATGGCGCCGACCGGGGTGTCGCGGTCGGGAAAATCGCCGAGCCGGTCGCGGGCGAGCAGCAGCTGCGACAGGATCTCTTCCGCCGTCAGGTTGCGCACCAGACGTTGCGTTCCGGTGTGACAGAAGGAACAGGTGAGCGAACAGCCGACCTGGCTGGAGACGCACAGCGTGCCGCGGCCTTCCTCGGGAATATAGACCGTCTCGACCTCGACCGGACGGCCGGCGCCGCGCGGGGGAAAGCGCAGCAGCCACTTGCGAGTGCCGTCATTGGAGACCTGTTCCTCGACGATTTCCGGCCGGGCGATGGTGAAATGCGCCTTCAGCGTTTCGCGCATGTCCTTGGCGACGTTGGTCATGTGGTCGAAATCGGAGACGCCGCGCACATAGAGCCAGTGCCAGATCTGGCTGACGCGCATGCGCAACTGCCGCTCGGCGACGCCGACGCCCTTGAGCGCCTCCGCCATCTCCTCGCGCGTCAGGCCGATCAGGGTCGGCTTGGTGCCGGCATCGAGCCGGCTGGCGACCGCCGGCATCTTCACCGGCGCAGCAAGGGTTTCCGTGACATCCATCGTCATTCTATCCCGGTTTCAGCACGGCCGGAACGCCCGGCGCTTCCCGTGGCGGACAAGGCATGTGCAATGAAAGAAAAAGGGACGGGCGCCGGCTTGGCGGCGAGGGTCTGGTCCGTCCATTTACGTTTGTCGCATTTCCGAACGGAAAACCGGACTCCACTTTTCCTGGAAATGCTCTGTTGGCGCGCGTGTATCATGAATTCGCGCCGACGTCAAAAACGGCAAAGCCGGCCTTGCGGGCCGGCTTGGTCGACAGTCGAATTCCCGAGCGTAAAAATTTACTTGCAGCGCTCGATCTGCTTCAGGGCGGCGGAAATGCCCTGCAGGGAATAGGCATAGCTGGTGACGGTGCCCTTGCGCGACATGGCCTTAACGGTCATGTTGTGGCCGGTCTTCATCGCGTTGACGAGCGCCGGTTCCTCGGCGGCGTTCTCGACCCAGGCGGCCTTCTCCTTGGTGAACATCACGAAGGTCTTGTTGTCGATGGTGACGTTGACCTTGGAATTCTCCTTCATCACATAGCCCATCATCGCCTGCGGCTCGTAGGAGATGTTCTGGCCGGGGCGCTGCGAGACGATGAAGAAGATGTCGCCATGATCGACATTGGCCGGCTCCTTGGTCGTCGGGACCGAGAGCACGTAGCAGACATTGCTGTTGCCGGATTTGTAGGTATAGGCGCCCCAGGCTTTGAACTGCTGGATGCGGGTGGGAGTCTGGGCGGATGCGATGCCAGCGCTGGCGACTACAAGGGTAAGAGCGAGAGCGAAACGTCTTGTGAACATGATTTCCTGCCGGTTCGTGCGCCATCCGAACCCCGAGGCCGGGGCCAGGCTAAATTATCCTTCGGATCCCGTTCATTGTGACTTTATTCAGGTTACCAAACCATGAACGCGAACGAGAATGCCACCGGGAAATGCGCCAGACCGAGCCGCAACCGGCTTTTTCGCCCCGAAACTCAAGACTGTCGGCAAATTCACTCGACCCGGAGGCGCTGTTCCCATTACCGGGTTTGACACAAAGAATCGGGCAAGAATTTGTCGCAAAACGGGCCTGTCCCGGTCGGGAATCAGGCGTCTCGGTCGGCGAGCGCTTTGTCGGCGGCCTCGTAGTGGCGTTCGTTCATATGGCCGCGGATCATCGCCAGCGCAGCGCTCAACACCGCGACGTCATCGGAAAAGCCGACCACCGCGAAAATGTCCGGGATCATGTCGATCGGCATGACGAAATAGGCGAGCGCCGCAAGCAGGATGCCGCGCACCCGCGTCGGCGTCTGCGGATCGGTGGCGCAGTAAAAAGCGGCGACGACGTCGCGCCCGAAAGGCAGGTGGCGCACCGCCTTGCGGAAGGTCGGCCAAAACTTGGCCTTGACCGATTTTTCGCGCCGATTCTGCGTTTCCTCGTCGCCGGGCAGGAGAATCTCTCCGAATTTCACGTCGTCCGCTGTCACCTTGTCCTCCGGGTCATCGCCGCAGATATGGGGAAGGGCGCGGCCGAGTTCAATCCTTGCGGCGGGCGGCGGCCTTGTCCATCCGGCCGGCCAGCTTGAAATCCAGCTCCGTCAGGCCTTTGGCGGCATGCGTGGTCAGCACCACCTCGACCCGGCCATAGACGTTCATCCATTCGGGATGGTGATTGAGCTTTTCGGCCGCCAGCGCCGCTTCGGTCATGAAACCGAAGGCGTCCACAAAATTGCGGAATTTGAAATCACGGGCAATGGCGGCGCCGTCGCGGGTCAGCGTCCAGCCGGAAAGATCCTTCAGCCGCTCGGCAACCGCCGCCGCCGCCAGCTTCTCATAGGCCATGGCAGGGCCTCCCTTCTACAAGAGGCTCTTTTCCGGGACGGCGCCGGCCCATTCGCGGGAGCGGCTGTTGATTTCCTCGCGCAGCGGGAAAATCTCTTCCGTCAGGTAGTGGCCGCCGCCGACCGAATCGCGCGACGACAGGAGCACGAAACGGGGGACGGTGAAGGGGGCGGTCTGGAAATTGCCGCGGCCGGAAAGGTAATGCACGACATCGTCGACGCGGGCGCCTTTCAGGCGCGCAAGCGTGACATGCGGGGTGAATTTGCGCGGATCCGGCGGCAGGCCGAGACGCTGGCACAGCCGCTCGATTTCCGCCTGCAGTGCGAACATCTCCGGCGCCGGCGTCACGCCGGCCCAGACCGAATGCGGCTTCTTGCCGCCGAACGAGCCGATGCCGGTCATCGAAAGCTGGAATTCCGGGCGGTCGATGCGGTCGAGCCGGTCGACGATCTCGTCGGCCGTGCGCCCGTCAACATCGCCGATGAAGCGCAGGGTGATGTGATAGTTCTCGACGTCGATCCAGCGGGCTCCGGGCAGGCCGCCGCGCAACAGGGAAAGGCTCAATGCCACGCTGCGGGGAATTTCGAGGGCGGTAAACAGTCTCGGCATGACAAGCTCCCCGAATCTTGTGCTGATGGCGCCAGCGAATCACGCAAAGGAAATCCGCGCAATCCCTATTTTGTTCCGCCAGAAATCGTAGCCAGGAAAGCTTGCACCGCGGTTAAGGATTTTTCAACCATGACGTCTACGCCCCCGGGGTTCGGATGCATGCCGTCCTCGAGTTGCAGCCCCGCTTGCGCCGCCACTCCGTCAAGGAAGAAGGCATAAAGCGCAACCCCATGTTTTTCCGCCAGTTTCGGATAGATGGCGTTGAATTTCTCTCCGAATTCGCTGCCCATGTTCGGCGGCGCCATCATGCCCATGAGAATGACCGGGATACCGCGCCGCTTGAGGCGCGTCAAAATCGCGTCGAGGTTGCGTTCCGTTTCCTGTGGCGGTACGCCGCGCAATGCATCATTGGCCCCAAGTTCGAGGATGACGCCGTCGGTTCCGTCCGGCACCGACCAGTCGATGCGGGCAAGGCCGGCCGAGGTCGTGTCGCCGGAAACACCGGCATTGGTGATCGCGACGTCGATCCCCTTCGCCTTCAAGGCTGCCTCCAGTTTGGCGGGGTAGGCGTCGCCGGGCGCTAACTGGTAACCGGCCATCAGGCTGTCGCCGAAGCCGACGAGTTGTAGCGTGCGCGCGAACGCGCCGGTTGTGCTGCCGGTGAGCGCGGCGACAATGACGATGAAGTGAATGAACGCCGCTTTAAATCGCATCGGTCGTTTCCTATCTTGGCCGGGACCGTCCCCAGCATCCGCCCCCAATATAGGAAGGTTTGTCTTGACGAACACCATCATCGCGCTGAAGCGGGCCGATTTGACGCTGGGGCGCGACGCCGCCTCGGTCCATGTGCTCAAGGGGATCGACCTCAGTATCGATGCGGGTGAAGCCGTCGGCATCGTCGGGCCGTCGGGATCGGGAAAATCGACGCTGCTGATGGTGCTGGCCGGGCTGGAACGGCTCGATTCCGGCGAAATCCATATCAACGGCGCGGCCCTGCATGGGCTTGGCGAGGATGCGCTGGCGGATTTTCGCGGCCGCAACATTGGCATCGTCTTCCAGTCCTTCCATCTGATCGCCAACATGACCGCGCTGGAAAACGTTGCGGTGCCGCTGGAGCTTGCCAATGTGCGCGACGCCTTCGACATCGCCCGGCGCGAACTGACCGCCGTCGGGCTTGGCGAGCGGCTGCATCATTATCCCGGCCAGCTTTCGGGCGGCGAGCAGCAGCGCGTGGCGATTGCACGCGCCTTGGCGCCGTCGCCGGCGGTGCTGATCGCCGACGAGCCGACCGGCAATCTCGACACCGAGACCGGCCGCCAGATCGCCGACCTCTTGTTTTCCAAGCAGGCCGAGCGCGGCATGACGCTGGTGCTGGTCACCCATGACCCTGCGCTAGCCGCGCGCTGCTCCCGCCAGATTCGCATGCGCTCCGGCGAGATCGCCGGCGACAGTGCGGCACCCGCTTCCGCCCATGCAGCGGTTTATGCATGAAGGGCCTGTCATCGCGGCTGAAACTCGCCCTCCGGCTGGCGTTGCGCGAATTGCGCGGCGGTCTCCCCGGCTTCTACATTTTCCTCGCCTGCATCGCACTCGGCACCGGGGCGATCGCGGCAGTCAATTCCGTCGCCTCGTCGATATCGGATGCGATTGCCGCGCAAGGGCAGAGCCTGCTTGCCGGCGACCTGCGCTTCGAGCTGAACAATCGCGAGGCCTCGCCGGACGAATTCGCCTATCTGAAAAGCCTCGGGGATATTTCCGTATCGACCGGATTGCGCTCCATGGCGCGCCTGCCGGACGGGTCCGACCAGTCGCTGACCGAGGTGAAGGCGGTCGATCCGGCCTATCCGCTCTATGGCGCTTTCGAGGCCAATGAAGGCGGGGCGCTTCCCGATCTCATCGGCAAGCGCGGCGACGCGTTCGGCACGGTGGTCGCCCCCCTGATCCTCGACCGTCTCGGCCTCAAGCTCGGCGATGCCCTGCTGCTCGGCAAGGCGCGGCTGGTGATTGCCGGCACGGTGAAAACCGAGCCGGATGCGATTTCCGAAGGTTTTGGGTTTGCGCCGCGCCTGCTGATCAGCCGCGAGGCGCTGGCGGCGACCGGGCTGACCCAGACCGGTAGCCTTGTCGAGAATGCCTACAAGATCAGGCTGAAGCCGGGTTCCGCAACGCCGACCGCGCTCCAAGCGGAGGCGACGAAAAAATTTCCCGACGCCGGTTGGTCGATCCGAACCAGCGACCGCGCAGCACCGGCGCTCAGCGACAACGTCACCCGCTTTTCGCAGTTTCTGACGCTGGTCGGGCTGACGGCGCTGATCGTCGGCGGCGTCGGCGTCGCCAATGCGGTGCGCGCCTTTCTCGATGCCAAGCGGACCACCATCGCCACCTTCAAATGCCTGGGCGCACCGGCCTCGGTGGTCGCCGCCATCTATCTTTTCCAGATCCTGCTGATCGCCGGCATCGGCATTTTGATCGGCCTCGTCCTCGGGGCGGTGGCGCCGATGGTTGCGGCACCCTTCCTTGCCGCCGTGCTGCCGGCTCCGGCGGAGCCGGCGCTCTATCCGGCCGCGCTGGCGCTGGCCGCCGTCTTCGGCCTGCTGACGACGCTCGCTTTCGCCATCCTGCCGCTCGGCCATGCCCGGGAAGTGCCGGCCACCGCCCTGTTCCGTGAGCAAGGTTTCGAGAGGGCAGGGCTTCCCTCCTGGCCCTATCTGGCGGCGGCGGGCATCATCCTTGCGCTTCTCTGCGCCTTGGTGGTCGCCACCGCCTTCGACCGTTTCATCGCCGCGATCTTTCTGGTCTCTGTCGCTGGGGCTTTCATCCTGCTGCGGCTGGTGGCGGCCGGGATTGCGGCGCTGGCGAAACGCAGCCCGCAGGTGCATTCGCCGGCGCTGCGACTGGCCATCGGCAATATCCATCGCCCCGGCGCGCTGACGCCCTCGGTGGTGCTGTCGCTCGGCCTCGGCCTTGCGCTCTTGGTGACGCTGGCGCTGATCGACGGCAACCTGCGGCAGGCGCTGACCCGCAACCTGCCGGAACGGGCGCCGAACTTTTTCTTCGTCGATATCCAGGGCAGCGAGGTCGAGGGGTTTCGAAAACTCGTCTCGACCGAATTGCCGCAGAGCAAACTCACCGAGGTGCCGATGCTGCGCGGACGCATCCTCGCCTTCAACGGCCAGGACGTGAGCAAGATGGAGGTGCCGCCGAATGCGCGTTGGGTGCTGCGCGGCGATCGTGGCATCACCTATGCCGAGACCCTGCCGGAAGGCTCGCTGGTGACGCAGGGGGAATGGTGGCCGGCAAACTATAGCGGCGAGCCGCTCGTCTCCTTCTCGGCGCAGGAGGCCGGCGACCTTGGCCTCAAGCTCGGCGATAGCGTCACCGTCAATGTGCTCGGCCGCAGCATCACCGCGAAAATCGCCAATCTCAGGCAGGTGCAGTGGGAATCATTGTCGATCAATTTCGTCATGGTGTTTTCGCCCAACACGTTTGCCGGCGCGCCGCATGCCTGGCTGGCGACACTCACCGATGCCGGCGCCACGGCAGCCGAAGAGGCGACGCTTTTGCGCAAGGTCACCAACACCTATCCGACGATCACCAGCGTGCGCGTCAAGGATGCGCTGGATATCGTCAGCGGCCTTGTCGGGCAGTTGGCGGTGGCGATCCGGGCGGCGGCCTCGGTGGCGCTGGTCGCCTCGGTTCTGGTGCTGGCCGGCGCGCTTGCCGCCGGAAACCGCGCCCGCACCCATGACGCCGTGGTGCTGAAGACGCTGGGGGCGACGCGCGGGTTGCTGATTCGCGCCTTCTCCTACGAATACCTGTTGCTGGGGCTGGCGACCGCCGTCTTCGCGCTCGCCGCCGGTGGCGTTTCCGCCTGGTTCGTGGTGACGCGGGTGATGAAATTGCCTTCCGCCTTCCTCGGCGATGTCGCGATCGGAACGGTCGTCGTGGCGCTGGTGATGACGGTCGGCATCGGCCTCATCGGCACATGGCGGGTGCTGGGGCAGAAGGCGGCGCCGGTCCTGCGCGAGTTGTAGGCCGGTTTGCGGTTAATCACGCGGCTTTTGGCCGCGTGCGCCGGCCTCACCGTTCGATTCGCGGCATACGGGCCTTGTAAGCGCCGCGTTCTCGCATCATATTTACGCTACGCATGCTGGAAGCTCCGCAGCGGCGCCCGGACCCGATGTCCGCGACCCCGTGACTTCATCGGAGCTTGAAAGAGGAAAGAATGGCTGATCTTCGAAACTACCAGAACCGGACGGGTTATGCGGGCGCGCAATCCGGTCAGTTGATTGACCAGGGCCTGCGCACCTACATGCTGAAGGTTTACAACCTGATGGCGCTGGGACTGGCGATCACCGGTCTGGCGGCTTACGGCACCTATGCGCTGGCGGTCAGCAACCCGGCCTTCGCGCAGCTTCTGTTCGCCTCGCCGCTGCGCTGGGTGATCATGCTGGCTCCTGTCGGCCTGGTGTTCTTCCTGAGCTATCGCATTCATCAGATGTCGGTCTCGGCCGCGCAGACGACCTTCTGGATCTACGCCGCGCTGATGGGCCTGTCGCTGTCGTCGATCTTCATCGTCTTCACCGGCCAGAGCATCGTGCAGACCTTCTTCGTGACCGCCGCCGCCTTTGGCGGACTGTCGCTGTTCGGCTACACGACCAAGCGTGACCTGTCGGCCTTCGGCTCGTTCCTGATCATGGGTCTGTTCGGCCTGATCATTGCCGCGCTCGTCAACCTGTTCCTGCAGTCTTCCGCGCTCCAGTTCGCCATCTCGGCGATCGGTGTGCTGGTCTTCGCCGGCCTCACCGCCTACGACACGCAGAAGATCAAGGAAATGTATTTCGAGAACGACGACGTCGCCGTCATGGGCCGCAAGGCGATCATGGGCGCGCTGCAGCTCTATCTCGACTTCATCAACCTGTTCATGTTCCTCATCCAGTTGTTCGGCAACCGCAACAACTAAGGAATGGGCAGACGGAATGGAAAGGCGACCTTCGGGTCGCCTTTTTTGTGTTCGCCTCTTCGGAAGAGTCCTCATGCGTTTTCGCCTGCGCCCGGCAACGCCTGCCGATCTCGACGCCATCACGGCGATCTACGCCCATGCTGTCGTGAACGGCGTCGCCAGCTACGAGATCGAACCGCCGTCGCGCGACGAGATGGCCGCGCGGTTCGAGGCGATCACCGGGCGCGGCTATCCCTATCTGGTCGCCGAGGAAGAGGGCGCGGTTCTCGGCTATGCCTATGCCGGCCCGTTCCGCACCCGACCGGCCTATCGCTGGCTGGTGGAGGATTCGATCTATCTCGGCCGCCACGCGCAGCGGCGCGGCATCGGCAAGGCTCTGCTCGTCGCGCTGCTGGCGCGATGCACGGAACTCGGCTTCCGGCAGATGCTGGCGGTGATCGGCGGCGGCCATCCGGCCTCGGTGGCGCTGCATGCGGCCTGCGGTTTTTCCGATGCCGGGCGCATTGCCGGCGCCGGCTTCAAGCAGGGGAGGTGGCTGGATACGGTGCTGATGCAGAAGAGCCTCGGCGAGGGCATCGAGACCTTGCCGGATCCCGGGCGTTATCCGGGCACGCTGACCTGACGGCTCAGGTGTCGATCAGCTTCAACACCTTGTCGAAGACCTTCAATACCTGCGGCAGCTCATGGCCGCGTTTCAGCACCATGCCGTTGACATTGACGACGCTGAAGGCGCCCTGCTTGTTGGCGAGCTTGGGGTTCTTCTCGATGCGGAACAGCGGCATTTCGCCGGAGCGCTTGAAGATCGAGAACACCGCCTTGTCCTTGAGGTGATCGATGGCATAGTCGCGCCATTCGCCTTCGCCGACCATGCGGCCATAGATGCGCAGGATGGCATCCAACTCGCGGCGGTGGAAGGTGACGGGGGCGGGATCGCGACTTTGCCGGTATTCTCGCAGATCGACAACGACATCGGCGTTTCGGTGCGACACATCCGGCTGATCGTTCATAGGCACTCCTCGAATCCTGTTGATGACAACAGAGTTGTGACAGTGTGCCCCAGCGGGATAAAAATGCAAGCGACGGCGTGTCGCTGCCGTGGCTTGTCGGGGACAGGTGTGAGGCGGCTTTACCGAAAAGCCAAACGAAAACAGCAAATGCGGGGGTCAACCGCCGTTCGGGGCGGCGGTCAGCACCGCAGCGCCGCGGATGGCGGCGGGATCGCCCTTGGGCGAGGTCGCCTGCAGCAGCACGGCGCAGCCCTGCTTGCGCTGCGTACCGACGACGCTGGCAGGCAGCACCAACTTCAGCGGCTTGCCGTCCCACATGCCGACCGTCTGCACGTCGCTGACGGTGTTCCAATAGGTGATCTTGCGGCCGGCATTCTCGCCCTTGTCCATCTGGATCACCTGCTCCCTGTTGAAATAGGCGATGACGACATTGGCCTTGCCGTTGCCCGGCCCGACGTTGATTTCCAGCTCGTCGCCGCGCATGGCGGCATCGACGTCGACGTTCAGCCCCTTGCCGTCGGCGCGCAGCGCCTCCAGCTTGGCATTGATGCCGTGGAGATCGGCGCCGCTGATGTGGTCCTGGCCGTTCAGCACCGCCTGCGGCGTATAGACATTGGTGCGGCCCATGGTGCGGGCATAGCCGTATTGCCGCTCGGTGTTCTCCTTGGAACTCAGCGTATCCTTCCAGCCGAGATAATCCCAGTAGTCGACGTGGTAGGAGAGGGCGATGACGTCGCCCTGGCGGATCAGCGTTTCCAGCTTTGCATCGGCCGGCGGGCAAGAGGCGCAGCCTTGCGAGGTGAACAACTCGACGACGCCCTTCGGCTTTGCCGCCTGTTCGGCCGATAGCGGCGAGGCTGCCGCGACACCGATCGCCAGAACCGTCGTGAAACGCCACACCGGCATCGTCTGCACCTTTCCACAGGACCTTGCGCCGGTCCCGTCCGTCACGAAACAACGCCTGCCGACCGGCAGCCGAACACCCCATACTATCCTTGAAGTCCCGTCTCTACACCCTCCCATCTTCAACGAAAAGTCACGATGGGGTGAAGCCGGATCCGCGCTCACGAGCGCATTTCCGGACGGAAAACCGGTTTCCGCTTTTCCTGGAAATGCTCAAGAAAAAGCCGCCGGGAGAGGCTCCCGGCGGCTTCGAAGAGCATGTTTCAGACCGGCTCAGGCGGCCAGATCGCGCAGAACGGTCTGGAGAATGCCGCCGTTGTTCATGTAGGTCACCTCGTCCAGCGTATCGATGCGGCAGAGGATGTTGATCTCCTTCACCGTGCCGTCCGCATAAGCGATCTTGGCGACCTTCCATTCACGTGGACGTACGTTGGCGAGGCCCTCGATCGAGACGACTTCGTCGCCCTTGAGGCCGAGGCTGGCCCAGGTCGTGCCCTCTTCGAAGACGAAGGGCACGACGCCCATGCCGACCAGGTTCGAGCGGTGGATACGCTCGAAGGACTGGGCGATGACCGCCTTGACGCCGAGCAGGTTGGTGCCCTTGGCCGCCCAGTCGCGCGAGGAGCCGTTGCCGTATTCGACGCCGGCGAAGATGACGAGCGGAACGCCCTCGGCCTTGTACATCATGGCCGCGTCGTAGATCGACATCTCTTCCTTGGACGGATAGTGGATGGTGTAGCCACCTTCCTTGCCGTTCGGGCCGAGCATGTGGTTGCGTATGCGGATATTTGCGAAGGTGCCGCGCATCATCACTTCATGGTTGCCGCGGCGCGTGCCGTACTGGTTGAAGTCGGCGACGCCGACGCCATGGTCGATGAGATAGGCGCCGGCCGGCGAAGCGGCCTTGATCGAACCGGCCGGGGAAATATGGTCGGTGGTGATCTTGTCGCCGAACAGGCCGAGGATGCGCGCACCCTTGATGTCGGAAATGCCAGAGCCGGTCTTGCCCATGCCAACGAAGTAGGGCGGGTTCTGCACATAGGTCGACTGGTCGTCCCAGGCATAGGTCTGGCCGGCCGGAACCTGGACCGCCTGCCAGTTCTCGTCGCCCTTGAACACGTCGGCATATTTGCTCTCATAGAGCGCGCGCGTGACGTATTTCTGGATGAATTCCTGGATCTCGTGCGAAGTCGGCCAGATGTCCTTGAGGTAGACAGGGTTGCCGTCCCGATCTTCGCCGATCGGCTCCTTGGTCAGATCCTTCTGGACCGTGCCGGCCAGCGCGTAAGCGACGACCAGCGGCGGCGAGGCGAGGTAGTTCGCCTGCACGTCCGGCGAGATGCGGCCTTCGAAGTTGCGGTTGCCGGAGAGGACGCCGGCGGTGATCAGGCCCTTGTCGTTGATCGTCTTCGAGATCGGCGCCGGCAGCGGGCCGGAATTGCCGATGCAGGTCGTGCAGCCGAAGCCGACGAGGTTGAAGCCGAGTGCGTCGAGATCGGCCTGCAGGCCGGACTTGGAAAGATATTCGCCGACGACCTGCGATCCCGGCGCCAGCGAGGTCTTCACCCACGGCTTGGACTTCAGGCCCTTGGCAACCGCATTGCGGGCGAGAAGGCCGGCGGCGATCAGCACGCTCGGGTTCGAGGTGTTGGTGCAGGAGGTGATGGCGGCGATCGCCACGTCGCCATGGCCGAGATCGAAGTCTTCGCCTTCGACGGCATAGCGGTTGGTGAGCTGGCCGGGCTTCTTGTAGTCGCCTTCCAGCGCGGCGGCGAAGTTCGGCGCGATGGTTTCGAGCGGAAGACGTCCCTCGGGGCGCTTCGGGCCGGCCATGGAGGGCACGACGTCGCCGAGATCGAGTTCCAGCGTGTCGGTGAAGACGAGGTCGGAACCGTCGCCGTCACGCCACATGCCTTGAGCCTTCGAATAGGCTTCGACCAGCGCGATGCGGTCGGTCTTGCGGCCGGACATGGTGAGGTAGTTGATCGTTTCGCCATCGACCGGGAAGAAGCCGCAGGTGGCGCCGTATTCCGGGCCCATGTTGCCGATGGTGGCGCGGTCGGCGAGCGGCATGTTGTCCATGCCCGGGCCGAAGAATTCGACGAACTTGGAGACGACGCCCTTCTTGCGCAGCATCTGCACGACGGTGAGCACGAGGTCGGTGGCGGTGACGCCTTCCTTGAGCTTGCCGGTCAGCTTGAAGCCGATGACCTCGGGCAGCAGCATGGAAACCGGCTGGCCGAGCATGGCGGCTTCCGCCTCGATGCCGCCGACACCCCAGCCGAGAACGCCGAGGCCGTTGATCATCGTGGTATGTGAATCGGTGCCGACGCAGGTGTCGGGATAGGCGATGGTCTCGCCGTCCTCGTCTTTCGTCCAGACGGTCTGGCCGAGATATTCGAGGTTGACCTGGTGACAGATGCCCGTGCCCGGGGGAACCACGCGGAAATTCTTGAACGCCTGCTGGCCCCACTTCAGGAAGCGGTAGCGCTCGCCGTTGCGCTGGTATTCCAGCTCGACGTTGCGGGCGAAGGCGGAAGCGGTGCCGAACTCGTCGACGATGACCGAATGGTCGATGACGAGATCGACCCGCACCAGCGGGTTGATCTTTTCCGGGTCGCCGCCGAGCGAGACCATCGCGTCGCGCATGGCGGCGAGATCGACGACCGCCGGCACGCCGGTGAAGTCCTGCATCAGGACACGCGCCGGGCGATAGGCGATCTCGGCCTCTTCCAGGCCCTTGTTCTCAAGCCACTTGGCGACGGCGAGAATGTCGTTTTTGGTGACCGAGCGGCCGTCCTCGTTGCGCAGCAGGTTTTCCAGCAGCACCTTCATCGAGAAGGGCAGTTTGGAAACGCCGGGCAGGCCGTTGGCCTCGGCCTTCGGCAGGCTGAAATAGACATAGTCCTTGCCGTCCACTGTGAGCGCGGAGCGACAATTGAAACTATCGAGAGATTTAGACACGAGAGACCCCGTTTCTGATAGCCAACACAGTCGTGCGAACGCCCATGCACTTCATGCACATCAGGATGCGGGTACGGCCATTTCCGCTGTCCGCACGTGGGAATTGCTGCCCGCAATCCCCGAAGTTCGGCGGAAGGATGAAGATCACGCCGACCGCTGGCGTGGTTGCAAGTCTTATAGATAATTTCTAAGAAAGGTTCCAGACCACTGAGAGCCGGTTTGGGACATTTTTTGCAACGCAATGACTAAAATCCTAACGAAAGCGACGAGGCATGCTTCTGACCGCCGAAAGCCTTGCCGCGCGGCGCGGTGAAGACCTGATATTCGTGAATGTTTCCTTTCGCTTAGGCAGAGGCGAAGCGCTGGTTCTGACCGGCCCGAACGGCTCGGGAAAATCGACGCTGCTGCGCGTCATTGCCGGGCTTCTGCCCGCGGAAGCCGGCCATGTTTCGATTGCCGGCGAAGGGGTCGAAACCGGCAGCCGGCCCGGCGAATTCAGCCATTATCTCGGCCATCGCAACGCCATGAAAAAGGAACTGACCGTGGGTGAAAACCTGCGTTTCTGGCAGGCCTTTCTCGGCGACGCGCCCGGAGGAAGCGCAATGACGATCGAGGACGCCGCCGACACCGTCGGCCTCGGCGGCATCACCCACCTGCCGTTCGGATATCTTTCCGCCGGCCAGCAGCGGCGATTCGCCATTGCCAAGCTGCTCGTCGCCTACAGGCCGATCTGGATCCTCGACGAACCGACCGCCGCCCTCGACGCCAGCGCCGACCGGATGTTCGCCGATCTCGTCACCCGCCACCTCGCGGCCGGCGGCATCGCGCTTGCCGCCACGCACCAGCCGCTCGGGCTGGAAGGCGCGCAACAATTGCGGATGACCGGCTTTGCCGGGGTGGACGCGGAGGTATGGGCGTGAAAGCCAGCCACCTCACGAAAATCCTTCTTTCTGTCCTGCCCGGCGCACTGGCCGATGGCATGAGAGGTATCGACCGGCCCCCTTCTCCCCCACGGGGAGAAGGTCCCGGCAGGGGGATGAGGGGGTGCCACAACCGATACCTTATCCGTTCCACCCCCTCATCCGACCCTTCGGGCCACCTTCTCCCCGAGGGGAGAAGGGAACGAGCGGCACCGCTTCCCGCATTCATAATGTCCTCTTCCTCCGTTTCCGGGAAGACGGTCGAGATAGTGAGCACACCTGGGAGGGCCGGCCGATGATCGCCCTCTTCCTCCGCGACCTGAAACTGTCGATCCGTGCCGGCGGCGGCGCCCTCATCGGCGTATTGTTCTTCATGACCATCGTCGCCGTCATTCCCTTCGGCGTCGGGCCGGACCTCAACCTGCTCGCCCGCATCGGCCCGGCGATCGTCTGGATCGGCGCGCTGCTGTCCGCCCTTCTCGGTCTCGACCGGCTGTTCCAGGCCGAGCGCGAGGACGGCTCGCTCGATCTCCTCCTGATGCACGAGACGCCGCTGGTGCTGACCGTCGCCGTCAAATGCCTGGCCCATTGGGTCGGAACCAGCCTGCCGCTGGTGATCGCGTCCCCCTTGCTCGGCCTGTTCATGAACATGGACGAGACGGCGATCGCCGCCGTGATGCTGACGCTGATCGTCGGTTCGGTGCTGATCTTCGGCGTCAGCGCCACCTATGCGGCGGTTCAGGAACCGGCGCCGTTTATGCCGCCCTTCCTGATCCTCGTCGCCATTACCCTGTTCTTTGCCGCTCTCGGCCCGGCGGCGGCGGCGCTGGCGCTGCGCAACAGCGCGGAGTGACCGAGATCAATTGCAGCCTGCGCGATATCAGGCTAAACATCCGGCATGAGCGAAAACAGCCTGGCCATCACCAAATTCAGCGATCTCGCCAATCCGACCCGGTTTCTGGCGCTGGTCGCCCGCGTACTGCCGTGGATGGCAGGCACCACCGCGCTGCTTTTTGCGCTCGGCCTCTATCTCGGCTTTGCCGCCGAGGGCGATTACCAGCAGGGCGAGACGGTGCGGATCATGTATGTGCACGTGCCGGCGGCCTGGCTGTCGATGATGTGTTACACCGTCATGGCCGCCTCGGCGATCGGCACGCTGGTCTGGCGCCATCCGCTTGCCGATGTCTCCGCCAAGACCGCGGCACCACTCGGCGCCGGCTTCACGCTGATCGCGCTGATCACCGGCTCCCTGTGGGGCAAGCCGATGTGGGGCACCTGGTGGGTATGGGATGCGCGGCTGACCTCGGTTTTTGTGCTGTTCCTGATGTATCTCGGCCTGATTGCGCTGAACCGCGCCATGGACGACCCGTCGAAGGCCGCCCGCGTCAGCGCCGTGCTGATCCTCGTCGGTTTCGTCAACATTCCGATCATAAAATTTTCCGTCGAATGGTGGAATACGCTGCACCAGCCGGCCAGCGTCGTGCGGCTGGACGGCCCGACCATCGATCCGGAATTTTTACGGCCGCTGCTGGTCATGGCCGTCGCCTTCACCGTGTTGTTCTTCACGCTGCACCTAGCGGCGATGCGCAACGAGATCCTGCGCCGGCGGGTGAGCGCCCAGCGGCGGCTCGCCGCCCGCATGGCCGCGCGGGAGGCATGAGCGGATGAGCCACGCCTTTTACGTCTATGCCTCCTACATCGTCACGGTGATCATCATCGGCTGTCTTGTCGGCTGGACGTGGCTCGATGGCCGCGCCCGGCAGCAGGAACTGCGGACGCTGGAAGCGTCGGGCATTCGCCGGCGCTCGGCCAAACCCGCCGACGAGACAAAATCATGAGCAGCGATATCGAGGAAAAAGCCCAGCCGCCGCGGCGTGGACTGCGCATCCTGCTGGCGCTCCTGCCGCTGATCGTCTTCGCCGGCCTTGCCGCCGTGTTCCTGATGCAACTCGGCTCCGGCAAGGATATTTCCGAGATCCCCTCGGCGCTGATCGGCACCAAGGCACCGGTGCTGAACCTGGCGGCGCTCGAAGGCGCCAACGTGCCGGCGCTGACCGATGCCGCCGTCAAGGGCAAGCTGTCACTGGTCAACGTCTTCGCCTCGTGGTGCGTGCCCTGCCGGCAGGAACACCCGATCCTCAAGGAACTGGCAAAGGACAGCCGCATCACCATCGTCGGCATCAACTACAAGGACCGGCAGGAAAACGCCCTGCGCTTCCTCGGCGAACTCGGCAACCCCTATGCCGCCATCGGCGTCGACCCCAACGGCAAGGCGGCGATCGAGTGGGGCGTCTACGCCATTCCGGAATCCTACCTGGTCTCCGCCGACGGCCCGATCCTCTCCAAGCGCGTCGGCCCCTTCGACGACAAGAGCGTGCAGGAAGGCCTGTATCCGGCGATCGAAAAGGCGCTGGCGGCGAAGTAAATCAGATCCCGCCTTGCCAGGTCTTGATCGCTTCCAGCGGCCAGACCAGCATGATGACGTTGAGCGTCAGGTTGTCGCGGATGATCCAGCCGGTAAAAATCTCGAAGAAGATGGCGACAGCCACCGTCACCCACACCGGGGCGCGGGCGGCAAAGAAGAAGCCGAGCGTCATGAACACCGTGTCCATCGCCGAATTCAGGATGCTGTCGCCGTAATAATCGAGCGAGATCGTCGCCGTGCGGTAGCGGTCGATGATGATCGGCGAGTTTTCGAGGATTTCCCAAGCGGATTCGATGACCAGCGCCAGAAGCAGCTTTGCCGCCAGCGGCTTGCGGCGCAGCACGAGGAAACCCAATCCGTAGAACAGGAAGCCGTGGATGATGTGCGACGGGGTGTACCAGTCCGACAGGTGCTGGGAATTGCCGCTGGAATTGACCGTGCCTTCCCAGAGCTTGACGTAGCCGCATTCACAGATCGGCAGCCGGCCCATCCAGTATTCGGCCAGGATCTGCACGAGAAACACGCAGAAGCCGGCGAAAAGCCAGTAGCGCGTCGATTGGCCTCCGGCAGCCTCGGCCTGCCCGGCGACCGTCACTTCTCACCTTCCGCCACGGCATCGACCGTGTGGCGCATGATCAGCGGCATCTGTGCCAGAGTAAAGAGTATGGTGATCGGCATGGTGCCCCAGACTTTAAAATTGACCCAGAGATAATCGGCCATGTCCTTGTCGGGCAGGTAATACCAGTTGGCGCCGCGCCAGACGACTTCGTTCAGCACCGCCAGGAACAGGAAAAAGATACCCCAGCGCAGCGTCAGCTTGCGCCAACCGTCGTCGTCGAGCTGGAAGGCGGCGTTGAAGACGTAGCCCAGCAGCGACTTGCCGAACAGCAGGCCGCCGAGCAGCACGACACCGAACAGCGTATTGACGATGGTCGGCTTCATCTTGATGAAGGTCTCGTCCTGCAGCCAGATCGACAGCGAACCGAAGACCAGAACCACCACGCCCGAAACGAAAGGCATCACCGGCAGGTGGCGGAAGACGATCTTGGAGATGACCAGCGAGATCACCGTCGCCACCATGAACAGCGCCGTGGCGATCAGCAGCGGGCCGCCGATCGCCGACAGTTCCGGAAAGGTCTTTGCCAGCCACTCGCCGCGCAGATTGCCAAAGAAGAAGACGAGCAGCGGGCCAAGCTCCAGCGCCAGCTTCAGCATCGGATGCTGCCGCTCGGCACGGCTCGGGACATTTTCGCTTTGCGTGGTCGTCATCGTTTCGGAACCCTGTTTTTCTCTGCGCAATTCCGGACGCCGAACCGCGTTCCGCCTGGTGCCGAACTTGCTGATGAAGGCGCGGCCTTTGCCCCTTATCCGTGGCCAATCTGTGACATCATTGCGCGATGCCTGCAATCACCCGTGCGAAATCGTTGGCCTCGAACGGTTCGAGATCGTCGACGCCCTCACCGATACCGATGAAATAGACCGGCAATTTGTGCTTCGCCGAGATGGCGACGAGAATGCCGCCGCGCGCCGTGCCGTCGAGCTTGGTCATGATCAGGCCGTTGACGCCGGCGACGTTGCGGAAGATTTCCACCTGCGACAGCGCGTTCTGGCCGGTGGTGGCGTCGAGCGTCTGCAGCACCGTATGAGGCGCGTCGGGATCGAGCTTGCCGAGAACGCGGACGATCTTTTCAAGCTCGGCCATCAGCTCGGCCTTGTTCTGCAGCCGGCCGGCGGTATCGATGATCAGCACGTCGCATTTTTTCGCCTTCGCCTGCTCGAAGGCATCGTAAGCGAGGCCGGCAGCATCGGCGCCGAGCTTGGTGCCGATGAATTCCGATTGGGTGCGGTCGGCCCAGATCTTCAACTGCTCGATGGCGGCAGCGCGGAACGTGTCGCCTGCGGCCAGCATGACCTTCAGCCCGGCGCCGGAGAGTTTTGCCGCCAGCTTGCCGATGGTGGTCGTCTTGCCGGTGCCGTTGACGCCGACGACGAGGATGACATGCGGCTTGTGGTTGAGATCGAGCTGCAGCGGCTTGGCGACCGGCGTCAGCACCTTGGTGATTTCCGACGCCATGATGCGGCTGACATCCTCGCCGGTGACATCCTTGCCATAGCGTTCGGAAGACAGGGTATCGGTGACGCGCATCGCCGTCTCGACGCCGAGATCGGCCTGGATCAGCAGGTCTTCGAGATCCTGCAGCGTCTGCTCGTCGAGCTTGCGCTTGGTGAACAGCGCGGCGATCTGGCCGGTCAGCTGCGAAGACGTGCGCGAAAGTCCCTGGCGCAGGCGCTGGAACCACGAAAGTTTTGCCTGCGGCGCGACCGGCAGCGGCTCGATAGCGGCCGGACCGGTGGAAAAACCTTTGGGCAAGGCCGGATCGGCGCGGCCAGCTTCTTGCGCCTCCGCCCCGCCGGAGATGCCCTCGCCAGCCTGCCCGGCCGGCCGGTCGGGGGCCCCGGGCGCGGCACCCCGGCCGGCACCGGGGGGGGCTCCCCCCAGTTTTCCGCCGCGGGCACCGGCCTGTCGGGGCCCGCCCCGGGATTCCCCCCGGCGTTCCTCTCCCCCGGGGCCGCGAGGCGCCGGGCCGAATGGGGTTTGGGCGGGGGCGTCCTCCCCAACCGCCTCGACGGCCGCTTCCGCCTGCAGCAATGACAGAGGTGTCACGCCGAGATCGCCGATCTGGTCGACAGACGGCAGCAGCGGCGGATCTTCCTCGACCCCGTCGTCGGACGGGCCGCCGGCCGTGTCCATCACTTCCGGCGCCACCGGGTCTGCCGGTGATACCGGCAAATCCTCCTTGCGCGCATGCGGCTCGGTCTCCGCCGCGATTGCGGTCTTTTCTTCGGGCGTCAGCGCGAAGGGAGACGGAGGTGCCTCCTCGACCGGCTTTTCCTTGCCGAAGGTAAAGACTTTTTTGATGAAACCGAGGGCCATGAATGATCCGTGACGTCAGGCCGCCTGCGCCGCCTTCAATTGCATATCGAGGTGCTTGCCATTGTGGCCGGTGATGACGACCGGCACAAGATCGCGCGGCTTCAGCCGCGCCGCGCCCACAAGCGTGAAATTTTCCGTATGCGCAAGCCCATTGTTTTCAACGAGCAACATCTGCTCGCTGCCGACCATCGCGTCGAGATGAGCATTGTGGAGGTCCGTGCCCACCGCCCGCAGCCGTGCCGCCCGCTCCTTGACCAGCGCCCGGTCGAGCTGCGGCATGCGCGCCGCCGGCGTCCCGGGCCGGGGGCTGTAAGGGAAAACGTGCAGGAAGGCGATGCCCGCCTCGCGCGCCATCGAGGCGGCATTGTCGAACATGGCGTCGGTTTCGGTCGGAAAACCGGCGATCATATCCGCACCGAAACTCACGTCCGGCCGCAGCCGCCGCACATCCTCGATGAAACGCAAAGCGTCGGCGCGGGCATGGCGCCGCTTCATGCGCTTCAGGATCATGTCGTCGCCATGCTGCAGCGACAGGTGCAGATGCGGCATGAAGCGCGGCTCTTCAGCGATCAGGTCGAAGAGGTGCCGATCGGCCTCGATGCTGTCGATCGACGACAATCTGAGCCGGCGAATGTCCGGCACATGTTTCAGCAGCGTCTTGGCCAGCAGGCCGAGGCTCGGCTCGCCCGGCAGGTCTCCGCCGTAGCTGGTGGCATCGACGCCGGTCAGAACGATCTCGCTGTAACCGCCCTCGACCAGTTTTCGCGCCTGGTCGACGACGGCGCCCATCGGCACCGAGCGGGAATTGCCGCGGCCATACGGAATGATGCAGAAGGTGCAGCGGTGGTCGCAGCCGTTCTGCACCTGGATGAAGGCGCGCACATGGCCGTCGATGTGTCTGACCATCTGCGGCGCGGTGTGGCGCACGCTCATGATGTCGTTGACGCGCAGCTTCTCTTCGGCCGAAACGCCGAAATCCGGCAGGGCGCGGTAGGAGGCGGAAGCCAGCTTCTCCTCGTTGCCGAGCACCGCATCCACTTCCGGCATGGCGGCGAAGCTATTCTTCTCCACTTGGGCGGCGCAGCCGGTGACGATGATACGGGCATGCGGATTTTCACGCCGTGCGCGGCGAATGGCCTGGCGCGCCTGGCGCACGGCCTCGCCGGTCACGGCACAGGTATTGACCAGCACCGCATTGTTGAGCCCGGCCTTTTCCGCCTGCGCCCGCATGACCTCGGATTCGTAGGTGTTCAGACGACAGCCGAAGGTGATGACCTCGACGCCGCTCACTGCGCCTTGGCCCCCGCTTCCGTTTCGCGCGCCCAGGCGCCGGTCGAAGGATCGAGCGTGCCGGACCATTCCCATTCCGCCGGGCCGGTCATGATGACGTGATCGTCGCGCTCGCGCCATTCGATGGTGAGGCTGCCACGGTTCGGGCTGCTGGCGACGGTGATGGTGACATTGCGCCCAGTCCGGCCGGTGCGGGCGGCGGAAACACCCGACGCGCAGGCGGCCGAGCCGCAGGCGAGCGTCAGCCCGGCGCCGCGCTCCCAGGTGCGGGTGGTCAGCGACGAGGGCGAGGTGACCTGCGCCAGCGTGATATTGGCCTTTTCCGGAAACATCGGATGGTTTTCGAGCAGCGGGCCGAAACGGTGCAGATCGTAAGACATCACGTCCTGGTCGACCCAGAAGACGGCATGCGGATTGCCCATCGACATGACTGAGGGCGAATGCAGCACCGGATTGTCGATCGGGCCGATCTGCAGCTCGATGCGGCTGGTATCGTAAAATTCCTCCGCCAGCGGAATGCGGTCCCAGGCAAACACCGGCTTGCCCATGTCGACGGAAATCGTGCCGTCGGCATGCTCGACGGCATTGAGGATGCCGGCCACCGTCTGGAAGGTAAACGTCTTCTTGCCGCTCTCGGCGGCCAGCGCCTGCACCACGCAACGCGTACCGTTGCCGCAGGCCTGCGCCTTGGAGCCATCACAATTCAGGATGTCGATCCAGGCATCCGTGCCATCCGCCTTGGGATCGTAGACCGCCATGATCTGGTCGAACTGGGTGGCGGGGTCGGCATTCAGCGCGATCGCCGCGTCCGGGGTCACCTTGTCTTTCCGGCCACGCATGTCGACCACCAGGATCTTGTTGCCAAGCCCGTTCATCTTCGCGAATTCGACCGTATAACTCATGGATTTAGTCCTTGTTCTCCGGGCTATATGGCCGAATCCTCGCCGAATTACCAGTGGTAGGGCGCATGGACAGGCGTCGTTGCCGACCGAAAAGCAGATCGGAAGGATTGAATCCTTGACTTTGCCGGGATTTTGCTGTTTATCGCGCCAAATCTGCGACGAGACAAGCACTCCGAGCCGCCGACCGGGACCCGTGAAGGTATAAAGAGATCCCGGAGGTCAACACCCGACAGCGCGATGCGCCCTCGGGTGCTTTTTGGCTTTGCGTCTTGTTTTCGTCAAGCGATATACCGACGTTTCAGGTGATCTTGAAACGAAGAAGGAAGAGCTGATGTTTGAGAACCTCCAGGACCGTCTTGGTTCCATCCTGAATGGACTGACCGGCCGTGGCGCGCTGTCGGAAGCCGATGTTTCCGCCGCCCTACGGGAGGTTCGCCGTGCACTGCTCGAAGCCGACGTGGCGCTGGAAGTCGTTCGCTCCTTTACCGATCGCGTCCGCGAAAAGGCCGTCGGCGCCGAAGTGCTGAAGTCGATCAAGCCGGGCCAGATGGTCGTCAAGATCGTCCATGACGAGCTGATCGAGATGCTCGGCTCCGAGGGCGAAAGCATCGACCTCAATGCGCCGGCCCCGGTCGTCATCATGATGGTCGGTCTGCAGGGCTCGGGCAAGACGACGACGACGGCGAAGATCGCCAACCGGATGAAGACGCGCGATCGCAAGAAGGTGCTGATGGCATCGCTCGACACGCGCCGTCCGGCCGCGCAGGAGCAGCTGCGCCAGCTGGGCGTCCAGACCGGCGTCGACACGCTGCCGGTGATCGCAGGCCAATCGCCGACCGATATCGCCGCGCGCGCCGTGCAGGCGGCCAAGCTCGGCGGCCACGACATCGTCATCCTCGATACCGCCGGCCGCACGCATATCGACGAGCCGCTGATGGTCGAGATGGCGGACATCAAGAAGAAGTCCAATCCGCACGAGATCCTGCTCGTTGCCGACAGCCTCACCGGCCAGGACGCCGTCAACCTCGCCCGCAACTTCGACGAACGCGTCGGCATCACCGGCCTGGTGCTCACCCGCATGGACGGCGACGGCCGCGGCGGTGCGGCCCTTTCGATGCGCGCCGTCACCGGCAAGCCGATCAAGCTGATCGGCGTCGGCGAAAAGATGGGCGAGCTGGAGGAATTCCATCCCCGCCGCATCGCCGACCGTATCCTCGGCATGGGCGACATCGTCTCGCTGGTCGAGAAGGCCGCCGAAAACATCGACGCCGAAAAGGCGGCGGCCATGGCCGCCAAGATGGCCAAGGGCAAGTTCGACCTGAACGACCTCGCCGACCAGATCGGCCAGATGCAGAAGATGGGCGGCATGGGCGGCATCATGGGCATGATGCCCGGCATGTCGGGCATGAAGGACAAGATGGCCGCCGCCGGCCTGGACGACAAGGTGTTCAAGCGCCAGCTCGCCATCATCTCCTCTATGACCAAAGCCGAGCGCTCCAACCCCGACCTGCTCAAGCATTCGCGTAAGAAACGCATCGCCGCCGGCTCCGGCACCGATGCCTCCGACATCAACAAGCTTCTGAAGATGCACCGGCAGATGGCCGACATGATGAAGATGATGGGCGGCAAGGGCAAAGGCGGCATGATGAAGCAGATGATGGGCGGCCTTGCCTCGAAGATGGGGCTTGGCGGCATGGGTGGCATGCCCGACCTGTCGAGCCTCGATCCGAAGCAGCTCGAAGCCCTGCAGAAACAGGCGGAGGCCGCCGGCCTCGGCAAGCCGGGTGGTTTGCCCGGTCTCGGCAGCGGCCTGCCCGGCCTCGGTGGCAAGCTTCCGGGTCTCGGCGGCGGTTTCCCCGGTCTTCCCGGCCTGCCGAAGAAGAAGTGAGGGGAGGAAAGCCTTAAAATGATCGATCCCGACGTCAAAGAACAACTGAGCGGCTATCGCCAGTCGATCGACAATATCGACGCCGCTCTCGTGCATATGCTGGCCGAACGTTTCCGCTGTACCAAGGCAGTGGGCGTGCTGAAAGCCACGCATGACCTGCCGCCGGCCGATCCGGCGCGCGAAGAATACCAGATCAGCCGCCTTCGCCGCCTGGCGAAGGATGCCAGCCTGGACCCGGATTTTGCGGAAAAGTTCCTGAACTTCATCATCACCGAAGTGATCCGGCATCATGAAGCCATCGCTGCCGAACACGGCAGCACCCAGCACACCGCCTGAACACAGCGGTCCAAAACAGCCCAAGGAGTAATGACATGTCCCTGAAAATTCGCCTCGCCCGCGGTGGTTCCAAGAAGCGCCCGTACTACACCGTCGTCGTTGCCGACGCCCGTTCGCCGCGTGACGGCCGCTTCCTCGAAAAGCTCGGTTCCTGGAACCCGATGCTTGGCAAGGAAGACGCCAAGCGCGTCGAACTGAACGCCGACCGCATCAAGCACTGGCTCGACCAGGGCGCCCAGCCGACCGACCGCGTCCTGCGCTTCCTCAACGAAGCCGGCATTGCCAAGCGCGACGCCCGCAGCAACCCGGAAAAGGGCAAGCCGGGCAAGAAGGCCCAGGAACGCGCCGCCGAGAAGGCCCAGAAGGCCGCCGACGCCGCTGCTGCCGCAGAATAATCGGCTTACCATCCTTATCGAAAGCGGGCGGCGTGAACTCATGCCGCCCGTTTTCGTTTCCAATTTTGCAAACTTCGACATAATAGAGCCCGACGCTTGGAAAAAACCGGATCCAGCCGCATGAGCAAGTTAGAGAATCCCATCCTGATGGCGACGGTCGGCGCGGCGCAGGGGCTGCGCGGCGAAGTGCGCGTCAAGGCCTTCAGCGCCGATCCCATGGCGCTCGGCGATTACGGCAACCTGCACAGCCTCGACGGCCGGACCTTTGAAGTCCTCGATATCCGCGAAGGCAAGAACGTGGTCATCGTCCGCTTCCGCGGCGTCAACGACCGCAACGCCGCCGAAGCCCTCAACGGCCTGGAACTCTATGTCGAGCGCGACAACCTGCCCGACGACGAACTCGACGACGACGAATTCTTCTATGCCGACCTCGAAGGCCTCGAAGCCGTCGACAGCGACGGCAAGAGTTACGGCACCGTCAGCGCCATCTACGATTTCGGCGCCGGCGACCTGCTGGAACTCAAGGGCCCGGGCCGCCGGCCGGTGCTCATTCCCTTCTCGGAAAAGGCAGTGCTCGACATCGATCTCGAAGGCGGCACGATCCTCATCGACCCCTTGGCCGCCGGCCTGATCGACAGCCCCGACAATCTTCCCGGCTCCGATCAATGACCGTCGATGACAGGTCGTTCCGGGCGACAGTGCTGACGCTCTATCCGGAAATGTTTCCGGGCCATCTTGGCACGTCGCTGTCCGGTCGCGCCATGGAGCGCGGACAATGGTCGCTCGATACCGTGCAGATCCGTGATTTTGCCACCGACCGCCACCGCCCCGTCGACGACACGCCGGCCGGCGGCGGCGCCGGCATGGTGCTGAAACCGGACGTGCTCGCCCGTGCCATCGACCATGTCGGCGAAGGTCGCCCCCGCCTGCTGATGAGCCCGCGCGGAAAACCGCTGACCCAGGCCCGCGTGCGCGAACTTGCCACCGGCAACGGCGTGGTGATCGTCTGCGGCCGCTTCGAGGGCGTCGACCAGCGGGTGATCGAGGCGCGCAGCCTCGAGGAAGTGTCGATCGGCGACTACATCCTCTCCGGCGGCGAACCGGCGGCGCTGATCGTGCTCGACGCCATCATCCGCATCCTGCCGGGTGTCATGGGCAACGACCTGTCCGGCCTGCACGAAAGTTTCGAGGACGGGCTGCTGGAGCATCCGCACTACACAAGGCCGCAGCTCTTCGAAGGCCGGGAAATCCCTGCGGTGCTGACCTCGGGCAACCACGGTGCCATCGACAAGTGGCGCAAGGCGGAGGCCTTGAAGCTGACGGCCGAGCGCCGGCCGGACCTCCTGGCGAAAACGGCGACAAAATCGACGTCACAGGGGTGACATATCGGGAATCTTCCTGTATACGCCCGCTCGGAATTCGGGCTTTGCCCGTCGACCGCCAATCAAAGAATGGCGAATCCGCTCCAGCCTTCACCGGCTTACTCCCGAGGTTTTGACCGGAGGACAATCGAGAGCGCTCTGGCTGTTTCAGAAAAATGCAAAGGTTAGACCCATGAACATCATTCAGCAGCTGGAAGCCGAACAGGCCGCCAAGATCGCCGCACAGCGCACCCTTCCGGAATTCTCGCCGGGCGACACGCTTCGTGTCAACGTCCGCGTCAAGGAAGGCAACCGCACCCGCGTACAGGCTTACGAAGGCGTCTGCATCGCCCGTTCCGGCGGCGGCATCAACGAGAGCTTCACGGTTCGCAAGATCTCCTACGGTGAAGGCGTCGAGCGCGTTTTCCCGATCTACACGCCGATGATCGAAAGCGTCGAAGTCGTTCGCCGCGGTAAGGTCCGTCGCGCCAAGCTCTATTACCTGCGCGACCGTCGCGGCAAGTCTGCCCGTATCGTTGAAGACACCGGCGTTCGCGCCCGCAAGCTCAACGACGCCGAGCGCGCCGCAGCCGCCCAGGAAAAGGCCCGCATCGAAGCCGAGAAGGTTGCAGCAGCCCAGGCTCTCGCCGCCGAAAAGGCAGCAGCCGAAGCCGCCGCTGCAGCGGAAGCAGCTGCTGCTGCCGAAGCAAAGGGCGAATAAGCTCACTTTCGCTTCATTGTTTAAAAAGGCCGCCGGAAACATCTCCGGCGGCCTTTTTGTTTACGTTCCTTCAGAAGAGACCGCCAAGCCAGGCAGCCATCGGGACCGGGCTTACGGCGCGGCAATCGATGCGACGATGGTGCGGACTTCGCCTTCCAGGTTCTTGCCCGGACAGGCCGTCCGGGCAAAATCGCTATGCACGCCGATGCGGCTGGCCGGGATCGAGTATTGCCGGGACAGCGAAAGGATGAGCGCCTTCAGCGAAACAAGCTCCGCCGCGCTCGGCTTCTCCCTTTCGAAATTGCCTTCGACGACGATGGTGATGTGGCCGGTGGGATCATATTTAGTATTGGTATCCCCGACAAAACCGACCGGCCGACCTTCGGCCACCTTGCCGTCAATGGCGATGTAATAATGATAAGGAATGTCCGCCCAGGGCTTCTTCGTCCGGCCGTCCGCCAGTTTTGATGTCGCCTGCGAAAAAGCCTGCAGGTTCCGCAGTTTTTTCACGATCGAAAGCCCGCCCTTGGACGGTACGGCCGTGTGATGGATGGTGATCCTGGTCGGCACCTGCTTTTCCATCGGCAGCACCGAAGGTTTGGCACCCCATTCCTGCCGCGAGATGATATCGACGGCGGCGGCCGGCCAGGCACCGGAAAGGCCAAACCAGGCAGCAAGTGCGACCGACAATACACCTCTTGGAATGATCATTACCGCACCTCCTTGATATAGGCATCGCCGACATGCTGCTGCATGTCGTTGAGCTGGCTCAACGCCTGCGCCCGTCGGAACGGCCCCATCACCACCGAATAATAACCGTTGGTGAGCGTGTTATAATCATCCGTGTCAATGATCTTGATCTCATAACCGCTGCCCTTTAGCCGCTTTGCACGCTGCTTTGCACGGCCGATATCGGCATGAGGATAAGATCCCATGATGACGAACCAGCCGGCCCTGACGCGCGTCACCGTGGTGGAGCGCTCCTTGATGGCCGGTTCTTCATCCGCCCCCTCGCCGGAGACGCCTTTCTGCAGCGCTGCGGTCTCCTGCTCCTGCCTGGTCTTTTCCTCCTCCTGCCGTTTTTGCAACTCCAGCGTCCGCTTCGCTTCCTCCTCTTTCAGCGCTGCTGCCTCAAGATCGGCAATCAGGGCGCGCGCATAATCGGCATAAGCGCTTGATGGATATTTGCCGGCAAATTTTTTCAGCGCGCCGATGCTGCGCACGTCCTTCACCGCATTCCATTCGGTCAGCGCCATGTCGCCCGCCGCAGCGGCCGCGTTCGTATCGGTAACCACCGGATCCTGTGTCGCCCCATCGGCCTTCGCCTGTTCAGGCGTCGCGATATCGCCGCTCAACGTCACCAGACCGGTGATCTGGTCGTAAAAGGCCGGCTGCTGATCGTGGCCGATCGATTTTGCCGTTTCCTTGACGGTTTGCTGCACGCTTTTCGCAAGCTCGACATGGGTCATGCCGGGCGTTTCCAGAAGCGGCAGCAAGGCACGGGTAAAGACGGAATTCGGGTTGGTATCGCTGTCCGACAGCCGGTCGAGCGCTTCCTGCCCGCTTCCTGCCGCCATCAGGACGAAGGTGCCGCTCGGCGGATCGACCACCCGCAAGCCGCGTGTCCCGCCGATGCTCTTGCGGCCGGACGCGGCAAAGGGATTGTTGCGACAGGCATCGAGCACAAACATGCTGACCCGCGCGCCCTTGTCCTTCACCCGCTGCAGAAGATCATCGACCACATGGCCCTCGTCGCGCACGAGGTCTTCGTTGTCGGGCGCAACGATGTCGACGGGCAGCAGGATATTCTGCCCGCCGATCACCACGCCATGTCCGGAAAAAAAGAAGAAGGCAGTGTCGCCGGGTTCGATCCGTTTGATGAAATTCGAGAATTTCGTGTTGAGCTGCCGCCGCGTCAGGTCTTCGCCGGTGTCGACGTCGAAGCCGAGGCGCGTCAGTGCGGCAGAAACCGACCGTGCGTCTTCCACTGCCTTTTGCAGCTTCGGCACTTCTTCATAGGCATTGTTGCCGATGACCAGTGCCACCCGTTTCTCCGCAAGGGCGGCCGGCACGGCCGCAAACAGAAAAACGACCAAAAGAACAAACGATTTCATGGTGGAGCCCCCGTCCATCTGCCATCGACAGTAGCAACGAAAAGACGCAGCGGAAAGGATAAACCGTAAAGCTTTGCCTGACGTGCCGCATTGCGGCTTGCCTCAGATAATCACTTTGTGACACTCTCCCGCCGCCACAATTTATCAGGAGTTCACCATGTTTGGCCGCCGTCCTTTCCTTGCCGGGCTGACCGCCCTCGCCCTCATGCCGTTTGCCGCCGCTGCAGCCGACCTGCCGGATCTCGGCGGCCGTACCGTGGTGGTGGTGACGGAAAATGCCTATCCGCCGCTGCAGTTCGTCGATCCGAAGAGCGGCGAGGCCAAGGGCTGGGAATACGACGCGATGAACGAGATCGCCAAGCGCCTGAACGTCAAGGTCGAATACCAGAACACCTCTTGGGACGCGATGATCCAGGCGGTGTCCGACGACCAGTACAATATCGGCATGACCGGCATCACCATCAAGGACGAACGCAAGGAGAAGGTGGATTTCTCCGATCCCTACATGCGTTCCGAGCAGTTCATGCTGGTGCGCGGCGACGAAAGCCGCTTCACCGACGCCAAGACCTTCGGCGAGTTCAAGGACGGCCTGATCGGCGCCCAGCCGGGCACCTCGCCCTTCTATACCGCGGTCTACAACATCCTTGACGGCAACGAGCAGAACCCGCGCATCAAGCTGTTCGAGACCTTCGGCGCCACCGTGCAGGCTCTCAAGGCCGGCGACGTCGATGTCGTCCTGACCGACAGCGTCGCTGCCCAAGGCTATGTCGATGCCTCGAATGGCGGCCTCAAGGTCGTCGGCGGCCCGCTCGGCAGCGAGGATTTCGGCTTCATCTTCCCGAAGGGCTCCGATCTCGTGGCGCCGGTCAACGCCGCCATCGCGGCGCTGAAGGCCGACGGCACGATCGATGCCCTCAACAAAAAGTGGTTCCTCGACTACAAGATGGGCGAATGAGCGCCCTCATGCCGGCCATGATGAAAACTGACCACTGATGGGCTTCCAGACTTTGCCCAGGGGCGGCAAGGGCGACTATCCCTGGTGGCTGGTCGCCCTTTGTGTGTCGGCGGTGGTGCTTGCCGCCGTCATCTTTTTCAACGGCATCTACGCCCAGGTGTTCCTGACCGTGGCAAACGGCATCGGCGTGACGATCTTCGTCACGCTCGTCGCCTTCTGCCTTGCCACCCTGCTCGGCCTCGGCATCGCGCTTCTCGGCCTTTCCGACAGCAATGCGCTGCGCCAGATCTCCCGCTTCTACATCGAGGTGATCCGCGGCATACCGATGCTGGTGCTGCTCTTCTACATCGCCTTCGTCGGCGCCCCCGGTTTCGTTGCCGCCTATAACTGGCTGATCACGCCGCTCACCAGCGCCGGGCTTGCCGAACCGCTGCTGGTGCGCGACTTCTCGCTGATGTGGCGAGCGATCATGGCGCTGACGATCGGCTATTCCGCCTTCATCGCCGAGATCTTCCGCGCCGGCATCCAGTCGGTGGACAAGGGCCAGATCGAGGCGTCGAAGGCGCTCGGCCTGTCGCGTGTCCAGCGCTTCCGCCTTGTCGTCTTTCCGCAGGCGATCCGGGTGATCTTCCCGCCGCTCTCCAACGATTTCGTCGCCATGGTGAAGGATTCGTCGCTCGTGTCCGTGCTCGGCGTCGCCGACATCACCCAGATGGGCAAGGTCTACGCCTCCGGTTCCTTCCGCTTTTTCGAGACCTATTCCATCGTCGCCTACATCTATCTCATCCTGACGATCGGCCTGTCGCTGATGCTGCGGTCGTTCGAAAAGAGGATGCGGGGAAAGACCGAGAGATGAACCGACGGCGGGGCCGGGATCTTGTGACGGCCAGATGACGCCGGCACTGGAAATCCGTTGCCGAAAGCCCGAAAAATTGCTAGAAGCGCGGCCATGGGATCGAAATTCGGATGTCTCGCGCCTTTTGTTTACGTGCTGCAGGATCACAAGCGCCTGCCGGCCCGTTTCTTTGCGCGCGTCTCCGGGGCGCTCAACAGCCGCCTTGCTTGAACGCTGAAGCGTCAAGCATCCGGCAGTCGCCGACTGCCAAATCCCTATACCCCTATATCGAGTGGATATGAGCCATGAGCGCACCCCGCACCCTTTATGACAAGATCTGGGACGACCACGTCGTCAACCAGCAGGAAGACGGCACCTGTCTTCTCTATATCGATCGCCACCTGGTTCACGAAGTGACCAGCCCGCAGGCGTTCGAAGGCCTGCGCATGGCCGGCCGCAAGGTCCGCCATCCCGAAAAGACGCTCGCCGTCGTCGACCACAACGTGCCGACCTCGCCGGACCGCAAGCTGGGCATCAAGAACGAGGAAAGCCGCATCCAGGTCGAGGCGCTCGCCAGGAATGCTGCGGATTTCGGCGTCGAATATTACTCCGAAAACGACGTCCGCCAGGGCATCGTCCATATCGTCGGACCGGAACAGGGCTTTACCCTGCCGGGCATGACCATCGTCTGCGGTGACAGCCACACCTCGACGCACGGCGCCTTCGGCGCGCTGGCGCATGGCATCGGCACCTCCGAGGTCGAACACGTTCTGGCGACGCAGACGCTGATCCAGAAGAAGGCGAAGAACATGCTGGTGCGCGTCGACAACCAGCTGCCGCCGGGCGTCACCGCCAAGGACATCATCCTCGCCATCATCGGCGAGATCGGCACCGCCGGCGGCACCGGCTACGTCATCGAATTCGCCGGCGAAGCGATCCGCTCGCTGTCGATGGAAGGCCGCATGACGATCTGCAACATGACGATCGAAGGCGGCGCCCGCGCCGGCCTGATCGCGCCGGACGAAACCACCTTCGCCTACGTCCAGGACAAGCCGCGCGCTCCCAAGGGCAAGGCCTGGGACATGGCGCTCGACTACTGGAAAACGCTGCATACCGACGAGGGCGCCCATTACGACCGCGTCGTCGTGCTCGACGCCGCCAACCTGCCGCCGATCGTCTCCTGGGGCTCCTCGCCGGAAGACGTCATCTCGGTTCAGGGCGCGGTTCCGAACCCGGACGAGATCCAGGACGAGAACAAGCGCGCCTCCAAGTGGCGTGCGCTCGACTATATGGGCCTGAAGCCAGGCACGAAGATCACCGACATCGCCGTCGACCGCGTCTTCATCGGCTCCTGCACCAATGGCCGCATCGAGGATCTGCGCGCCGTCGCCAAGGTCGTCGCAGGCAGGCAGGTGGCATCCACCGTCAGCGCCATGATCGTTCCGGGCTCGGGGCTGGTGAAGGAGCAGGCGGAGAAGGAAGGCCTCGACGTCATCTTCAAGGCGGCCGGCTTCGACTGGCGCGAGCCGGGCTGCTCCATGTGCCTGGCGATGAACGACGACCGGCTGAAGCCGGGCGAGCGTTGCGCCTCGACCTCCAACCGCAACTTCGAGGGACGCCAGGGCTTCAAGGGCCGCACCCATCTGGTGTCGCCCGCCATGGCGGCGGCGGCGGCGATCGCCGGCCACTTCGTCGATATCCGCGACTGGAACTGAGCCTTTTCGGCCCAAGACATTCCGACAAAAAACCCGCCGGGCGACCGGCGGGGTTTTCGTTTCATGGGCAAGGGGAGGAGAAGCCCATGACATGATGGTTTTCCTCAGGCGCCACGCACCAGGCGGATGACCAGCGAGGCCAGGAACAGCACCAGGAACAGGAAGAACAGAACCTGGGCGATCGAGGCGGACGCGCCGGCAATGCCGCCGAAACCGAGAACACCGGCCACCAGTGCAACGACAAGAAAAACGAGCGCATAATACAGCATCGTGAAGCTCCTTCGCGTGAATTCTAGCGGTCGATCGAACTATCGATCACTTTCCGCCAAGTCATATCGGGCGAATTTTTATCTCTTTTAAAGGTAATGGAAGAAATACAGAAGCAGGATAATCGGAAGCGGAATTCCGATCAGCCAAAGTAGTATTCCTTTCATCTTCGCCTCCATATGAATTCCAACTGCGCAAATAATGCGCGAGCCTACGGTCCGGTTCCGTGGGGCGACCGAGATCTTTTGGGCGAGGGCCGGCAAAAAGCCGCACCCGGAAACCGGATGCGGCCGCTTTGAGCCGGTCTCGGGAAAGGGATCAGGCGCTGAGGCTGCGCGGCCTGGGCGCGCCCTCGGCGGCGATGCGGCCGGCGAGCGCCACCATGCGCTCCATCGCCGTGACCAGAAGCGCATCGTCGACCGTCAGCGAGACGCGCACGTAATCGGCCGCCTGTTCGCCGAAGGAGGCGCCGGGCATGACGGCAACCTGTTCGTCCTTCAGCAGATCCCAGGCGAAGGCATCGCCGCTGAGGCCGGTGGCCGAGACGTCGATGACGATGAACATGCCGCCTTCCGGCATCAGCGGCTGCAGCAGGTTCGAACCGGCCAGCGTCTTGCAGACCAGTTCGGCGCGGGTCCGGTATTTCTGGCGCATGATGGCGGCGGTCTGGAAGGGCTGCGAGATCGCCATCTCGGTCATGTCGGCGATGAAGGGCTGGCCGCCGAACAGCATGGTTTCGGACACCGGCAGCAGCTTGTCGCAGAATTCGGCGGGGCCGACGGCCCAGCCGCTTCGGAAACCCGGCGCTGCATGGGATTTCGAGATCGAGGAGACGACGATGGTGCGCTCGGCCAGTTCCGGGCTGTCGAAGGGCGAGGCGAAGGGCTTGTCGAAGATCAGCTCTTCATAAACCTCGTCGCAGACGATCCAGAGATCGTGGCGGCGGCAGATTTCGCCGAGCCTGGCGATCTCGTCGCGGCTGAGAACGGCGCCGGTCGGATTGTGCGGGGTGTTGAGCAGCAGCACCCGGGCATTCGGCGTGATCGCCTTCTCCAGGTCCTCGGCCTGCATGTGGAAATCCTTTTCCGGGCGCAGCGGCACCGGGATCATATGCGCGCCGGTGGAGGCGATGACGCCCTCATAGGTCGCATAGAGGGGGTCGCCGACCAGCACGCCGTCGCCAGATTCCACAAGGCCGAGCATCACGGCGAACAGCGCCGTCTGGGTGCCGGGGAAGCAGAGGATGTTGTGCTCGTCGATGTCGGGGCGGCGCCTGGCATATTTGGCGACCAGCGCCGCGACGACGCCCGGCTCGCCGCGGCCGTTGGAATAGCGGGTGCGGCCGGCATGCATGGAGCGGGCGCATTCGGCCAGAAGCGCCGGATCGGTGGGGACGTCGGGCTCGCCGATGGTCAGCTCGATGATCGGCGCGCCGGCGGCGGCCATGCGCCGCGCCTCAAGGTGGACCGCCCATTTGCCGGAGCCGAGATGTTCGAGCCGATCGGTGATCGATGCGTAACGCATTATTCTATCCTTCTTGCATGGTGGGAGTTGCGCCAAGGCCGCCCGGCGGCAGGCCGAGCATCGCCTCGACGGCGCGCAGCGCCGTCTCGGCCAGTTCTCGATCGTCAAACATGTCGGCAGCCAGCGATCCCTCGATCCACAGCCCGTCGATCAAGCCGTTGATGGCGATGGAATGCGCCCGGCATTCCGCAGCGGTCGGCGCCCGGCCGGCCTCGCGCAGGCAATCGCTCACCAGTCTTTCCAGCGCCTCGCGGAACACCGCATAGTTTTCGCGGTGAATGGCGCCGAAGGTCGGGTCGAGGCGGACATGGCCGATGAAGCCGGCCCATAGCGAAAGGGTGCGCGGATCGGTGACCGGCGGCGTCAGGTTGGCGACGATGAAGCGCCCGAGGCGGGTGCGGGCATCCGCATCCAGCGATTCGGCCGCCTCGATGGCGGTGCGGGTCATGCCCATCATCGTGTCGCGGTAGGCGGCCTGGACCATCTGGTCCTTGCCGTCGAAATAGTGACGGATGAGGCCGCCGGTAACGCCGGCCCGCGTGGCGATCTGGCGCACGGTCGCTCCCTGCACGCCGAGTTCAGTGATGCAGTCCAGGGTTGCGGATATGAGATCCTGTCGCCGTTCCGCCTCGCTGGCGCGATGGAAGGCGCGGCGGCTCATGCAGCGTGCCGGAGAAGGGGCGGCATCCGGTCGTCGCGGCCGGCGCATACGGCTGCGGCGCGGGCGTCGGCATCCCGACAACGCATCGAAAACCGTCGCCAATGCGTCGCCATCGGCCGCGCGCCGAATTCAGCCATCCCCTCATCCCCCGAAGAAAACGCCTGTGTTCCAAGCGTCGAAATTTGTGCAGATGGCCGCTATTATACGCTTGAATAATTTTCAGACAAGTGCAAAACTCCTGATCAATCCGGGCGGCGCGGCCAGCGACGCAGCCCGAAAAACCATGAAAAGCTGGCGGGAACAGTTATTGGCTTCAGGTGGCCGGGCAGGTTTGCCTGGCATGGGCGGATTATATATATGACGGATACGGCCGAGGCCCTTCACGTATCGAACCTGCACAAGCGCTTCGGCGCGCTCGAGGTTCTCAAAGGCGTTTCTCTCACGGCGAAACAGGGCGATGTCATCGCCATCATCGGCGGTTCCGGCTCGGGGAAATCGACCTTCCTGCGCTGCATCAACCTGCTGGAGCTGCCGAGCGCCGGCGAGATCACCATCCACGGCGAAACCATCACCATGAAGAGCGACGGCCATGGCGGGCTGATGCCTTCCAACCGCAAGCAGGTGCAGCGCATCCGCACCCAGCTCGGCATGGTGTTCCAGAGTTTCAACCTGTGGCAGCACATGACGGTGCTGCAGAACGTCATCGAGGTGCCGGTGCATGTCCTGGGCATGCCCAGGGACAAGGCGGTCGAGATCGGCGAGGCGCTGCTGCGCCGCGTCGGGCTCTACGAAAAGCGCGACGTCTATCCGTCGTTCATGTCCGGCGGCCAGCAGCAGCGTGCCGCCATCGCCCGGGCGCTGGCCATTCAGCCGCTGGTGATGCTGTTCGACGAGCCGACCTCGGCGCTCGATCCCGAACTGGTGGGCGAGGTGCTCACCGTCATCGGCGATCTCGCCAAGGAGAAGCGCACGATGATTCTCGTCACCCACGAGATGAAATTCGCCCGCGACGTCTCCAGCCATGTCGTCTTCCTGCACAACGGCGTTATCGAGGAGCAGGGCCCGCCCGCGCAGCTCTTCGGCGATCCGAAGTCCGAGCGGCTGAAGAAGTTCATCAGCTCCATCCATTGATGCGGGCCTCGATTGCCTTTTCCAACCAAATTCCAAAAACCAAGACAAAGGGGAAATTCATGAAATCCATCGTCAAGACGCTCGTGGCGGCGCTCGCAATCGGCTTGGCCGGCATGGCGGCGGCCTCGGCCGAGCAGCTCAAGGTCGGCTTCGCCGCCGAGCCCTATCCGCCCTTCACCTCGCCGGACGCCAATGGCAACTGGGTCGGCTGGGAAGTCGATTTCAAGGATGCGATCTGCAAGGAAGCGAAGCTCGACTGCGTCGTCACCCCCGTTGCCTGGGACGGCATCATCCCGGCGCTGAACTCCAAGAAGATCGATATGATCATCGGTTCGATGTCGATCACCGAGGAGCGCCTCAAGTCGATCGATTTCACCGACAAGTATTACAATACGCCGCCCGGCATCATCGGCCCGAAGGACCAGAAGTTCGACGCCACGCCCGAGGGGCTGAAGGGCAAGGTGCTCGGCGTGCAGGTCTCCACCATCCACCAGGTCTATGCCAACAAGTATTTCGGCGCCAACGGCACCGAGATCAAGGAATACCAGACGCAGGATGAGGCCAACCAGGATCTGGCCGCCGGCCGCATCGACGCCGTGCAGGCCGATTCGATCGCGCTCGACGCCTTCCTGAAGTCCGAGCAGGGCGCCTGCTGCGACCTGAAAGGCACCGTCGCCGACGATCCGGCGATCCTGGGCCTCGGCGTCGGCATCGGCATCCGCAAGGGCGAGACCGAGCTGAAGGAAAAGCTGAACGCCGCCATCAAGGCGATCCGCGCCAACGGCACTTACGACGCCTTCTCCAAGAAGTATTTCGCCTTCGACATCTACGGAAAATGATCCCCGCCGGGTGGCCCGGCGCCGGGCCGCCCGCCTGAAACGATCCGAGGCGAAGGCCGCTTCGTCGGCCGGCGCCGGTGCGAAGGGAATTTCCGATGGCTGCATCCTCCGCCACGATGTTCGATCTCAGCCTGCTGGCGCTGGATGCGCCCGGCTGGGGCGGGGTACTACTCAAGGGGTTCGTCGCCTCGCTGGAGCTTGCGGTGGGCGGCTACTGCCTCGGGCTGCTGCTCGGTATCGGCGGCGCCTGCGGCAAGCTTTATGGCGGCCCGATCCTGCGCGACCTCATGGAGGTCTATACGACGCTGATCCGCGCCGTGCCGGAACTGGTGTTGATCCTGCTGCTCTACTACGCCGGCACGGATGCTGTGAACCAGCTTCTGGCGCTGTTCGGCGTCGGGCCGGTCGATATCAACGGGCTGGTCGCCGGTATCTTCGTCATCGGCGTGGTGCAGGGCGCCTATTCGACCGAGGTGCTGCGCGGTGCCATCAAGGCGGTGCCGCCGGGGCAGATCGAGGCGGCGCGCGCCTACGGCATGTCGCCGATGCTGGTCATGCGCCGGGTGACGCTGCCGGCCATGCTGCCCTATGCCATTCCGGGCCTCTCCAATCTCTGGCTGATCGCCACCAAGGACACCGCCCTGCTCGCCGTCGTCGGTTTCAGCGAGCTGACGCTGGTGACGCGCCAGGCAGCCGGCTCCACCAAGGCCTACATGATGTTCTACATGGCGGCGGGCGTGCTCTACCTGGCGCTGACGCTGGTGTCGAACGTCGCGATCGGCATCATCGAAAGACGCTCGCGGCGCGGCATGGCGAGACCGGTGTAAGATCATGAGCGAACCCCTTCCCCTTTCCGCCATCACCGCGCCGCATCTGCCCAAGGGCCGCAGCCTGTTCGAGCCGCATCGCCTGTTCCTGATGGCGGTGTTCGCGGTCATCGTCTTCTGCGCCATCTGGTTCCTGCGCTGGGACTGGATCCCGAGATACCAGGACCGGCTGATCGCCGGCATCGGCCAGTCGCTGCTGATGCTGGCGACCACCACGGCGATCGGTTTCCTGTTCGCGGTGCCGCTCGGGCTGGTGCAGGTCACAGGGCCGTGGCCGCTCGCCTGGCTTGCCAAGGGTTTCTGCACCATCATTCGCGGCACGCCGCTGCTGCTGCAGCTCTGGCTGCTCTATTACGGGCTCGGCTCGGTGTTCGCGCAATTTCCGGAGATCCGATCCTCCTTCCTCTGGCCCTATCTGCGTCAGGCCTGGCCTTACGGTTTCACGGCGCTGATGATCTCGTTCGCCGCCTATGAGGGCGAGGTGATGCGCGGCGCCTTCGCCGGCGTTCCCAAGGGCGAGCTGGAGGCGGGGCGCGCCTTCGGCATGGGGCGTTTCACCCTGTTTAGGCGCATCTGGCTGCCGCGCGCCATCAACCGCGCCCTGCCGACACTAACGGGCGAAACCGTTCTCCAGCTGAAATCGACGCCGCTTGTGGCCACCATCACCGTCATCGACGTTTATGCGGTGATTTCCAAGGTAAGACAGGATACATACCTCACCTATGAGCCGCTGCTGCTGCTGGCGCTCATCTATCTTTGCCTGACCGGCATTCTGATCGCGGCCTTCCGTTTGCTGGAAAACCGCGTTCCAACTCGTGGTGCATGACATGACCTATCCGTTCGCGAACATTATGCCCGATCTCGTGGCAACCCGGCATTTCCTCCATCAGATTCCGGAAATCGGCCTGTCGGAGTTCAAGACCTCCGACTACATCGCCGGACAATTGACGGCGATGGGCTATGAGGTGACGCGCGGGCTGGCCGGGACCGGCATCGTCGCCACCTTGCGCAACGGCACGTCGCAGCGCTCGATCGGCATCCGCGCCGATATCGACGCCCTGCCGATCCAGGAGGAAACCGGGCTCGACTATGCCAGCCAGCATCCGGGCGCCATGCATGCCTGCGGCCATGACGGCCACACGACCATGCTGCTGGGTGCTGCCAAGATGCTGGCCGAGCGCCGCAATTTCGACGGCACGATCAACCTGATCTTCCAGCCGGCCGAGGAGAATTTCGGCGGCGCGCGCATCATGGTCGAGGAAGGCCTGTTCGAGCGCTTCCCCTGCGACGCCGTCTTCGGCCTGCACAACGATCCCGGCATTCCCTTCGGCCATTTCGCGCTGCGCGAAGGCCCGATCATGGCTGCCGTCGACGAATGCCGCATCCGCGTTCAGGGCAAGGGCGGCCACGGCGCCGAACCGCAGGAGACCGCCGATCCGGTGGTCGCCGGCGCCTCGATCGTCATGGCGCTGCAGAGCATCGTCTCGCGCAACATCCATCCGCTGGAGCCGGCCGTGGTCACCGTCGGCGTCTTCCGCGCCGGCACCGCCAGCAACATCATTCCCGACCATGCCGATATCGTCGTCGGGATCCGCTCCTACGATCCGGCGACCCGCGACGAGCTGCAGCGCCGCATCACCCTGATCGCCGAGCGCCAGGCCGAAAGCTACGGCATGACCGCATCCGTCAACTACGAGCGCAGCTATAGCGCCACCGTCAACCACAAGGCCGAGACGGATTTCGTGCGCGACCTGGCAAAACGTTTCGCCGGCGAGGACAAGGTCTACGATCTCGCCCGTCCGTTCATGGGCAGCGAAGACTTCGCCTACATGCTGGAAAAGCGTCCGGGCAGCTATTTCTTCCTCGGCACGCGCCGCACGGAAAACGATCCCTCGCTGCATCATCCGCGCTACGACTTCAACGACGACATCCTGCCCATCGGCGCTTCCTTCTGGGTGGAGCTGGCGGAAGCCTATCTGGCCAGGCCCTGAGGCCCATGCAAATCAGTGACGGAAGGGCCGGCGCGATGCCGGCCTTTTTGCATGGGAAATCCGGCGCGCCACCTGAACTTGCGGGGCAGCGGCCGCGCCTCTTGCCGGTCGGTCAGCTTCGGTTCATTTTGCTCCGGATAAGGATAGACTGCCATTGAACCGGCCCCCGGCCTTTCCGAGCGCACATATTCCATTATGTGTTGTCGGGAAAACCGGCTAAGGCCGTTGAGACCCTATCGCTGTTCCGATCCAGAATCAGGCCCCCATGTCATTTCACATGTCGACCCCCGCGTCCTCCCGCGAGACCGAAGCGAAGCAGATCGACCATAACGATTCCATCCGCTCCACCTATTTCACCAAGGACGAGCTGAGCGCGTGCGGCATGGGGCTGGCGCGTGACGGCGCCCCGGCGCTGCCGGCCTTCGCCGCCTTCGATTTCTTCGCCCGGCACAAGGAGAACGAGCGGGAGATCCTCAGGGTCTATCGCGCCACGGCCGCCGATGTCGCCGCCGGCGCGACGATCACGCCCGCCGCCGAATGGCTGCTCGACAACCACTACATCGTCGAGGAGGCGATCCAGGAAGTGCGCCGCGATTTTCCGCGCCGCTTCTATCGCCAGCTTCCGACCATGCGCATCGGCGGCATCGAGATACCGCGGGTGACGGCGCTGGCCTGGCTCTACGTCGCCCATACCCACAGCACCGTCTCGCAGGAAAGCCTGACGGCGCTGGTCGACGGCTTCCAGTCGGTGAAGACGCTGGAGATCGGCGAATTGTGGGCGCTGCCCTCGATGGTGCGTTATGTGCTGATCGAGAACCTCCGGCGCATTTCCATCCGTGTCGAGCGTTCGCGTCACATGCGCCGCCGCGCCAACGACATCGCCGACGAGTTGATCCGCATCAACGATCCGGCGAAAAGCGCCGATCTGCTGAAAAGCATCGAGCCGCTGGCTGAGGACAGCACCTTCGCCACCCAGTTCCTCTACCGCCTGCGCGACGGCGCCCAAGGCGCGGCCTTCGCCATCTCCTGGCTGGAGGAGCGGCTGGAAAAGGCCGGCAGCGACGCCGAGGAAACGATGATTGCGGAGCACAACCGCCTGTCCTCCGGCAATGTCACGATGGGCAACATCATCCGCAGCCTGCGCGAGATCGACGACACCGAATGGGCGGTATGGGTCGAGCAGGTCAGCCATGTCGACCGGCTGTTCTTCGAAAAGACCGATTACGGCGAACTCGATCCGGGTTCGCGCAACAAATACCGCAAGCAGGTCGAGAAGCTGGCGCGCTACAGCGACCGCAGCGAGCTGGACATCGCCCATACCGTCGTCGACCTCACCGAGGCTGACCGGCGCGCCGAAAAGAAGGGCGATCATGAGCCGAATATCGGCTCCTATCTGGTCGGCAGCCAGCGCAAGGCGCTGGAAAAGGCGATCAATTACCGTCCGACGCCGCTGCAGCATATCGTGCGCCGCGTCCGCTCCTTCCACTGGCTGGCGGTCGCCGCCCCCGTGGTGCTGCTGACCGTGCTGGTCCTGGCGCTGGTCGGCTGGTTCATGGCGCGCTTCGGCATGCCGCTCGGCCAGATCGTCATCCTGCTGGCGATGTTCTCGCTGCCGGCCTCGGAGGGCGCGACCGGCCTGTTCAACACCCTCGTCACCTTCTTCGTGACGCCTGCGCGGCTGATCGGCTACGAATTCAAGGAGGGCATCCCGGAGGATGCGCGCACGCTGCTGGTCGTGCCGTCGCTGATCTCCAACCGCGACGGCGTCGACGAGCTGGTGCGAAACCTGGAAGTCCATTACCTCGCCAATCCGCGCGGCGAAATCTATTTCGCCCTGCTCAGCGACTGGCCGGACAGCCAGAAGGAGGAGACGGAGGCCGATGTCGCCGTCTTCGAATATGCACGCAAGGAAATCGCGGCGCTCAGCGAAAAATACGCTTATGACGGCAAGACGCGTTTCTATTTCCTCCACCGCCGCCGGCTCTACAATCCGGGCGAAGGCGCCTGGATGGGCTGGGAGCGCAAGCGCGGCAAGCTGCATGAGCTGAATCTGCTGCTGCGCGGCGATGCCGACACCACTTTCCTGCCCGGCGCCAACACCGTGCCGGCCGACGTGCAGTATGTCATGACGCTGGATTCCGACACGCGCCTGATGCGCGACGCGGTCACCAAGCTGGTCGGCAAACTCTACCACCCGATCAATCGCCCGGTCTTCGACCCGGAAACCAAGCGCGTCACCTCCGGCTACGGGTTGCTGCAGCCGCGCGTGACACCGTCGCTGACCACCGGCGAGGACGCCTCCGTCTTCCAGCGCGTCTTCTCGATCAATCGCGGCGTCGATCCTTATGTCTTCACCGTCTCCGACGTCTATCAGGATCTGACCGGCGAAGGCACCTTCACCGGCAAGGGCCTCTATCACGTCGATGCCTTCGAGGCGTCGCTGAAGGGCCGCATCGACGAAAACGCCGTGCTCAGCCACGACCTGCTCGAAGGCTCGATGGCGCGTTGCGCGCTGGTCACCGATGTCGAGCTGGTCGAGGATTTCCCGACCCGCTACGAGGTGGAAGTCTCGCGCCAGCATCGCTGGGCGCGCGGCGACTGGCAGTTGCTGCCCTATATCTTCAACCCCGCGCGGGGCGTTCCCGCGCTCGGCCGCTGGAAGATGGTCGACAACCTGCGCCGTTCGCTGACCCCGATCGCCTGGTTCTTCGCCTCGGTGCTCGGCTGGTATTTCATGGATCCGCTCGGCGCGCTGATCTGGCAGATCGTGCTGATCTTCAGCCTGTTCGTCGCCCCCACCCTGTCGCTGATCTCCGGCATCGTGCCGCGCTCCAGCGATATCATTCCCAGCGCCCATCTCTACACCGTCTGGTCGGATATCCGCGCCGCCAACGCGCAAGTTGCGCTGCGCATCGTCTTCATCGCCCATACCGCCTGCCTGATGGCCGACGCCATCATCCGCTCGCTCTATCGCCTGTTCGTTTCCCATAAGCTGATGCTGGAATGGCGCACCGCCGCCAGCGTCCAGTCGAGTGCGCAAGGGACGATCCTGAGCTTCTACAAGACCATGTGGCAGGCGCCGCTCGCCGCGATTCTCGGCCTCGCCTTCGCGGCGCTGCCGGGCGACAACGCCTTTCTCGTCGGCATTCCCTTCGCGCTTCTGTGGATCGTCTCGCCGGCGATCGCCTGGTATGTCAGCCAGTCCGCCGAGACCGAGGACCGGCTCGAGGTCTCCGCGGAAGTGACGGAAGAACTGCGCAAGGTGGCGCGGCGCACCTGGCGTTATTTCGAGACCTTCGTCACCGAGGAGCAGAACTATCTGCCCCCGGACAATTTCCAGGAAAAGCCGAACCCGATCGTCGCCGCCCGCACCTCGCCGACCAATATCGGCGTCTACCTGCTGTCGGTGATATCGGGCCGGCATTTCGGCTGGTTCTCCTTCGAGCAGACCATCGACCGCCTGGAAAAGACGGTGGCGACACTGGAAAAGATGGAGAAATTCCGCGGCCACCTGTTCAACTGGTATCACACCGACACGCTGCAGACCCTGGGACCGCGCTACGTCTCCGCCGTCGACAGCGGCAACCTCGCCGGCCACCTGATCGCGGTTTCTTCCGCCTGCCGCGCCTGGGCGGAAGCGCCGTCCGCGCATCTGCAGGGCAATCTCGACGGTGTCGGCGATGTCGCCGGCATTCTCGGCGAGGTGCTGAACGACCTGCCGGACGACCGCAAGACGGTGCGACCGCTGCGCCGCCGGCTGGAAGAGCGCATCATCGGTTTCCAGAACGCGCTCGCCGCCGTCAAGCGCGAGCATGAATTCGCCTCGATCCGCATCATCAACCTGTCGGTGCTCGCCCGCGACATCCAGAAGCTGGCGGCCAATCTCGATCACGAGGTGCATTCGCCGCAAAGCCGCGAAGTCACCGTCTGGGCGGGGTCTTTGGTGGCGGTCTGTGAGGACCATGTCGCCGACAGCGTCTTCGATCTCTCCAACATCGAGCCGCTGCGCGCCCGCCTCGCCAGATTGCGCGACCGCACCCGCGATCTCGCCTTCTCGATGGATTTCAGCTTCCTGTTCCGGCAGGAGCGCCGGCTCTTGTCCATCGGTTTCCGCGTCGAAAGCGGCGAGCTGGACGAGGCCTGCTACGACCTTCTCGCCTCCGAAGCGCGTCTGACCAGCCTGTTCGCCATCGCCAAGGGCGATCTGCCGACCGAGCACTGGTACAAGCTCGGCCGCCAGGTCGTGCCCGTCGGCCTGCGCGGCGCGCTGGTCTCCTGGTCAGGCTCGATGTTCGAATATCTGATGCCGCCGCTCGTCATGCAGGAGCGCCAGGGCGGCATCCTCAACCAGACGAACAATCTCGTTGTGCGCGAGCAGATGAACCATGGCCGCCGCCTCGGCACGCCTTGGGGCATTTCCGAAGCCGCCTTCAACGCCCGCGACCACCAGCTCACCTACCAGTACACCAATTTCGGGGTGCCGACGCTGGGCCTCAAGCGCGGTCTCGGCCAGAATGCCGTCATCGCGCCCTATGCCTCGATCCTGGCCAGCATGTATGCGCCGGAAGCGGCGCTGGAAAACCTCGAGCGGCTGCGCAAGCTCGGCGCGCTCGGTGTCTACGGCTATCACGACGCGGTCGATTTCACCCCGACCCGCGTGCCCGAGGGTCAGACCTGCGCGGTGGTCTACAACTATTATGCCCACCATCACGGCATGTCGATCGCCGCCGTCGCCAACGTCGCCTTCGCCGGCTGGCTGCGCGAGTTGTTCCATTCCGATCCGGTGGTTGAAGCGGCCGAGCTGCTGTTGCAGGAAAAGGCGCCGCGCGACATCCAGGTGATGACCACCAAGGAGGAATCCTCCACGCCCGGCGACGAGCAGGCCGACCTGCCGCGTCCGGAAGTGCGTATCATCGACGATCCCGCCGCCAAGGATCGCGAGTTGGTTTTCCTGTCGAACGGCCATTATTCGGTGATGCTGACCGCGACCGGTGCGGGCTATTCCCGCTGGAACGGCCAGACGGCCGCCCGCTGGAAGGCCGACCCGACCGAGGACCGCTGGGGCACCTTCGTCTTTCTGCGCGATGTGGCGAGCGGCCAGGGGTGGTCGGCGACATCGGAGCCGCGCCGGGTCGAGGGCGACAGCGCCAAGACGATCTTCAGCGACGACCATGCCGCATTCCCCAAGACGGCCGGCGATCTTGGCAGCGAGGACGAA
>Ga0066256_1000900_pt1 | contig 51334 bp, 58 predicted proteins | sample ThiBio_1000_biof_FD_87107 | JGI IMG/M metagenome (GOLD analysis project Ga0066256, IMG submission 87107) | Wastewater bioreactor microbial communities from Cape Town, South Africa - Thiocy_expt_1000_biof (version 2) | ecosystem: Engineered > Bioreactor > Thiocyanate-remediating >... | reverse complement strand
TCCTGCCCCTAATGGGGCGACGTGATGTAGACGAGCAGGGCGACGATGAACGGCAGCGCGCCGATGATGGCGGCGGAGGCCTTGGCTTCCATCGAAAGGGCCGCGACCTTGGCCTTCATCTTCTTGCGCTCGCGCAGCACGCGGGCAAGATTGCCGAGCGCTTCGGAGAGATTGCCGCCCGCCTGGCTCTGGATGGCAATGACGATGGCGAAGAAGGAAAGCTCCTGAAGCGGCATGGTCTGGGTCATGCGGCTGCAGGCCTCGGGAATGGAAAAACCCATCTGCTGCGCCTCGACCACCCGGAGGAATTCGCTGCGCACCGGCTCCTGCCCGTCCGAGGCGATCATGCGCATGGCGTCGTTGAGCGGCAGGCCGGACCGGATGGAACGGACCATGACATCGAGCGAGTTGGGAAATTCCTCCAGGAATTTCTTCTTGCGGCGCGAGATCAGGTAGGCGACGACCCAGCGCGGCAGGCCCATCGAGGCGGCGAAGGCGAGGCCAGCGGCGATCGGCAGCGAGCCGCTGAGCAGGAAGGCAATGGCGAATGTCACGATGCCGAGCCCGGTGCTGCCGATGTAAAAATGCTTCATCGTCAAGGGCAGGCCGGTCTGGGCGAGCTTTTCGCGGATCGAGAGACTACGATTCTTCTGCTCGCTGCGCTTTTCCATCTCCTTGATGGAATCCTGCATCGACTTTCGACGCTTGGCGGCGTCCTGGACACGCTCGCGCGCCGCCTTGGCCTTGCCGCGATCGTTCTCGGCCGTGACGACGCGGTTGACGCGGCCCTCGACCTTCTTCTGCGTCTCGATCGAGCTGAACAGCAGCCCATAGGCGATGCCGCCGGCGGCGACCGCGACCAGGACGACGATGAGAATGACGATCAGGTTCATGGCCCTTGCCCCACTGCGGGAGCGTTTCCGCTCCCGCTCTCTGTTCGCGGCACATTTCCGGACGGAAAACCGCGTGCCGCACATTTGCGGGAAACGCTCATCTCGACTTTTCTTCCAGCGCGTCGAGGGCGCCTGCCAGGCGGCGCTCCTCGTTGTAGTAACGGGCGCGATCCCAGAAATGCGGCTTGCCGACGCCGGTGGACTTGTGGCGGCCGATGATGCGGCCATTGGCGTCCTCGCCCTCCAATTCGTAGCGCATCAGATCCTGGGTGACGATCACGTCGCCTTCCATGCCGATCACTTCGGAAATGTGGGTGATGCGGCGCGAGCCGTCGCGCAGGCGGGCCGCCTGGATGATGACATCGACGGAACTGGCGATGATTTCGCGCACCGTCTTGGCGGGCAGCGTGTAGCCGCCCATGGCGATCATCGATTCCATGCGGCTCAGGCATTCGCGCGGATTGTTGGCGTGGACGGTGCCCATCGAGCCGTCGTGACCGGTGTTCATCGCCTGCAACAGATCGAAGACTTCCGGTCCGCGCACTTCGCCGACGATGATGCGTTCGGGGCGCATACGCAGGCAGTTCTTGATGAGATCGCGCATGGTGATCTCGCCCTCGCCCTCGATGTTGGGCGGGCGGGTTTCGAGGCGCACCACATGCGGCTGCTGCAGTTGCAATTCGGCGGTGTCCTCGCAGGTGATGATGCGCTCGTCGGTGTCGATGTAGCGCGTCAGGCAGTTAAGCAGTGTGGTCTTGCCGGAACCCGTGCCGCCGGAGATGACGACGTTGCAGCGCACGCGGCCGATGATCTGCAGGATCGTCGCCCCTTCCGGGGTGATGGCGCCGAACTTGACGAGCTGGTCGAGGGTCAGCTTGTCCTTCTTGAATTTACGGATGGGCAGCGCCGGGCCGTCGATGGCCGGCGGCGGGGCAATGACGTTGACGCGCGAGCCGTCCGGCAGGCGCGCGTCGCAGATCGGGCTCGATTCATCGACGCGGCGGCCGACCTGGCTGACGATGCGCTGGCAGATCGACAAAAGCTGGGCATTGTCGCGGAAGCGGATATCCGAGGCGATCGACTTGCCGCCGACTTCGATGAAGGTCTGGCCGGCGCCGTTGACCATGATGTCGGCGATGTCGTCGCGGGCCAGCAACGGCTCCAGCGGGCCGTAGCCGAGCACGTCGTTGCAGATGTCTTCGAGCAGCTCTTCCTGCTCGGAGATCGACATCGCGAAATTCTTGATGGTGATGATGTCGTTGACGATGTCGCGGATTTCCTCGCGCGCGCTGTCATTGTCGAGCTTGGAAAGCTGCGACAGGTCGATCGTGTCGATCAGCGCCGAGAAGACCTGGGATTTGGTGTCGTAATAATCCTCGGTGCGCACCGGACGGCGGCGCGCGCCCTGCCCGGCGCCCGGCTGCAAGGGCGGCGGCGCCATCTGCTGGCGCACCGGCTCGGCATCCTGCATCAATACGGGCGGTGGGGCCATTTCCGCGACCGCGACCGGCGCGGCCATGGGTGCCGGGGGCACGACCCCGGCTGCCGCCTTCACCTGACCATCGCTTCCACGTTTGCCGAACATCACGAATTCCAGTTCTGTTTCCTGCGGCGTTTACTTGCGTGCCAGGAGGCCAAGCACCTTGCCGATGCCGGCGCGCTTCGGCTTCTTCATCGTCGCCCGGCCGGTGATCAGGTGGGCGAGCTGCGAAAAGGTTTCCGCGGTCGGCGATTTGGCGTCGAGTTCCGAGATCATCCGCCCGCTGTTGGCGGCATTGCCGAAAAGCTGCGCATCGAAGGTGATGATGGCGACCGGATCGGTTTCCAGCGGCTCGCAGAAATCGGCGGGCGAGATTTCCGGGCGCTTAGGCACGCCGACCTGATTGAGGACGATATGCGGTGCCTTGTCGTTGGGGCGAAGCTTGCGCAGCGCATCCAGCATGTTCTTGGTGTTGCGCAGGTTGGCAAGGTCGGGAGCGGCGGTGATCACCACCTCGTCGGCGCTGGCCAGCACGTTGCGCGTCCATTCGTTCCAGGCATGCGGAACGTCGAGCACGGTAACGGGGGCGGCGCGCTGCAACACCTCCATCACCGGCTGGAAGGCGGCATGGTCGAAATCATAGGCGCGGTCGAGCATCGAGGGAGCCGCCAGCAGCGACAGGTGCTCGGAGCATTTGGCCAGCAGGCGGTCGAGGAACACGTCGTCGAGGCGCTCGGGCGAGTATACGGCCTCGGCCATGCCCTGCATCGGATCCTGGTCGAAATCGATGTTGGCGGTGCCGTAGGGAAGGTCGAGATCGGCGAGGATGACCTCGCTGGAAAACAGGTTGGAGACCACGAAGGCGCAATTATGGGCGATCGACGACGAGCCGACGCCGCCCTTGGCGCCGATGAAGGCGATGGAACGCCCAAGCGGCTCGGCTTCGGGATCGACGAAGATCGCGGCAATGGCATTGAGGATGTCGGCCATGCTGACCGGCGCCACCATGTAGTCGGAAATGCCGTTGCGGATCAATTCGCGGTACAGCGCGATGTCGTTGTAACGGCCGATGAGGATGACCTTGGTGGTGGGGTCGCAGACTTCGGCAAGCGGCGCCAGCTCGGCCATGATCCCGCCTGGCTCGGTATTGGTTTCGAGGATCAGCAGGTTGGGCGTCGGTGCGGAGGCGAACATGTTGGCCGCGGCGGAAATACCGCCGGCATTGATGCGCATGCTGACCTTGCCCATGCGCCGATCGCGACCGCAGGCTTCCATCAGCCGCAGCATCTGCTCGCTTTCGCAAAAGCTGTGGACGGAGATGCGCGGCAGCGGCCGCAGGCTCTCGACGTCGCCTGCGCGGACCGGCGCCGCGGCCTGCGAACCGCCGGCAACCGATGGCTGGATGTCATACTCGACCGTGCTCATGAGATCTCACCGGTTCCGTTCTGGCTGTTTGCGTTCAGTTGTTCGAGGTCTTGCCCTGGCCGCGATAGATCTGGATCACCTTGGTGCGGTTCTGGGCGTCGATCGGCGTCATGGCCCGCGGCGCGACGAGATCCATCGGATTGTCGAGCTGGGCGGCGAGGTTGTTCTGGCTGGCGCAGCCGAAATTGTACCAGTTCTCGTTGGACATCGTGTTGTTGGCGATGTCCTCCGGCCACTGGCCGCATTCGTTGGTCATGGCGGTGGTCGCGACATAGCTCAGCCGGATCGGCGCCGGCGCCGAGGAGGCCGTCTGGTAGCTGGTCTCGACGATGCGCGGGGCCGGGACGCCGGCCTGGGTCAGCAGGCGGCGGATATCGCGACGCATACCGTAGGCGGCCGCGGAATTGGCAGCACCCGCCGGATATTCGACGCGGAAGACGCCGGAGGAGCGCTTGCGGTAATCCTGCACGAAGCCGCTGACCGTATCGGTCATGGTCAGGATCATCCGCTGATCGCCGGAAGCGACGGGAAGATCGAGCGTATGTTCAACCTCGGCCAGCGAGATCGGATGGCGCAGCCGGTAGTCGTTGGCGATCGAGCCGGTCGCCATGCCGTCGCGATCGACATTGCCGCAGCCCTGCAGCACGGCGGCGGCCAGCGCCAGGGCCAGCACCGGGCGCAGAGAAAGAAGGGGACGGCGTCGGGTCATCGCGGAAAACTTTCCTTCGGGCTGTGTCTGTGTCATCGGCGTCTGCGTCATGGCGCAACCCTCACTTGTAGATGAAGCCGACGGCGCCGTGATATTCGCCGGATGGCATCTGGCCCTCGCGGCGGCCGTAGACCTTGTTGACACGGTTCAGGAAAAAGCCGGCGGCATCGTTTTCCGGCGAGAAATTGTCGTCGGGCTTGGCAAGCTGGTTGCGCGCCACCGGGCGCACCAGATAGGGCGTGGCGATGATGACCATTTCAGTCTCGTTGCGGACGAAATCGCGGCTGCGGAACAGCGTGCCGAAGACCGGGATTTTCGACAGGCCGGGGAAGCCGCTGACCGCCTGGCGGATATCGTCGCGCACCAGCCCGGCGATGACGATCGAGCCGCCAGAGGGCAGCTCGACGCTGGTCGAGGCCTCGCGCTTGCGAATGCCGAGATAGGTGACGCCGGGGACGTTGAGGTTGGCGACCGAGGTGAAATTGCCCTCGAAGGTCGGTTCGGACACATTGGTCTCGATCTTCAGGCTGATGCGGCCGGGCGACAGCACGACGGGCGTGAAATTCAGCTCGATGCCGTATTCCGTGGTGGTGTTTTCGCGCTCGACGACCGTCTTGCCGCTCTGGGCATCCTGGCTGATTTCCTGGCCGGAGGCGAGGCGGAATTCGCCGCCGACCTTGAACTTGGCCGGCTGGCCGGAAATCGCCGTCAGGCTCGGTTCGGCCAGCGTGCGCATGACGCCGGCCTGTTCCATGGCGTTCATATAGGCGGCGATGTCGAGGCCGCCGACGGTGCCGCGTGCGAAATTGCTGGCAAACCAGTCGGTGGAGGCGCCGAGATTGGTCGGGTTGCGGAAGGTGATGGCCCCGTCCGTGCCGCCGATCGAGCCGGAGAAGCCGAGCTGCTTCAGCACCGAGCGCGTCACTTCGGCGACGGTGATCTTCAGCGTCACCTGATCCTCGCCCTCGATGGTCAGGAGGTTGACGATCTGCGATTCCTGGCGATCCTCGGCGAAGATCGCGACGGACCGGTCGCCGTTGCCCTGGGCGGTGGCGACGGTGTTGCGGGTCGTCGCCTCGCCACCCTTGAGGAAGGCCGACGCCAGGCGTTCGGCCTGGGCGGCATCCTGCGGCGTGCGCACCGTGCCGGTCAGCACGATGTTGTCGGAGACGATCTCGACCTTGATGTCGGAGCCGGGAATGAAGCGACGCAGATTGCTTTCCAGGCCGGTGATGTCGCGCTCGATCTCGATCTCGAGGCTGACGATCTCCTCGCCGTTCGGCCCGAAGATGAAGACGTTGGTCTGGCCGACCGATTTGCCGAACAGGTAGATGCGCCGCGAGGTGCGGGTCACGGCATCGGCCATTTCCGGATCGGAGACAAGGATGTCGTGGGCGTCGGTCGGAAGGTCGACGACGACCGCCTTGTTGAGGCCGAGCTTGACGCGTTTGCTGACGCCGGGGCCTGTGCGGGCGATGCGCATGACGGTATCGGCCGCCCGCGCCTCGCCGGCCGGCACACCGGTGACGAGCTGTCCGGGAAGGCCGGAGAAGACGAGGCAGAAGCTTAAGGCCCCTGCGGAGAAAGAGCGAATTTTTCTGCTGACGATGCTCATGTCCAACCGCTCCCGCATCACATCTTGTTGCCTTCGGCGGATTTGACGATCGCGCCGGACTTGATCACCTGAATGGACGGCGCGCTGCTGCTGCCGGTTAAGAGATAGTCGGCACCGGTGGTGTCGCTTTCCTGGGCGTCGGCCACGGAACGCAACGCCAGTGTCAACCGGTCGGCCATCTGCTGCGCGACCGCGATCACCCGTGTCTGGTCGGGGGTCAGCTCCAGCGTCGCGGTGGTGCCGACCACCGTCTTGGAACCGTCCGTCTTCTGTTCGATCTGCTGGTCGACGGCGAGCACGCGAACATTGGCCAGCACCGTCTCGGTCAGGAATCTGCCCTCGTCGTTCTTGCGCACCATGATGACGTCGACGCGGTCGTTGGGCAGGATGAAGCCGCCGGCGCCCGTGGAGACGGAGATCTCGGTGGCGACGGCGCGCTTGCCGGACGGCAGGATGGAAGACATGATCCGGCTGTTGGAATCGGCGATCTTTTCCGCCCGCACGGGCTCGCCCTCGAACATGGGGATACGCACCACGGCGCCCTGCAACTCGGTCAGCGCGGCGGGGCGGTTGGCTTCGGGGATGACGCCTTCGCTGACGCCGCCTTCCGGCCACTCCATCCAGCGGGTCGAATCGGCATTGAGGCGCGCGCCGACCGGCAGGTTGGCGGCGGTCACCAGCACGTTGACCATCGGCGCCTTCTGGATGATTTCCCTGGCCTGCTCGACGACCACCCGCTTGCCGCCCGCAAGCTTCATCGCCAGGAAGCCGGCAAGGCCCGCCGCCGTGACGGCGACTGCGAGAATGATGATGCGCGCGGGTTTCATGATCGTTCCTTCGGGGACTCAAATCGCTGTCCCGCAGAAGATCATCAATTCGTATACGTATGGTTAATGAGATGCTTACGGATGTGGTTAATCAAACCTGAACCGCGAAAAACGGCATGACGATCCCTCCGCCCGTCGACGGCGCTTGCGCGGGTCGACGATCAATGGCCGAGGGCGGCCGTCACCAGGGGGGAGTTCGGAAACGCGAGGAAACCGGCGATGCCGATGGCGACGCCATAGGGGATTTTCTTGGCGGAGCACAACGAATCGGGCAGTCGGATGCCCATCGCCATGACGGTATCGGCGCGGGCGCGGATCATCAGAACCAGGAGCGTGACCGCGCCGCCGATGAAGCCGACATAGACGACGAACAGCATCAGCGCCTGGTTCCATCCGAACCAGACGGCGGCAGCGGTCAGCAGCTTGGCATCCCCGCCTCCCATCACGTTCATCGCAAACAGCGAGAAACAGACGGAAAACACCACGAGGCCGGCCATCAGATGCAGGGCGATTCCCTGCGGCGACAGGCCGGCCAGTGGAGCGACGATCAAAAAGGATGCGAACAGAATCGCGGACACGCGATTGGGGATCGTCATCGTCAGGAGGTCGCTGATCGCAGCGACCGCGAGACACAGCGGAAACACCATGAGAATGGCAGCCTGAACCATTTGCCCTCTCCCTTTCTTGCCGCGCAGTCTGCACCGGCACGTTTAAGGAACTGCAAACAGGCTCCGTGCGCCTTTATCCGCATGGGCCATGGCTTGGTCCGGGGCCGCCAATCTCGCGGCCCGAACCCGGCATCACGCCAACGATCAGCTCGGCTGATGGTCGTTCAGAGTGCCAGCCAGGTTGTTGAACGTGTTGTTGATGCTGCCGCCGAGCGCGGTGGCGCCGGTGATGAGGGCGACGGAGATCAGGGCTGCGATCAGGCCATATTCGATGGCGGTTGCGCCCGACTCGTCTTTCAAGAAACGTGCGAAAAGCTTGGTCATGTGATCCTACTCCACTTGTTGTCAGCACTTCCGCCAACTGTTTCCGTTGATCGGATGCGAAGACCTTAGAAGCAGAGCACTTTCCATCCACTTAAGGAAAAGGGTTAGCGGGACCTTAACGCACGCTGGGCGGGAAACTGGTTAACGTTTCCCCCCTGACAACAAGGACAATTCGAACGATAACGCCTCTTTCCCGACCTGCAAGGGTTGTGCGGTCCCGAAACGGGATGATCCCGTCCCATTTCGAAACCCTGGAGCGTCTCCGCCCCGTTCCGGAACTGGACGGATGCACCGCCTCGGGATGGTTTCTTCGCCATTTAACGGATAATTCACCATTCCCGCTCACATTTGGACATCAGAAGATCCGTCGCGATTCAGGAAAGCTTGAGGGATGTTGTCACGCTGCGTTGCCGCAACGATCGCTATTTTCGCCACGGCAGGCGCCGCGCGCGCCGATGACGAGATGATGCGTGTCTATATGGACCACGCCCGCGTGCTCAGGCTCGACCGCCCGGTCAGCAAGGTCATCGTCGGCAATTCCCAGGTCGCCGACGCCACGGTCGCCGATTCCCATACCATCGTCCTGACCGGCCGCAGCTTCGGCACCACCAATCTGGTGCTCCTCGACGCCGACGGCAATGCCATTGTCGACGAGCGCATCCTGGTATCGATCGACGAAGGCAGCACGGTGCGCGTCTTCCGGCGCACGGAGCGCTCGGTCCTGTCCTGCACGCCCAATTGCGAGCAGCATGCCACGCACGACAAGGCCGCCGAGTCGGGCGGCGCCGCGCCGTAGGGCGCAATCCCGCCGCGCCTTTGCTAAATTGCGAACGAGCCGCGAAACGCAATTTCAATGAACCGGCACTAGATTCCAAGTCCAGTCGACAGGTCCGGAACGGGGCAATGCAGCCAAAAGACGCAGACATCAGCCGAGACGCGCCGCGCCACGCCTGGCCGCGGCGTATCGTCAGGCGTTTCTGCCGCTCGGAAGACGGCGCCACGGCCATCGAATTCGCGATGCTGGCCCTGCCCTATTTCCTGATCGTCTTCGCGATCATCGAGACCTTCATCGCCTTCACGGCGGAACAACTCGTATCGAATGCGGTCGACGAAATGGCCAGGCGCCTGCGCACCGGCCAGATCACCTTCAACATGAACCGGACGACGGACAAGAACAGGATTCAGTTCCGCGCCGCCTTCTGCGACGAGATCGCCATCCTGATCCGATGTTCCGAAACGGAAAAGGTCACGGCGTCCAAGCTGTATATCGACATCCGCAGCTTCTCGAGCTTCGCGAACATCCCGAAGACCATTCCGCGTGTCTCCACCGCCACCTTCGCCGATCTCGATACGTCGGGCTTCCAGTACAATCCCGGCGGCCCGAGCTCGATCAACATGGTGCGCGCCTATTACCGCTGGCAGATCATGACGGATATCGTGCGGCCGTTCATCACCACCATCCGGTCGAGCGGCGGCGGCATGCCGACCGACTTCCTGATCGTCGCGACCTCCGCTTTCCAGAACGAGGCCTATCCCTGATGATCGGTCGCCGGTTTGACCTCCGCATGAAAAACGGGGACGGCGTGCTGCAGCGCCTGGCATCGCTTGCCCGCGACCGGCGCGGCATCGGCGCGGTGGAATTCGCGCTGCTGGCGCCGCTGCTGCTGATGCTCTATATCGGCGCTTTCGAGATCACCGTCGGCCTTTCCGTGTCGAAGCGGGCGACACGCGCCGCAGGCGCCGTCGCCGACCTGGTGACGCAGCAGGACAAGCCGGTCGACAAGACCTTCCTGACCACCATGTCCGATGTCGCCGACGCGATCTTCGTGCCCTATTCGACCAGCAACCTGACCCTGAAGATCACCGGCGTCACGCTCGACGCCAACGCCAAGGCCAAGGTGAAATGGTCCTGGCAGAAGGGCGGCACGGCGCCCTATCAGGTCAATGCGCCGGTGCAGGTGCCGGCCGACCTGCAGCAGGCCAACACCTTTCTGATCCATACCGAACTCAGCGTGCCGCATCGTCTGATGCTGTTCATGGCGGACAACCTGTCGATGGACACGATGTCGATCACCATCAAGCGCGAATATTTCTTCCGCCCGCGCACCGGCGACAGCGTCGAGTGCAGCAACTGCTCCTCCTGATCCCGTCTTTTGCGGCAATTTGCAAAGCTTGGCCCGCCAGAGTATGCATGACCGCTCAAGCGTAGCGGCCGGCACGGCCGGCATTGTCGACGGGTGACGGATGGCGCGAGCCTTTCTTTTCGTACTGGATTCCTTTGGCGTCGGCGGCGCGCCGGACGCGGCGCAATATGGCGACGACGGTGCCGATACGCTCGGCCATATCGCCGAATTCTGCGCCGCGGGCGCCGCCGACCGGGCGGGCCTGCGCGCCGGGCCGCTGAAGCTGCCGAACATGTCGGCGCTCGGCCTGATGCAGATCGCCGACATGGCGAGCGGAAGCCTGCCGGCCGGAATGCCGGTGCCCGAGCGCATCTTCGGCCTGCACGGGGCGGCGAGCGAAGTCTCGCGCGGCAAGGACACGCCATCGGGACATTGGGAGATCGCCGGCACGCCGGTCGATTTCGACTGGGGCTATTTCCCGGGCGAAGGCCCGGCCTTTTCCGACGAACTGGTCGACGCCATCTGCGCGGCGGCGGGCATTCCCGGCATCCTCGGCAATTGCCACGCCTCCGGCACCGAGATCATCGCCCGCTTCGGCGAAGAGCATATCCGCACCGCGAAGCCGATCTGCTACACCTCCTCCGACTCGGTATTCCAGATCGCCGCCCACGAGGTCTATTTCGGCCTCGACCGGCTGCTGCAGCTCTGCCAGATCGTGCGTGGCATCCTCGATCCGCTCAACATCGGCCGGGTCATCGCCCGGCCTTTCATCGGCGAGAACGCCGGCAATTTCGAGCGCACCGGCAATCGCCGCGACTTTTCCGTGCCGCCGCCGGAACCGACCCTGCTCGACCGGCTGGTGAAGGCCGGTCGCAAGGTGCATGCCGTCGGCAAGATCGGCGACATCTTCGCGCATCAGGGCGTCTCGCGCGTCATCAAGGCCAACGGCAACATGGCGCTGATGGATGCGACGCTCGCCGCCATGGACGAGGCCGGGGACGGCGATCTCGTCTTCACCAATTTCGTCGATTTCGACATGCATTATGGCCATCGCCGCGACGTGCCCGGCTATGCGGCGGCGCTCGAAGCCTTCGACCGCCGCCTGCCCGACGTGCATCGCAGGATGAAGGTCGGCGACATCGTGGTGTTGACCGCCGATCACGGCTGCGATCCGACCTGGCGCGGCACCGACCACACCCGCGAGCGCGTGCCGATCATGGCCTTCGGACCGGGCATCCGCTCGCGCTCCGTCGGCATCCGCCCCACCTATGCCGATATCGGCGAAACCGTCGCCCGCCATCTCGGTCTCGCCGCCGGCATCCATGGAAAGAGTTTCCTGTGACCGATCGTTTCAAGAAAGCCGAACTGCATTGTCATCTGGAAGGGGCCGCCTCGCCGGCGCTGACGCAAAGCCAGGCCCGTAAATACGGCATTGCCACCGACGATTTCCTCCGGGACGGCGTCTATGTCTGGCGCGATTTCGCCGAATTCATCGCCTGCTATGATCGTGTCGCCGCCGTCTTCCGCACCAGCGAGGACTATGCGCTTCTGACCGAGACCTATCTTACCGAGCTTGCCGGCGTGAATACGATCTACAGCGAGTTGATCGTCTCGCCCGATCACGGCAAACGCATCGGCCTCGGCGCCGATGCCTATATCGCCGGCATCTGCGACGGCATAGAGGCAGCCAGGGAAAAGACCGGCATCGAGTGCCGGCTGATCGTCGTCGGCGAGCGCCATTTCGGCCCGGAAAGCGTCATTGAGGCCGCCGAATATGCGGCAAAGGCGAAGAATCCGCTGATCACGGGCTTCAACATGGCGGGCGAGGAGCGGATGAACCGCGTCGCCGACTATGCCCGCGCCTTCGACATCGCCCGCGATGCCGGGCTCGGCCTCACCATCCATGCCGGCGAAGTCTGCGGCGCCTTCTCCGTCGCCGATGCGCTCGATCTGGTGCGCCCGGCGCGTATCGGCCATGGCGTGCGCGCCATCGAGGATGCCGGTCTCGTCCGGCGGCTGGCCGACGAGGGCGTGGTGCTGGAAGTCTGCCCGGGCTCGAACATCGCGCTCGACGTCTTCCCCGACTTCCGGTCGCATCCGCTTCGGGCGTTGCGCGATGCCGGCGTCAAGGTGACGATCAATTCCGACGATCCGCCCTTCTTCGCCACGTCGCTGAAGCGCGAATACGAGATCGCTTCCGACATCATGGGATTTTCCGACGCCGAAATCGACGCCATGACCCGTACGGCGATCGAGGCGGCTTTCGTGGACGAGGCGACGCGGACGCGCCTGCGCGCCGCGCTCTGAGCGCCGGTCGCTGGGGATGATCGCGCAAAAGCCGCATCCTCTCTTGCGGCCTTTGCGCTTTCCGTGAAAGAAACAAGACAGTTCTCTCCACCCGCAATTCCAAAAAGGGGATATCCATGGACGGCGTCACAGTCATCGATCATCCGCTCGTGCAGCACAAACTGACCATCATGCGCAAAAAGGAAACCTCGACCGCGAGTTTCCGGCGGTTGTTGCGCGAAATCTCGACGCTGCTGTGTTATGAAGTCACGCGCGATCTGGAACTGACGATGGAAACCATCGAGACGCCGATGCAGGAAATGCAGGCGCCGCTGCTGGAAGGCAAGAAGCTGGTCTTCGCCTCCATCCTGCGCGCCGGCAACGGGTTGCTGGAAGGTATGCTGGAGCTGGTGCCCTCGGCACGCGTCTCGCATATCGGCGTCTATCGCGACCACGATACGCTGCAGGCCGTCGAATACTTCTTCAAGGCCCCGGAAGATATCGCCTCGCGCCTGATCATCGTCGTCGATCCAATGCTGGCCACCGGCAATTCCTCGATCGCCGCTATCGACAAGCTGAAGGAGCGCGGCGCCAGGAACATCCGCCTCCTCTGCCTGCTGGCCGCCCCCGCGGGCATCAGGCATTTCACCGCCGCGCATCCCCCCGGCACGCCCTAGCCCGCCCCCAGCCACCCCCCTCCCACGGCGTGTGCGCGAAGCGGCCCGGGCTGCGGTCGTGCGGGGCACCGCAGCCCCGGCCGAAAATGGGGCGGTTTTCCCCCTCGCCGCCACAAATGCCCGGAACAGTGCAGTTTCCGGGCATTTTCATGATTGCGTTAGCGGCACGGAAAGCGGCGCTGAGCTAGGCTTCGCTTCTGTTTGCCACCGGATGCCATCCATGCTTGCGCGTTTTGCCGTCATCGCCGCCCTCGCCGCCGTTGCCGCCACGCAGATCCCTGCGCTCCTGCAATCCCCGACGCCGGAAGTCACGACGCCGGTGATCAAGGCTGCGCCCCCTGCGCATACAGCCGCCGCGCCGGCCGGCAGCGTACAACTCGCCGCCGACGGCAACGGCCACTACAGTGGCAGCTTCCGTATCAACGGCAAGCCGGTCGACGGGCTGATCGATACCGGCGCCACCTTCGTCGCCCTCAACGAAAGCACCGCCCGCCGCCTCGGCTTCACCGCCAACGGCCTCGATTTCGCCTATGCCGTCAACACAGCCAACGGCCAGACCAAGGCCGCCCGCATCACGCTGGACCGCATCGAGATCGGCTCTCTGCGCGTCCGCCAGGTCGACGCCTTCGTGCTGCGCGATGCGGCTCTGTCGCAGACGCTGGTCGGCATGAGCTTTTTGCAGAAGCTCGGCTCCTACCGCGTCGCCGACGGGACGCTGGAACTACGCCAGTAGCGTTTTGGGCCGGGTCCTATCGATGCGGCGGACAATGACCGGGCGAGGCGTGGGCTCCTCCTCCGACAGCGTGTAGCAATCGAGGAAAGCGTGCTCCGCACGGGCGGCCGAGGCTTCGTCGCCTGCGTGGACCATGGCCAGCGCATCGCCCTTCTGGATACGGGTGCCAAGCGGCAGGATGCGGTCGAAGCCGACGCGGTGGTCGATGGCATCGGTCGGCAGCCGGCGGCCACCGCCGAGTTCGATCACCGCCATGCCGATGTCGCGCGCCTTGCAGGACGACAGCCAGCCGCCGCGCGGCGCGAGGATGGCGCGGGCGACCGGCGCCTTGGCGAGATAGGCCTCCGGGTTTTCGAGGAAATCGGCGGGGCCGCCGAGCGCGCTGACCATACGGGCGAACACTTCGGCGGCGCTGCCATCCGCCAGCGCGGCACGGGCCTGAGCCTCGCCGCGCGCGGCATCCGCAGCCAGTCCCGATTGCACCAGCATTTCCGCGGCAAAGGCCAGCACCACCGTCTCCAGCCGCGTGCCCGCCTTGCGGCCGGCGAGGAAATCGACGCAGTTGCGGATTTCGACGGCATTGCCGGCGGCATCGGCCAGCGGTTCGTTCATGTCGGTCATCAAGGCCGAGGTTTTGACCCCGGCCCCGTTGGCGACGTCGACCAGCGATTGCGCCAGTTCGATCGCGTCCTCCACCGTGGTCATGAAGGCGCCGGAGCCGATCTTCACGTCCAGCGCCAGCGTCTGAAGGCCGGCGGCCAGTTTCTTCGACAGGATGGAGGCGGTGATCAGCGGCACGGAATCGACGGTGGCGGTGACATCGCGAATGGCGTAGAGGCGCTTGTCGGCCGGCGCAAGTGCGGCCGTCTGGCCGATGATGGCGCAGCCGATCTCGCCCACGATGCGGCGGAAACGGTCACCCTCCGGCATGATCGTATAGCCGGGAATCGATTCCAGCTTGTCGAGCGTGCCGCCGGTATGGCCAAGGCCGCGACCGGAAATCATCGGCACCGCCAGCCCGCAGGCCGCCGCAATCGGCGCCAGCATCAGCGAGACATTGTCGCCGATGCCGCCGGTCGAATGCTTGTCGGCGACGGGACGGCCGACATCGCGCCAGTCGAGCACCTCGCCGGAATCGCGCATGGCAATGGTCAGCGCCACCGTTTCGGTCGGCGTCATGCCGCGAAACCAGGTGGCCATGGCAAAGGCGCCGACCTGCGCCTCGGCGATCTCCTGGCGCGCCATGGCGGCGATGAAGGCGGAAATCTCCTGCGCCGTCAGCGTTTCGCCATCGCGTTTGCGGCGGATGATTTCCTGTGGAATCATGTGGGTCACCCTGTCATGCGGCTGGACGAAAACGGGCCGGACAACATGGCGACGAAGGCGTCGAGCAGGCCGGAAGCCCCGAAACGAAAGGTGGACGGCATTGCCCAGTCGGGGGCGAGAATGGTGCCGGCGAGGCTGAGATAGAGATCGGCATCGGCCACCGTGCGGATGCCGCCGGAGGGCTTGAAGCCGACGCGGCCGCCGCGCTGGCGAATGGCGCGCAGGACGATATCCGCCGCCTCCATCGTCACGCCGACCGGGGCGCGACCGGTGGAGGTCTTGATGAAATCCGCCCCGGCATCGATGGCGGCAAGCGTCGCCCGCTCGATCAGCGCGGTTTCCTTGAGCGTCCCGGTTTCGAGCACGGTCTTCAGCACGACCGGCGCCGGGCAGGCCTGACGCACGGCCTGCACCACCTCTTCCAGGGCCGCAAAATCGCCCGAGAGCAGCCGGCGATAGGGGATCACCAGATCGATCTCGTCGGCGCCGTCGGCAATCGCCTCGCGGGCTTCCGAAACCACATCGGCTGCCTCGCCTTCGCCATCGGGAAAATTGACGACCGTGGCGATGCGGATCGCATGGCTCGGTCCCAGTTCCAGCCGTGCCCGCGGCACGAAGCGCGGCTGGATGCAGATGGCGGCGACATTGCCGAAGGGAGTCTGCGCCCGTGCGCAGAGCCGGTCGATGGCCTCAGGCGTGCAGGACGCGTCGAGATCGGTCAGGTCGAGCAGCGAAAGCCCGACGGCAGCGGTTTCGCGCAGGCTGTGATTGTCCATGATCGTCTCCCTTCGGCATGCATGATCCTCGGAACCCGAATCGATTTAAGGCCGCCATGATGCAGATTTTTGACGATGAGAACACCCCGCGGGCGCTGCCGTTCCTTTCCCTCGCGTTTCTCCTGCCGCATTTCCGGACGGGACCCCGGGCTCCGCTTTTCCGGAAAATGCCTTATCCGGCGATCATGCGCGCCAGAATATCGGCCAACCGCCGGCCGCCGACGGGCGCCATGTCCTTGGTTTCCTGATGGCTGATTTCGCCGCCGGTCATGCCGGCGCCGAAATTGGTGATGACGGAAGCAGCCGCCACCTTCAGCCCGAGGAAACGGGCGAGGATGACCTCCGGCACGGTCGACATGCCGACCGCATCGGCGCCGAGGATGCGCGCCATGCGGATCTCCGCCGGTGTTTCGAAACTCGGGCCGGAGAACCACATGTAGACGCCTTGCGACAGCGGGATATCCAGCGAAGCCGCCGCCGCCCGCATGCGCCCGGCGAGACCGGCGTCATAGGCGCTGGTCATGCCGACGAATCGGCCGTCGCTCTCCTCGCCGATCAGCGGGTTCATGCCGGAATAGTTGATATGGTCGGTAATCTGCATCACCGAGCCCGGCGGCATATCCTCGCGCAGCGAACCGGCGGCATTGGTGAGGATCAGGTTCTCGATGCCGAGATCCTTCAAAATCTCCAGCGGACGGCGCATGGCGGTCGCATCGCCCTTCTCGTAATAATGCACGCGGCCGGAGAGCATGAGCATCGGCACGCCGCCGAGCAGCCCGGCGACCAGTTCGCCGGCATGGCCGGAGACGCCGCCCACCGGAAAGCCGGCGAGATCGGCATAGGGAATGCGCACCGCATTCTCCACCCGCTCGACCAGGGACCCCAGGCCCGAACCGAGAACGATGGCATGGCGCGGCGCGAAATCGCCGAGCCGGCCGGAAATCAGGGCGCCGGCTGTCATCCGAGTATCTCCGTCTTGAAGCTGAAGGGCAGCAGTTCCTCCATGGTCATCGTCTTGCTGACGCCAACCTCGTTGCAGAGATAGATGCGGGTATCGGCGCTGGCGAATTCGGCGATCTTCTGGCGGCAGCCGCCGCAGGGCGGGCATTCCGCCAGCTTTTCGGCGATGACGGCCATTTCGACGATCTTCTTCGCTCCGCCCATGATCATGGCGCTGATCGCCGTCGGCTCCGCGCACCAGCCTTGCGGGAAGGAGAGGTTCTCGATGTTGGCGCCGGCATAGATTTTCCCGTCCTCGGCGCGGATCGCCGCGCCGACCGGGAATTTCGAATAGGGCGCATGGGCAAACGCCATGGCGCCGCGCGCGGCCTCGAACAGTTCCTGCGACATGTCTCAACGCTCCTTCGTATAGGGGACGCCGCCGGCCTTGGGCGGACGGGCAACGCCGATAAAGCCGGCCAGCAGCACGCAGGTCAGCACATAGGGCAGCGCCTGGAAGATTTGTACCGGCACCTCGCCGATTCCCGGAATGGCCTTGCCCTGCATGAAATTGGCGAAGGCATCGAGGAAACCGAACAGCAGGCAGGCGAACATGACAGGCACCGGCTTCCACTTGGCGAAGATCAGCGCGGCGAGCGCGATATAACCCTTGCCGGCCGACATATCCTTGATGAAGGCCGCCGATTGCGCCACCGCCAGATAGGTGCCGGAAAAGCCGCAGAGAATGCCGGCGCAGATGACGGCGCGATAGCGCAGCCAGGTGACCGAAATGCCGGCCGTATCCACCGCGCCCGGATTTTCACCGACGGCGCGCAGGCGCAGGCCGAAACGGGTGCGATAGAGAATCCACCAGGAGATCGGCACGGCCAGGAAAGCCATGTAGGTGAGGATATTGTTGCCGGAGATGACGTTGGCATAGAGCGGCCCGACGACCGGCACGCCGCGCAGCGCATCGGCGCCGGGCAGGATGATCGGCGAGAAGCGCCCATCCGGCGGCAGTTGCGGCGTGCGCCCGCCCTGCCCGAACCAGGCCTGGCCCAGGACGATGGTTAGACCCGCCACGAAGAAATTGATAGCGACGCCCGAGACGATCTGGTTGCCGCGATTGGTGATCGAGGCAAATCCGTGCAGGATCGAGAAGGCGACGGAAACGCCGATGCCGGCGAGCAGCCCCAGCCAGGGCGAGCCGGTGACATAAGCCGCGCAGGCCGCCGCGAAGGCAGCCGCCAGCATCTTGCCTTCCAGCCCGATGTCGAAGACACCGGCGCGTTCGGAAAACAGGCCGGCCAGCGCCGTGAACACCAAGGGCACAGAAAGGCGGATGGTGGAGCCGAGAATGCTGACGAGAATATCGAACAAATCCATCGTCTCAAACTCCCCGCTTGGCCATGGAATAATAGAGCCGCGCCAAAGCCGGACGGCACATATATTCGAGCGCGCCGGCGAACAGAATGACGAGGCCCTGGATGACGACGATCATCTCGCGGGTTATGTTGGGCATTTCGAAGGATACCCAGTCGCCGCCCTGATAGAGGATGCCGAACAGGATGGCGGCCAGGATGATGCCGGCGGGATGGTTTCGGCCCATCAGCGACACGGCGATGCCGACGAAGCCGGCGCCGCCGACGAATTCCACCTGCAGGCGGGCGGACGCGCCGAGCACCGGGTTCAGCGCCATCATGCCGGCGAGACCGCCGGAGATCAGCATGGCGATGATGACGGTGCGCGAATAGGGAATGCCGGCATAGACGGCGGCCGTCGGGCTGATGCCGAGCGTGCGCATCTCGTAGCCGAGCTTGGTGCGCCAGACGAGCAGCCAGACGACAAGACACATGGCAAGCGCGATCAGGAACGAGACGTTGAAGGGCGCAGGTCCCAGCTTCAGCCCGAACAGCGCCATCAGCCAGTCGAGCTTCGGCAATTGCCCGCCTTCGAGGAAGGTGCGGGTTTCCGGCGCCATCTTGCCGGGCACGATCAGCACGTTGACCAGCAGATAGACCATCAGCGCCGCGCCGATGAAATTGAACATGATGGTGGTGATGACGATATGGCTGCCGCGCTTGGCCTGCAGGAAGGCCGGGATGAAGGCCCAGGCCGCGCCGAAGATCGCAGCCCCCGCGATCGCGAAGGGCATGGTGACATACCAGGGTACGTAACGATCCAGCGCCAGCGCAACGAGTGCGGCGCCGAGCCCGCCGATATAGGCCTGGCCTTCGGAGCCGATGTTGAACAGGCCGGCATGGATGGCGACCGCCACCGAAAGCCCGGTGAAGATGAAGTTGGTGGCGTAATACAGCGTGAAGCCGATGCCTTCGCCGCTACCAAGCGCACCTTCCAGCATCAGCGCCAGCGCATCGAACGGATTTTCGCCGATAAACCAGACCACCAACCCGGAAAAGAAGAAGGCCAGCACGAGGTTGATCAGCGGTATGAGGCCGTAGGTGATCCAGCCCGGCAAGGGAAGTGAAGCGGTATTCATCGGGGCCTCATGCGGCAATGCCGGCCATCATCAGGCCGAGGGTCTGTTCACCGGCATCGGCCGTCTTCTCGCCGACGATCTGGCCGGCGAACATGACGAGGATACGGTCGGAAAGGGCGCGGATTTCATCCAGCTCGACGGAGACGAGGAGCTGCGCCTTGCCGGCATCGCGCATGTCGATGATGCGGCGGTGAATGAATTCGATAGCGCCGATATCGACGCCGCGGGTCGGCTGGCCGATCAGCAGCAGCTTGGGATCGCGCTCGATCTCGCGGGCGACGACGATCTTCTGCTGGTTGCCGCCGGAAAAATTCGCCGTCTTCAGCCGTGGGTTCGGCGGGCGGGTATCGTATGCCTCGATCGTGTGGAGGGCATGCTGGCGGATCGCGTCGAGATCGAGGAACATTCCGCCATATTTCGGGTCGCGATGGTAGCCGAGGATGGCGTTCTCGTATTCCTCGAACCTGAGAACGAGACCCATATGATGGCGATCCTCGGGGATATGCGCCAGACCAAGATCGCGCAGGCGCGCCGGATCGGCACGGCCGATGGGAATGCCGTCGATGAGGATCTCGCCGGAGGTCGGAGGCCGGATGCCGGAAATTGCCTCCAGCAGTTCCGACTGGCCGTTGCCGGCCACGCCGGCGATGCCGACGATCTCGCCGGCGCGCACGTCGAAGGAGACGTTGTCGACCATGGTGACGCCGCGTCCGTCCTTGACCGTCAGGTTCTTCACCGACAGCACGACGGCGCCGGGATTGGCCGCGCCCTTTTCGACGCGCAGCAGCACGCGGCGGCCGACCATCAGCTCGGCCAATTCCTCGACCGTGGTTTCCGAGGTCTTGCGGGTCGCCACCATCTCGCCGCGGCGCATGACCGACACCGTATCGGTGATCGCCATGATCTCGCGCAGCTTGTGAGTGATCAGAATGACGGTCTTGCCCTGATCGCGCAGCACCTTGAGAATACGAAACAGGTGATCGGCCTCGGCCGGGGTCAGAACGCCGGTCGGCTCGTCGAGGATCAGGATCTCGGCGCCGCGATACATGGCCTTAAGGATCTCGACGCGCTGCTGCAGGCCGACGGCCAGTTCCTCGACCACCGCATCCGGATCGACTTCGAGGCCGTAATCACTGGCCAGCCGCTTGAGTTCGCCGCGCGCTCTGGTCACGCCGCCCTTCAGCAGCATGCCGCCTTCGGCGCCGAGCATCAGGTTTTCGAGCACGGTGAAATTTTCGACCAGCATGAAATGCTGGTGGACCATGCCGATGCCGGCGGCAATCGCCGCCTGGCTGTCACGGATGGCGACCGGCTTGCCGTCGATGCGGATTTCGCCGCTGTCGGCGTGATAGAAGCCGTAGAGGATCGACATCAAAGTCGACTTGCCGGCGCCGTTCTCGCCGATGATGCCGTGGATCGAGCCCTTGGCGACGGAGAGATTGATATTCTTGTTGGCATGAACGGCACCGAATTTCTTGTCGATACCGACAAGCTCGATTGCGGCGCGTTCGTTTGCGGGCGCTTGGCTCACGTTTGGCGGCTCCAGAAGCGGATCGTGGCCCTTGCTCGGCGATACAGCCGGCACGCGGCGGAGCAAGCCTGGCGCGTGGGGCCTCGACCGGACGGCAATACGATCCCGGCAGATACGAAAAGGGCGTGCGGCGGACAGATTCCGCCCCACGCCCGTCAAAGACCTGTCACTTCGGGCAGGAATTGTCGCTCATGTAATCGTGAACCTTGACCGTGCCGGCAATGATATCGGCCTTGGCCTTGTCGACCGCCTTCTCGATTTCGGGCGTGATCACCGGCTTGTTGTTTTCGTCCAGCGCCCAGCCCACGCCATCTTCCTTGACGCCGAGCGCCTGGACGCCACCGGTGAACTTGTCGTCCTTGGCATCCTTGAAGGCATTGTAAACCGCGAGATCGACACGCTTGACCATCGAGGTCAGGACCGAGCCCGGATGCAGGTAATTCTGGTTGGAATCGACGCCGATCGAGAACTTCTTGTTGTCGGCGGCCGTCTGCAGCACGCCGAGGCCAGTCGCGCCGGCTGCCGCATAGATGACATCGGCGCCCTGGTCGATCTGGTTCTTGGTCAGTTCGCCACCGCGGACGGGATCGTTCCAGGCGGCACCCGTGGTGCCGGTCATGTTCTGGAAGACCTCGATCTTGGGGTTGGCCGCGCGCGCGCCCTGCTCGTAGCCGCAACCAAACTTGCGGATCAGCGGGATATCCATGCCGCCGACGAAGCCGACCTTGCCGGTCTTGGACGCCATCGCCGCGGCGACGCCGACGAGATAGGAGCCTTCCTCTTCCTTGTAGACGACAGAGCGGACGTTCGGCTTGTCGACGACGGCGTCGACGATCACGAACTTGGTGTCGGGAAATTCGGCTGCGACCTTTTCAATGGCCGACGTCCAGGCGAACGACACCGCAACCACCGGATTGAAGCCGCGGCTGGCGAAGTTTCGGATCGCCTGCTCGCCCTGGGTGTCGCCGGTCGGTTCGAAATCGCGATACTCGACCCCGGTTTCCTTCTTGAACTTTTCGGCGCCGTTATAGGAGGCTTCGTTGAAGGACTTGTCGAACTTGCCGCCGGTGCCATAGACCAGCGCCGGCTTGATGTCGGCCGCAAGCGCGGTGGTCGACATGGCCGCCATGGCAAGGAGACTGAGAAGGGTTTTTTTCATTGTGCAGCCCTGTTGTTGCTATTGATCTTCTTCGGGTTCCTCCCGCACGCCCGGTCTTTCCCGAACCGGACCTGTCTGCGGAACGCCGGCCCCTTCGGGGCTCGGGTTGCGGGCATCCTTGCATGGCCCGGGGAAAATTTCACGAAAAATTTTTCGGGCGGTCAAGAAAACTCGGCAGGGCGGCAAATTGCCCGAAATCTGCCCCGGCTATCTGAAAAAACCGTGCATAAAGCGTGATTTATGGGCAAACAGCCTTCAGGCGGCAAACGGGCCGAGAGGGTTGCGCCGCTTGTATGCGACGACCCAGAACAGCAACGAAAACGCGAGCAGCACGGCAAAGGCGGGCTGGAACAGAAGCCAGCCGAAGACCGCGTCCCAGGACTTTTGGCCGAGATGCTTTTCCACGAAGGCGCGCGCGGCCGCCAGCGTTCCGGCGCTCATGTCCTGCCAGGCGCTGCCGAAGGAGGTCAGCACGACGGAAGAGGCCGCGACCGACTGGATCGAATCGATCGTCCCGGCAATGACCGCCAGCACGAGCGACAGAAGGCTCAGCAACCGCAACACAAACCGCATGTCATCCTTCCCCACATCCAGCGGATTTCTATCCGCCCCACCATGATAGACGCCGGCAAAATGCGAAGCAATCCGACGCTTTACGAAGAATATTGCAGCAAGGTGACGAAAACGGCGAAATACCGGTTGATCCCGGCGCGAACCTCGGTATATACCCCGCCCGTTCCGCTGCGTCGGCAAGCAATCGCCCGCAGGAAAAACGATGGACAGGTGGCCGAGTGGTTTAAGGCGCACGCCTGGAACGCGTGTGTACGTGAAAGCGTACCGAGGGTTCGAATCCCTCTCTGTCCGCCATCAATTCCCCATATCGCATTGAAATTACAGTGAATTTTTAGCGATAAAGAACGCTTTCCCCACTTCTATCCCCACTTTGCCTTTCGGCTACCACTGAACGATAGCGGACGACTGTGGCGGATTGGCCGCAGGACCGGCGAGGTGTCACCCCACTGGCCGCGAGTGCTTCGGATCGACAATCACCGTCTCAATACGGTCGAACCTCACGGCGCCGCCGTGCTCAACGTCGAGCTTGTCGCCATACTTTTTGGGGCGGAGCTTTCCAGCCATCCACTTCCGGGCATCGATGCGAAGCTGTGAGCGGCGGATGGCTTCACCGTTCTCCTGCCAGCCGACTTGCTCGCCCTCGGCGCTCCGCTTCTCCATCCAATCGTTTCGTGCGTCGTCGGCAATATCCAGAATTTCATCGAAGAGAGTATCGGCCTGCGCCTCGCGCGCACGCGCGTACATCTCCCGAAACGCCTCATCGGAAGCCAGCCACCGGAAGACCATGGATTGCGATGGCATTACATCCTCGCCGCATATCGAGCGCAGGCTTTCCCCGTTCGCCAGCCGCTCGCAAATCAGCCCGGCAATCTCCTGCGTGAATTTCGATGGTCTCGGCATGGTCGGCTCCTTCTTGATGCAGATGCATTATACCGGCCGGCGCCTCGCGTGACGATATGGGATAAATCGGTGCCGGCGCGTTTGATTTCCTCTGATTAAAATCAAGCGGCTTCGCGTAATGACTGTACTTAGATCGGTGATGCCTACAATTGCCTCCGAAACTCCCAATGGCCGAGATGCCGATCACGAAATTCCAAAATTTCACCCGAAAGAATGACTTGCTTCCCGCATCGCCAGAAAGAAATCTTCGGTGCTAACAGTCCATTTAGAAGGCGTCGAAGACATGCCATTGGTACTTTGGAAACGAGGGAAATATTGGCATTACCGGGGCACAATCGCCGGAAAGCGTTTGAGGGCCAGCACGAACGCTGAAAAGCGATCTGACGCAGCAAAAATCGCAATGCGCATTCAGACGAAAGTTTGGCAAGAATATGTAGATGGACCCCGAGCAACTTTGACGTTTGCCGACGCTGCGCAGGCCTATCGCCTGGCGGGTAAATCCACCCGCTTTCTCGACACCCTTGAGGCGCACTGGGGCGATATTCGAGTGATGGACATCACGGCAGGTGCCATAATTGCTGCCGCGAACAAAATATATCCGAAAGCGCAGAACAGCACAAAAAACCGCCACGTTATCGGGCCGACCCAAGCCGTCATAAACCACGCGGCCGAAATGGGGCTGTGCAATTCGATCCGCGTTCGTCGGCTGAAAGAAGCGGTAAAGGTCAAGAAGCCAGTGACGATTGAATGGCTGCGGGCCTTCATGGATCAGGCCAACCCGCATTTGGGCGCGCTGGCATGCTTCATGTTTCTCACCGGCGCCCGGATCAGCGAAGCGATCGATGTTAGGTGGAGAGATGTGGATTTTGAAGCGCGGCGCGTCTTGATCAGGCAGTCGAAGATTTCCGAGGAGCGCCTCGCTCACATGCCGGCAATGCTGATTGTCGCCATGTCGAACATCCAGAGCAACCGGGAGCCAAGCGAGAAGGTATTTAAATATTCCTCGCGCTTCACTGCCGAGCCGCAATGGCAAAAGGCAATAGAGCGCGCCGGGCTGGAATACCTATCGTTCCACTGCTGCCGTCACGGGTTCGCGACCGCTCTCTTGCACAAAGGCGTTGACCCGGTCACAGTGGCAAAATTAGGCGGCTGGGCATCGACGCAGCACGTTTTCAAAACTTACGGCCACGCGATGAAAGACGACCGCCTCACGGACATTATTGTGAGCGATGCCATATGACCGGATCAAGCTATCGACCGCAATGTGACCTCGAATAAATCGGTATCGAATTGTATTGCGCCCAGGCAGCAACGCTTTGGGTTGCATGAGAAAGGGCCTCCGACGCTCTGTCGAAGACCCTATGCATTCCCCAAATTGTGGACTCTAGCGGTTATCGCCCTTGCCCTCCCCATATTCGACCCGGCCTATCCAGTTCGGCATCATCCCACTCCCGATCTGTTTTGGCGTCGGCCAAGTACGGTTCGTCGTCCGGGTCGCGGTCGATTTCGTCGAGCAGTGCAATCGCCCCGTCTATCCATTGCTCCAGCCAGGCGCGGCGGGCCTGCATCAGCGCCCGGCTACGCATGGTCTATCTCCGGCATTGCGAGGATTGTCGCCGATGCCATTGCGTGTTCGTTGACGATGCGGAGGAAGCCGGTTGCCGACGCTCCGAGCCGGCCGCGTTCGTCGATGGTGTGGGCCATGCCGGCGACGATATGCCCGAGCAGCAGGCAATGGCCATAGGTCGGATACCGGCCGATGAAGTCGAGGTATTCCCGGCCCATGTTCTCTCCCATGGCGAAGTCGGCGCGGAAGTTGGAACCGTCCTCAACAGCCCACCAATCGATATACCCGCTCTCCTGCCGGCGGCGAACGAACGACAGAGCGTCGGCGGGATGCGTGGCGGTTATGACAGGTGCAATGCTGCCCGCGAAGGTGATGCCGATGGCGGCGCGGCGGATTTTCGGCATAGCTTCGCCATTCGCCGGGATAAGGCGCTCCATGATGTTTCTCCTATTGCTGGGTGTGTGAGGCCGGCAAGAATTTACCGGGCGTCAAAGTTTGGCTTAGCCGGGCGGCGCTGTTTCCGCTGCATGTCCCTGAAGGTAGCTGAGTGCGGCCCGCATCAGCGGAACCGAAAGGGATTTCACGCCGAACTCTTCTTCACGAAGAGCCAAGCTAAGGGCCAACACCGCGCCTTCCCGCGTTTGGCAGCCTCTATCCCATATCGACAGGACACGATGGGGCACCGCCCATAAGTCGGCTGCCTCGTCGGCCTCTTGATCGGGGGCGGCGCAGAATGCGTCCCAGCCAGTGAGGTATTCGTTGATGGCGGTGACAATCGGATCGACAAAGGCGCCGGTCATTTCGCCCTCCTGCTGTCATCCAGAACCAGATCGGGAAGAGACGAGAGCAACGCCGCAAGCTCTTCCGCGTCGAGCCGGCCAAAATTCTCAGCGGCCAGGCTCTCGATAAACTGGACCTTGCACTTTGCCTCGTGAAGGTCGCGAGGGGCGAAAGCGCAGACCGCGATACGCGCAGCATTCCAACGCTCCTGGGCCTGCAACTCCGATGCCAGGATTGCCGCATGAGCGGGCGTGCCGGCCTCCGTCACCGAGTTGAGGTCCATCGCGACAATCAAGGCGTCGTAGGCGGTCCAATAGTCAGCGAGGAGCAGGTAAATTGAGCTTGGCGCTTCTACGGCGGCCGGCGCTGTCTGTGTACTTTCCAGATAGTCGAGCGCAGCCTTGACCATAAATTGCGCGGCTTCCATTCCCGCAACGCCCTTCTCGTCCAAGGAAAGCCGGAGAGCCGCTATGGCGCCCTCCATGCTGGCCGCCGGCTGCTTCCACCTCTGGAGGCGGCCAAGCGCGGGCCCAAAAGTTACGTCAGCAACTTCATCCCATTCGCTGCCGTCTCCGCCAGCAATGCGGTTGAATTCGGCGCACCCGCTCTGGTAGGCGCGGATGGTCGCCAAAAGGGTATCGTGAGCGACGGTCATTGAATTGCTCTCCCAGCCCAAGCTCCAGCCTTGACGAAGAAGACCGAATGCCCGGCAAGGTTCGACGGCTGCACCATGGCTTGATAGCTGCCGCCGGCCCATTGGGACAGGGCGTCGGAAAGCTCGGCAGACAAGCGCTCGACGCGGTCGATCGGCGTTTCAGCGTCGCCTTCGTCAGGACGTGGCAGGAACCGAACGAACCGTTGGTACCGCTCGCCCTCCATCGGCAGGATGTGGACGGAGCAACCGCCATCGTCGTAACTGGATAGGACTTCGGAAAGCTCCCGCATGAGAGCGCGAGAGGCAATGCGCGCATCCTGGGCGTCGAGGGTTTCCAGATACTCCAAAGCAACGCGCTGCATGGCCTCGCCCATGGTATCCTCGAAAACGTCTTCCTCGGTCATGAGCTTCAGGGCTTCGATTGCCCCTTTGCGGGAGTGCGCGCCGCCGGCCCAAGAACGCAGCGCGTCTTGCAACGGACCATATGTCGCCGTCTCGACAGCCTTTGTTGATGCTTCGTCGGGAGCGGCCTCGAAAGCCTTCTTGGCTTCACGATAAGCGGCAATGGCGGCGAGGAATGGATCGGTCGCGGTCATTCGGCAGCCTCCCCGCCCATCGCCTTCTCATAGGCTCGCGACAGATCGTATGTTGCCATGCGGGATTGGTTCGAGAGAAACGAGAGCGCGTCGATATCGTCCTCGCTCAACTCCATGCGGGTGCCGGCTACGGCAATCGTTCGATCGGACAGGAAGTCATCGAAGACGCGCGCGAACATCATCGCGTTATGGACGCGGTCTTGAAGCTGGAGTGCGGCATATGCAATTGCGGCGTTGTCGGGCTTTCTCGGCACGGCTTCGCCGCCGGCCGGAACAGTGTTCGGCTTCATGGTAGTCTCCTCGTTTTCAGGATTGGGGGTGCGCCATGGTGGCGCGGGTTCGTTATGCCGCCCGCTGGAGGGCGGAAATCTGCTGCTGAAGGCGGTCGTAACGGTCGTTGTCGAGACGCATACGGAAGGGCGTGGCCTCGATCCGAAGAACCTCCAGCCGGAGAGCTTCAATCTCGCTTGCGCGCTTCTGCTCGGCGTTCTTCGCGGCTTCCTTGGCCTCCCACTTCACCGTCATCCATGCGGACTTCAGCGAGAGGGAGAAAGCCCAGCGGCGGCTTGCGGCATCGCGCTTTTCGCCTCCGAAGCGCTTGCGATAGATTTCCCAGGCCAGACGCATGACGGCGGCGCGGTCGAATTTGGGCATGCCTTCGGCGTTTGCCGGAACGGTGGTGTTCGACATTGTGGATGGCCTCTTGTGATTTGATCCGTTAGCGATTATTTAATACGTATGGGTTCATAAATCAATCCCAAAAGTATCATTTAATGTGAAAAGGTTTATTATGGACGCAGATCAGATCAGAGCAGCGAGAGCCCTTATTCGATGGTCACAGGCTGATTTGTCGGAAAAGAGCAAAGTGTCAGTACCGACAATCAAGCGTCTTGAGGGAATGGAGGGGGAAGTGACCGGCCACGCAACGACAATTGCGGCCCTCCAAGCCGCGCTTGAGGATGGCGGTGTAATATTCCTCGACGACGGCGGCCATCGTGAGGGCGGTCCTGGCGTCCGGCTTGCCAAAGCACAGGCTGGAGGCCGATCAGATGACTGATATTCCCGACTTCACCACCCCTGACGAATTCGCGGCCCATTTCGGATGGAGCCCGAGGCGGGTCCGGTCCTTGGCCCGTGAACTCGGCGCATGCCGGCTCGTAGGCAACAAAATGGTGCTGCTCAAAGAGGATGTTGACCGGCTCCTGGAGGCAACGAAGCGGCTCCCAAGCCTTGAACCACCGCAGGCACTCAGCCCGTCCAACATATCGATGAAGCTTCGCCTGAAGAAACTAATGAGTGCATCTGGCGCGCCTCAATCAACACGAGACAAGCTGAGTTGACCACTGGCAGTCGCGCCGCATCGTCGGCGACATAACGCGCAGACTGGTATTCCTGCTATTCAGCAATAATATCAAGCGGTTGCTTTGCAAAATGACTGATATTTCGACAATGCGAGTGGTTCGTGGCGAGGCCAACTATCTCATAATGTTCATCAATACACTTCTTCCACAAAACCTTCTGATCGAGCTTTACCTCCCGGACCTCACACGCCATGATAGCCGAAAGCCATAATTCTGAAGTTCGGCTGTCACGCATCGCCTACAGGAGCTCCTCTTTTGCGCGTATTCGAAAAGCCTCCATTGAAAGAAATGCACAATGAAAGCGATGTTGAGCAGAAATTTACCTATCCTCTCTTGATCGCCGACAATCCCTCTGGGTTCGGTATCCGTCCTGGTTACATCATTACAAAGACAAACATTCGTCGTTTCGATCTCGACAAAGGCGGCCAAAAAAAGCTCTATTACCCCGATTACATCGTAGCAATTTCTGGCTTGCCAATTGCAGTTATTGAAGCCAAAGGACCAGAAGTAGCCCTTGATGAAGCGTACAGAGAAGCGCGCCTCTACGCTGGCGAGTTGAACTCATTATTTCAAAACATGAACCCTGTTTCGATCGTTTGTGCAACAAATGGTCGCGAATTATGGGTGGGCTACGCTGACGTCGCTGCACCCTCTATTACATTGGCGCATGATGATATTGGGCCCTACTCGAAATCACTAGCCGATGCGCAAGCTTTATTGGGTTTCGCATCTCTAGCCGAACGGGCAGCCAAATTTAGTAAAGCAATGAGTGTTGCTCGGTATTTCAAGCCTCGTAGGATGATAGGGGGCATTACGGTCCAACAAGAAGAGGTCGGCCAAAATTCTTTTGGGGCGACTTTGGCTGCAGAGTTAGGTCACATTTTTAACCCTGTTACTCGTAGGGACCGTTTGAAAATTGCTCGTGACGGTTATGTTTCGTCACCGAGTAGAGAACGATACGTTGCTCCGATCGATAAAGTCATACGCGCTGCTATGCCGAGCTGGCAAGCACACTCGACTTTGATCAAAAATACATCTGACCCCATCGAAATTATCGCGCCTTTTCACGCTCAAAGAGAATTAGAGCATCGGGTGATTTTGCTAATCGGTGAAAAAGGTGCGGGGAAAACGACCTTTCTTTATCACCTCCAAGCTGTAGCCCTTCCCGACGAGCTGCGTGAAAAGACAACCTGGCTACACATAAACGTTAATGATGCTCCAGTAACGAAAGGGGAAATATATGATTGGGTCAGAACTGAAATAATCCGGGGGATACGGGAAGCTTATCCTTCGGTTGACTTTGATGAATACAATACAATTCAAAAAATTTTTTCTGTTGAAGTTAACAAATTTTTCAAGGGCATTGGTTCGCTATTGGAGGCTGGCTCAGCCGAGCAAAACCATGAGCTCTACAAAGTACTGTTGAAGTGCCAAGAAAATCTGCATACGTCGGCCACATGCTATACTCGACATTTCGGTGCAGAGCGAGGAAAGACAGTTGTAGTCGTTTTTGATAATGCAGATAAAGGGCCACGCGATGAGCAATTGCTAATGTTTGAGGTTGCTCAATGGCTGCAGCAGGAATTTAGAGTTCTTGTGGTCCTTCCAATTAGGGAAGAGACCTATGATAATTATCGCGACGTTCCACCTTTAGATACCGCCATCAAGGACCTCGCTTTCAGAATTGAACCCCCTGTTATGCAACAGGCGCTCATCAAGCGAGTTCAGATAGCCCTCGATGAAATAGCCAACAAAACTGATCGTAATAGAACGTACGAGCTTTCGAACGGCTTCAAAATAAAATATGCCGAGTCTGAGAGGTCCTATTATCTGGCATCGCTCGTCGGCTCAATCTTCGAATACGACAGTTATGCCCGTAGACTTATACTTGGCTTGGCCGGCAACAATTTACGGCAAGTCTTCGAGATATTTGTAGAGTTTTTCTCAAGCGGCCATATTGTGGAGTCTGAAATACTGCGTATGCGTCAGTCTAAAGGAGAATATGTACTCCCACTTGATACTGTCATGACAGTTTTATTGAGGTCTAATCGTAGATATTACGATAGTGATGCGTCTGTAATTAAGAATATATGCCACCTCGAAGAAAAAGATGAGCGCCCCAATCATTTTGCCAGGGTATTAATACTATCATATTTGCATTCAACTTTTACAGAACCCGGGCCAAACGGGGTAAAAGGCTATCGCAGCCTTGAACAAGTCCTTGACGCTCTGTCGCCCTATGGACTTCGGTTTTCGGTTATAAAACGGGAAATATTCTATTTAACAAAAGCTAACTGCATAATTTCCGAAAGCTTACGCGAGGACGATCTAGAAGAAAGTGACCTTTTTAAAATCAGTTCAGTTGGTTTTGTTCATCTTGAGCTGTTAGGCGTTGCGGAGTATTGGGCTGCGATTGCAGAGGACACTAGCTTCGCTGATCGTTCCATAGCCCGACGTGTTGCTGACCGCATAAGCTTAAGAGATACGCAATACAGTCACGGCGTGAGCCTACAAAATTCACTCGCAGCTCTGAATTATTTGGGGAAATTAAGAGAGAAGGCCGCTACTGAAAGTGAGGCAGTCTTGTCAAATAGCAGGTTCCGATCACTTGTAAACTTTGATAACGGCGTTGATGCAATTGAAAAAAAAGGCAAACATCTTCAGTCGGGGTTATGGTTTAAAGCACAGGAAATTTACCAGCCAGGCATCGTTGTTGATGGAACGATTGTCAACGCGGTGGGAGATATCGGCTTGTTTGTGGAAATTGCGCCGGGATTGACGGGGCTGCTACACAAGAGCAGGTTGGCGAAAGGGGCAATTAGCCCCAAAGAGCAAAGTGTTGGGAACTCGATCAGTGTTTCAGTTGTGAAAGTCGACCCGAGCAATCGCCGGATAAGCCTCAGCTTGGCGTCGCGCCCCCAAAAACCGCCGAAAATCTCTCCGGCCGCTTGACATTCGGAGCAAAAAGGTGTTTGAAGCATCCGCACAGAGTTATCCGTTTGCGAAACGGGTTTGACAAAAAGGGCTGACCTTCGGGGAGGCCCTTTTTCGTTTGCGTAGTATTCTCAATCTTCAGATAATTGCAATCTCGGTATACGTTCAATTATGTGGTTTGATGAACGCCGTAAGGGCACCATCGTTGTTGCCTGGTAAACCACCTGTGGCGCGCGGGAAGGCTTCGCCTCCTTGTCCGCCCCTTTGCGACTTCCCAAAGGTCAGGTTTTGTCAGGTCAATCAATGCAGGGCCAAGCCTGTGACTTGACTATATCGGTTCTGCACGTTCTTCTCGTGATAGGCCCTGACGCCAGAAAAGAAGGCTGCATCGTGCAGAAGCGAGTTATCCATGATTTAGGACGGCTGGACCCCTTTTCAAAGGTGCTCATCATCCAGCCCGAGCGTCAGGGCACCGCAACCGTCTATTGCCCGCCGATCGGTTCCGAGAAGGCGTGGAGCGAGGAGTACGCCTCAATTGATGAGGCCGTGGCCGTGGCCATCTCACTCGCGCAGCGCATCGGCCAAAAGCTCCCGTTGCTGACGCGTGACCGGGTGGAATGGTGGCTTCCGCATCAGAGCGAGTCTCTTTGACTCGACGTTACTCCGTAGCGCGCGTTCCGTGATTTCGCTGCTCATCGCGCCAGCTGGATACGAAGCGCCCTGCGACCGGCCGTCGCCTCAAATTTGAGGGGGCCGCTGTTGATCGCGGCCCACGACGATGCGAACACTTGCTGAAACTGCCTCGTGCGCCATACCCTTCATCGCGGCGGATTAAATTCACCTAACACGTTGATAAGGTTCGTATTGGCGCGGCCGGTCAGGTGTCAGCGCGAAGTGCTGCTGCCACCGCAGCGTCACGCTGTTCCTTCGTCACAACCTGGAGCGCGCCGGAGTGCTGCACTTCTTGCTTATCTCGCCATTCTGCCGGCCGTCGATTGGTGAGCCACAGCTTGGCCGCGCCCGGATCGGCGGGCATCTGCTGCGAAAGCCGGATGATTTCGAAATCGCCGTCTTTGTCCTTCACGCGCTTTTCCATGAAAATGACCTCTCCAGTTGCGCGCCGATAGAGGCTGTCGGCAACGTTGGCATCGGCAATGATTTTCCCTTGATTGAGGGAGCACAGAAAAGCGGGATATTGCCGCTTCCAATTGTCGATTGTGCTCGGCGACACCTCAAAGAAGTCGGCCACCTGGTCATCGGTCAGCCCGAGAAGGGCCAGCTTCCGTGCCTGCTCATTCATCGACGGGTCGTAGAGGCTGTCGCGGCCGGGGCCGGGCTGGGAATGGCCGGCGAGGAACCGGCCTGCTTCATCTCGATCGGTCATCGCCGCGCCTCAGTTCAACGCGCGCTGAATGTCGGTGGACTGCGGCAAGGGTTTGCCGGTCGCGTCCGTCATGAACGCCATCATCTTGTCCATGGCCTCCTCCGCTACGTTCAAGATGGTCATGGTATTTTCAGTGGGGTCACCGCGCGCAGCGCTCTCCGCCGCCCTCAGATAAAACGTTCGGGCAAGTGCAGAATATGCAAGCGCGTCCTGCGCCGTGCGAACCGGATTGTTGGCGAAAAACGCAACGCTATTCTCAACCTCATCGAACGATCCGGCACCGTTGTCGAGCTTTAGAAGAGCCACCCGGAAAGCGCGGTAGTGCTCAAGGCTGGCACCCATGGTGTCATAGGCATGAGCGGCTGAACGGTTGTCGTCGTCAAAGTTTGCTGCCATGGTCTGTGTCCTGTTCGAACTCACATGAAAGGGAAGCGTGTGCTTCGGGTTTTCCAGTTTGCCTGCATCGCGACGACGGCCCTTATCCTGTTCGCTTTCAAGTTCGGGTTTATGTCGCTGTCCGCCGTCTTCAGCGCCGAATTCCCTATCGGCTTCATAAGCGGCGTTGCATTTTCCGTGCTGGTCTACTTGCTCATCTGCTGGATTGATCCATCATCGCGGCCCCGTGGTCGCTCCTGACAACAGCAAAGCTTTGGCAAGCCGCTCAAGCTCCGGCGATGTCCGCGCGCGGCTGCCGTAGTCTTCGATTGCACCTATCAGCGCGTTGGGATTGCGGATAAGCGCTTCGGCAAGCGCTGCTCGCTGCCGATCGATGACGGGGCCGGCGAAGACGTTGGCGGCCTTGTCGGCCATCTTCAGGCCAGTGGAACGGATCAAACCCGGAGCGCCGCCGGCGGCATAGGCATTCTTGACGAAATCACCGCCTTGCGCGCCGCGCACCTCCGCAATGCCTTCCATGCGGCGCGCGGTCTCAGAATTGCGGGTGACTACGTTATGTGTGGCCGCGAATTGGCGCTCGCTTTCCAGCACTCGGAATACTCGATCGGCCTTGTCCTGGCCGAATAGCATCCCAAGCTTTTCCCGGTTCCAGTCGCCTTCGCCTTTGATCAACCGATTGAGCGCAACGACATCGTTTGCGTTGGTGCCGACGATGCGGTCAATCTCGGCCCGGGCGCCCTGCGACAGCCGGAGCGGCACAGCAGACGGTCCCATTTGGAATGGGCCGGGCTGGGCTCCGGCTTCAAGCTCTGCGGCAAGCTCGGGTGGCCGAGGCGCTGTCCTCCCGCCGTCAAGAACCTGCTGCCCACGGCTGATGGCCTCACGCTGGCGGGCCAGTTCGGCATATTGCGCATCAACCTGCTTGAGGCCGGGAACGGAGCGCGTAAGGGCGTCGTCGAGCATTTGCCGGGCTTCCGACAGCGCAGCGATTACCTTCGGGTCGGCTTCGTTGGTAAGCATGCCGTCGATTGCCTGGCGGGTCTCGAACGTCACACGCGGATCGGTAGAGAGCCGATTTGTCCGCGTTTCATTGAGCATGTCGCGAACCTGCGAAAGCTTGCGCTGCGCGTCACCCCGAAGACGGCCAATAGACCTTTCAAGGTCATCAGCGACCATGCTGATATCGTGAGGCTGGCCGCCCCGGAACGCATCGTCATACCCTGCGCCAGTGGCCCGCTGCCCGGCCTGGAGGCTGTCGTTTAACTGCGACGGCACCCGCGCGGGACCGAGATTGTCATCGAGCGCTGCGCCGATGCGGGCGTTTGCCCCCGCCTGTCGCTGGTTCAGCGCATCGCGCGTGATGGACTGCGCGCGGCCGGGGATGGCGGCGAGGCTTGCGGCCTTGCCCTGAAAGCCGGGGCCAAGGTCCGCAATCATGGCGCTTGCGCCGAGTTCGTCGAGCCGGGCGCGCATCGCGGCAACGTCCAGCCCGTCGTCGGCTGCCGTCTTCGCCAGGTCGCGCAGTGCCGCCGGCGTTGTTCCAGCGGCTGTTGCCGTCGCCCTGTCCGCAAACCGGTTTGCGATGCCACGATATGCAGCGCCCACGGTGGATGCTACGGCGGGGGGGTTTCCCCCCAACCCAAAGCCGGAGGCAGCGCCCAAAAGCAGTGCATCGGTGCCGCCCCCCGATCGACCGGCGCTATCGGCCCCGCCGATTGCACTTCCCGAAAGGGCGCTAGCCCCAGACCTGAAAAGCATGCTTCCCTGTCCAGCTCCGAAAGCGCCAGGCGCGGCCATCATAAGCGGGATAGCCGTTGGTTATGGAGGCGCTGCACGATGGAAAGCGCGGCATCGGACAGCGGAACACGATGTTCCCTGCCGGCCTTCATCCGCTCTTTCGGAATGGTCCAGAGCTTGGCGTCGAAGTCAATTTCATCCCAGGTCGCGCCAAGGACTTCGCCAGATCGGGAGGCGTTGAGGATCAGGAATTCCAGCGCGCGGGCCGCCATGGCGTCACGGTCTTTCAGCGCCGCCAGGAAAGCCGGTACATCGGCATAGGGCATCGCCGCATGGTGGCCTCGGGAAAGCTTCTTTCGTACCGGAAGGATATTCGCAAGGTTGCCGCGCCACGAGGCCGGGTTTTCGCCCGCGTACCAGCCCTTGGCCTTCGCATATCCCATTACCCGCTCAATCCGGCCGCGAAGGCGGGAGGCAGTTTCCGCCTTTGTGTTCCAGATCGGCTTCAGCGACTTCAAGACATCGTCAAGGCCAATGGTGGAAACCTTCTTCTCGGCAATCCCCTTGCAATAATTGGTCAGCGTCATGCGCCATTGCGCCCGGTGCTTCTCGTTCCGCCATTGCACCTCCATGCTGGCGAGGAACTGCGTCACACATTCGGCAAAGGTCGGCTCCTCCTCTTTTGCTTTCTCGGCAATAGGGTCTCGACCTTCGGCAACTGCCTGCCGCGCCTCTCCCGCCTTCGTGCGCGCCTTTGCGAGCGTGATGGCAGGATAAGGGCCAAGCCCCATTTCCCGGCGCTTGCCGGCGACAACCCACATGAAAAGCCAAGACTTGGAACCGGTCGGCGCCACGTTGAGATAGAGCCCTCCCCCGTCGCTGTGCCGGCCGGGCTTCAGCTTCGTGGACTTGACCAGAACGTCGGTGAGCTTCTGGAGTGCGCGCGCCATATCCTTCCCCACTTTCTTCCCCACTTCCGAAAACGGATTATGGAGAACATATGCGAACGACTGTGAACGCTAGGTGGAATAAAGGCAAGAGAAACAAGGGCGCCTTAAACAGTGACGAACAGGCGCGAACGAACATTCGACGGACTCTCTGTCCGCCATTCTGTTTCCTCGGCTCCTTTCCGATCGGCCCCTCTCTTTGCCTTGTGACATTCCCGGACTTGACGGGACCGCCAGATCGTCCTCCGTTGGAGTGGGCTGGGCAGCCGCAATCAGAATTCCTGCCAGCTTTCCTGGGCGGCGATGGCGGTATTGCCGCGGGTGGCGGGGGTGCGGGGCATCGCCTTGCGCCGTGGCGACTCGCAATAGCTGGCGGCAGGCTGCGGCGGCTGGCCGGCGACCTTGAAGCCGGATACCAGTTCGGCGAGGCGCAGCGCCTCCTGCGACAGTTTTTCGGTGGCGGCGGACGATTCTTCGACCATCGCGGCATTCTGCTGGGTGATCAGGTCCATGTTGCCGACGGCGGCGTTGATGTTGGCGATGCCGCCCGCCTGCTCCTCGGCCGAGCGCGCAATCGAGGCCATGTGGTCGTTGATCGAGCGCACCTGGTCGCCGATGCTGCGCAAGGCCTCGCCGGTGCCGTGGACGAGTTGCACGCCGCGCGCGACATCCGCCGATGAGCGGCCGATCAGTTCCTTGATTTCCTTGGCGGCGGTGGCGGAGCGTTGCGCCAGTTCGCGCACTTCCTGCGCCACGACTGCAAATCCCTTACCCTGCTCACCGGCACGCGCAGCCTCGACGCCGGCATTCAGCGCCAGAAGATTGGTCTGGAAGGCGATCTCGTCGATGACGCCGATGATCTGGGTCATGCGCTTCGAGGAATCCTCGATGTCGCTCATCGCCTTCACCGCCTCATCGACAACCGTGCCGGATTTGACCGCTTCGGCCGCCGATTGCATGACGATCTGCTGGACCTCACGGGTGCGCGTCTGGGCATCCCTGGAAATCGTGCTGATTTCCTCCAGCGCGGATGCCGTTTCCTCCAGTGCCGAGGCCTGGTGCTCGGTGCGCCTGGCCATGTCGTTGGTAGCGGCGGAAATCTCGTGCGACTGGCCGTTGACCAGATGCACGGCCTGGCTGATCTCGCGCATGGCGGCGCCGAGGCTGGCGACGGAGGCGTTGTAATTCTCCGTCAGCCCGTCGAAATCGGCGGCAAGCCGGTCTTCGATGGTCGCCGTCAGATCGGCGGAGGCAAGCGTGCCGAGCGCGCGGTCGAGGGCGGCGAGCGCCGTGTTCTGCTCCTGCTTCAGCGCCTCGCCCTGGAGTTCCGCCTTGGCGCGCTCATCGGCCAGCACGTCAAGATAGACGGAAATCGCATAATCCATGTCGACCAGCGCCGCCTTGATGACGGCCGAAATGTCATTGCCGAGCTTTTCGGATTTGCCGCGCGTGAAAAAACCCTTCAGCTCATTGGTGATGATGCTGCGCACGATGTTCTCGATGATCAGCGCGTAGCCGCCGATATACCAGCGCGGCTCCAGCCCGAGCCTTGCATGGGTGCGCCCGACGATGGAGACGGCATCGATATAGGCCGCATCGAACCTTGCCGAGGCGATCGTCTTCCAATGGGCGATCTGCCGCTGCTTGGCATGTTCGATATGGGCCTGGCTGGAAAAGAAGCGGGCGGTTTCCGGATGCGTCTTCGCCCGGGCGTAAAAGGCATCCAGCGCAGCATCGAGCGACGCACCGATGATTTCGCTCTGACAGGAGAGCGCCGCCTTCTGCGCGGCGTCGAGACCGACGAATTCGAGCCTGTCGTTCAGCTTGGCAGTCTTGGAGGATTGGTCGCGCATCGTACTCATGTTCCGTGGCTGGGCCGCCAGCGGCCGGGCGGGAAAACCGGCATGCGTGACCCATGCGTTAACAGGATACCGGCTGGCTTCGCTACGCTGCCCCATCGGGCCGGCAGTACAAGATTTAGCGCAACAGATTTAACAATCGATTAAGGATGCGATGCCGGCACCGAGACACAAAATAAAACCGGCGTAAATCCGTCGTTATTTCGATATTCGCCGTCCTATTTCCGATATAAACACCACTATTTTTCTTGCTTACTTGATTCAAATCAATACTCCCATAGTCCGGGATGGCAGAATCTCCGTGACACAACCCGAAACAACTTCTGTTCGACTTGTTGACGACATCGGGATGTACGATGGAAAATGTCGACTTCCCGTGACACGCTGCATGTGATGCGATCGGCACCGGGAACGCAAAGACGGGCTGCCCACCTTGACACCGGCCCGCCCGGTTCGCTTATCTGCGAACAGCTTCATCCGGGAGGATGGCGTTCCGATCATCTGGAGAGATATCCATGCGCGACTTCATGCAGCCGAGCCGGTCCGTGGCCGTTGCCGAACATGGCATGGCGGCGACCTCGCATCCGGCGGCGACGCTGGCTGCGGTCGATATATTGCGTGCCGGCGGCAATGCGGTCGATGCGGCGGTGGCGGCGGTGGCCGTGCAATGCGTGGTCGATCCACACTCCACCGGCATCGGCGGCGATTGCTTCGCGCTGTATTCGCCGGCGTCGGGTCCGGTCGTGGCGCTGAACGGCTCCGGCTGGGCGCCCGCCAAGGCATCGCTGGATTATTACCAGGAACGCGGCATCGGCGAATTCACCGATACCATGGCGCATTCCGTCACCGTGCCCGGCGCCATCGATGCCTGGTGCCGGCTGATCGACACCCATGGCCGGCTCGATCTCGGCCGGGTGCTGGAAGCGGCGATCGGCTATGCCGAAAACGGCTATCGCATCACGCCGCGCGTCTATCTCGACTGGGAGCGCTACCAGGAGACGCTCAGAGCACATCCGCATGCCGCCGCGCAGTATCTGCCGGGCGGGCGCGTGCCGCAGGTGGGCGACCGCATGGCCAATCCGGCGCTCGGCGCGACCCTGCGCGCCGTTGCAGGACGCGGGGCGGAAGCTTTTTATTCCGGCGCGATCGCCGAAGAGATGGTCGCGGTGCTGGGCGAGGCCGGCGGCCTGCATGCGGCGGAGGATTTCGCCGAATTCTCCAGTTTCTTCACCACGCCGATCTCGGCCTGCTATCGCGGCCATACGCTGCTCGAATGCCCGCCGAACGGCCAGGGGCTGGCGGCGCTGATCATCGCCCGCATCCTCGAAGGTTTCGATCTCTCGGATGCCTCGCTGTCGGAAGCCGACCGGGTGCATATCCTCGCCGAGGCCAGCAAGGCGGCCTATGCCGAGCGCGACGCCATCCTCGCCGATCCCGCGCACATGACCGCGGATGTCGATAGCGTGCTTTCCGATGCGCATATCGCCACCCTGCGCGGTCGCATTCGCATGGACAAGGCAAGCGCCGCCGGCGACTGGGATCTGCCGAACCATCGCGACACCGTCTATGTCAGCGTCGTCGATGGCGACGGCAATGCCATGTCGCTGATCAATTCCGTCTTCTGGGCCTTCGGCAGCGGCATCTATGCGCCGCGCTCCGGCGTTCTCCTGCACAATCGCGGCCTCGGCTTCTCGCTGAAATCCGGCCACCCCAATGCGATCGCGCCACGCAAGCGGCCGTTCCACACCATCATCCCCGCCATGCTGCAGAAGGACGGGAAGACGGTGATGCCGTTCGGCGTCATGGGCGGGCAATACCAGGCGGTCGGCCATGCTCATGTGCTCTCGGCCATGCTCGATCGCGGCCTCGATCCGCAGGAGGCGAGCGAATTGCCGCGCAGCTTCGCCTTCGAGGGCACGCTGTCGCTGGAAACCACCTATTCCGAAGCAGTCAAGGCCGATCTCGAAAAGCGCGGGCACCAGGTGGAGTGGGCCGACGAACCGCTCGGCTCCTGCCAGGCGATCTGGATGGACCATGGGCGTGGCGTGCTGCTCGGCGCGACCGACCATCGCAAGGACGGGCTGGCGCTCGGGTATTGAGCATTGGGGTATTATGAAATGGGCATGGCTGACATTCTCTGGCGCGGCGCTCTGATCGGCATCGGCGGCACGGTGCTGATGGATCTCTGGGCGATCCTGCTGCACAAGCTTCTCGGCCATGATCTGCCGAACTGGGCGCCGGTGGGACGCTGGTTCTGGCATCTGCCGAAGGGCCGCGTGTTTCACGATTCCATCGCCGAGGCCGAGCCCTTCGCCAACGAGCTGGCGCTTGGCTGGATCGGGCATTATGCCGTCGGCATCCTCTATGGCGTCCTCCTGGCAGCGTTCATGGGCTCGGGCTGGCTCGCGGCGCCGACCTTCCTGCCGGCTTTCGTCTGGGGCGTCCTCACGGTCGCCGCCGGCTGGTTCCTGTTGCAGCCGGGGCTCGGCATCGGCTGGGCCGCTTCGCGCCTGCCCGATCCGACACGGGCGCGCATCCTCAATCTCGCCGCCCACACCGTCTTCGCCATCGGCATGTATGGCACGGCGCGCGTTCTCGCGTGAGCCGCTTCGCCGCACCCCTTCTCCGCCTCTTCAGTCTGGCACCAGTCTTGCATGGATAATCATGCGCGTGACGCGACTGACGACGAAGAGGGGACAATCGATGCTCGATACTCTCAAGGAAATAGCGTGGAGCACCCGGGCGCTCGAAGCCGAGCTGAAAGCCCTGCTTTCGGCCTGTGCCGCAGAACTGGGCAAAGTGGATAATAGGACAGCATCCCTGACCAATATTTTCGCACGCCGCTTTCCGGGCAAGGTCAGCCCGAGCGAGATGCAGGGCGTGTTCCGCATCGGCCGCGCCGCCCGCCACAACGAGCCGCTGTCACCGGTGGTGGCGCGGGCGACGCTGGCGATCGTGCGCGACTATCGCTCGCTGATCGCCGATCTCACACGCCAGCAGATCCGCCATTGACGCAGCCGGGCATCGGGAAGCCGGCATAGAACGCGGCATGACTGCCATCGTGATTGGACATGCCGGGTTTGGTGAGCAGGCCGCGCGGTTCGGCATAGCTGCGGATCGTGCGGCGCGGGCGCTCGTGCCACTGGATGTTGAAGGCCCAGAGCTTCGGGAAGAAGCAGAGCGAGGCATAGGGCAGGTGATCGTGGATCCACCAGGCGAGCGCCTGCCAGCCACCGATCTCGTGTCGCCGGTCCCACACGCACGGGATGGCGAGCGTCGCCGTCGCGCCCATGAAACCTTCGGCGTCGCGCCGGTCCCAGATGTGGTCGGCGGCGCTTGCGGCATTGGAGGCGCAGTTCAGGCCGTTGCGGTTGCCGAATTCGTTGACGGCGGCATTGCGATAGGCGGAGCGGATGGCGATGCGCCCGAATGTCGCCTGCAGCGGCTCCAACAGTTCCTCGCAGAGCTTCCGGCCGGCGGCGATGGCGAGATCGGGATCGTCGGGAATGTTGGGTATACCGTGGATGACGGCGATTTCCGAATACAGGAAATCGCGCAGGAAGAAATTGGGCGACAGCCGCACCCGGCCGAGATCCTCCAGCCCACGCATCGATTGCGGTTTCTTCATCCTCACCCCTCCCCGGCCGGCGTCAGGATAGCAGCGCGCGACAGCCGCGCGCCACCCGAAACCGGCTGCTATTCGCCACGTCCCGACGCCGTCGCACCGATGCTGGCGGCGACGACCAGCGCCATGCCGGCCATCTGCGAGGCGGTCATCGGCTGGGCGAGGATGAGAAAGCCGGCCAACGCCCCGAAGGCGGGCTCGAGGCTCATCAATATGCCGAAGGCGGAAGTCGGCATGCGGCGGAGCGCGATCATTTCCAGTGCATAGGGCATCAGCGGCACGAGGATGGCGATGCCGACCATCGCCGCCACACCTTCGAGCGTCAATCCCGACAACCCCTGGACGAGGCCGAAGGGCGTTGCGACCAGCGCGGCGGCCGCCAGCGACATCGCCAGCCCGTCCAGCCCTTCGAAAGCGGCGCCGACCTTCTTGGTCAGGAGAATAAAGGCCGCCCAGCACACCGCCGCGCCGCCGGCGAACAGTACGCCCGGCAGGTTTCCGACCCAGCCGACGCCGTCATAGGACAAAAGCAGCACCCCGGCGCCGGCCAGAAGCGGCCATGCCAGACGCCAGCCGAGACCATAGCCGAGCGTCGCGACCGCCAGCGGCCCGAGAAAATCGATGGCGACGGCGAGCCCGAGCGGAATGCGCTGCATAGCGGAGAAGAGGCAGATATTCATCACCGTCGTCGTCGCGCCGAGCGCCAGCGCCATCGTCCATTGGCGACGGCTGTAGCGATGGAATCTCGGCCGAACCAGCACGAGCAGCATCGCGGACGCGAAGGCCAGCCGCAGCCAGGCGGTGCCCATCGGCCCATGCAACGCGATTGCCGGCGCCGACAAGGCGACGCCGAACTGGATCGACACCATGGATGTCAGGCACATGAGCGCACCGAGTGCGAGACCGTTTCTCACGGGCGCGCCGCTTTCCGCATTTTCCAAAACATCTCTCCCAAACACCGACCGCGCGGACACAAACCTATCCGCGCCCTCCCCGCGTCAGCGCACAGGACGGGCCGGAGCGGTTTCGCTTTTCCTCAAATCGCGCGCACGCCCTGACTCTGTTCCTGCCGCCTTGTCCGGCGCCGAAGCCATACCGCTTCATGTCGGACAAGGCTCAGGCTTCCAGCCCCTTCAGCACGTTGGCGGTGTTGATGCCGATCTCCTGGACGCCGTAACCGCCTTCGAGGCAGACCAGAACCGGCAGGCCGGCCTTGGCGATCTTCTCGCCCATGGTGATGTAATCTGGCGTCTTCAGTTTGAAGAAGGAGATGGCGTCGCGCTCGAAGGTATCGATGCCCAGCGACAGCACGATCACCTCGGCGCCGAAAGCCTTGATCTTCGCCAGCGAATCGTCGAGCGCCTGCGACCAGACATCCCAGGCGGTGCCTGGCAGCATCGGATAGTTGTGATTGGAACCCTCGCCGGCGCCCTCGCCCTTTTCGTCGGCAAAGCCGAGGTAATAGGGGAAGGCATCGGCGGGATCGCCATGCAGCGAGGCGAACAGCACGTCGCCGCGCCGGTAGAAAATATCCTGCGTGCCGTTGCCGTGGTGGAAATCGACATCGAGGATCGCGACCTTCTTCGCGCCGTGATCGAGGAAACGCTGGGCGGCGACGGCGGCATTGTTGATGAAGCAATAGCCGCCATAGAGATCGATGCCGGCATGGTGGCCCGGCGGGCGGCAGAGCGAGAAGCAGAAGCGATTGCCGGCATTGATCCAGTCAACGCCAGTCAGCGCCACATTCATCGAGGAGATCGCCGCCTTGTAGGTTCCTTGCGTGATCGCGGTCTCGATGGCGTTGGCATAATAGCCGACAAGGCCGTCGATGGCGCGCGGCTTGACCTGGCGGGCGCGACGATAGGGAATGGCGGTGGGGATCACCTCGCCTTCATAACCTTCCGCCACCCAGCGGTCCCAGACTGTTTCGAGAAAGGAAAGGTAGTCGCTGTCATGCACCTTCTCAGCCGTTTCCAGCCCGTAGGATTGCGGCGCGACCACATCGGCAAAGCCTTCCTCCACGACGGCCTGCAGGATCCATTCGGCTCGAAACGGGCCTTCGAAGGGTTTTACCAGCAGGCCGCCATGCAGCTCGGTCTTGGCATCCCGCAATTTATGGTCTTCGGAATAGATGACGCGCATATCTTCCCCGTCCTGATCGCTGAAAGAAAATCCGGAAATTTGATCAAATCAACCTAGCGTCCTTTTCAATCGGGACGCAAGCCGGCGATCAGCCGATCCGCTTGTAAAAGACGGTGGTGTCGCAAGAGCGGCCATCCGGGAACAGTGCATAGTCGGGAATGACGCCGGAGCGCTGCCAGCCGAGCTTTTCGTAAAGCGCCTCCGCCGGCTCGCCGGTGGCGGTGTCGAGCACCAGCAGGTTGCGCCCGCGCCGCGCCGCCTCGGTTTCGGCGGCCTGCATCAGGCGTTTCGACAAGCCGCGCCCGCGGGCAACGCGATGCACCAGCAGCTTCATCAGATCGGCGCGGTGCGGCTGGTTCGGCTTCAGCGCGAAACCGATCTGCACCGTGCCGACCACGCGGCCCTCGACCTCGGCGACGAACAGCAGCACCTCGCCGCGCCCGACCGCCGCCGCAACGCCACGCCAGAACGGTTCGGCATCGGCAGGCGAAAATGGCGACATGAAGCCCACCGACGCGCCGCCCTCGACGCAATCGGCGAGGATGGCGTTGAGATCGGCCAAGACATCGAGGGTCTGGCTCTCATTGAGAAGGCGGACGACGGGCATGCACAAATCTCCGGGTTAGCGGGGGCCGGGGTCGATGACCACGGCATAACGGGCGGGCATTTTGCCCGGGTTTCGAAACGCCTTGACGTCGCAGACAGTCATGAACAGGCAATCGCCGGCTTCCAGCCGATGAACCGTCTCACCGACCGTCAATTCCATGACGCCCTCGAACAGCCAGACATGCTGCCATTGATTTCGGTTGGTCTGGCGGCCCGGAAACAGGACTTCTGCGCCCGGCGGAAACTCCACCTCGACCAGATCGATCCGTGCGCCAACCCTGGGCGGGCCGACCACGCGGCGCAGATAACCGCTTTCCGGATCGCGCCAGACCGGCTGGGCGGCGCGACGAGCGAGCGGCGAGACCTCCGGCTGCGACTCGGCAAAGAACACCGACAGCGTCATATTCAGCGCCGAACACAGCCGCGCCAGCAGCGCCGCCGTCGGATTGGCCTCGCCACGCTCGACGCGCGAAATCATCGCCCGGCTGACGCCGGAGCGATCGGCCAACTGGTCGAGCGTCAGCGCTTGCTCGATCCGCAGGCGGCGGATGCGCTCCCCGACATTTTTTTCGAATGTTTCGTCCGCATTTTCCATTATCCAAGAATTAAATGATCTTATAATGGAGTCAAGTATTCTGAAAAAGGCGGCACGCGGCCGCCTTCTCGTTCATACGACGCGAAAAGCTCAGGCGTTGACCTGGGCGATCCAGTCGTTGAGGTTGTAGTAGTTGGTGATGCGGGCGACCTTGCCGTCGCGCAGCTCGAAGAAGGCACCGGCGGGCAGCTTGTAGGTCTGGCCCTTGGCTTCCGGCAGGCCCTCGTCGGTGGCGAGATACTGGCCGTTGACGATGAATTCGGCAGCACCCCGGGTGTCGCCTGCGCCCATGATCACCATGTCGGTCAGGGTTTCCTTATAGCAGCGGTTCATGTGGTCCATGAACTTTGCGAAGGCAGCCTTGCCGGTCTGGCGTTCGCCCTGGTTGATGTCGTGCTCGACATCGTCGGTGAGCAGGGCCAGGAAGGCGTCCATGTCCCCCGCATTGAAGGCGTCGTAATAGGCGCGAATGGTTTCGGTGGCGGTCATGCTGGTCTCCCTCTCCTCGTTCTGACGCATGTCCGGGCGGAAAACCGGTTCCCACTTCCCGGACACGCGTGATGCTTGCTCAAATCGACGGCATGGGTATAACCAAAGCCGACCGATGTGAAAATCCTCATGGCCCTGAAAATCAAATCCTTTTCCGGCGTGGACGCCGCCCCCTATGTCGACGACCTGGCGCGGCTGAGAATCAGCGTCTTTCGCGCCTTCCCGTATCTTTACGACGGCGACCCTGCCTATGAGCGCGGCTATCTGTCCACCTATGCCCGCTCGGAAGGCTCGGTTTTCGTGCTCGCCTTCGACGGCGACACCGTGGTGGGAGCGGCAACCGGCACGCCGTTGGCGGGAGAGACGGCCGAGGTGAAAGCGCCCTTCCTCGCTGCCGGGCTCGACCCGCGACTGTTCTTCTATTTCGGCGAAAGCGTGCTCTTGCCGCAATATCGTGGCCGGGGCGTCGGCGTCGCCTTCTTCGCCGGGCGCGAGGCGCAGGCCAAGGCGCTGGGTCTCGATCTCTGCACCTTCTGCGCCGTCGAGCGCCCGGGCGATCACCCGCGCCGGCCTGCGGATTATGTGCCCCTCGACGCCTTCTGGACGAAGCGCGGCTATCGCGCCGTTCCCAAGCTGCGCACCGCCTTCACCTGGCGCGATCTCGACGAAGCGGAAGAGAGCCCCAAGCCGATGTCCTTCTGGATCCGCGATCTGCGCGCCGGCTGATCCGGGCAAAACCTAGCATTTTATGCGATTTGCGACGAAGTTCCGGCTAGGCGGGGGCTTTGGCCGCTGCTATATGGCGCAGCCATGAGCACAAATTCGACCCGCACGCCGCTTGACCATATCCGCAACTTCTCGATCGTGGCCCATATCGACCACGGCAAGTCGACGCTGGCCGACCGCCTGATCCAGTCGACCGGCGGTCTTGCCGACCGCGAGATGAGCGAGCAGGTGCTCGACAACATGGAGATCGAGCGCGAGCGCGGCATCACCATCAAGGCCCAGACCGTGCGCCTGCACTACAAGGCGAACAACGGCGAGACCTATGTGCTGAACCTCATCGACACGCCCGGCCATGTCGACTTCGCCTATGAAGTCTCGCGCTCGCTGTCGGCCTGCGAAGGCTCGCTGCTGGTGGTCGATGCGTCGCAGGGCGTCGAAGCCCAGACGCTCGCCAACGTCTACCAGGCGATCGACAACAATCACGAGCTGGTCACCGTCCTCAACAAGATCGACCTGCCGGCGGCCGAACCCGACCGCATCAAGGAGCAGATCGAGGAAGTCATCGGCATCGACGCCTCCGACGCCGTGCTGATCTCGGCCAAGACCGGGCTGGGCATTCCCGACGTGCTGGAAGCCATCGTCGAGCGCCTGCCGGCGCCGAAGAGCGAGGGCGGCGAGAACGCACCGCTGAAGGCGCTGCTGGTCGACAGCTGGTACGACACCTATCTCGGCGTCATGGTTCTGGTGCGCATCCTCGACGGCGTTCTCTCCAAGGGCCAGACCATCCGCATGATGGGCACCGGCGCGAAATATCAGGTCGAACGTGTCGGCGTGCTGACGCCCAAGATGGTCAATGTCGACAGCCTCGGCCCCGGCGAGATCGGCTTCATCACCGCCTCGATCAAGGAAGTCGCCGATACCCGTGTCGGCGACACCATCACCGACGAGCGCCGCCCGACCGCCGAAGCCCTGCCGGGCTTCAAGCCGGCGCAGCCGGTGGTGTTCTGCGGATTGTTCCCGGTCGATGCCGCCGATTTCGAGGAGTTGCGCGCCGCCGTCGGCAAGCTGCGCCTCAACGACGCCTCCTTCTCCTATGAAATGGAAAGCTCGGCGGCGCTGGGCTTCGGCTTCCGCTGCGGCTTCCTTGGCCTGCTGCATCTGGAAATTATCCAGGAGCGGCTGAGCCGCGAATTCGACCTCGACCTGATCGCCACCGCGCCTTCCGTCGTATACCAGATGACGCTGACCGACGGCAGCGAGAAGGAGCTGCACAATCCGGCCGACATGCCGGACGTGGTCAAGATCAAGGAATTCCGCGAGCCGTGGATCAAGGCGACGATCCTGACGCCGGACGACTATCTCGGCGGCATCCTGAAACTCTGCCAGGAGCGCCGCGGCATCCAGACCGAGCTCACCTATGTCGGCAGCCGCGCCATGCTGACCTATGAGCTGCCGCTCAACGAAGTGGTGTTCGATTTCTACGACCGCCTGAAGTCGATCTCCAAGGGCTACGCCTCCTTCGACTATCATCTGGCCGATTACCGCGAGAGCGATCTCGTCAAGCTGTCGATCCTCGTCAATGGCGAGCCGGTCGATGCGCTGTCGATGCTGGTCCACCGCTCCGCCGCCGAGCGGCGCGGCCGCACCATGTGCGAAAAGCTGAAAGAACTGATCCCGCCGCACATGTTCCAGATCCCGATCCAGGCCGCCATCGGCGGCAAGGTCATCGCCCGCGAGACCGTGCGGGCGCTGCGCAAGGACGTGACTGCCAAGTGCTACGGCGGCGACGCCACCCGCAAGCGCAAGCTGCTGGAAAAGCAGAAGGAAGGCAAGAAGCGGATGCGCCAATTCGGCAAGGTCGAAATTCCCCAGGAAGCGTTTATCGCAGCGCTGAAGATGAGCGACGAATAAAACAAAAACGCCGGCGAAAACCGGCGTTTTGCTTTTTACATCGTCTTGCGCGCCGGATCGTCGAGCGCCGGATTGTAGAACAGCGACAGCGTCAGGCTTTTGGCGATGCGTTCGGCGGTCGCCATGAACCAGTCATGGGCGGCCTTGCCCGGGGCGATCTCGGTGAGGGTCTGCGAAAACAGCTCCAGCCATTGCGGGAAAAGCTCCGGTGTCATGTTCTGGACGCCGAGATGGGCCTGGACCGGCTTGCCGCCATAGGCGCCGTTCTTGAAGGCGATGGCCGACCAGAAGCGTTTCATCTTGTCCATATGCTCCGGCCAGCGGCCGGCAAGGCGCGCGTCGAAGACGGGCCCGAGCGTCGGATGCGCCTGAATGCGACGGTAGAAAGTTTCCACGAGGGTGTCGATGAAGGCGGCGTCGACGCCGATTTCGGCCATGTCGCGCTCGGCGCGCTGGCGCATCTCGTCGAAATGGGCGGCTCGGCCGCTGAGTTCGATGGTCATGTCCTGTCCTTTTGCCCTTCTTTGTCGCACCGACCGCCAGTCAGGTCAAATGCGGCTTGACGCCGCGCGGCGTCGGCCATAATTTAGAATTATTCTAAATTGGAGCGACACCATGCCCATCCGGCTGTTTTCCGGCGCCAGACGCCCGTTTTCCTCCCTGTCCGAACAGGAGATCCTGGCACTGGCGATCTCCTCCGAGGAGGACGACGCGCGCATCTACCTCGCCTATGCCGACCAGTTGCGAACGCAATATCCGCAATCCGCAAAGGTGTTCGAAGACATGGCCGAGGTCGAACATACCCATCGCAACATGCTGATCGACATGCATCGCCAGCGCTTCGGCGAGCGTATTCCGCTGATCCGCCGCGAGCATGTGCGCGGCTTCTACGAACGCAAGCCGGACTGGCTGCGCCAGAACCAGTCGCTGGAGCAGATTCGCGACGAAGCCGAGCGCATGGAGGAAACGGCGGCCCGCTTCTATCGCGAGGCAGTCGCCATGACTTCGGATGCGGCGACGCGAAAACTTCTGGGCGATCTCGCGGTGGCGGAGGAGGGCCATGAGGATGTGGCGCGGATGCTGGGCGACCGGCACACGCCCGAGGACGTCAAGGCCGATGAGGACGAGACGGCGCGGCGGCAATTCCTGCTGACCTATGTGCAACCGGGCCTGGCCGGGCTGATGGACGGCTCGGTCTCGACGCTGGCGCCGATCTTCGCCGCCGCCTTCGCCACGCAGGATACCTGGCAGACGTTTCTGATCGGCCTCTCGGCCTCGGTCGGCGCCGGCATCTCCATGGGGTTCACGGAAGCCGCCCATGACGACGGCAAGCTTTCCGGCCGCGGCTCGCCGATCCGGCGCGGCCTTGCCTCGGGCATCATGACCGCGCTCGGCGGCCTCGGCCATGCCCTGCCCTATCTGATCCCGCATTTCTGGACGGCGACGGCGATCGCCGCCGTGGTCGTCTTCGTCGAACTCTGGGTCATCGCCTTCATCCAGAACCGCTACATGGAAACACCGTTCTTGCGCGCGGCGTTCCAGGTGGTGCTGGGTGGCTCGCTGGTGCTGGCGGCCGGTATCCTGATCGGCAATGGCTGAACAGGAGAGGGCTGAACAAAAAAGGGGCGCTCGCGCGCCCCATGAAATCCCTGAAATAAAAGTACTTATTGCAGCGCGCCGACCATGACGTCCTTGCCGTTCTCGATGGTCACCCAGCGGCCGGTGTCGAAGGTCGCCTGGCGCTTGAGGAAAGTGTAGTGGGTTTCGTACCACGGCTTGACGTCGTTTTCGAGATTGTCGAGCACGAAGTCGCCTTCGGAGGTGCGCAGCGTCAGCACCGCATGGCCTTCGCCGTCGGGCTTGCGCACCACGGTGATCAGCAGGTCGGAGGCCGAAAAGCCCTGTTCCATCAGCTTCCGGCGCTTGAGCAGCACGAAGTCCTCGCAATCGCCGGCATCTACAGGGTATTCCCAATATTCGTCGCGGCCATAGATCTCCTGGTCGGTCATCGGCGTGATCGCCTTGTTGACCTCCATGTTGATCTTGCGCACCAGTGTCCAGCCATATTCGGTGATGCGCGGCGCTGCAGCGGGGCGCGTGCGGATCTTGCATTCGTCGGGATGGCGCTGGCAGAATTCGTAGTGGCCGATCGGCTGGGAGGTGACGCCGCCGGTCACCATGGATGCGTTCTGCGCCGGGGCGGTGACCGCAATCGTCGTGGAGGCGAAGATGGCGACACATGCCACGACCAGCCCCCGGATACTCTGAACAACCATCATGCGTCGCCCCTCGAAACGTTAAGCAAACGTTAAGATTTCGAGGGGGCGGATGTCAATCATTACCAAAACGTTAACGCGAAACATCAACGGATATGGTTAATTTGCAACGCCTGGCGTCCCGGCGTTAACGACTTCGGCAATGGCGCCCAGCAGGCGCTCGATGTCCTGAGGGCGCGACAGGCGATGATCGCCGTCGCGGATCAGGGTCAGCACCACGTCTGCCGCCGGCAGGTGTTCGACCAGCTTCAGCGCATGCGCATAGGGCACGTCGGCATCCTGCATCCCCTGAAGGATATGCACCGGGCAGCCGGTCTCGATGATGCCCTGCAGCACGCGGTTGGCGCGCCCGTCCTCGATCAGCGCCCGGGTGAAGATATTCGGCTCGGGACTGTATTCGGAATGCTCCTCGAAAAAGCCGCGCTCGGCGAGCGAGGCCTTTTCGGCATCGCCGAGATTGGGCTCGATCAACTCGGCGGTGAAGTCGGGCGCGGGCGCGATCAGCACCATGCCGGCGACTTGCGCATCGCCCGCAGCCTTGCCCAGTTCCTGCAGCAGGCGCAGCGCAATCCAGCCCCCCATCGATGAACCGACCAACACGACCCGTTCGGGCGCGGCATGGCGCACCACGGCCAGCGCCTCTTCCAGCCAGCGGCTGATGGTGCCGTCGGTGAAGGCGCCGCCGGAGCGGCCGTGCCCGGAATAATCGAAGCGGATGGCGGCAAGGCCGTTTTCGGCAGCATAGGCGTCCATCTCCACCGCCTTGGTGCCCTCCATGTCGGAGCTGTAACCGGAGAGCCAGACGAGCGCCAGTGGCGCGCCATCTATGGTCGCGGCGCGCAGGCGCATGGCGATATCGCGCCGCGAATCGCCTTCACCGACAGAAAGAACCGTCACATCTGGCAGGAAATGAGCTTCCGACATATATAACTCCCGAAACGAGGCATGAATCACTGCAAAAACGAAGGGTCGCACAGCCTTACAGCAGGTGTATTTTTTGTGAAAGCGTGCTATTGACTTGCCCGTGGCAATCAAGACATTGGCGTCGAACTGCGTTGACAGGCCGTTTGGGCCGCCGCATTTCGACCCTATAAACCGGAGAATACGACCATTCGCAGACCTTTCAAAGCCGATGCCCCCGTGAGAGAGGGGCCGCGCGCCAACAGGGAAATCCGTATCCCGCGAGTCCAGCTCATCGATGCCGAAGGCCAGAATCTCGGTGTGATGCCGACTGACCAGGCCATGAAGATGGCGGAAGAGGCGGGTCTCGATCTCGTGGAGATC